>PDYJ01001540.1_pt1 | contig 32874 bp, 29 predicted proteins | sample 1430841 | NCBI WGS metagenome assembly PDYJ01 (sample SAMN07237672, study PRJNA390542) | Gut metagenome, whole genome shotgun sequencing project. | isolation source: fecal pellets | host: Mus musculus | place: USA: New York, NY | collected 2016-10 | reverse complement strand
AGCGCGTTGGAGAGTGAACGTAAATCCTTCAACAAGGGCATCGGAGATTCAAGATTCAGGCTCCAGACCATCAGCCACGATATAACCAACAACGAGGCTGTTATCAATCGCATGAAGGAGGATTATGCCAAGTTCAGTGCAGTAGCTCAGAGAGATAACAACGGCAACCCCGTCAATAATCTTTCGCTTGACGACTGCAAGTATAAGGATGAGCAGAATATGGGAGTTTACCTGCAAGGGCTTGTTCAAAAAACCGATACTCACGGACAGTACAAGCGTGTCGGAGAGGTATATGGATTCCCCATCAGCATCATCTCGGAGCGTAACCTTGTTGACGGCAAGGAGACCATTCAGAACCGCTTTGTCGTTGAAGGCAACTACAAATACAAGTTCAACAACGGCTTCATCGCCATGAGCGACACCCACGCCGCCTGCATGAACTTTGTCAACGCACTGGAGAAGATTCCCGGTATTGTGGCCCAGTATGAGGAGCGCACCGCCAAGATGAAAGCCGATGTCCCGATACTTGAAGGCATCGTTGCCAAAGTCTGGGGCAAGGAAAGTGAGTTGAAGCAACTCAAGTCAGACCTTGCCGCCCTTGACCGTAAGATTACCGCTCAACTCGCTCCGAAGAAAGAGGAACAGGACGGCGAGGAAAACAAGGAGGTCAACAGTATGGACACTCCGTCACAGTCAAGTGACTCAAAAAAATCAATGGTTGCGGAGCCTGCGTCAATGTATAGAGGCACACATCTTCGATTGTAATTAGACAGATTGTTAACTTAGATAAAAAAGTTCGCCACCAATCATCTAAACGTACTTATAAATTGTTAATATGTCTAACGAGACATTTTATATCATAAAATTCACCCCAAACTTACATGCCTATGGCGAAAATTTTAATCGTAGGTGGTCCGGGAGACTACCAAGAGGCAGGTGCGATCCTCCGTAAGGGAGGTCATGATCCTGTCTCGGCAACATCAATGAAGGCCGGAATAGAACAGGCTAAAAAGCTGCCATTCGGCTCTCTCATCCTCGCAAATTACAGAATTGGCGACAAGGATTGCAATGAAGCTCCAGAGTTTATCATTGCACTGCGTGAAGCTCGAATCAATCATCCTGTAATTGTCTTTGGAGTCAATCTATCCTCCGTGGATGTTTGTAGAGCTATGAATGGTCACAAAGCCATTGATTATGTGCAACAGCAAACCTTTGACAAGGAGTTATTACTCAAGGTCAATCGTTATCTACCTCGAAAAGGCTGTTCATACGACCGTTCAACTCCATATCCCAGAAGAGGTGCTGCATTTATAAATGTAATGGAGTGTCTTAACCGTATCGCAAAGTTGGATGCAAATGTTTTGATTATCGGCGAACCCGGCCTTGGAAAAGAACGCTTCGCCCGATATATTCACAGCAAGAGCAATAGAGCAGACAAGCCGCTGGTTATTATCAACTATCCTGATTTTGTGACGGAGACACTCAGCGAAGTTCCATGCCCCGCGTATCATATCCGTTCCTGCTTCGAGAAAGCAAATGCCGGAATTATCGTAATTAAAAATCTCCATTCATTTTGCCCTCGGGGACAGTCTCTGATAATGTCTGAGATTGAATCCGGAAGATACGATGTGAGAATCATAGCAACGGCAGATGTATCAATCAGGGAGAAAATTGCTGATGGTACGATTAACTGTGCACTAATGCATAATGCGGCTACAACGACCGTCCTTATACCATCACTGCATGAGAACCCGGAGGATGTAGAGCCTCTTGCACGATTTTTTCTCCAACAATTTGCGGAGATTCACAATCTGCCTGTATGCCAAATGACACCCGGCGCACTCGATATGCTGAAAGGATATAGCTGGCCGCTAAATGCAAGAGAGCTCAGAAATACGGTTACTCAATGTGCTGCCGTCTCAACTACGGGACGTATCACAATCAGCAATCTTCAAAATGATTGCTATACGGATTTCAAAGTAAGCACGGCTTTGTCAATGTTCGGGCTTGACGAAGAATCAAGGATTGTATTCGCCATAAGGTCAACCCCTACACTTAAAGATGCGGCTGTCCTGCTTGGCATGTGCGATAGAACTCTTAACAATAAGCGAAAAAAATATAGTCTTGACGCTGAAGGTAACAAGATTGCACAAAAAGTGAGTGTCTGATTCAGAAAAATTTGTTAATTTTGTACTTGAAATCAGACATACAGCGATTAAAGAGTTGATCGCATTCCGATATTAGGATAACATAAGATTACGCGAGCTTTTCTGTAAATCTGGACAATTTACGAGATAATCCAACTCACGTTGCATCTTATGCTATGCTTCAAGCATAGCGTATAGGCAACAACGATGGATTATTGGCCCGTCCAGAGCCAGCAGAAAATCGAAAAAGCCTATACGCTATTTTTCTGTCCGTGAGGATGGGCAAATCAGATTTATCACATTCAAATGAACCATTCTACCCCAATGTAACACCTGAAAATTTTGCCGATTCGGAAAGATTTGCTGATTCGATGAATATTGGTAAATTGTGCCAAATTCTAACTATCATTCCTTAAATCAGTCAATTACAACTTTTTTGAATTTTTTTTGAGCCAAATTCCAAACCATGCAGTTATGATTATCGAAACCGCGGACATTCCCGGTGACAACATAATCATAAAGAATCATGTGTAACCCAAAACCACCACCTGAATGAGTAGGGGCAGACGGTTGAATACCGACCTCGACTTCCTTACCGGCGCAGACGCTCTCATCGCCATACAAAAGGAAGCTCCGAAACTTTCTCTCACATTCAAAGGAGAACCCATTATTCCGCTCGAAACCCTTACGGAGGCTTTCCGTGTCAAGTCCCGAACATTCCTCAGATATGCAGAGGCCGGTTTACTTGAAATATATACAGCGAAAGTTGGGAATCTGAAATTTGTGACCCAAAGAAGTTTCGATGATTTTATCGACAGGAATTTCCTTCTTGTCGGAAAAGAGAGAATAAAATCCCGTGAGGGAAATAATTAACATTTTTAATCCAAGTTTTTTCTATGGAAAACAACCAAGAAGAACCCAATGTGCTGATTGCCCGTAATAACGAGACAGGGCAAATCGGTGCGGTGACCGGTCAGAATCCTGACGGCTCGCCAAAAATGGCCGATGTGAAATCGGCATCGTTGAGCGACCTCGTTAAGTTCAGCAAAGGGCAGAATCCGCTTGAGGCGTTTATGTCTAACTTCATTCGACAGGCTAAGAATCCTTCGATATTCGGTCTTTTCAAAGTTGCTGCCGGAGACTTTGACAAGGAAGGTCGGGCACTTGCGGCTCTGCTTGAAGATCCCGAGGCTAACAAACAGATGCTTGACCCTTACGCGGTAAAGACCGATACTTACGCGCAGGAAGTCAAAGAATCCTCAGGCATTTCCGTTGAAAACAAAAAGTATTCAAAGGTCGATCCCAACAAAGTGGATTGGGAGCGCATCGAAAAAGAATGGGGTATCACCCGCCACGAACTTGAAGAGCAGAAACAGCTGACCGATATGCTCTATAATCACAAATCTCCCGGTCTGGTAAAACTTACGACGACCATCGACGGTGAAAAACAGGAGCTTGAAGCTCGTCTTACGTTCAAGCATAATCCCGATGGGAGCATCACACTCTCACCCCACATCAAAAAGGTTGAGCCTCAACTTGACAAGACCTACAACGGTTACTCGTTTACCGAGGATGATAAAGCCGAGTTACTCAAAGACGGAGCAATCTCCCATACAGTAGAACTTGTCAATCCCAAAACCGGCGAAAAGGAGCCGAGCATTGTTCATCTTGACAAGCTCACCAACGAAATCCTGAGCATCCCGTATAAGGATGTATATGTCAAGAATAAAATCTGCAATATCGAGCTTGACATCAAGGAAGTGATGCAGCTTAAAAATGGCGGGACTCTGCGAGACAGAGAAATCATCACAAAAGACGGCCGCCACTTCAAAGCCGACCTGCGGTACAGCATCGACCGCCGCGACCTCGGACTCATAAACATGACTTCTCTGAAACAGAAAGAGAACGTCTCTCAGAATGAAGCAACTGGGCAATCTGAGTCCACCGCGAAGAAAAAAGTGTATAACTTCACTGATGCAGAGGGTAACCCGAAGCGACTCAAACAGTGGTACCGAATCCCGATGGACGAACACAAGCAAAGTGAATATCTTGCCGGAAACAATGTTGAGGTCGGAGTCCTCAATGTCGAAGGGAAGGACTACATGGTCTATCTCCAGTTCAATAAGGAGAAGAAGATGCCTGAGAGCAGTTTCGGTGTCATGGAAAACGGCAAGGTTGTCGGATTCGCTGATGCAAGCAAGGTACAGGCGGCAATCAACCTTCAGGGCAAAACCAATGAAGCCACCAAGAATGTAACCGACAAGCTGGATATGGGTCAGACAGAGCCGAAAAACCAACAACAGAAAACCCAGCAGAAGAAGTCGGAACCTCAGGAGGCTCCAAAGAAAAAGCCCAAAGGGCCCAAACTCTGATGTCCAACCACTTTATCCAAATATCATAATTAACGGCGGGTAGCCTCGGAGTCCTATGACTCCCCGCCATATTACTCACTAAAATTCAAATTTTATTAAATGGTAATTATCACCGAGAACCCCCGCGCAGCTAAGGCTATTGCCAAAGCGTTCAACGCGCCCCCCGGCAAAATATCCGGTATCTTCAACAGCGACGACCTAACTGTAATCGCAGTACCGCAGGATTTCCTGACACCCCGTAAACTCAACATCAACACTTTGGGCAAGTTGCCCTACATCCCCTCGACCTACAATCTGCGACAGAACCGCCGTAAGTGCCAGCGAGGTTTCGAGGGAACAGTGCGCAAAGCCATCCTCGCAGCAAGCGAAGTGGTATTCGCCTCCGAAAGCGGAGCCGATGCTCAGGCTCGTTTCGACAATCTGTGCCGCCACTTCAATGTGGGACAGAAGACCTCCCGTATGTGGCTCCACAGCCTACGCCGCTCTGACGTCGTTTCATCGTTCACTTCTCGTGAATCGGGCCGTAAACTTCACCGACTCGCACAAACGGGTCTGGTAAGCATGGCAATGGAGTCTGCTTTCAACTACAACTTCAACAATGCACTCCACCTTATCGGTTTCCCCGACATCAACCTCACGAGAAATGAGGTAATCGTCCTCGACTTCCTTCGTGCTATTGACGAGCACATTGACGATTCGTTCCGTTCCGCATCAACGTTCAAACTCTGCCTCAATCCCGGCACCGGGATGGGCATGATGAGCGAGCAGTCGTGGAACACCATCGAAGAAGCGGAAACCGCCCTGAAATCGCTCAATTTCCCTTCGATGCTACCCGTGGAGATGGAAGTCAGTCTCGACGACAAACCTACTCAGCTGTTCAGCACAACCACACTCCAGATCGAAGCCTTCCGCAAACTTCATCTCCTTCCGGGTCGCACAATGACCACAGCCCGAAGCCTGTTCAACAGGGGACTAATCACTTCCCCCTACACCCAAAAGGCATCCATCACAACCATCGCCAATCCCGTGGCAAGTATGAGCCGCGCCGAAAACCGACTTTATCAGCTCATACGCGAGCGTAAAACCGCGGCAAATCGCTCTGAATGTATCACCACCGGCAAAATCTCCTATTCAACCGGAGGTATCGACTTCGCGCACGCCCTTTCTGCATCTCGGGTGCAGAACGCTCCTCTTGGGACATCGCTTTGCGGAGAACCGTTCATAGAAGTGGTCATCAGGGAAATTGCACCCTCTCCGGTCATCACATACGATCTGACCTCAGTTCTCTCAACTCTCGTGAAGGAGTTTACTGACACAAAAATGCCCTTCAAAGTGAAAGGCGATGATTTTGGCAGCGTTATCTCGTCTCTCATCGGCAAGCAGCTCGTAAAGGAGTGCGAGGGTATGATATTCCTCTCCGAGACCGCGGAGGATATTATGGACAATATCGGTCGTCTCTATCCCGGAGCCAACCTTGTGGCATTCCAGTTTGATGCCAATTCGCTTGCAGCCGGAATCGGCACCGGTAAGCAGTGCATCGCTGATTTTGGCGATTGGCTCTATTCCTTCACAGCCGAAATGCTCGACGGCAAACTCATTGACAGTGATTATGCAGGGACTGTCTGCCCTGTATGTGGTGCCCACGCCATATACCACAACAATCACAGTATCCGCTGTGCCGAATGCAACTATCGCATTGCCGATACATATCTCGGCCGCAGGCTCACTCCTGAACTTACACGTCAGTTGCTGACGTTCTTCTACACTTCCGAGGTAAAGGGCCTTCAGATTGAAGAAGGTCAGAGATTCTCCTCGGTGCTGGCTCTGGACGCCAATTATCAGCCGACCCATGTTCTGGGTACTGATGCGGAGGCATACCGTCCTGCGGTCTGACCTCACAACCCGCTGACTTTTCATAGTCAGCACCAAAATGGCGGCGGTTGATATGCCGCCGCCATTCTTAACTCTTGCCTGCTGAGAAGCACGCATTATTATAAAGTAGAATTGAGTTCGGAATATATTACAATTGAACGCTCTCTTTATAATGCGATGATTGAAGCTCTGCAAAATTGCCGCAAGGCTCTGGAAACATCCATATCTCGCTTACACCGCCATGTAGCAGAGGAATGGATTGATAATGAGACCGCACAAGCAATATTACGACGTAATGCCCGGTCTATGCAGACACTGCGCTCCGATGGACAAATCGGTTATACCACAATAGATGGCAAAGTATATTATCCGGCATCAGAGATTGGGCGACTATTAGATAAAAGGGTTCAATATGAGGACTGAATTGCAGACTAAAGAGGAGCGTAAGGCTCTTTTCGGTCTGATAGATGTCATAAAAGAAAACACACAGACCCTTGCGGATATGTCGCGTCCGATGTTTAATGGTGTAAGATATATAACTGATACCGAGCTTGCCAAGAGACTCGGCATCGAGAAGCGTACGCTTGCCAATTATCGTGCAAAAGGTTATATAGGATTTTATTCAGTCGGCGGAAAAATATTATATGCCGAGAATGAAATTGAAGACCTTATGAGAGAGAACTACATTCCCCCATTGAAATGACAAGAGCCCCGACAACTTTTGATTGCCGGGGTTCAAGTTGTTATTTGGGGGATTATTCAGCCTTTGCCTGTTGTCCCAGATTGCTGAAATTCATGGCGTCTCGTATCTCGTTCATCTCACGTAGGATTGAGGTGTCAAGTACTCGGGCGTAGTGCTCTGTCATCTTGACACTCGCATGACCGAGCATTTTTGACACGTTTTTCAGGCTTACACCCTGCGACAGACATACAGTGGCGTATGTATGACGGGCCACATGGGTGGTGAGATACTTGTCAATCTTGCAGATTGTGGCAATCTCTTTGAGATAGCGGTTCATCACTTGATTGGCAGGGACAGGAAGGAGAACGCCTTTTTGGGCTGCCTTTTTATTCCCCTCATATTTTTTGAGGATTGCAGCCGGAATATCCAGCAAAGGAATATTGCTGATTTGGCGAGTCTTCTGCCGATGTTTGCGAATCCACAGGTTGCCCGCATTGTCGCGGACAATGTGCTCGGCGGTCAACTGTGACACATCCGAGAATGCCAGGCCGGTAAAGGCTGACATCAGGAACATATCCCGGACAACCTCCAGTCGCTTGCATCCCGGCTCACATTCATAGATTCTGTTGAGTTCCTCTATGGTGAGGAAGTCCGGTTCAGTCGGAACCTCTTTGAACTTAATGCCGACAAAGGGGTCTTTCTTTATCCAGTCGTTGGCGATGCAACGGTTGGTTATCTTTTTCAACGCCTTCATATAGCGTATGAGGGTATTCTGGCAGAGGTCTTTTTCGGTCTTCAGGAATACTTCGTAGGCACGGATTACTTCGCCGGTGAACTCGGAGAGGGGGAGGTCATCAACCTCATAGTTCTTCTTGATCATCTCTTCGAGGTATCGTTTCATCGACTTATAACGATAGACGGTAGTCTTGGTGTAATCCTTGCCGATGAGTGTTTCAGCCTCGTCATTGTGAGCCTGTATCACTTCAAGGATTGTTTTCTCCTTTTTCTTTTTTGGATTGATGCCATAGAAACGCTGCTGCACGACAATCGCTGTCACCGGTTCATTCTCCTGCTGGAGTTCGGTAACGATGGCGTGAACCTTAATTCTCGCTTCCTCAATGAACTTGTTAAGGTCATTGGCAGTCCGGCTCGTGCCTGTGGCACGTTCCTTTGCTTGGTTCCAGAGATTCGATAGAATACTCTTTTGGATGTTGTTTTCGGCGCGTTGGCCGTTTACCGTGATGCGCATAAAGACAGGCGACTCGCCATTTTTCAGGACGTTGCGCCGAAGAAAGAATGCCACACGGAATGAGTCTTTACTTCTCATAGTTTTTACCTTGTGTTGGTGTTTGATGACCTGGTGTAAGTAAATCCCGAGAAGTATGTCTTGTAACGTGCTGAATCATAATCTATAAACGCCGTATAGGTGTAAATTGTTCGCTCTATTCGGTGTAACACTGGATTTACACCTGCGACTCATTTTCGCCACTCAACTTTTTCTCGAAAAACTCACCCACCATGTCAATGTTCTTGTTAATGTTCACTCGAAATGAGCGACATTCACCATCAAGGCAAAATGATGTAAAATGCGGAATATCAGTTCGGTATAATAACAACTGGTGGAGCAAGTCGGTGTAATGTTTATCTCCACCAAATCTACACCTGCCGATTTCATCATTTTTCCGCATTCTGCGCTACCCCTAAAATGAGAAAAACACCGAATATCATTGATATTCAGTGTTTTATCTTCTCCTAAAATTTAGGTTCGTGGTGCCACCAGCAATATAAACGTTAAATTTTTATCAATCGGATTAAATTCAATTATATACTAATATACTGATATTAAGCCAAATTAAACAATTTTCAATTTAGGCAGATAGCGGCTGTTTTAGAAATTATAGTGACTATCGTAGTGACTATTCAGGAAAAGTCACTAACTTTGCAGTGTCCGATTCACAAGGGAATCGAACCTAGGATTCTATGGCAAAATCTCTTTCCCGGTTCTTCATCCGCAAGCAGGACGAGAAGAACGAAATCGCAACTCTTTTCTTTAGGGTGCAGAACAAGAAACACAAAGTCGATACGCTCTTTTCCTCTCAGATACGTGTGAATGTTGCGGAGTGGAAAGAGGCTTTGTCGTGTCCTGAAAAATGGATGCGACATCAAAGGGCGAACTTCAATCTACACGACTCACTCAATAGGATTGAACTGGTAGTGAAGTCGGAAGTAGAGGGCATGTCTTTCGATAAGTCACGTGTTGAGGCCGAGATCCTCTCTATCGCCAATCCGAAGAAAGCAGAAGCCCTAATGAAAGCTAAGCGTGAAGAGGAGGAACGGCAACGCGAGGAAGAACGCATAAAGGAAGAGCAGGAACGTCTGATAAAGGAAGGCATCGATGCTGAACGCGCCAAAATATGGAACTTCATAGACCGATTTTGCAATGAAATCAAGAGCGGTGCCAGGCTTAATGGTCATGATAGATATGCGCCCGGCACTGTGAAGGCATGGAATAGCTTTCGGAAGCTGTATGACTTGTTTGACAGAAAGCATCGCTACACATGGCATGATGTAGACCGTGCATTCGTCACCAAATTCCTGAATTTTATGGAGAAGAAAGATTATATGGTGACTGCGCAGAATAAATACCTGGTCGATCTACGAGCAATCATCAGCTATGCCTATGCCGACGGAATACACAACAATGACCGCGCCCTGCAATATTTCGCAAAAAAGAAAATTGAAGAGAAAGATAAGGCTATCGAAATATACCTTACCGAAGCAGAGCTTCAGGCATTGTATGAAATGCCTCTGTCAGGCAAGCAGGAAGAGGTGCGCGATATATTTCTTGTCGGGTGCTACACCTGTCAGCGCGTGAGCGATTACAACGACATTGACAAGGATTGTTTCACCACTACTGCCAAAGGAACACCGGTAATATGCCTCATTCAGAAGAAAACCCGCAACGAGGTAAAAATTCCTATAATGAATCCCAACCTAAAGGCTATATGCGAAAAATACAACTACAATCTCCCTTATGTTGTTGACGTGATACTCAACCGCTACATAAAGGAGATTCTGATGGAGTTGTCCGATAAAGTGCCCGACTTAGCCAAGATGGTAGTAACCAAACTTACTCAAAAGCAGAAGAAACTGGTGGAGGACGGCAAGCTCGTTGTCGAGCACAACGAAAAGGGAGAGGTGATAATGCCTCGCTACAAGTGCGTGACAACCCACACAGCCCGCCGCAGCGGAATCACAAACATGTACCTCACCCACAAATACTCCATCTTACAGATGATGCACGTCAGCGGCCACAAGACACAAAAGACCTTTATGGACTATATCAAACTCTCCTCGGACGAAATCGCCGACGAGATAGACGCTATCGCTAATGGCGCAAAATCCGAAGTATTTTGACTATTATTACTCGGAAACAGCTACAAATCAAAATATAAATTGTAATTTTGAATATGGAAACAAATAATTCACAGCTCGTAATCTATCAGGCGCCGGACGGAAATATGTCGATTGATGTGACAGTTCAGAATGATACCGTATGGCTGAGCCAAGGGCAGATGGCCGAACTCTTTGACAAAGATCAGTCAGTTATTGCCCGCCACATCTCTAATGTTTTCAAGGAAGGCGAGCTGGAGAAAGAGAGTAATATGCAAATTTTGCATAATACTCTGTCGAAGTACAAACCGACTCAGGTTTACAGCCTTGATGTTATTATCTCTGTTGGCTATCGCGTTAAATCCAAACGTGGTACTCAATTCCGCATCTGGGCAAATAAGATATTGAAGCAGTATCTTCTTCAAGGCTATGCCATAAACGAGCGGATAGCTGCACAGAAATATGACGAGCTTAGTCAGTTGATAAAAGTGCTCGGCCGCACAATCCAAAATCAGGAAAGGCTTACGGAGGACAGCCGTTCATTACTTGATGTTGTGGTTGACTACACATACGCCCTCGACACCCTTGACCGCTACGACTATCAGGAACTGAAGATCGAGGACACCACCGGTAAAGAGTCGTTTCATGCCACTTACGAAAACGCCATGGAAGTCATCCGAGAGTTACATGAGAAATTCGGTGGCAGCACATTGTTCGGCAACGAAAAGGACGATTCCTTCAAAAGCTCCATCGGTCAGATTTACCAGACCTTCGGTGGCGTTGACCTATATCCCTCAGTGGAGGAAAAAGCTGCCATGCTCCTGTACCTTGTTACCAAAAACCACTCATTCAGCGACGGCAACAAACGCATTGCCGCAACTCTATTCCTGTGGTTTCTCAACGGCAACGGCATTCTCTACAACGGAGACGGCACCAAGCGCATTGCCGACAACACCCTCGTCGCCCTCACCCTAATGATAGCCGAAAGCCGTACCGAGGAAAAGGACACAATGGTAAAAGTCATCGTCAACCTAATCAACAAGAACAACTGAGGATAAGACGAAACAACCCCCGAAATATGCACGGCTTAACGACTTCATGCCGAGGATTGACCTGTCGGTGCTGAATGATTATGTAACGGCTAATCTCCGCGCTGATTTTCATACTCGTTTGGGACATTTGTCACACCTAATGTCAATTATTCTTTGTAACTTTGCGTATGGCTACTCTCTCTAAAATATTGGTTTTGTGTGTAGGCTTTGCTCTCTCCAATAACTTATGGGCGCAAAGTCATATAGATTCTGTGCAGACTGACACAAGTCCGCTCAAGATTGAGCGTGATGCACTTGGTGCAGTATATTATTGGATAGACAATAATGCGCTCGACCTTGACCGAGTGGATTATAGTGATTTATATGAAACCTATATGACACCAATTGAGGGTCAGTTATTTGAGGACTGTGCTCAGCTATTCATTGAGGGGAAACTTCGATTGGAACCGGACTTTCTAAAGACATACTCTTACTCTTATTGGAGAGACAAAATTGATACACCTGTAAACGGAGTGCTTGGCAATGATTTCAGGCGGATAGAGGTCTATTTCTATCCCGATGCTGTTAAGTCGGATTCGGTAACATACGTCGTAAAAGGCCGGACAAAGGTTAAGAATAATGTCTGCGATTTCACAGGTGAAGTCAAAATCAAGAAAATCTATCACAAATATGAGCGTGACATCGACTCTCCCGATTGCTATTTGATAATCGCGGATTATACTCTAAAAGAAGATGTTACGCAAAAAGGTAGCGGAGAGTTTCGGGGTGTAATGGGTGCGTATGGCTATGTCACTGAAGATGCTCCCGGAGTAATACAGGTTAACAATATAGATCAGGACGGCGACGGATATATGAACCGTTCTTATGTAGGCACATGGCGGAGTTATAAGAATCCTGCGGTCGTCAAGCGTTGTATGTGGGGCGATAACCGTTTGCCATTCCGCTTTGATTTTGATATAGGAGCCGGAGAGATTGTTGTCAATCCCAAATACTCGTCTCCGGAATGGGATAATTTTATGCAATGGAAAGACCTTGATATTGTTGAACCCGAAAGCGGCGACAGCCGTGCAACATATAAAAATCCGTGGTGGTAATAAAACTGACTGATAAACGATTTTGGATATTTGAGGCATTGGCAATATTGTCAACAGCTACAACCATAGGTATCATGCAAGTCTGTTTGGGTAGATTTGAATTGGATGGAGACTCCATGCCTATTTGTTGTATTATTTTGACTTCGTATTTAGTCGGGCAAACGGTTGCTTGGAAAGTATCTAAATATCTTAAATGGCTGAAACTTGGCCTGTCAACTTATTTTTACTCCATTATTTCTTTTGCGTCGATATTTGCATTTATAATTATTCTTGATTATTTGGATCGAAAGCCACTTCCTGTTGATGTCTCAGCAGATACACATATTGGTTTTTCTACATTCAGCATATCGTTGGTGGCAGTATTTTTATGGAGTATAGTTTCCTTCATTCCATCTATGCTTACGGGATTTATTGCTTCATTATGTTTAAGTTCTAAAAAGTCTAAAAGTGATAGAACATTAAAGAGTGTATCTCTTGAGCTCTTAGGCGTTAATGGTTTTGCATATCCGAGAAAAGAAGCGCTGAAAATAGCGAATGGGTACTTTAATTCAAACAAGCCTATTCTTGGTGGTGATGTTTATAAGCTGGTTAACGGACGTATAGAATCCACTTCCGACAGTTGGTACTGTGACAAGAAAGAGTCTGAATCGTCGTATGATTATGTTGTCCGCAGCTATCACATTGCTTGCGACTATATAAGAGATTATCCGGGCAAAGCAAATACTTTTTTCAGCATCGTTATAGAGCAAATAGAAGATGAAATCTGACAGCAAAATATATCGGTTTTTCTTTGGACGGCGGGGTGAGACACGCTTGCCATTTGGCGCTATGCTGCTGATTCTTGTGCCTTTTTTTATTGGGGGCCTATATTTCCAGAATCGCAAATACAATGCTTTGTTGGCAAATCCGGAACATACATCGACTGTGATTTCAGATATCGGCTATGTAGGCAACAGTGGTCCTATAATACATTACAAATTTACAGTGAACGGTGTAACATATAAAGGTGGTATGTATGCCAATGGTTTTGCCGTTGGCGACAGCATAGGTGTGGTATATCAGAAAGACAACCCTGAGAATAATATGACGGTGTTTGAATATTATGATGGCCCGTCGTATGGTTCGGTCGCAATATTCGTCCTCGCTGCGATTGTTCTGGCACTATACCGATGGCGAAAAATCAATCGAAAATACAACGACAGCTGCCCGGAGTTGGATGGCACTGGAAGGTGTCGTATTTACCGCACCGACAAGGAATATATATTTGTTACAGTATATAATGTCACTGCGAGCCTTCCGATTAAATTCCTCCCCATAGGCTGTAGTAACGGAGAATTTGAGAATACTCTCATGGAAATATTCCAAGCAAGTCTGCATGGCAAATATGTGGAGCTGAAAAACGCGGAACTGATCAAAGCCATGAAGCAACGCTCATGGCGACAGCTTTACCAACACTCCACAGGCGTGCTTCTGAAACACGACAGCCGCACTTTAGAGATTTTGCCCAACCGGAAAGCTACTGATGGTAAAGGTCTTGACTGGGATTATTTCCGCGCAATATCCTTTGACCTTGACGGCGCATCATGGAAAGACATCATAAACTCAACCCGAAAACTTCTTGAATACCATGGAACTGACTGATAAACGATTTTGGAAATTCGAGGCAATGATGCTACTCTGTGGAGTATTGTTGTTCTGCCTGTTATGCAGTGTTCTTATATGTAACGGTGCGGAAATTGATTCGGGCAGTGGCATAATTCTAATACTGCTATTCCCAATTTTTCTGCTTTACTTTGCGATCTGTGGCATTCCTACTTGGCTGCTATATAACGGAGGTTCATGGATGAAACTTGCCGGATATTTGTATTTTATTTCCTCTTTGTTGGTGATTGCGCCAATAATGACATTCATGTATGACTGGAATCCGGCTACTGCAAATATGCGACCGGAAAATATGCCTATTGATGAAGGCACATTCTTTACAGATAATGAATTTGCTGTTATCATTTGTGTCGGATGGGCGATGTCACTCATTATTCCGGTAGTATTTACATCGTATCTTTCAAAGCGATGGATTATAAAAGATAATCAAGGACATGGGTGGATTGTTGATTCCGCAAGCAGAGCAATACAAGGAAATCTCCAGTCGAATGTCAGAGCCATTGCCATAGGCTATAGATATAATCGCCTCACGCTGAAGTGCTATCTTGATTCTCTCCCATCCGAACAGGATAAAGAAATGTTGAGCGATATTGCCGGAGAGATAATATCAGATTTCCCTCCTGATAAGATTCCGAGGACAACCGAGATTTGCGAGTTCTCAAATGTTCCAATATCGGAACTTGATAAACTTGATTCATTCATCTACATAAGGACCAATGAACCATGAAACTGACTGATACAAAATATGTGATTATCTGTGGGTTGATGCTGTTTGTGTGCATAAGTATTTATGCTCGTAATGTCAGTGTCAGCGGACGTGTGGTTGACAAATATAATGGCGAGCCGCTGATAGGGGCTTGCGTATATGCCGCTTATACCGATAAAAAAGACAGTCTAATGGCAGTAACGGATACTGTGGGATTGTTCACGGTGTCAGTTCCGGAGAATCAGCTATTACGATTTCAATATATGGGTTACAAGGATACATTTGCTCTCGCAAAGTCAAACCTACTAATTGAAATGGAAGATGGAGGAGAGTGGAAAAATCCATTGTGGATTATTGACAGCGTAATCGCTGACGTGAACTACCCGGATATATGGTATCAATCGCCATTTGGTGATATCACATTGGAATCATTAGTCTGTGAAGCGATGCCTGTGTTGCGGGAGGATGATATAGAAAAAGTACATTTGATAGATTCGACTATATGCTTCGGAAACATTCTATACACCGGATTATGTCGGGTAGATACAAAACCGACCACCGTGCAGGTAATTGTTGACGGTGAAAATTGTGGCATAATAACGGAACGAGCTGGGCGATTGGCAGGAGAAACCGCGGCTATAAAATATGCCTCGAATATCCTGAGGATAGACAGTGTAGTAGATGCCGTAGCCATTGACACCAAGAAACTTTTACTTATACCCACTGAGTATTATAAAAAGGCTGAGAAAATGTTGGTCGTGACTACGGATCACCATTACCCCTCTGTGGCTGAATCTGGTTTTCTGCCATATCAATATGACAATGGCGATGATTATGTCTCTGATGGACGGTATCGAATTGTGGATAGTGATGGAAGAATAGGATATGCCACAGCAAACAATGCGGTGATAATACCTCCTCGTTTTGCATTTGGTTTTCCTTTTCATAATGGCCTTGCAAGGGTTACGAACAGCGGTCATCTTGAAACTGTAATCGGAAGTGATGGAGAATACCACTATTGGGTAAGTAATAGCTGGTATTGGATTGATAAAATGGGCAACCGACTTGGAATGGAAGATGAAACCGAACGATAAAAACTCCGAGATAAGAATCTACCAAGGCGTATGGAAAAATACGTTTTACGACAAATCTAATCACTTGCACATTGAATAATGAAACTGACTGATAAACGATTTTGGATAGTGTGGCTTGTTCTCCTTCTATTGGCGATTGTGAGTTGTATGACATGAGGCTGGAACGAGGATACAGCATTGCTCGGTGCGGCTTATACGCTGTCGCTATTATCGTTCAAAGTACTATTATCTTTTTTTGACCTTTGCACGTTATTACTTTATGAATTAGAAATTTTACTATGAAAATTCAGCAAGATAACTTAGGAAATCAGGATGGAAAGATTGATTTGAAGATGTGGATGGAGGAGCATCCGCAGGAATATGGCGAGTTTGCTGCGGCGATGGGCGAAGCGGACTCGCTGGAGGTGTTTTTGTTGGGTGCTGCAGCATTTCTTTCGTCGCCGGAGTTTCAGAAGCTATTGGAGAATATGATTGACCTTGACAATCTGGACTTGGATGAGCTTTTGAAGATTCTTCAAGAGTCGGATTTTGCTGAGAAGATATTTGGCGAACAGGCAGAAGGGAGCGAATGGGCTAAATACCGGTTGCCCTTTGCCGCATGGCTCAAATATGGACGCTCTTCTGAAATGATGATAGATAATATTGAGGAAGCGGCAGAGTCGATTGACAACAAACAGTACCAGTGGCAGCTTGCAAAGTTCATGAAGACATTTCTTGCGAGGGAGGTAGAGGATAAACGACGCTCGCGCAAGGATTTGAAGGAGTATCTTGATTATCGCATGAGTGTAGATAACGGCAACTTGGCTGATTGGGCGTTGGAGGGTATTGATGAGTCTAAACCGACTGCTAGAATTACAGAAAACGCAGAATTATCTCATGACTTTCTTTCCCTTTTGGCATCTCACGGCAGTGAGATTGTTAAGCGCATTGGCAAATGGATAGAAACACATATCCGTGGCGTTGACATAGCGCACTTATATGTCGCACTTGTCGAGTCTGGCGAGCTGGATCCGTCAACACCTGTCAAACGATTTGTCGAGATATTATCCGCCACATTCCCTGAATGCAAAATCGTCGGCGAGCGTCAGGTGCAGAAGAGCGTAAACACGCTACAAGATTTATCTCCCAATCGTAAGCGATTTATCAAAGACGAGCCAGAACATCGCTTCGCTATTGACTCTATAAAGACCGATGTTTTACGAATTGACCCAGATGGAGTAGACTGAAATAGCCTCTTTTCGATTCGTTTGATTCGTTTTATAGTTCGCGAACTTAACGAACCATCAATTCTTTTTAATCCAAGAAATTACGCTATACTTTTGCGCCATCGTTCCATTTCGGAGCGGTGGCGTTTCTGTCTTATGCCGCCAGTAGAAGCGTCGAACAATGTCGGCAATCAAAACAAAAATGCAAGATTTATTAGATATGCTCAATGAGGGTCGGGCCCATGTCAAGGTAGAGATGAACGCCGAAGACCTCAAAGCATTTTCGGAGGACTTGATCCGCCGCGCAAAGGATGAACTCGGCTCGATGGTCGAGGCAGCCAAGAAAGAACGTATGCTCACCAAAGCCGAGGTAAAGGAACTCTTTGGCGTATGCGATGCCACACTCTGGCACTGGGCAAATAAAGGTATCCTCAAACCTGTCAAGACCGGCAACAAGATTATGTACCCGGAATATGAGGTACGCAAAGCCCTCGGACAACGTAACATCAATATCTGAGCATCATGAAAGCGAATGGCTATTACAACCATCCACGCTTTCCGTTGGAAGCCGGATGTGGATTGATCGAGGAGGATAGCATTGCCTTTACCAGCGATTCCGGTAAAACTACCGAAACTCCTTCTTTCCCTCTGGAGATATTTCCGAAAGCAATCCGCGACATAATCGAGACTCTTGAAGAATACGAGAACTATAATGTCGATTTCACAGCGGCTTCATTCCTTACAGTATTCGCGGCTGCTATGGGCAACGCTTGGTCAGTCCGCTTCATGACCGGATGGGTAAGCCGACCGATAATCTACATGGTGCTTGTAGGTTCGCCGAGCTGCGGCAAGACTCCGCCATTGCAACAGGCGGTCGCACCGCTTCTTAAACTCGACGGAGAGTATGACATGATCTATTGCAAGGAGATGGAAACCTACCGTCGATGGGAACGCATGTCGGCAAAGCAGCGTGAGAAACATTCTCTACCTGAAGAAATGAAGATGCCTCAGCGAAAATGTCATGTGGTGGTTGACTCCACCGTAGAGGCTCTTATCGGAGCTTTGCGCGACAATCCGCGCGGAGTGCTGATTTACAAGGATGAGATAGACAGCCTCCTCTCCAATTTCAACCGCTACAACAGTTCGGACGAGGGCTACTTTCTCAGTCTGTTCAGCGGTACGCCTTTCAAGTACAGCCGAAAGTCAAACAACGAGCATATCTTCCTCGCCAATCCCTATTGTTCTATTATTGGCACTACACAGCCCGGTCGTCTGGGCGAACAGTTCGGCGGCAAGCGAATGATGAACGGCTTTTCATCTCGATTCCTGAAAGTCTATCCCGAAATTGACAAGATGCCGTCGTGGAACGACACCGCCATGCCTGACGGCGTTCTTGAAGAATGGGAGCGAATTATCCGAAAGGTGGTAACAGTCACTCCTTCAACAGACCAAGAGGGAAAAGCAACCTCAATAGAGCTACTGTTTTCCCAAGAGGCAAAGCTCCGCGTAATTCAATGGAAAGACGAGGTCAATAACAAGGCTTATGCTGAAACGGATTCGGATGCTGTCAGGGCGTTGTGCGGCAAACTGGAAACTTATCTCGTCCGCTTCTGCCTGGTCATACAGATTATGCACTGCATCTGTGGAGAATCGGGCATGGATAAAATTGAACCGGGAACTGCCGAACTCGCCATCAGGCTCACCGAATATTTCAGAAACATGGAGAGCCGGATTGCACCGGAGATTGAAACCGGTATCCTCGACAACCGGTTTACCGAGTTACTCGGAAACCTCAGGGATTCGTTCACCACAGCCGAGGCAGTCAGGGAAGCCCTGCAACTCGGAATCTCGGAATCCTCGGTCAAAAGATTCCTGAGAGACGGAGGCCGAGGATTCGTGAAGAAAAAGTCACACGGTTGCTATCGCAAAATATGACGCTTGAGCTGACACTATGAACTTTTGACATTATGACATTTTCGACCGATGTCGAACTGACTGAGATACCCCGGTTGCTCACGCCAGATTTGGAGTATCGAACTTGCTTTGCAAGATATGCCGATTGTGTCCACAACGGCAATCCCGCCTCCCCCGAGGTGAGGGTCAATCCCGCTCGAAACTCGCAGTCTTTTATCTAATGATACATTGTCCGTGAACGATGATAGACTGAAAAATGAATGATGAAAAACTGAAAATATGCGGTTGATAGATTATTCAATATCGCATTTATCATGAACCGTGATACTTCGGTTTATCGGTCATCGTCACATTGGATAATCGATACATTGGATAATATGATAATGAGCCATTGGACAATAAGTCATCGGGTAATGGAGCATTGGATAATCAGACAATCGAGTCACTAAGATATTATATCATCAAGGTGTCAGTTCATCAAATCATCAAGCAATCATTATACCAAGTCATATAGTCTTCATTGTATCAGATATTCAATCCACCAATTTATCAAACCATAATATCTTAAAAAGTTAATCTCTATGCCGGATAAAAAATCCATCACTATAAAAATACGTGTCGATTCGCAGACCCACGCAGAAATGCAGTCAAGAGCCGACCGATACACCGACGGTAATCTGAGTGCGTTTGTACGTTGTGCCACTCTCAAATATGAAGAGCAGCCGATGGCTGACCGAGACAATCCCCGTATGATTGCTTTGATCAAGTCCGCTATCAAGCTCATCGAAAGAACCGGCACCAACACCAATCAGGTTGCAAAGCACATCAACGAACAGCAGAAAATGAATCCTTACTCGTTGCGGGCGGCAGATCTTCTTCCCTTCGGTCAGTTTTGCGAGGGTACAGAAAAAATCCGGCAGATGCTGACATACCTCTATAACATGATAATTTCAGGAAAATGATAGTCAAGAAACTCAACGATGTGTCCGGCGGCGGCTTCCCCGGCGCTCGATATAACGAGAAGAAGATTGCTGATGGCGTGGCAACCCTTATGGCGATGGAGAACGTCAGCGAAGCGTTGCGTCACAATGTAGAGACGCTGCACCGCTTCGGCCTTGATGCTTCGGCTGAAGTCGAGAGGTATCTGAAAGAAAACTCTAAGACTTACGGCAATACAAGGACGACACGTTTCCAGTTCCATGTGTCAGCATCTGTGAAAGGACGCGCCATGTCGCCTGAAGAACTCACCGACTTCGCGCGAGAGCTTATGGTGGGTATGGGATATGCCCGTCAGCCGTATTTTGTTTACGCCCACCATGATACCGGTAATAACCATGTGCATATTCTTTCAACGAGAATAAAGCCTAACGGTTATGCCATTTCTGACCATCAAGACAAGCGCAGGCTTAACGAGTGTGCAAACCGCATACTATCTCCTGACATCAAGAAAGATATAGACCGGATTCTCAGCTACGACTACGAAACGGAGGGGCAGTTTGCTAATATCGCCAAGACTCACGGCTACAAGATAGAGAAATCGCTCGACGGATACCGTCTGTTCAAGTGTGGCGGCAATGCCGGAAATATCGCCATCGGCGACATTCTCAATCGAATCACCAGGAACAGCCCCAAGCGCAAAGATCGCGCTACGCAGCTTCGCGCTATAATCCGGAAATACAAGAGCGAGATAGCCGAGGGAAAATGTCAAAGTGTCGATAATGTCAAAGTGTCAAAAGGTAAGAAGCGAAAGCCGGTAAAGGCAAAGCTGAACACCGACATCCGCAAAATACTTGATAACCACGGCAAGCCGTTGAGTGAGGAGAACTGCCAGCGCATACAGACTCTCATTGATGTTCTCAAGACAAAGTTTGGCATAGACATCAGTTTCCAGAAGGACAAGGACGGCAGGGTGAGAGGCTACAGTATAATCGACCATGCCGAAAAGATAGCCTTCGACGGCAGCAAGGTGATGAAACTGTCGAGGCTTGTTGATTTCGCCATCAAGCCGCAAAGGAAACCATCACCGCTTGACGTGTACCGCGACCTGTTCACTGTCGAGGTGGGCAAAGACAGCAGAGGGAACTATATGCTCATCAATGTCAAAGACGGCTCGACGTACAGCAAGCCAATCTCACCGAGGCAGTACGCATGGTATAACGGCGTAAAGGATGACGAGCGCGAAGATGTAGGTCTGACAATAGCGGCCACGATATTCTCCGAGGAGATACTGACCGAATATCTCATGCGCTATCCGATACACAACCATCAAGAGAGGATAAAGGGCATGGCAGTTGTCAAACATAGAAACGGCAACTACTGCCTCCGCCTGGCACTGACAGACGGCTATATGCCTTTGATCGAATTAACTCCGGAGGAGGAAGCCAAGTTCCGCTCTCTACATGCCGATGAACAAGCAAGGCAAGACTTCCTGATGTCAATAGCCATGCTGCATCTTACTCGAAAGGATGCCGAGGCGGTTAAAGAGAGGATAAAGCAGAATACCCAGTCCAAAGCCGGAGTCCGTATTCTCCCTTCCCGTCCACAGGACTACTCCCCGGAAATCTCGCAAGTGTTCACATTCAATCTTGCCAACGCACTATCTTCCCTCAATGTCAGTTCCGGCTCGTCCGCTTACAAGCGCGAGTACGAAGTCGGCAACCGCTCCCGCTACGACGACATCGACAACCGTCAGTCCGGCACCCGACTTACAATGTAAGAATGAAGTAGTGACTATCTCAGCGCACCACGACGATAGTCACTATTATTTTGCAGAGAATTTAATGTAGAATTTAATTGGGTTTAGAATTAAACGCTACTTTTTAATACAGTTTAATCAAGCCGATTTATCGTGGTTTATAGCGATTTAGATAGTGACTATTATAGTGACTACGCCCTGTAGTGACTAAAAGAAAAATCGCCAACTCTGTAAGAATTAGCGATTTAATCTTTGCTTGGGTGGTGCCACCAGAATTGTTCTGAATATAGTATCAATTTGATTATCAGATAATTACCGGCTATCTAAAGGAGAAAAACTCCGTTGACTACACTGCTATATTTTAGCGATTTGGGGCGTTTTGCTCCGGCAATCTAACACCTTCGCAACATCTTCCCTTATTCTAAAAGTTCTCTGTGATTGCAAAGTTACGAATTTATTTCCACTCCACCAAATATCAGGCTTGTGTTAATTCAATTTAACAAAGTGATTTATTTCAAAATCACAAAACAAAATAATTCAAAAACACAAAATAATTTGGTGGTGTCAGATTTAATCCCTAATTTTGTAGGTGATTATGAAAGAGATGAAGTATCTGAATAGAATTGCCGACAAGACTCTTGATTTGAGGCTTGAGGCTTTCGGCGCCGTACAGATAGCTGGACCCAAGTGGTGTGGCAAGACAACTACTGCAGAACGTCGGGCGGGAAGTGTTATTAAGATGCAGGATCCTGACCGTCGGGCGGGATATTTGGCTGCCGCTCAAACAAAGCCATCGTTATTACTCAAGGGTGCAACGCCTCGGCTTATTGATGAATGGCAGGTTGCCCCAGTAATATGGGATGCAGTTCGCCATGCGGTTGATGAACGCAGAGAGAAGGGACAGTTTATTCTGACTGGTTCGACAGTAATAGATGATGAGGAAATAATGCACACGGGAACAGGTCGCATTACCAAAATGGCTATGTACCCTATGAGCCTGTTCGAGTCTCTTGAATCCAATGGCTCTATCTCTTTGGGGCGATTATTTAATGAGGCGGACTATGAGATTGATGGTGAAATTTCACAATTATCTATTGAGCAACTGATTTTTGCTGCCTGCCGTGGCGGGTGGCCCGCTTCTCTCGATGAGATGAACACCAAAGCTAAGTTACTGATTGCTAAAGACTATATTGATGTGATATGTAATGAGGATATTTCAAGAGTTGATAAAACGCGAAGAAATCCTGCATTGGCAAGGCTCATTCTTCGATCCTACGCACGAAATATCTGTACTTTAGCAAAGAAAACCTCCATGCTTGCTGATGTATCTGAAGAAATGGAAGGAATATCCATGCCTACATTTGATGATTATGTATGTGCTTTGGAGAAGCTCTTTGTAATTGATGATATAGAGGCATGGTCCCCTGCTATTCGTTCCAAGACTGTTATCCGAACCGGCAAGAAACGTTGTTTTGTTGACCCCTCTATTGCGGTGGCCGCGTTAGGTGCGTCACCAGAAAGTCTGGAACTTGATTTGAACACCTTCGGATTCATATTCGAGTGTCTGTGTTTTCGTGACCTCCGAGCATATTCGCAGGCACTGGGTGGGCGATTGTCATATTACCATGACCGTCTTGGACTTGAAGCTGATGCCGTATTGCACCTTGATGACGGACGATATGCGTTAATCGAATGCAAACTTGGTAGTCGCGAGATTGAGGACGGGGCAAAGCACCTCATTGAAATCAAACATCTTATAACGGAAAAGAATATGGCGGAGAAGCAAATTAAACTTCGTGAACCGGACTTGCTTATTGTCTTAACGGGCGGAGAAATGGCATATACACGCGAGGACGGTGTGAAAATAATACCAATCGGGTGCCTGAGAGATTAATTATTTAGGATTCAGTCAATATTGACCTATTCTTAATAATGATATAGATAAGTTAGAACGAGCGAAGAATCAAACAAAAAAGCAACTTAAAACTATGAATAATCCTATAGGATCACTATGGAATAAATGGGATCTACATCTTCATACTGATGCTTCTGACGGTAAGGGTTCCTGTCAGGATATATTGGATGAAGCTATAGCAAAAAATATAAAGTGTATCGCTATAACAGATCATCATACAGTTGATAATGTAGATATGATGAAAACGCTGGCGAAAGACGCCGGCGTAACAGTAATTTCCGGGGTTGAATTTAGGACTGAATATGGGAGGGCATCTGTCCATATGATAGGTCTTTTCCCTGATGAGTTCAATGGAATAACTCTTACATCAGAATTTTTAAAGGAAAACGTTCTTAATCAATTGGGTATATCTCGCTCAAGAATAATACAAATTGGTCGAGAATCCCTCAAACAAGATGGATTGCCAGAGGCATCTTACTTTAAGGATGGGATGTTTCGCGTACAGGTGAACTTTAAGGACGCAGCCAATCTAATCCATAAATATGGAGGAATCGTAACAGTTCATGCAGGTTCAAAGTCAAACAGTATTGATGAAGAAATGAAGCATGAAGGTAAATCTAAAAAAATGTTTCGATTGAAGATTCATTAGGCCCAGTAAAAGAAGAGCTTTTTAGGGATGGTTATATTGATATTTGTGATTTAACGAAACCTAAGGAAGCTGGATTTTATCAAAAAACATTTAGGAAACCATCTATAACAACTTCCGATGCTCATGAAGTAAGCGAGGTCGGAACTAATGCATGCTGGATAAAAGCAGATTTGACATTTGAAGGATTGAGACAAATTCTTGCTGAACCGGAACGAATATCATTTGAAGAACCTGAAATTTTAGCAAGAATAAAAAGAAATCCAGATAAATTTATTCGGTCTTTAGAGATTCGACGTATTTCGGGTGCCACTATGCCTGAAAAGTGGTTCGATAGTATTAGAATTCAATTAAATCCAGGCTTAGTCGCAATTATTGGTAATAAGGGGAGCGGCAAGAGTGCCCTTACTGATATTATTGCGTTATGTGCTGACTCTACAAATCAGAACTGGGCATTTTTGACACCTGCAAAGTTCAGAATGCCAAAACCATACAATCGTTCTAAGCAAACCGAAGCGTATATCCAATGGGTTGATAACTCTTCATCAACTATCAAAACATTAGATATGTCAACGGAGGCGACCAAGCCTGAGCGAGTTAAATATATTCCACAAAACTTCTTGGAAACTCTTTGTACAACTGAGGACGATCAAAAGTTCGAGAGCGAATTAAAGAAGATAATATTTCAGTACTTAGCCCCAGCTCAAAGATATGGTTATAATGATTTGGATGAAATTATTAATTACCTGACAAAAGAAAATGCTGATGCATGCAGTGATATTCAATCCCGAATTAGAGAAATCAATCGAGAGATTATAGCAATGGAAGCCATGCGGACTCCTGCTTACCGAGATACACTTGCAAATGAGTTAGCTTACAAGCAAAGCCAATTAAGCAATGTCCAATCTGCAAAACCAAAGGAAGTTGCAAAACCATCAGTTGATGAAGATCCGGAGGCCAAAAAGATTCAGGAGGAAATTGACAAGTTGAATGAATCTTGTAAAATGATGGAAATTTCTTTACAGGCTTTGGAAAGTGAGAAAGAAGAAAAGGTTAAAACAATTCAGGACTTAAAGGCTAGTAAAGAACGTATTGATAGACTAACATTACAAATAGAGGCAGTCAAGCAAGAATTGAGATTGCTGTATGAAAAAAACAATCTCAATATTGATTCAGTATTGAATGTGACCTATACACCGGATTTAATATCTTCCAAGCTTAAAGAGTTGTCCGAGAGAGTTGATGAAATAGACAATCATTTGAATGAAGATAAATCAGGAAGCTTACGAAAGCAATACCTTCTTGAATCTGAGAAATTGAATCTTGCAAAGCAAAAACTTAGTGCTCCAGAACTTGAGTATCAGAAATATCTAAAGGAAAAGCTGGAGTGGGAGAAATTGTTAGAAGATATTACCGGTACTCCTGAAAAGGAAGGTTCAATAAAGTATCTTCAAAGTCGTATTGATTATATCGAACATAATCTAAATAAAGAACTATCTCAGAAAATCGAGAAAAGAGAGGATTTGGTAAAAGACTTGATGCAAAAGAAACATCAGGTCCTTGAGACCTATGAAAATCTTTTTGCTCCTGTTGTAAAGTTTATTGAGGACTATCATGAGGAATTAAAAGATTATCCTATTGAATTTGACTCAACTTTCTCTCTTAGGAATTTTGGAGATAGATTTTTTGATTTCGTAAGTCAGCAGGCTTCAGGATCTTACTACGGCAAGGAACAGGGGCAAGCTCGGATAAAATCAAATATTGACAGTGTGGATATGTCTGATATTCTATCTATTGTTGCCTTTGCCAACCTAATCAACAGCGATCTACTCTATGACAAACGTGATGACAATAATGATTTTCGTTCAGTAGAGAACCAATTAAAGAAAGGTCATACACAGCAAGAGCTATACGATTTTATTTATTGTATGGACTATGTCCATCCATTCTTCCAGCTTAAAATGAATGGAAAGCCCTTGTCCTCTTTGTCTCCTGGAGAAAGAGGTGCTTTGCTACTGCTTTTATATCTATTTATTGACATGGATGACAAACCTCTGATTATAGACCAACCAGAAGAGAACCTTGATAATGAAAGTGTATATCGGTATCTTGTACACTTCATCAAGGCTGCCAAGCGTAAGAGGCAAATCATCATGGTGACACATAATCCAAACCTTGCTGTAGTTTGCGATGCCGATCAGATTATTCAGATGAAAATTGATAAACTTCACGGGAATGAGGTTAGTTTTGTTTCAGGCGCTATAGAAAACCCTATTATGAATAAAATCATTGTAGATATTCTTGAGGGCACATATCCTGCATTTCATAATAGAGATTGCAAATACTTCGATAAAACCATATGATAATTGGTGATAGCAACTAAGGAGAATTAGGGATGTTTAAGCCCCGATAACCCTCATTGTGATTATCGGGGTTACGTGCTGTAAGATTGTCATCTATATGGCGAGTGATAGTTGTTTTTGATGTATTCTTCTATATCACGATCAGCATATATTATTTTCCTTCAGAGAGAATAATATCCGTAAATTCCTTTGATACGGTATTTGGATAAAGTGGAGCGGCTATCCATAATCTTCGGGTTAATAGGCTTTGTAAATATGTATTAGAGCATCGGGAATATACGCAAATGGCATTTGTGTCAGATAAACTGAGTGGAGCGGGATAATGTGTACCCCTCGTAAACGTGGAAATAGGCACCCGTTGAAATGCTTGAAAACGTGGGAGTAGATGGTTTTGAAATGCTTGAAAATGTGGTTTGACCGTTTTTGTTAATCAATTTAACAAAGCAAAACTCATCAAAAACACAAAATGAAAATCTGATTTTGTCGGTTTTTCTGCGTAAAAAGTCCGACAAAACAGTGATGACATGGCTAACGCCCCCGGTAATTCTCAATGGATTATCGGGGGCGTTGCCGTTGGATTACCTTATCGGTAAGGTGGGTGGTAGTTCTCTTTGAGGTAGTCCTCAATTTCGGTGTCGGCATACAGGATTTTGCCTTCAAGGGAATAATAACCGAATATCCCTTTAAGGCGATAGTTGGCGAGTGTTGACTTACTCACACCAAGCCGTCGGGCAAGTTCGGAGTCCGAGAGAAAGCGGTTGCCGTCAAACATAGGGCGAGAGCGTTCTGCCAACTCTTTAGAACAGCTCTTGATTTCAGAAAGTATCTTGAATACTTCATGCTGTTCTTCCTTGCTTAATTTGGATGTATTATCACTCATAATCAACCTTGCAATTATAGAGTAGCCGTCCAATCTCGCCTGCCGGATAATAAACCTTGCCCTCAATTATTGAGTATCCGATCTTGCCTTCCATTCGGAGTAGTGTCATGCCGCGCTGTGAACGGCGAAGTATTGACTGAGCCGAAATATTGTCTATCCACTCCTGCCGCTCATTCCCTGACAAGCGTCTGATTGCTTTGCCAAGAATTGAACGGCACTCGGCAAGAGTGGCGACCATAGCGTCAAAGACGCTGCGTTCAATGGTGATGTATTCCATAAATATAACCTTGGATTAGTGGTTTGATACTTTGCCCTGAATACAGCAATGGCAATCCATATTCCGGACTATGGGTTGCCATCATCATATTTTTATGAGCCGGGGATAGCTGTGCCTGTTTGGGATATATCGGGGCAGTCGCTTTGTCCGTGTAACATTCCGACTGCGAAAAAAGATTACTGAAAATGAGCGATTTCCCACGGTTACACACCGATTACCCAACATTACCCAACTTGAAAAATTGTCATAAACAAACAGCCATATTACGGTTGTTTCTATGTCAAATCCACGACGGATAAACATTACTCCAGCCGCTCAATCTGGTTCGGGTAGCACGCGGAACCGAACCAAAATTGACGACTGTCTGGTTCGGGTTGCAACGCGAATCGAACCAAATCCGAGGCAAATATATACCCCGTTCAGGATTTAATTCCCACTTAAAACAGGCTTTCATTAAAGCACATCGGCTAATAGACATAAAAGCCGATGGAGTGACGCCTATACCCCTGCCTAAAGCAAGAAAAAAGGCTAAACCTCTTAATGAAAGTTAAAAAAAGTAGGAACGTTCCAGGAACGTACCCGACGCGGATTTTGATTTCTGCCGAACTTCGCAGCGTAACACTAAACCCCAAAAATAAAATGGAAACAAAAACGCTGATAATCTCCGGCACGAAACTATCCCGTCAGATGCCCGGAACGGACTTGAAAAAGTCCACTGAAACAAACTCTATGGTTGAACCTCAAAAATATCTCTCATGAAGTCAGCAGAATTTACGATGGTATGCCAGATGCTTTCCGAACTGAGAGCAGAGGTACAGGCGATAAGAACCGGTGTTGACAGCCGTATCGAGTCAGTTGCCAAAACCGTGATGGAGGCTTTTCAGGGCTTCGGCATACTTGACCCGGACGAAGATACATGGACTGACAAGCAGGTACGCGCCAGATACCATGTATCACGCAAAACCCTCTACAATTACCGTATGTCGGGCAAGTTGCCCTATACACAGACCGGTGAGGGTACAAACTGCACTATCCGCTACCGCAAGGCGGATATAATAGAATTGTTCGCAACCCGCAACGCACAGATAATCCATACACACAATTAATAATCGCGTCGGCAACGGCGCAAGTTTCTAACCCAAAATTCTTTTAATTATGGCAAAAGACCAGACTGAAGAAGTGCTGATTGTCCGGAACAACGAAACCGGGCAGGTAGGCGCAGTGACCGGACTCAATGAGGACGGCACACCCAAAATCACCGATCCAATGTTCGTCACACTGGAGGATCTCGTAAAATTTAAGAAAGGACAAAATCCGCTGGAAGCGTTCTTGTCAAATTTTGTCAGACAATGCAAGAACCCAACAATGTTCGGATTCTTCAAAGTTCCTGCCGACCGTTACGATTGTGTTGGCATGGCTATGTGTGACTTTATAAAAGACCCCGAAACAAATGCTGAGATTCTCAAAGATTTCAAGGTCGATGTCCCTCAGCAGACGCAGACCAACATCAAGGAACAGGCTCAGGAGAACAATGCAACCGACACTCAGGCGCAAAAGCCGGTGGAGGAACAGGCTGCACAGACTGAACAGCCAAAGTATCACGCCATCGACGAAAGCAAAATCGACTGGACGATGCTCAAGAAGAAATGGGGCATAGACCGCGACCAGCTTGAAAAGTCGGGCGACCTCCGCGAGATGCTCTACAACCGCAAGTCGCAGATTGTGACCGTCACGCCCAATTTCGGAGGGGAGAAATTCCCGATTGACGCACGACTCTCTTTCAGAACCGATGCCGACGGCAATGTGAAGGTGGTGCCCCATTTCATACACCGCGAGCCCAAACTCGACCAAGAGTTTGAGGGGTACAAGTTCACAAAGGAAGATAAAGAGGCTCTGAAAACAACCGGCAATCTGGGCAAGGTCGTTGACCTTGTTGACAAAGCCACCGGGGAAGTCAAGCCCTCCTATGTCAGCGTTGACCGTCTAACCAACGAGATTGTGTCGGTGCCCGTAAAGGCCGTGTTCATCAAGGACACCATCGGGCAGACAAAGCTGACTATGGCTGAAATAAGCGAACTGAAGAAGGGTAAAGCCCTCCCGCCTAAACAGATTACCGACAAGAACGGCAAGACCTACAATGTGGTGTTGCAAGTGTCGGCCGACCGCAAGGGCGTCGAGTTTGTACCCGGCGGCGTGCGACGACAGGAGCAGAGCCAGCAGCAGGGAAACAGTCAGGGTCAGCAACAGTCCTCGTGGCTGACAAAGGACGGCAACATCAAGCCCATCACAAAATGGGCTGGCGTTCCTATGACGCCGCAACAGCAGGCTGACTACACTGCCGGCAAGGTTGTCGAAATGACAAACATGGTTGACAAGCAGGGGCAGAAATGCACCGTCTATCTCCAGTTCAATCCTGAAAAGCAACGTCCGACTACATCACTCAACGATCCCCGCGTCAAGGTCGCTGAAGAGTCAAAGACTCAGAAGGCGGTCAACAATGACGGACTGACGAATGAGGCGACCAAGCATGTTGCCGAACCGCTCCAGAAATACCAGACCGCGCCGAAAGACGAGAATCAGGCGAAACAGCAGCGCAAGCCCAAAGGCCCGAAGCTGTAACCAAAAATCCGCTGAAATGACATCAGGGAGGTCCGGAACTCCCGATGTTGTTGCCGCAAAACCACTATCTCCAAAATTATCCACCCGATAAAATTCATAAATATGAAACAGAAAAATCTTATAACAGTCGTGACCGACCATGAACTCACGGCTGACACCATCGCCAGAGCAATCGGCGCAAACGAAAAACACGAAGGCTACTACCTCGGCAACGGCTACGCCGTGACATGGACAAACGGCGGGGTCATAGAGGCGACCTTCTCCCCGTCAGAGAATTTCGTGCTCTCCACGACAATGAACAGCCGACAGGTGTATGCCCACAACTTCAAGTTCGCCATGCGCGACTATGATGAGCTGGTTGGCTACAAGAAAACCGAGCAGGACAGGAAACAGCTCGCCACAATCAAGGCTCTCTGGGGAATGAGCCACACGGTCGTCAACGCAATGTCACCAGAGAAATACGGCGATTTCGACTTTCTCAACCTCTACTATTTCATCGCCGTTCCGGTGGCAGTGCGCAGGGCATGGCTCCCCATTCTCACAAAGGGGGCAATCCGTCACGGAGTAATCCACGGGCCGCAGAACCGCAGGGAATACGAGGAATGGCTCGACAATGAGATCTACAACCGTCTGGTGGAGAAGTCGAAAGAAAATGTGGAACTCAAAGGCGCCTGCATCATGGAGGAAATGCCCGTGGAAGTGTCAACCGCCGATGCCGAAAGAATCGGTGTTGAACCGCCCGAAGTCGGCACTATCCTCACGATGGACAAAAATGCCATGCGCATAACCGACTGCCAGCCGCTTCTCAATATGCCGCTGATGCTCCTTAAAGCGCGGTTGAGCTGGACTTCGACCACATGAAGACCATGCAGACCGCCTACACACTGTACGCGAAGAAACTTATATCCTATCCGTTCACGGTGCAGAACACCATTCCTTTCGGCGTGTGGAAACTGATGCTCCGAAACAAGAAAAATCTTCGCTACAACAGCAAGTGGGGCAAGGAGGCCAGACGGATCCGTATGCCGCGCCGCCACAACTTCCGCAACTTCCGCGATGGAGAATGTATCTACAACGGCTTCGGTATTGTAACCACCGGGCTACACCCCACCGACCTCAGCCGCGACGAGGAAAAACTCTACAACCTTATTGTTAAAAGCGTGATTGACGCTTTCGCATAACCGACACACAAGCCCTGAACCGCTTGATCCATACACAAATTAACACCATTTATCCCGCCCGATTCCGATTTATTTGTTAACTTTGCACTCAATTCAACGTCATAATGTTTTTGTTTCAAATTTATGACTTGGATTTAGTGGTTGGACATCGGGAGGGATACCCGGTGTCCTTTTCTTATATCCCATTGAAAGACACATAGGACGCCGGCAAACCACTATTCCAAGAACCCGATGAAACAAAAATGTTGAATTACGGGAGATGGACGGCTACCGCGTCTATCTTCTGGGTCATCTGCGTGACCATTATTTTCCCCAGTACACCAATAAGAAATTTGTAGATGCCCGTGTTGACGAGGCAATACGACACGTTTGTAACCCTGCGCCTTGAAGGTCATGACCCGGTTATGGCACAGGAAATGGCTATGCGCACACTCCTTGCCGGACTGTATGTGTCCCGCTATGACATTGTTTACAGCGTCATAGAGGAAAGCCTGTGGACACGGCTGCCTGAAGAATACTGGCCCGATTTCGCCGTGCATCTGCTCACAAAGAAAAGCGTGCATGACATTCTTGACCGCTATGAGGTCAACGGCGATTTTCCTTGACCGCGAAACACACCAGCCGATGCTGACCGAACTGCTGGGAGAAAATATCCGAAATACTTGACGGATATGAGTTATAACCGGCTCCAGACCATGCGCGGACAACATCAATGCCATAAGGCTTGCCCTGCGCCTTGATGTTGAACATCGCAACGCGGAAAATGCGCTTGAAAGGGAGATACTGCGCAAGTATGCCGGATTCGGCGGGCTGAAATGTATCTTGCAGGACGCCAACGAACTTGCCGATGCCGCCAAGTGGAGCAAGAGCGACATTGAGCTGTTTGCGCCTACGGTTGAACTGCGCCGTCTTATTCACGACTATTCAAAGGACGACCGGGAGTTTGCCGCATACATGGACTCGCTGAAAGCGTCCGTATTGACGGCGTTCTATACTCCTGCACCTATCATTGATGCGCTTGCCACTTCACTGCGTGAAAGAGGTGTTAAGATTAAAAAGTTCCTTGAACCGTCTGCCGGGCAAGGTGCTTTCATCGACTCTTTTC
>PDYJ01002331.1_pt1 | contig 33064 bp, 36 predicted proteins | sample 1430841 | NCBI WGS metagenome assembly PDYJ01 (sample SAMN07237672, study PRJNA390542) | Gut metagenome, whole genome shotgun sequencing project. | isolation source: fecal pellets | host: Mus musculus | place: USA: New York, NY | collected 2016-10 | reverse complement strand
AGTTAGGTTTTGGCATTGGGCACAAGCGGTTGTTTTCTTTCTCTTGTGTATCACCGGCTTCTTAATCGGCTGGCCTCCGATCCCCAACTATGCGGATACATGGAGCACATATTTCTTCGGACATATTATCCTGATCCACTTAGTATGCGGCATGCTGTTTGCTGCTCTTCTTGCCTACCGTATCTACTGGGCATTTGTGGGCAACAAATACTCAAGAATGATCTTCATTCTGCCCTTCTGGACATTATGTGGCTCAAAGGCATCTTCGGTTGCGCTGCTTATTATCTCTTCTTGAATAAGCATCCAAAAGAATATGTCGGACACAATCCTTTGGCTCAAACCGCAATGTGCTTAATGTACATTCTCGGCAGTGTTCTCATCATCATTACCGGGTTTGGTCTTTATGCTCAGCAATGGGGTTGGGATACAGGTTGGATGACATACTTCGGTTGGGTTACTGAATGGCTTGGCGGCCCGCAGCCGGTAAGAACCTTCCACCATTTGCTGATGTACTACATCCTTATCTTCCTCTGCGCTCACTTATACATGAGCTTCCGTGAAGATATTATGGCGGCGGTACTCAGGTATCCACAATTATCAACGGCATCCGCTACTTCAAGGAACCTCAGTTCCCGGACGCGGAGATCGAAAGAACTTACTCCGGTAAGTAATTTCTAGGCGTTGTATAAAATTGGCTGCAGAATTACGGAATAAAGGATTCGGAAGAGAGGCCAAATTATCCGACCTCTCCTTCCTGAAGTCCTGCAGAAGCGCCCCTCACCCGGGAGCGTTCTTAGATTCCAGATTTCTGCAGCCCCTTTCTATTTCTCAGGCTCACCTTGCGAGGGCCTTAGGAATCTCAAGAAGAAGAGTTAATGAACTAGTAGTAGGAAAACGCTCAATAACTCCCTCTACCGCTATAAAGCTTGCCCGCTTCTTTAATACGGACCCCGAATTTTGGCTTACGCTGCAAATGCACTGGGATCTATACCAGGAACTGGAAAAAGAAAAGCGACAAAGTCTTCCCGCACAATAAGAAGCTCGTCTCTGACGAGTTTTGTTGTTTTTATATCCTCCTTTTCAGTCCTTCTTATATAACTTATTCATATTACTTTTAGTTAATTTCTTTATCTATACAAAAATTTCAATCCACTCGCTATTTAAGAGCCAATCATTAGTATTTCCACTTACTTTTACCGTATAATCACTTGGATAAGTAAGTGTAACTACGAAGGTTACTAATAGCGTATGACAAAAGAAATTCCAACTTTAATCCTCGGGATCGGAAACATTCTTTGGGCTGACGAAGGCTTTGGCGTAAGAGCTGTTGAAGAGTTCCATAAAAGCTACGCAGTGCTTGATCCGGCAGACAAAGTAATCGACGGAGGCACTCTCGGAATGTATCTGTTCGATGACATTTGTAGATGCGACAAGCTTCTGGTTTTTGACTGCTGTGATTTTCACGGAAAACCCGGTGAATTAAGAGTTCTTCACGATAAAGAAATTTCAATTTGGACATCAACCAAACTTTCCCCGCACCAAGACGGAATGAATGACTTATTAGCAGCTGCTCATCTACGCTTGTCTGCGCCGAACCAAATCATCGTTGTGGGCTTCCAGCCTGTGCTTCTTGATGATTACGGTGGTTCTTTATCTAATGAGGCCAAAAAACAGCTCGGGCCAGCCGTTGAGGCTGCTTTTAAAGAATTAAAAAACTGGGGTGTCCCTTTAAGAGAAAGAACTCTGAACGAATCTTACGAGCCTCTGAATGAAAACTCTGCCCTGAACATGGAAAGGTACGAAGCAGAAAGACCTTCTCAAGAAGAGGCTGATCGAACGGGTGATAGAAGATACGCCTTTATCCGCACTAACGAGGCATAACCTATGTGTATCGGAATACCAATGATCGTCAAGGAGCTTCCGGATGAAGGCGTGGCCATCTGTGAAGGCAGAGGCCTGCGGGAAAAAATCGACATTATGATGGTTGGCCCGCTTGAACCCGGAACTTGGATCCTGGCATGGAACGGAACAGCAATGGACGTTCTTACGGAAGACAGAGCTGCCCAAGTAAACAAAGCGTTAGATTCTCTGGAAAACGTGATGAACGGGAATCTTGATCCAAATACTGAGGACGCATTTGCCGACATCACTGCAAACACCGGACGTCTTCCTCCGCATCTGGCTGCCCAATTAAAAAAGAGGTAATCATGCTTATAGAAGTACCTAAAAAAATAGATCTGCAGACTCATCCTATCTTTAAAAAAATGACTGAGGAATGTGGTTTCGAGCAAATTGATTCCGATTCTTTTGAAGCATTTCTTAAGAAAGACGGTCTTTCTCTGATTCTCTTTGTAGACGATCCAAACCGCATGAAAGAAACTATGGATGCGATCGTCATTGCTCCAGAGTTGGCAAAATCCTGTCAATTAATCAAAAACAAAGCTGTCATCTGCCCTCCTCATGCCAGAAAACTTTCTGCTATCTACGGCTTCAAACGCTGGCCGGCTATGGTATTTGTAAGAGACGGTGCTTATCTCGGAGCGGTCGACGGCTTGCGTCTGTGGTCTCAACTTGTTGCTGAAGTTGATGAAATTATTCAGCGTTCTCCTTCCTTCCCACCATCAATCGGAATTCCTGTTAAATCATGCTAAACAAATTTACTTCTCGGCCAATCAACATTCCAATTAAAAGCATCGGCCCGGTTCACAGCCCGATGAAGAAAAGGCAATGACCATCGGTGTTCCAGATACCGTGGAAACATACATCCGACCTCGTGCTCCGGAAATCAGCGATAAAGAAACGGCAACTCGCTGCCGTCAATTATTCATTGAGCTTTATCAAGAAATGAAGAATTGGAACCAAAATTCCAATGCGGCCGGTCCCTCTTTCGCTTTAAACCATCTTGATCCTGCTACCTTGAATTTGGTCAACCAAATGTTGGGTGAAGGCGAAGTTTCTATCATCATCAAACTTCCGCAGGATAATTTCGACGAGATCCGCATTCAAGAATCCATCTTCGTCGGTGTTTGGCGTGTCTGCTATTACAAAGATGGCAAACCAATTTCCGACCAGATCGAAGTAAGCGCCATACCCGCCTGCGTACCGGAAGCCGCTTATCTGACTTCTAAAGAGGGACTTAACCCTACAAAGGAAGACCCGGAGGCCATGAACAGCCCTGCCATCTTGGCTGAACTTAACGCCGCTCTTAAGAGCTGGGAACCGGGCGCACCAGCTAAGACATTTAATTTGAGTCATCTTCCAATGACTCCGGCTGACAATCAGATCATTGACACAGCTCTTGGCATGGGCGCCGTGCATATGATGTCCAGAGGATTCGGAAACTGCCATATTCTTTCCACCGACGTTCGTCATGCATGGAGAATTCAGTACTTTAACAACGCTCCGACTCGTTTGATGATTCTCAACACCATTGTCGTCTGCGGTCTCCCCGAAGAAGCACTTGCCTCTGCAGAAGATCTTCAGGACTCGGTCTTGCGAATCAAAGAATTGGTCGAATGGGTTACATCTAGCTGGGAGCTTTCTTCCGTGGAGTTGTCTTAATGCATGGCTTTGAAGGAACTTATTTAGGGGACGCCTCCAAGCTCAAGGACACAGACTGCTTGGAATGTAAGGTCTGCCACTATGTTTACGATCCGGAAAAAGGCGATATTGATCAGAATATCGAACCTTCTACTCCATTTTCTCAACTTCCTGACTATTGGTGCTGCCCGGTCTGCGGATGCGAAAAAGAACTGTTCATGGTAGTTCCCAAAGATTATGCAGAAAAGTGAGGTGTCTGCCGTTTGGAAACCAAATCCAGCCTCTCGTTTAGAGGCTGGGTTTAAGTACATTCATCAAAACCGAATGAAGGGACTCCCCTTTCTTCATCCGAAAGTTAAGGTCCACGCCGTTGGTTTTAAGAAATGGACGAACTTCTGGCTCGGAGTCATGGTCACGCCTTGGGCCATCAATCTTATTTTATGTGAGGGAGAAGAAGGATATTGGAAATCAGTTCCTGAAGGGAAAAAACTTCATTATCAATTTCCGGCCGGTCTCTATGACTTTATCAGCGTCAAGGATAAAATCCTTGGTGAATACAAAATGTGTTCCCTCCTTTCCCCTCTTGAGGAAATTACGGACGATCAAATGGCTGTCGAAGTCGCCTATGCCGCTCTCGATGAAATTATGAAAGATGAGCAGCCTGAAGAAGAAGGCACTCCTATGGTTGAATCTAAACGAGAAGTCGAGGAAGAGGCAGTAGAAAAAGCCGTAGAGAACACTTTATCTAAACCAATTTCTAGAAGATCCTTCTTTAGAAGGAAACAACAGGAGAACACATGAGCTTTGTCGGAAATCTCAATATTTTTCTCGATACAGACGATAACTGTGTAAGAAATGCAGCTGTGAAAGCTTCTTCTGAAGTTTCTGTAGAAAAGTTATTTATCGGCAAAACCGCAGAGGAAGTCTTTGAACTCATTCCTATTCTTTTTTCTCTCTGCCCCGACTCACAGAGTGCAGCTGCCAAACTTGCGTTGTATGAAGCTTCGGGACAAGACACCAAAGAAACCCTCAAAGACTGCGTTTGGCAGAATTACCTGGAAATCATTAACGAAGGAGTACGTTTCTTTTTGCTGCAGCTTGCTCCTGAAGCTTTCCGAAAAAGACACATTCACCGCATTGTCGAGATTCGTGCACAAGTAAGCGAACTTAAAAAAGTTGATCCTCGCGATTCGGAAAAAGTTAAACAAGAAAAAAGAAAATTAGCAGACTTGGCTCTTCCTCTTTTGCTGGCCGACTTCGGCGAAGATTGGGAGCAAGATCTTCTCAATGGATTCACCGACGAAACTTCTGAAGACATTCCGTCAATCTTTGCGGCTCTTAACTCTCACCGTAACTTAGGATGGTGCAGACTTCCTCTTCTTAAAAAGACTCCTCGAGTGCTTTTAGAAGATGTGAAGGAAAAGAAACTATGGATGTCAAAAGGACATAAGTTCGATATCAAACATCTAACGGGAGCAGTAGCACGTCAAAGAAAAGATCCTCTTATTTCTTATCTGCTCGCACAAGATGGAAACACGGCATACACCCGACTTTGCGCCAGATTCGTTGAACTCATTACAACTCTGATGGATGACTTCCCTTCCGAGATTTCTGCCTCAGTCTTGAAGTTGGAAGATAAATGCGCGCTAAGCGTTATTCAAAACTCTCGCGGCGTTCTTTTTCACTTTGCCAAATTGGAAGAAAAAAAGGGAAAAACCGTCATTGCAGATTACGGTATCTTGACTCCAACAGAGCTGAATGTAACTGACTCCCATGCTTTTAATGATTCTTTAAAAGACATTTCAGGACAGTCGGAAGATGAATTAAAAAAACTGGTTTATCTGGTGGTTTCTTCCTACGACCCGTGTGTTCAAATCAATATCGAGGTCAATAAAAATGCATGAGATGTCTTTGGCGCAAAGCATTGTGGAGATTGTTGAGAGCGTTTCACAACAGAACAACAATCGGGATGTAGCAAAAATTAAATTAATCGTCGGCGAGTTGGCTGGAGTTGAGCTGCAATCCTTGATGCAAAGTCTCACAATCGCCTCTCATGGGACTGTAATGGAAGGAGCAGAAATTGAACTTGAACGCCCGGAAGGAACAGCTTGGTGCATGAAGTGTGCTCAAACCGTTCCGTTCCATCATTTAGGCGATCCTTGTCCTATTTGCGGAGGGTATCAGTTAAGAATTAACGGTGGCAACGAGTTCAGGGTCTCAGAACTTGAACTTAAAACAGAAGATTAGTAACACTTGGAGGTTAATATGTGTATTACATGTGGATGCGGCGGCAAAGGCGCAACAATTGAAGATTTGGATCAATCAGGACAGCATATTCATGCTCATCACCATGGTGATCATGAACATTGCCACGGCCATGAACATCATCACGAACATGATTATGACCACCAACACGAACACAGCCATGAACATCATCATGATCATGGACAGGAACATGATCATACTAATTAATCAGTTAGATTCCCCGAACGAATAGAACTGAAAAAATAAATTAATTTCTAAAAAGGTATTTCATGAGCGATGTAGATGATCGTTTAATCAAACTTGAGATGGATGTTCTGGCAGCAAACGATAAAGTCGCTGCGGAAAACAGGAATTATTTTGCCGAACACAATATTCTCGCACTCAACTTGGTGTCCAGCCCGGGAAGCGGCAAAACTACACTGCTTTGTCAGACTATCGACGCTTTAAAAAATGAAGTCCCTCTGATGGTGATCGAGGGAGATCAGCAGACTATCAATGATGCAGAAAGAATCAGAGCAACCGGCTGCCGAGCTATTCAAATCAACACAGGAGAAAACTGCCATTTAGATGCTGAAATGATTAAAGACGCCTCAGCAAAATTAGTTCCAGAGGACAATTCCATTCTGTTTATCGAAAATGTCGGCAATCTTGTTTGCCCGGCAGCTTTCGACCTTGGAGAATTATGCAAGGTAGTCGTTCTTTCCGTCACTGAGGGAGAGGACAAACCTTTGAAGTATCCGTACATGTTTAATGCATCAAAGGTAATGATTTTGACAAAAATCGATCTCCTTCCTTATCTCAATTTTAACGTTGAGAAATGCAAACAGTACGCCAAACAAGTCAATCCGGATATCGAAATCATTGAACTTTCTTCAACTACCGGAGAGGGAATGGAAAAGTGGATTGACTGGTTAAAGAACCATCGTAAATAATCATATGGATTCAAATCTCTACACCCGAAGAATCCGAGTTCGCGGAACTGTTCAGGGAGTCGGTTTCCGGCCCTTTGTATACGTTATTGCTGTTTCCGAAGGGTTAAAAGGAACGGTTTTAAACGACGGAGAAGGGGTAGAGATTATTCTTCAGGGCACTAAAGAACAACAAGAGGTCTTTGACAGACGCCTCAAGAAAGAACTGCCTCCTCTTGCTTCAGTAGATTCTTTAGACGAAGCAGTCGTTGAGTATCCGGTGTTTTCTTCTTTCAGAATTATTGAAAGCAGATCCTCGGCAGTTAAAACAACGATTCCTGCCGATGCGGCCGTATGCAAAGACTGCTTGGCAGAGCTTGTTGATCCAAGCAACAGAAGGTACCGGTATCCTTTTATTAACTGCACTCACTGCGGTCCTCGATATACGATTACTGCTCATATTCCCTACGATCGACCACAAACCAGCATGAAGGACTTTCCAATGTGTTCTTTGTGCCATAAAGAATATACAGATCCTCTTGACCGTCGTTTTCATGCTCAGCCAAATGCCTGTTGGAACTGCGGTCCTCAACTAGCTTTGAAAGATAAGGACGGCAATCTTATAGAGACCGACGACCCAATTGCAGAAACTTTCAAATTAATAAAAAAAGGTGCAATCGGTGCAATCAAAGGATTGGGAGGCTTTCATCTAGTTTGTGATGCGTTAAATTCCCAAACCGTCAGAGAACTTCGCAAAAGAAAAAACAGACCAAGTAAACCGTTTGCGATCATGACTGCAAACGCTAAGAGTGCGAAAAGATTTCTTGTAATCGATCAAGAAGCCAAAAATCTTTTGGAATCGAGTGCTGCCCCCATTGTTCTTTGTCCAAAGAAGGACAGAACCGATGAACTGCTTGATGGAATAGCTCCCGATCTTTCTACAATTGGTCTGATGCTTCCTTACACACCCATCCATTGGCTTTTATTTTTTGAGGCAGTTAACCGGCAACCTCACTATCCGCTCGCCTCAGAAGAAGTTCCTCTTTATCTGGTAATGACAAGCGCCAATGCAGGAGGTGAACCTCTAGTTATTAACAATAAAGAAGCCGAAGAGCAGCTGCAAGGAATTGCCGATTTTTATCTCGAGCACAATAGGAATATTCTTATACGATGCGATGACTCAGTAATCCGCAGCGATCTTTCGGAACCGACAAAAATCATAAGAAGAGCCCGCGGATACGTTCCAAAGGTCACTAAGCTACCGAGGAAAGTGCCTTCCTGCATCGCTACAGGATCCTGGCTAAAGAACACCGCTTGTGTTTCAAAAGAAGATAGTGCGATTCTTTCTCAGCATATTGGAGATTTGGACAGAGTCTCTAATTGCACGACTTTATCTGAAGCTATTGAACATTTGATTGAAACGTTTGATATTCACCCGTCTATTATTGCCTGTGATTTTCATCCCGACTTCTTTTCAACTCGATTAGCAGAAGATTTAGCGGATAAATACGGAGCCAAGCTTTTTCCTGTCCAGCATCATCACGCTCATATCGCCTCCGTAATGGCTCAGCATGGGCTTGAAGAGCCTGTTCTGGGAGTTGCCTTGGACGGGGTTGGATTAGGGACGGACGGCACAAGCTGGGGAGGAGAAATTCTTCTCGTAGATCCGAGCGGATTTTTGCGTTTAAGCCACTTCAAACCAGTTGCCCTTCCGGGCGGAGATAAATGCGCAAAAGAGGGATGGAGAATTGCCGCAGCCTTTTTAGCAAAACACGGAAATCGTAACCTGGCTCGAGAATTGTTCCCGAACAGGAATGTTCAAATGATTTTTCATCTGATTGATTCAAACTTTCCTATTCCACAGTCCTCAAGTCTAGGCAGGCTTTTTGACATGGCGGCAGCACTTCTTCGGGTTAAGGACTTTTTCCACCTACGAAGGCGAAGCCCCTGTTCTATTGGAATACGCAGCCAAAAATAAAAACGGCCGCTTTTTGAGAGAAATGGTCAAACGAGAAAACGGCATTCTAAATCTCGATGAATTTCTTCTGCATCTTGCTCAAAGGCAAGACACAGCAGAAGCGGCTGCGGATTTTCACACGACAATTGCTTCCGCTATTGCCGAAGAATTAATTGAACAAAGTACAAAGGCAGGCATCACGAAAATCTGTTTTTTCAGGCGGCTGCTGCCTCAATAATCTCATGATAAGACAAATCAAAAATGCATTGAAGCATCAAAAGTTAAAAATTTACGAATCTACCGAAGTCCCTTGTAATGACGGAGGTTTATCTCTCGGACAGCTGTGGGTCGCCGGTATGGCAAATGTTATAGAGAAGGAATAAAAATGTGTTTAGCCGTTCCCGTACAAATTATTGAAGTGCTTCCCGGTGATGAAGCAATCGCAGAAATTGCCGGTGTTAAGAAAACAATTTCTACGGCTTTGATTGAAGATGTACAAGTCGGTGATTATGTCATTCTTCATGTCGGTTATGCTCTTCAGAAGATCGATCCTGAAGAAGCCCAAAAAACCATTCAACTTTTCAATTCTCAGGTCTCCGCTTAAGAATAGTTTTATGAAATACATTAGTGAATATCGCGACTCAGCAATAGCCAAAGAGATCACAAAGAAGATTGCGGAAGAAGTCAGACCGGAGCGTACCTATCGTTTAATGGAATTTTGCGGCGGTCATACTCACGTTTTAAGCCGTTACGGCTTAGAAAATATTCTTCCGAAAAATGTGGAAATGATTCACGGTCCGGGCTGTCCCGTTTGCGTCATGCCGATCGGACGAATCGACTCTGCCATTGAGCTAGCCGTTAAGCATCATGTTATTTTGTGTACTTATGCTGATACCATGCGAGTACCGGCATCCGGCGGAATCTCCATGATGAAGGCGAAAGCTCAAGGTGCAGATATCCGCATGGTTTACTCCGTCAGCGATGCGTACAAGATTGCAAAAGAAAACCCCGACAAAGAGGTTGTCTTTTTTGCCATAGGATTCGAAACTACGACACCTCCTACAGCCGTTGTTCTAAAACAGGCAAAGGCAGAAAATATTAAGAATTTCTCAGTGTTCTGCAACCATGTTTTAACCCCAGCCGCCATGAAGCACATTTTGAACAATCCGAACGGCGTCAAAATTGACGGGATTGTCGGCCCCGCCCATGTTTCCACCATTATCGGATCTGACCCCTACAAGGAATTGGCAGAGAAATATAAAAAGTCCGTTGTTGTCGCAGGTTTTGAACCGTTAGACATGCTTCAAGCTATTCTTATGCTCATTAGGCAAATTAATGACGGAAGAGCGGAAGTTGAAAACGAATTTATTCGTGCGGTCAAGCCCGAAGGCAACGTTAAGGCCATTAATCTAATGAAGGAAGTCTTTGACATCAGAGACTCTTTTGAGTGGCGAGGCCTCTCAAGCGTTCCCTATTCCGCTCTAAAGCTAAGTGAAGACTATGCCTTCTTTGACGCAGAAAAACGTTTTGATCTTCCCTACCGCAGAGTCCCGGACAACAAAGCATGCGAATGCGGCGCGATTCTGCGAGGAGAAAAGCATCCGTCCGACTGCCGTGCTTTCGGAACTGTCTGCACACCGGAAACTCCAATCGGAAGCTGCATGGTCTCCAGTGAAGGCGCCTGCGCAGCTTATTACACTTACGGAAGAAGAACAAAGAAATAGCCAGTATCGGTGCAAATAAAATGCAAGAAAAAAAGAAACATTATGTCCGTCCGCTGAATATTAAAAACGGAAAAATCGAAATGAACTATGGCGCAGGCGGCAAAGCCAGCGCACAGTTAATCTCCGAACTCTTTGCCAAGTACTTCAACAATGAATATCTCATGCAAGGCGATGACGGAGCATATCTTCCAGCCGCTGAAGGCCACATAGTGATGGCGACCGATTCTCATGTCGTCTCTCCCATTTTTTTCTCCGGCGGCGACATCGGTTCATTATCCGTTCATGGAACCGTTAACGATGTTTCCGTGTGCGGTGCAAAACCTCTTTACTTAAGCGCAGGTTTTATTCTCGAAGAAGGTTTCCCTTTAGCTGACCTGGAAAAGATTGTGAAGAGCATGGCCGAAGAGGCCAAGAAAGCCGGAGTCTATATTGTGACCGGTGATACCAAGGTAGTTGAAAAAGGCAAAGGGGACGGCATTTACATCAACACCACGGGTGTTGGTGTTGTACCTAAAGGCATTCACCTTTCCGGAGCAAACTGCAAACCAGGCGACGTGATTGCCGTGTCAGGCGACATTGGAGACCACGGCATTGCCATTATGAGTCAACGAGCCAATTTAGGCTTTGAGACCGAAATTCAAAGCGATTCCGCAAGTCTCAATTCCATGACAGAAGCATTAGTCAAAGAGATTCCTTCTTTACGCTGTATGCGTGATCCGACACGCGGAGGTCTTGGTACCACACTTAATGAACTTGCAACTCAATCTAAAGTCGGAATGAAAATTGAAGAGGCTAAGATTCCGGTGAAAGAACAGGTTACCGCTGCTTGTGAATTCCTCGGTCTCGATCCTTTATTTGTTGCCAATGAAGGAAAGCTTATCGCAATTTGCGGACCTGAAGATGCAGAAAAAATGCTGGAAATTATGCGTGCAAATCCCTTAGGAAAGAATGCTCAGATTATCGGGACTTGCGTAGAGGATGAGAACTGCTTTGTTCAGATGGAAACGCCCTTCGGTGGAACTAGAATGGTGGATTGGTTAAGCGGAGAACAGTTACCGAGAATCTGCTAGTCCACTACTATATAATCGTTCCTATCACGCATATTTAGGAGAAAGTATTTATGAAACAGCCTCATTTGGTGTTGTTGGTAGATGACCATTCTCTGATCACCACAGCAATGAGCGCGTTATTAAAAAGCATGTACCCGGAAGTCCAAATTTATACAGGATCTTCGGCAAGAGATGCGCGTGAGTTAGCAAACAAATTTGGTGATTCCGCAGACTTGATGATTTTAGATTTATGCTTACCTGACTCAAGCGGTACCGGATTACTTGAACAATTATTATCTGAATATCCTGCTCTGAAAATTCTTGTGTTATCAGGAGTAGTCGATCCAGACAGTATTTTGAAGAGCCTATCGGCCGGCGCTGCAGGTTACGTTCCTAAATCCTTGGATGCTACACTCCTTAAACATGCAATTAGCTTTGTGCTTGAAGGCGGTGTTTATATCCCTTCCAAAGTTCTCTCTCAACAGCAGTCTGTTGGAATGAATCCTCAGCAGCCGCTTGAAAACCCGAGCTCCTCCGTGCACTTAACTCCAAGGCAGTGTCAAGTTCTTAAACTGCTTAGCCAAGGGGATTCAATTAAGACTATCTGCAAAAAAATGGAACTCTCTGAGGAACCATTAAGACTCATGTCGCGGCTATTTACCGAGCATTTAATGCCAAAAATAGGACTGAAGCTCTTATAGCAGCACGTAAAAACGGCTTCAATGTAGATTAACTCATAAAAAATCCGCCAAATCGGCGGATTTTTTATGTTTTATTTTCTTCTTCTAATCTGTTTTCTTCCTTTTCTCTTAGAAGATTTCTTAACTTCTTTGACTGTCGCTGCAGGCGTCTCTGTAGACGGGGCAACTTCAGCTGCTTCTTCTTTAACTTCAGCTTTTGGCTCTTCCTTGATTTCTTCTCTCACCTCAGGTTCAGGAAGTTCCTCTTGGATGAGTTTTTCAGTTTCAGCTTGCTCTTTCTGTTCATCCTCTTTAACCAACTCCTTAAGGCTGTACTGAAGCTGTTCAAGAAAGTCGATTACCGCATACACCTGTTCATCAAGAGGATGCTTTTTAGAGCGTGATTTAAGAATCAGTTTAAAAATTTTGTCTTCTAACTTAATTCTTTTTTTGATTTCTTTTTTGGAAATATCTTTTTTTTTAGACATAATTCCCTCCGTCACTTGATATTGAGAAAATATTATTGCATTGAGTTATAGGTATTAATCGATTCTACCCGAAGATCAACACACTTCCTGCGTTCTAGAATAAGAAGTCAAACTGCCTCTTGAAACAGCTTTAAGACTGATAGGGTTCTCCGTTTTTTCTTCTCAACCCGTGATCCGTCAGTTCTTCGAATCCGTTCCCTTCATCAATTGGCTTAAAAGGTTTTGGAGAATCATTGACCAGCCGTTCCGTGAAACCAAATTGATTAGGTTCTTTATCTGAAGGGGAGAACATTAGATAAAGCATTAACGGAGGAACCAGAAAAAACAAAATGCACCAACATCCTGAGTGTCCTATGTCATGGAGTCGGCGAATAACCAAGAGAATTGAAGGAACAATGGCAAGGGCAAAATAAATCGAAACGATAATCGGATAATCAGAAACTATTGTATCCAGGCCGAAGCATAAGGCCGCAAAGAGAACAAAGAACAACACATACCAATTGAATTCTGATCTCCCTGCCCTTCCTCTGAAATCAGAAACTTTGCTTATTGCAAATTTGAACCATCTCAGCCCTGTTCTCATAAATCCTCCCTTCCTTCACAATAGCGCAAAGGGAAGCCGAAGCCTCCCTTCTAAAAACGAAGTGGGTATCAAATATTATGGGACCATGTCAGTAATTTCATCTTTTCTGACTTTCTTGACTAAGTCCTCTCTCTTAACTCCTAAGTAGAGAGCGATAGCCGCAGAAACGAACACTGAAGAGTACACACCCAACAAAATACCGATAGTTAAAGCTAAAGCGAAGTAATGGAGAGCAGGACCTCCAAAGAAGAACATCGCTAAAGTCACCATCAATGTCGAAGAGTGAGTAATGATCGTTCTGGATATGGTCTGGGTAATAGCCGTATTAACAATTTCTACCGGTGTTCCCTTTCGAATCTTTCTGAAGCATTCTCGGCATCGATCGAAAATAATTACAGATTCATTAACGGAATAACCTAGCACGGCCAGTACCGCAGCAAGCACCGGCAAAGAGAACTCCCATTGGAATAAAGAGAAGAAACCAAGCACCAAAATTACGTCGTGGAAGTTAGCGATAATGGCTGCCACAGCGAATTTCCATTCAAAACGGAATGCTAAGTAGACCATGATACCGATAATCACAAGCAAGAGTGCGGTTAAACCGTCAGTTGCCAATTCTTCACCAACCTGAGGACCGACGAATTCAGTTCTTCTCAACTCGGCTTTAGCATCGTGCTGATGAATAACTTCCATAACTTCGGCGCTCATCTCTGCAGAGGTCTTATCCCCTTTCAGAGGGAGACGAATTTGAACGTCTCTGGCTGTACCAAAGTTAACAACCTGAACCTCTCCGCCCGTGACTTTTTCCAAATCCGTACGGATTTGCTGAATCGGCGCAGCTTGCGGGTAATTAACTTCCATTACCAAACCGCCCGTAAACTCAATGGAGAAAGCTAAACCTTTAATGACCAGAAGAGCAACTGCAATAAAAAATGAAAGAAACGATATCGCATTCAAAATTTTTGAATACTTCATGAATGGAATCGTTTTATGAATTTTAAACAGCTCCATGATTAGGCTCCCTTTTTAGTTTTTTCTGCATCAGGGATCCAAACCTGACCAATTGAAAGCTTAGTAAGTTTCTTACGGCGACCATAGTAGAGATTAACAATTGCTCTAGATACCATCACGGCAGTAAAGATAGAAGTAAGAATACCTAAACAGTGAACAACCGCGAAGCCTCTGACCGGACCGGAACCAAAAATCAGCAGAGCGACACCGGCAATCAAGCTCGTAATGTTGGAGTCCAAAATGGTATTAAAAGCCATTCCGTAACCTTCCGAGATTGCCTGCTGAGGGGTACGTCCCACTCTCAGTTCTTCACGAATACGTTCATTAATAAGCACGTTAGCGTCGACAGCCATACCAAGGGTCAAGGCCATAGCTGCAATACCCGGCAACGTTAGAGTTGCTTGGAGCATAGACAAGATGGCAACCAGCAAGAATAAATTGCAGGTCAAAGCTATTGCGGAAATTACACCAAACAAATGGTAGTAAATAATCATGAAGACAGAAACGGCGATGAAGCCCCATAAAGTGGATTTAAAGCCAGCTTTAATATTTTCTTCACCAAGGCTCGGACCAACCAGTCTTTCTTCAATGATTTCCATCGGAGCAGCCAAAGAACCGGCTCTTAACAACAAAGCAGTATCCGTTGCCTCAACAGTGGTCATTCTTCCGGAGATTTGAACGCGGCCGCCTCCGATTTCCTGACGGATAACCGGAGCAGTAACGACCTCACCTTTACCTTTTTCGAAAAGGATGATGGCCATTCTCTTACCGACATTTTCACGAGTAACGTCTTTGAACTTTCTTGCACCCTTATTGTCTAAGGTCAAGTTAACTGTCGGTTCTTGAGTCTGGCTGTCGAATCCCGGCTGAGCGTCATTTAAATTTTCTCCGGTGAGGATGACTTCACGCTTGACGAGGATTTCTCTGCCTTCTCGGTCTTTATATTTTTCAGTGCCGAAGGGAACTGTACCTTGAGCGAGAGAGTTCATCGCCTCCGGACTATCGTCGACCATACGCACTTCCAAAGTAGCTGTACGACCGAGAATGTCCTTAGCCTTTGCTGTATCTTGAACCCCCGGGAGCTGGACCACAATACGGTCAGCACCCTGCTGAGCGATTACAGGCTCTGCCACGCCAAGTTCATTAATTCTGTTATGAAGAGTAGCAACATTCTGCTTCAAGGCATATTCCTGAACGTCAGACATTGCCTTTTGAGACATTGTGCCTCGAATGATGTAGCGATTGCCGCTTCCCGGAAGTTCTTCGTACTGCATATCGGAAGCATGGTCTCTCAGTACATCGAAAGCAGCTCTTTGCTCCGCTTCACTTCTGAAGAGGATTTCAATGTTGTTTTCCGCTGCGGGTAATACCGGCGTGTCTAATCTTCTTTTCTCTTAAGAATGTTCTTACATCACCGACTGCAGCTTCAATTCTCTTTGAAACGGCTGCTTCCATATCGACAGCCAATAGGAAGTGAACGCCGCCGCGAAGGTCAAGCCCTAAGTACATCGGCAAAGCATTAATACTTAAAAGCCACTGCGGTGTGTTTGGAACAAGGTTAAGAGCAACAATGTATGTTGGATCTTTTGGATCGGGGTTAAGAGCTTTGTCAATAACTTCTTTGGAACGGAGCTGAAGCTCGCCTTCAGTCGGCGCAAATCTAACTCTGATGGAGTTTTGCTGAGCACCTTGTTCGAAGAACACACCGTTAGGAGAAATTTGAGCCGCTTTTAACGCGTCTTCAACAGTCTTGAGAGTATTTTCCGTTACTTTTGCAGTTGCCTTGCCTGGGCTTACCTGAACGGCAGGCGATTCACCATAAAAGTTCGGCAAGGTGTAAACCAAACCGACAATAAGGATCACCGCAATCAGAACATACTTCCAAATAGGATATCGATTCATGGTTGGGAGGGATTAGACCACTAAAAATAAATACAACAAAAGCCCTCATTCGAGGGCTGAGTGAGCAGCTTTTAGAACTTGACTGTTCCCTTAGGGAGAACTGCTTGAACAGCTAAACGCTGGAAAGTGATAGTCACAGGTTTGTCGTCGACGGAAGCGATCTGAAGAACAAGATAGTTTTCATCGGCTTCAACGATCTTACCCATGATGCCGCCGGCTGTAACAACTTCATTACCAATGGTCAAAGCATCAATCATCTTCTTATGTTCTTTTTGTCTCTTTTGCTGAGGACGGATGAGCAAGAACCAGAAAACAACAAAAATCAAAAGCATTACGCCAAAAGAGGACATCATGCTTTCAAGGCCACCAGGCTGAGCTCCGGCTGCTTGGGCATATGCATCACTAATAAAAAACAATTTAAATCTCCATCACCGACTGGTGCATTAATAATTAACTTGGGAATTATAAAGGAGTTGCGTTAATTAGAAATTATTCAATTCCTCTCTTTCTATCCTCTGCGAATTTTTCGCACCATTCGTCAAACGTATCGTTATCCAATGCGTCTCTGATTTCCTGCATAAGATTGAGATAGAAATGAAGGTTATGAATCGTGTTGAGGCGTGCTCCCAAAATTTCATTGACCTTCTGCAAGTGATGCAAATATGCCCTGGAGAAATTTCTGCAGCAATAGCAGTCGCAAGTTTCATCCAAAGGTCTCAAATCATTCTTATAGCGGGCATTTCTAAGCTTAATATCACCGTAGCGAGTAAAAAGCCAACCGTTACGTGCGTTACGTGTAGGCATAACGCAGTCAAACATATCAATACCTCTCTTGACGCCTTCTACCAAATCTTCGGGTGTTCCGACCCCCATTAGATAATGCGGCTTATCTGCAGGCATTCTTTCGCTCATATGGTCAAGAATGCGCATCATATCTTCCTTAGGTTCCCCGACAGAAAGACCGCCAATGGCGTAACCATCAAAGCCAATCTTCATTAGGCCTTCAAGAGATTCATCTCTTAGTTTCTCAAACATACCGCCCTGAACAATGCCGAAAAGTGCGTTAGGGTTCTGAAGTTTTACGAAAGCATTTTTGGAGCGCTCGGCCCATCTCAATGACAGTCTCATAGAGTCAGCAGCTTCTTTTTCAGTTGCCGGTCTACCGTCGATTTCATAGGGCGTGCATTCATCAAAAATCATTGCGATATCTGAATTGAGAACCTTTTGAATCTCCATCGAGACTTCCGGAGTTAAGAAAAGTCTTTCACCGTTAATCGGAGAAGCAAACTTAACGCCTTCTTCGGTAATTTTTCTCAATTTTCCAAGAGAAAAGACTTGAAATCCGCCGGAGTCGGTAAGAATTGGCTTTTCCCATCCCATGAATTTATGAAGGCCCCCGTGCTGTTCGATGACTTCAAGACCAGGGCGCAGCCACAGATGGAAGGTATTGCCTAAAATAATTTGGGAGCCAATCTCATTTAATTCAAGAGGAGACATGGCCTTGACGGTACCATAAGTGCCGACGGGCATGAATACCGGAGTTTGAACCACACCATGGTTCAAATGCATCTCGCCTCTTCGGGCTTTTCCATGAGTTTTATGTAAATGAAAAGTCAAACTCATACAGTTTCCTTCTTCTCCAAGAAACAAGCGTCTCCGTAGCTGAAGAATCTGTATTTTTCTTCTACGGCATGCTTGTAAGCTTTAAAAATTTCATCTTTTCCGGATAGTGCGCTGACCAACATCACAAGGGTTGATTTGGGCAAATGGAAGTTCGTGACCATAGCTCCGCACACTTTGAATTTATATCCGGGCTTAATAAAGAGGCGGGTTTCGTGTATTCCAGCTTTGACTTGGTTGTCTTCTTCAAGTGCTGCAGCTGATTCAACGGCGCGCAAACTTGTTGTGCCAACGCAAACCACTCTTCTTCCTTCCTTAAGTGCTTTGTTGATGGCATCTGCTGTTTTTTGATCAATGTGATACCACTCGGAATGCATTTTATGTTCAGATAATTTTTCTGAACGAACGGGCTGAAAGGTTCCGGCCCCTACGTGTAAGGTCACAAAGACTTCTTCACATCCTAAAGCCTTGATGTCTTTAAGCAGTTCATCCGTAAAGTGAAGTCCTGCTGTAGGCGCAGCAACCGCTCCCGGCTCTTTTGCATAGACCGTCTGGTATCTGGATTCGTCCGATTTAGAAGCTGCATGCGTGATATAAGGAGGCAGCGGCACCTTTCCGAATTTTTCTAAAACATCGAGAACAGGCTCGGTAAATTGCAGGAGAAAGAATTCCCCCTGACGGCCCGTGACCTCTGCTTCTGCCCTTCCTTCCACTCCATCTTTGACAAAAAAGAGTTTCGTGCCGGGTTTCGGAGACTTGCTTGAACGAAGCATTGTTAGAACTTCATATTCTCCGAGAATTCTTTCGAGCATCGCTTCGACCGCGCCTCCGGATTCTTTATTGCCGTTAAGACGAGCCTTAATAACTTTAGTGTTGTTAAACACGAGAAGATCGTCTTTTCTCAGCAACTTTAAGATATCTCTGAAAGTTAAGTCTTCTATCTTTCCGTCTTTGGAAACATGAAGAAGTCGAGATGCCGTACGGTCAGCGAGCGGGAATTGCGCAATGAGCTCTTCGGGAAGCTCAAAGTCAAAGTCTGATAAATATTGTTCTGTTTCCATGGCTTTACCGGCCACTCCATAAAATTAAAAATAAAGGTCCTTTATAGACCGTGCAATTCTAGAACAAAAATGGATGAGTCCAACTGTTTTTACAGTTACAACTTATTGAATTTTTGCATTTCTTCAGTTCCAAAAACCGACTTCTTAAAGGCAGGTTTTTGGCTCAAATCAAAGCTGGTGAGGCGTTCCCGGAGGATTTCCAACATAGGTTACCTCGAGAATATCGAGTTTCTTGACTCCTTTAGGAGTAGGCAATAAGACAGTATCTCCTTCTGATTTTTTCAAGAAAACTCGAGCAATCGGAGAAATCCAAGACACATCTCCCACAGTCGCATCGGCCTCGTCAATTCCAACGATTCTAATTCTTGATTCATTACCGTCTTCATCGCTGAACAGCACCGTGGCGCCAAAAAATACTTGATCTGTCGGCGGACGCGTAGCCGGATCGACAACTTCGCTGTTTTCCAAACGTTTGTTCAAAAACCGAATTCTTCGATCGATTTCACGAAGTCTCTTCTTGCCATAAAGGTAGTCTCCGTTCTCACTTCTATCTCCGTTAGAAGCTGCCCAAGAAACCACCTGAACAACCTCCGGTCGCTCGACTTTAACTAACCTTTGTCTCTCGTCAAGCAAACGATGATAGCAAGCCGGCGTCATGTAGTTCTTCGAACCTTTGATTTCCGGAATCTTTACTTCTTCCTCGTCATCATCTTCGTCAGTTAGGAATTCTTCTGCCATTTCTTTAATCAGGAATAAAAGAAGGCCGCCTTAGCAGCCTCCTGAATCTAAGTTAAGATAATTTTACTTGTTCGGCTGATCTTTTTTATCATCGTCAGCCAGCTCTTCAATTGCTGACTTCGGAGCATCGGAAGCCTCAGACTTTTTCTCCTCTCCGGCTCCAGAAGCCGCAGGAGTTTCAGAAACAGTCTCAGAGGAAGCTTCAGATGCGGGCTCTTTGATTTCTGTTGCTTCCGCCTCAATAACATCATCATCCTTCTTAGCAGCTTTTTTGTGAAGCTGTTTAGGAGGTCTCGGATCTTTTCCGTCCATAATGTCATCAATCTGTGCAGCGTCGATGGTCTCCCATTCCAAAAGAGCTTTCGCCATTTTGTGCATCTTGTCTTGGTTTTCTTCGATGAGCTTTCTGGCAATCGCATACTGTTCATCGATGATGCGGCGAACTTCAGCATCAACCTTACGCATTGTTTCTTCAGAAACATGCTTAGTCTGAGTAACGGAGCGTCCCAAGAAAACTTCGTTTTCGTTTTCTGCGTAAACCATTGGTCCCAAAGCATCACTCATACCGTATCTCATAACCATATCGCGAGCCATCTGGGTTGCTCTTTCGAAGTCATTAGAGGCACCTGTAGTCATTTGATGCATAAAGACCTCTTCAGCAATACGGCCGCCGAAAAGAATGGCAATACGAGTAAGCAAATACTGCTTATCGTAGGAGTAATGGTCTTCTGCCGGAAGCTGCATGGTCAAACCAAGAGCTCTTCCGCGCGGAATAATCGTAACTTTATGAACAGGGTCGCTCTTCGGCATTAAACGGGCAACCAAAGCGTGTCCGCTTTCATGGTAAGCCGTATTTTTGCGCTCTTCTTCGTTCATGGCCATGCCTTTTCTTTCGGCACCCATCATGATCTTATCTTTGGCGCGTTCGAAGTCTTCCATAGCAACGACTTTACCGTTTCTGCGTGCGGCGAACAAGGCAGCTTCGTTAACAAGGTTAGCCAAGTCAGCGCCGGAAAACCCGGGTGTCCCGCGGGCAAGAATTTCTTCATCCACGTCAGCACCGACAGGGATTTTTCTCATGTGAACTTTCAAAATCTGCTCACGGCCGCGGATATCAGGAAGCGGAACGACAACTTGTCTGTCGAAACGGCCCGGACGCAATAAAGCCGGATCCAAAACGTCAGGACGGTTGGTTGCAGCAATCACAATAACACCAGAGCCAGTATCGAAGCCGTCCATTTCCACAAGCATCTGGTTAAGTGTCTGTTCTCTTTCATCGTTGCCGCCGCCTAAACCGGCACCTCTCTGACGGCCAACCGCATCAATTTCATCAATGAAGATGATGCAAGGAGAATTCTTCTTGGCATTTTCAAACATATCGCGGACGCGAGCGGCACCCACACCGACGAACATTTCTACGAAATCAGAGCCGGAAATCGTAAAGAACGGCACCTTTGCTTCCCCGGCGATAGCTTTTGCCAATAACGTTTTACCTGTACCGGGAGAGCCAACCAAAAGAACACCGCGAGGAATTCTTCCGCCGAGCCTTTGATACTTGGTCGGGTCTTTTAAGAAGTCTACAAGTTCCGTGACCTCTTCCTTTGCTTCATCGCAGCCGGCGACATCTGCAAAGGTAATATTATTGTTGGTGCTGTCGAGCATACGAGCCTTGGACTTACCAAAGCTGAAGGCACCGCCTTTTCCGCCGCCCTGCATCTGACGCATGAAGAAAATCCACACGCCGATTAAGAGAAGCATTGGAAACCAAGAAATAAAGAGAGTCGCTAAGAAGCTCTGCTCCTCATCCGGCTGTCCGTAAACCTGGACTCCTGCCTTTCTAAGATCTTCGACCATCCAAAGATCTCCCGGAGCCGTAATCTTATAAGAGGCCCCTTCCACGGGTGTTACGGTAAGAGTTCTTCCTTGGACGTCGACACGTTTAATCTTGCCGTCTTTAGCTTCATCCATAAATTGGGTGTAGCTTGTAGTCTGCTCAGAGGACGCAAGGCGTTTTGCGCCGTCAAACTGCTTGAAGACGGTAAACAACACAAAAGCGATGACAATCCAGATAGCTGCCTTCGCAAATAAATTTTTATTATTCAAAGTTTCACCTCAAACAATGAAGCTTGCTTGCTTCGATTTAATGAAGATATTCAATCGTTACATCAGAAACTAACAAAAGATTATGACAATAACATTATCGAAAAATTCTATCTATCAACACAAAGCAAGAAATATCCCACTTGTAATTATGTTGTGGTTGTCCGAGGCTTTTTCAAGATCCAGCCTCGAATTAGGAGATGAATTTTTGCAAACTACTTATAGTTAATCTTCGCCTGTTTTATCAAATCCGAGTTTTCAACTTTTGAAAGGTTCGCTCCTGATAATAGCGCAGAGAAGTTGGCCGGCAACGGAATGCAGACTTCCGTGTCACCTTCTCTTACTTTAATTTCAATCGGAGCAGTTCTCAAGGAAGACGGATGAACGGAAAGTTCTTCAATCAATGCTTTTAACTCGCTCATCTTTCCCTTTTTATCTAAAACCAGCTGCAGCTTTGCTCCGTGAGAGGCTCTGATTTCACTAATCGGTCGCATGGATTTCAGATTCCAAGAGAAGACATTTGATTGATCGTTGTAGACGACCGTTCCTTCGACCATATACACTTCATCGACTGAAACCTCTTTCTTGCAGAATTCATAGAGTTCTTGCGAAGTTCTCATTTCGTAACGATGCAATCCATCATCGATATTTAATTTACAGAAGTGGTTGCCGGTCTTACTAACACCGAAATTGATGCTGGAAACTACACCGAAGCCTTTAAAGTTACTGAACTTGGTCTGAGTATCCAGAGGACATTCTTTAATGGTCAGACCGCCGAAATGATCTTTGATTTCTTCCCTGCAGGCATCCATCGGAGAGCCGGTAAAGAAGAACCCAATGATGCTCTTTTCTTTTTTCATTCTTTCGAGAGTGTCCCAGGGCTTGAACTGAATCAACTCAGTGCTCATCTCAGAACTTTCTTCCCCGAATAAACCCATCTGATCGGCATTTTCTTCATTTTCTTGAGCCGACCGATAAATCTGCGGAACGTTTTCCAGCCACATTCTGCGGTTCGGATCGATTGAGTCGAACGCACCAATCGTGCTCAGAACTTCCAAAACCTTTCGAGACATAACTTTAGTCCCCAATCGGTTGACCAGATCTTCCATGTCTTTGAAAGGACCGTTCTTGGTTCTCTCTTCCACAATCGCATTGGCCGGAGCCTCGCCCATGCCTTTTAATGCCCCCATGCCAAAGCGGATAGTCTTGGAATCGGGAGCGGTGAAGTAAAACTCGCTTGCATTAATATCGACCGGCAGAACCTTTATTCCATGACGCTGAGCATCTGCAATGTAATCAAATAACTTCGTGGAGTTCAACATGACTTCACAAAGGTTAGCTGCGATAAATTCCGCCGGGTAATAACATTTAAGCCACGCGGTTTGATAAGCCACGTAAGAGTAAGCAGCAGCGTGAGACTTGTTGAAACCGTATTCCGCGAACTTCCTCATCTTATTGAAGAGCTCTTCGGCAACTTCTTCTTTTACCCCGTTCTTTACGGCTCCTTCCAAGAAAATCTTAGACTGCCGTTCCATTTCCGTAGCGTCTTTCTTACCCATGGCACGGCGAAGAATATCAGCACCGCCAAGTGAATAGCCGGCGATAATCTGCGCGACCTGCATCACCTGTTCCTGATAAATCATGATTCCGACCGTTTCTTCCAAAACAGGAATCAGTCGGTCATCTGCATACTCCGGCTTCTTCTCGCCGCCTTTTCTGAGCTCAATAAAGTCATCTGCCAAAGCCATCGGACCCGGGCGATAAAGGGCATTCAGAGCGATAAGGTCAGAAAGCTTAGTCGGGACGGAACGGACCATAATGTCACGCATACCCGGTGATTCAAACTGGAATACCATTGCGGTATCCGCAGGCTTAAAGATTTTGTCGTAAACCTTCTTATCCGTCGGCTGCAAATGTTCGATATCAGGACGTTTGCCCGTATTTTTTTCGATGTAATCCAATGCTCTTGCCACGATGGTAAGAGTAGTCAAACCAAGGAAGTCAAATTTAACCAGACCGACTTCTTCCACGCCCTTTTTGTCATACATACTGATGACGTTTTCCGGAAGCATGTCGGCCGCATAAAGAGGACAGAAGTCGGTGAGTTTTCCCGGAGCAATCAGCACGCCACCGGCATGAATACCGATATTTCGGCACAAGCCCTCGAGCTTAATGGCAGAAGCTACTAAAGGTTTTAGCTCGGGAGAGTTGCTAATAATGGCTTTGAATTCAGGTTCACTTTCAATAGCCTGTTCCAAAGAAACTTGCTGCCCGGGATTAGAAGGAATATGACGTGTCAGCAAGTCGCATTGGTTATAGGGAAAGTCAAGCACACGGCCGACATCCTTGATAACACCTTTTGCCGCCATAGTACCGAATGTCGCGATCTGACTTACCGCATCAGACCCGTATTTCTGTTTTACATATTCAATTACTCGGCCGCGGTTATTCTGGCAAAAGTCCACGTCAAAGTCAGGCATGGAGACGCGTTCAGGATTCAAGAATCGCTCAAACAGCAAACTGAATTCGAGAGGATCCAAGTCCGTAATTTCCAAGCAAAAAGCAACCAGAGATCCAGCTCCGGATCCGCGGCCCGGACCGACCGGACAGCCGTGACTTTTAGCCCAACGGATAAAGTCCTGAACGATAAGGAAGTAGCCGGAAAAACCCATCTTTTGAATAACGCCGATTTCTCTTTCTAAGCGCTCAATATATCTAGGTCTTTCAGCGTCTCTCTTAGCCTCATCCGGATAAAGAATCTTCAAGCGCATTTCCAGGCCTTCTCTGGAAAGCTGCGCCATATAGTCGTCTAAAGAAATTCCGTCAGGCGTTTCGAACAACGGAAGCTGAGGCTTACCGAGTTTCATCATGAAATTGCAGCGTTTGGCTATTTCAACGGTATTTTCAATCGCACTGGGGATGTCTTTAAAGAGCTCCAGCATTTCTTCTTTTGTCTTGAAATACTGCTCTTCCGTATATTCTTTTACTCGATTAGGATTAGCCAGCGTTGTTCCCTGGGCGATGCAACAACGGATCTCGTGATCGAGATATCCGTCTGCTTCTTGGAACTGAATTGGATGCGTGGCGACCACGGGAAGCTTTAGCTTATTTGCCAGTTTAATCGTCTCAGTGACTAACTCCTCATCAAACTTTCTCCCTGCTCTTTGAAGTTCAAGATAAAGCCGGTCTTTGAAAATAGAGTGAAGTTTTTCAGCTTCTTCTTCTGCAGAGAAATTTTTATTATTTAGCAAAGAACGTCCGATTGCACCTTCGTGAAATCCGGAAATAGCAATAAGCCCTTCGCAGTTTTCTTCCGTCAGCCATTCTTCTTCAATCAGCCCTTTTTCGTCAACCTGATTTTCCAACCAAGCTTTTGTCAGCAAGTCACAAAGGGTATGATAACCGTGCGCATTTGCACATAGAAGAAGAAGTTTGGACGGATGATGAGCGTCCGATGGGTTCCTTATCCAAGCATCTACACCGATAATTGGTTTTAAACCTTGCCCCAGACAAGCCTTATAAAAGGTAACGCCGCCGAAAATTGATCCGGCATCCGTACATGCTAAAGCCTTCATTCCTGCGGCCGCCGCTTTATGTACCACCTGTTTCAGGCGAATGGTACTGTCGCGAAAGGAATACTCCGAATGCATGCGCAGATGAACGAAATCTTGGCTCATAAAACAAAAATCCAATGAAGATGCAGAATGAAAAAAGAGAAGCTTTTACTTAGGAAAAGGAGTGTAGCAAAATCGATCCGACAAGGTAACCGCCTCAGCGATAAGCAAAAAGCCGGCATCACGGCCGGCCGTCAGGTTGCAAAGGCTGAGTTACTTTAAGTCCCGTGCAACGATATAAACTTCCGCAGAAGAAGTTCTGGAAGCTTCCGGCTTACGAGAAGCAACCTTCTTAAACAACTTCTTGCATTGTTCTACGAATTGAGAGTATCCGCTTCCTTGGAATACTTTACAGACAAACGCCCCGTTTTTCTTTAGATTTTCTTTGGCAAAATCCAGTGCCAATTCGTTCAGAAGCAAACAACGTGCGGCGTCTGCAGCTGCCACACCTGAAAGGTTCGGGGCCATATCAGAGAGTACAACATCAACTTTTTCTCCTTGAAGAAGTTCGGTAAGCTGATCTGCAACTTCCTGTTCACGGAAGTCTCCCTGAATAAAGTTCACTCCTTCAATTGGGTCCATTGGCAGAATATCCAGAGCAATGGCGCGTCCTTGAATTTTCCCGTCAGGACCCATGAGTTTTTCTTTGACAACTTGACTCCAAGACCCCGGAGCGGCTCCCAAATCGACAACCGTCATTCCTTTTTTAATGATTTTATCTTTATCATTAAGTTCAATTAATTTATAGACAGAGCGTGCCCGATAACCGTCTTTTACTGACTGCTTAACAAAAGGATCATTAATATGACGTTTAATCCAGGCAGGATTAGAACGAAGTTTTTTTTCTGAGACAGGCATCGGTTTACACTCTAAAAAATTCATAGGAGATGTGACTATCATGGCACAATTAAAGTTACCTCGCGATGAGCGTATCACACTTCGGGCGGCTGCTCACCATTTAGACCCTGTAGTTTTACTCGGTGCCTCCGGCCTGACAGAAGCAGTAAAAAAAGAAGTCGGCCGCGCCCTCGATGCTCATGAACTGATCAAAGTTCGTGTACCTAGCGATGATCGCGAAGAACGTGTAGAAATCTACGAAACATTAGCAGAAGAATTAGGCGCTGCAAAAGTCCAATTGATCGGCAAACTTTTTGTTCTTTATCGTCCGAATCCGGATAAAGACAAAAAAGAAGTACCGGCCGAAAAAGCCCCTGCAGAGAAAAAAGAAAGAAAAACCGGCGCTAAGGCCAGAAACCAAAGAAAACGTTTGACTGAAATTATTCAGGCCGAAAAGAAAGGCAAAGCAAAGAGCCTTCCCTGGGCCTCTACGGTAAAGAAAGGCAAGACCCCGAAGGGACAGGTTAAAGCCGTCGGCGAAAAAGGAACTCCTCTTGGAAAACGGCTAGCCAGGAAAGGCTTCTCTAAGTAATTTCTTTCACCCAAACGAAACGGCATTCGAGTGAATGCCGTTTTCATTTGAGTGAAATCTCAATTGACTAGATGTATTCGATGTCAATGATTTCGTATTCGCTTACACCGCCCGGGGCTTGAACTTCAGCTACATCGCCGATTGTCTTGCCGATCATTGCGCGTGCAATCGGGCTGGCAATGGAGATGCGATTGTTCTTTGTGTCGCTTTCATCATTACCGACGATTTGGAAACGCTGTTGAATACCGGTTTCAACGTCTTCAATGGTAACGGTAGCACTGAATACGACTTTTTCCGTTCCTTCCAAAGCTGCCGGATCAATAATCTGAAACTGAGAGATTTTGCTCTCTAACTCAGCAATTCTTCCTTCAATAAAAGCCTGAGACTCTCTAGCTGCATCGTACTCAGCATTTTCAGAGAGGTCACCCTTCTCACGGGCCTCCGCAATCGCCTGGACAACAGCGGGACGATCCTGGGTCTTCAGTCTGTTGAGTTCTGCCTTCAACAACTGAGCTCCTCTTACGGTAATTGGTATAGGCATTTTCGTGTTCCAAAAAATTTGGGCGTCAATCGCCCAGTTCTTATATTTTCGATAGCCCAATATTAAACCATTCTTTGGAGAGTTGAGCCTGAGAAAATGAAACAGGCCTCCCCAAAAAGGAGAAGCCGTTAAAAATTGTTAACTATGCTAAAGAAGAAACGAGCACAGCTTTAATTGTCGGAAGTCTGTTGCCAGCTTGCTGGAACACGATAGAGGCTGGAGACTCAAATACTTCTTCTGTGACTTCGATTCCGTCCTTGAGTTCCGGATAAGCTTCGATTACGGATTTGCCAACCTTTGTTTCAGTGTTGTGATAAGCCGGCAGGCAATGCATGAATTTAACATCCGGATTGCCGGAAGCTTCCATTAATTGGCGGTTAACTTGGTATGGAAGAAGAGCTTTAATTCTTTCGTCCCAAACTTCTTTCGGTTCGCCCATCGAAACCCAAATGTCAGTGTGAATGAAGTCAACACCGCGGACAGCTTCGACTGGATCTTCTGTCAAAAGAATTCTGGCGCCGGAGGCTTCGGCAAAGCTCTGGCATAAAGCCAAGAGTTCTTCATTCGGCCAATATTCCTTAGGAGCACCGATTCTTACATCCATCCCCATCTTCGCGCCGATCATCAGCAAAGAATTGCCGGTGTTGAATCTGGCATCGCCAAGATAAGCAAAGCTAATCTTTTTCCATGGTTTCTGGCAAGTTTCTTTCATTGTCAACAGATCGCAGAGCATCTGTGTCGGATGCCATTCATCGGTCAAACCGTTAAAGACAGGAACGCCCGAGTATTCAGCCAATTCTTCAACAACTTCCTGAGAAAAGCCTCTGTATTCGATGGCATCGTACATAGAACCAAGAACACGGGCGGAATCTTTAATGCTTTCTTTATGACCGATCTGAGAGACGGACGGATCAAAGAAGGTTGTGTGGGCGCCTTGATCGTAGGCGGCGACCTCAAAAGCGCTTCTTGTACGAGTAGATGTTTTTTCAAAAATCAAAGCGATGCTCTTGCCGGTTAACTGTCTAACTTCAGTGCCTGCTCTTTTTGCACGCTTTAAATCGGCTGCCAATTCAATAAGGTAATCAATTTCAGCCGGTGTGTGGTTTACCAGGCTCAATAAGCTGCGGTTCTTTAAACTTGATGGCATGGGTATATCCTCTTTTGAGGACGCAAGAGCGTCCTCGATTAACAAAAATTAAAATCTGTCCTTATGCAATTCCTGCAGGGAGTAAACATCCTGCTCGTGCATATGGCGAATACCTTCTACTACAGCTAAAGCATTAGCCATAGCGGTGTAGAAAGTCACATGGTTCGATAAGCTCGCAATACGGATTGCGGAAGCGTCCGCAATTTCAGTAGTATTTTCAGCAGCGACGGCGATAACCATTTGAATTGTGCCGTTCTTCAATTCATCCACAACGTTCGGACGGCCTTCGGAAACCTTATTCACGATTTCGCACTTATAACCGGAATCCTGAATTACTTTAGCCGTTCCTCTGGTAGCAACAAGCTTATATCCGGCTTCGGTAAATTGTCTGGCCAATTCCGGCAAACGAGGTTTGTCCGAATCCTTAACGGAAATAAACACCGTTCCGGAACGAGGAATAGCGGAGTCGGCTCCTAACTGGCTCTTAAACAAAGCCTGTCCGAAGGACTGACCAACACCCATTACCTCACCGGTAGATCTCATTTCCGGGCCAAGGACCGGATCAACGCCCAAGAACTTTGCAAACGGGAATACGGCCTCTTTAACGCTGTAATGGTCGAGTTCGACTTCAACCGGCTTGCCCTGTTCTTCTAATGTCTGACCAACCATGCAACGGGCTGCAATTTTGGCCAGCTGCTGGCCGGTAGATTTAGAAACAAAAGGAACAGTTCTGGAAGCTCTCGGATTGACCTCAAGAACATAAATTTCCGGATGGTCGGTAAAGGCATTCTGAATAGCAAATTGAACATTCATCAATCCAACCACATTCAGTGCTTTGGCCATAACACGCGTCTGACGCTTAACTTCTTCCACAATCTTCGGATCTAAAGAATACGGAGGAATTGAGCAAGCGGAGTCACCGGAGTGGACACCGGCCTGCTCAATATGCTGCATTACTCCGCCGATTCTTACTTCATTGCCGTCGGAGACCGCATCAATATCCATTTCGACTGCGTCATCCAGGAATCTGTCGAGAAGCACAGGAGAATCGAAAGTAACCTTAATAGCTTCTCTCATGTAACGTTCAAGAGAGCTTCTTTCGTGAACGATATCCATGGCCCGGCCGCCGAGAACGTAACTTGGACGAACGACGAGAGGATAGCCGATTTCTTCAGCCATTCTGATGGCTTCATCTTCGGTTCTTGCCGTTCTGTTAGGCGGCTGACGAAGTCCCAATTGCTGGAGAAGATGTTGGAACCTCTCACGGTCTTCAGCAATATCGATGGAGTCGGGTGTTGTTCCGATAATCTTGACGCCGTTAGCTTCCAGAGCACGAGCCAATTTCAGCGGAGTTTGCCCGCCGTACTGAACGATAACACCTTCCGGTTTTTCGATATTGATAATCTCCAGCACATCTTCGAGAGTGACAGGTTCGAAATAGAGTCTGTCGCTGGTATCGTAGTCAGTGGAGACTGTTTCCGGATTGCAGTTGACCATAATGGTCTCATAGCCGTCTTCGCGGAGAGCCATTGCTGCGTGAACGCAGCAGTAATCGAATTCGATACCTTGTCCGATTCGGTTAGGACCGCCGCCGAGCACCATGATCTTGCGGCGGTTTGTCGGATTCGCTTCATTTTCTTCCTCGTAAGTGGAGTACATGTAAGCGGTATCCGTCGGGAATTCTCCGGCACAAGTATCAACTCGCTTGTATACCGGGCGAATGCCCAAAGAATGACGATAGTTTCTGACATCATCTTCTTTAACATTAAGAAGCTTAGCCAGTCTTCTGTCAGAGAATCCTTTTCTCTTCAAGAAGTACATTTCGTCTTTGGTGATCTGATCCAAAGAAGTTTCTTTGATTCTTTCTTCGATATCTACCAATTCTTTAATCTGAGCGAGGAACCACGGGTCGATCTTTGTCGCGTGATAGGCATCGGTGACGCTGTAACCGAGACGGAAAGCATCTGCCAAATACCACAGTCTTTCAGGTCCGGGTTCACTGATTTCATGGTGAATGGTAGTTCTGTCGGTTGAAATCTCATTAAGCCCGTCTTTACCTGTTTCCAAGCCTCTCAATGCTTTTTGGAGGGATTCTTGGAAGGTACGGCCGATGGCCATAACTTCACCGACGGACTTCATTTGAGTAGTCAGGCGTTTGTCAGCTTTGGGGAATTTTTCAAAAGCAAAACGCGGTGCCTTGACTACGACGTAGTCGATAGTCGGTTCAAAAGAAGCTGGTGTTAAACCGCCGGTAATATCATTCTTCAGTTCATCCAAAGTGTAGCCGACGGCTAATTTCGCTGCAATCTTGGCAATCGGAAAACCGGTTGCTTTAGAAGCTAAAGCGGAAGAGCGGGAAACACGAGGATTCATTTCGATGACAACCAAGCGGCCGTCTTTCGGATTGACTGCAAACTGAACGTTAGATCCGCCAGTGTCTACACCGATTTCTCGAAGAATGGCGATAGAGGCGTCACGCATGATCTGATATTCTTTATCAGTCAGCGTTTGGGCCGGGGCAACGGTAATGGAGTCTCCGGTATGAATACCCATCGGATCTAAGTTTTCGATGGAACAAATAATGATGCAGTTATCCTTAGAATCTCGGACGACTTCCATCTCGTACTCTTTCCAGCCAAGAAGGGATTCTTCGATCAAAAGCTCGTGAGTCGGAGACAATTCCAACCCGCGTGTGCAGATCTGCACGAACTCTTCCATGTTGTAAGCAATTCCGCCGCCGGAGCCTCCGAGTGTAAAACTCGGACGGATAATGGCAGGGAATCCGATCTTAGATTGAACCTTAAGAGCTTCGTCCAAGGAGTAAGCGATTCCGGAGCGGGCGCTTCCAAGACCGAGCTTTTCCATCGCTTCTTTGAATTTCAAACGATCTTCGGCCTTTTCAATAGCGGCCGGAGAGGCACCGATAAGTTCAATGCCGTGTTTTTCCAAAACACCGGATTTAGAAAGTTCCATGGCGCAGTTCAATGCTGTCTGCCCGCCCATGGTCGGAAGAATGGCGTCCGGTCTTTCTTTTTCAATAATTTTCTCTAAGACAGCCGGAGTAATCGGTTCGATATAAGTTGCATCAGCTGTCTGAGGGTCAGTCATAATGGTCGCCGGATTGCTGTTGACCAAAAATAACCCGATAGCCCTCTTCTCTTAAAGCTTTACAAGCCTGAGCACCTGAATAGTCGAACTCACAGGCTTGGCCGATCACGATAGGACCGGCACCGATGATAAGAATAGACTTAATGTCTGTGCGCTTTGGCATAATTTTCTATTCCTTAATTCTTTGCTGAGGCTAATCCGCCTTCGATTAATTCAATAAGAATGTGAATGACCTTAATATGCAGTTCCTGAACTCTGTCGGCGAATCTTCCGCCGGGAGTTACGACAGCGACATCAGCCAATCTGCAAATCTGACTGTCAGGTTTTCCTGTTAAAGCAACGACCTTGATCCCGAGCTTACGGGCTTCTTCAGCGGCTCTTACCACGTTTTTACTTGTCCCGCTGGTAGTGATGGCAAGAAGAACATCACCTTTTCTACCGACAGCTTTCAAGTAACGAGAGAAGACTTCTTCGTAACCGTAGTCATTGCCAACACAAGACATATGCGAAGGGTCGCTCATAGATACCGCTCCGATAGGGTCGCGATCTAAGCGGAAGCGACCGGAGAGTTCTTCAGCAAAATGCATAGAGTCGCATAGGGAGCCTCCATTGCCGCAAGAGAGAATCTTTCCTCCGTGTTTGAGCGATTCGATCATTACCTGAGCTGCTCTCACAATCTCCTGCTGAACATTCTCATTTACAAGGAGATTATCAAGTGCCTCTTTTGCCTCAGCTAACGCTGTTTTGACTGTGTCCAATTGGCTTATCATTTTAATTTTTTGCCTGCTTAATAAGGTCTAAAAAGCGATCAAAGAGATCCTGAATATCATGAGGTCCCGGACTGGCTTCAGGGTGTCCCTGGAAGCAGAATACGGGAGCGTCGGTCAATTCAAAACCTTGCAAGGAACCGTCAAATAAAGATTTATGGGTTACTTTGGTATTTGCCGGAAGCGTTTTTTTCATCAACCATAAAACCGTGATTCTGACTAGTGATGTAAACCTTATTAGTCTTAACATCAACAACAGGATGATTTGCACCGTGATGGCCGAACTTCATCTTCCGTGTATCGCCGCCGCAGGCCAAACCAAGAATCTGATGACCCAAGCAAATACCGAATAGAGGAATTTTTGCTTCAATAGCCTTTTTCGCTACTTCGATAGCGTATTCACAAGGAGCAGGATCTCCAGGACCATTAGATAAGAAGATACCGTCCGGACTCAATGCCATTGCTTCTTCAAAGGTCGTTTGAGCCGGCACAACGGTGACTTTAATGCCACGATCAGCCAACAGACGAAGAATATTTTCTTTAATGCCGAAATCCCACGCAACCACTCGGTAAGGATAGGCATCTAAGTGTCTCATGCCCGGGCGTCCCCAGCCATTATCAATTTGCCAAGTCCCCTCGGACCATTGATATCTGTAATCACTAGTCACCACCTTGGCCAAATCCTGGCCGTTCATCACAGGGGCGTCGGCAGCCGCTTTGCGGGCTTGCGTTAAGCTCTTCGTCCGTAAGCTTTCCCTCTGAAGCTGCGACAATGCAACCGGGTTGAGCCCCCTTCGTACGAAGAATACGGGTTAAACGTCGAGTATCAATA
>PDYJ01000026.1_pt1 | contig 33333 bp, 34 predicted proteins | sample 1430841 | NCBI WGS metagenome assembly PDYJ01 (sample SAMN07237672, study PRJNA390542) | Gut metagenome, whole genome shotgun sequencing project. | isolation source: fecal pellets | host: Mus musculus | place: USA: New York, NY | collected 2016-10 | reverse complement strand
TAAATCTTGAGGGAGGAGATCCAATAATCTATTTGCGACATCCGGAGGAGTGAAAACCTCGTCATTTGATAGGTTTGCCAGACAGCTGAGAACATCTGGGTTGTATTTGACTCCTACAGGGGCAGTATCAGTCATTAGTTATCCTCCTATAGTGAATAGGAGAATACTCTCTTATTGGCTTAGGGATTATTTCGCGAGTTACTGGGTCTAACATCCAATTATTGGCAATTCATTGCATCATCGCTGAATAATTCAATTTGTCCATCATAGAGCGCACTATCAGTATTCTCTTGTAATAGAACATCAAGCCGAAAATCTCTACGCTTGATACGTGCGTCATTCAAAGGGAATGTCCATTCTGGAAAAGTTATATACGCTTGGGTATCTTTTTGAGTGTCCATCAACAAGCTTCATACTTAGGGCATTACCGCATACTATATTTTTCTCTAGAATGTATTTTACGGCTGCTCGAGTTGCGTCATTGCTTTCATCCTTGCAAACACCCTTGTACCAGGTATTCCAAAGTTGATACAAGCGTTCTCTACAGGCGGAAACATTGTCGGAAAGAATATCTATTCCGTAGATACTAGAAATAGCAAGAATCGAATTACGTTCGAGTTCATAAGAACTTTGCTTATATTTGGTTCTGACAACGGTTAGCTTTCTAGCAAGAACCTCAGCGAGAAAATTGCCTTCTCCGCAGGCAGGTTCCAAGAATCTAGAGTCGATCCTTAGACACTCGCTAGCTACCATATCGCACATAGCTTTGACTTCTCGTTCAGCTGTAAATACTTCGCCGTGATCAATGACTCGTTGTTTTGTTTTTACCTGTTTCGCCACCTGGATCTCCCACACACATAATCCAAAAAGTGATATAAGTCGCATCGCTTTTATTTTAAAGGGAGCATTAATGAGAGTTTGTACAGCATAGAGCAACTCGTGCGAAATATCTTATAAATTTTTTTATAAAAATTTAAAAGTCTAGATTTGACTGAACTAAAGTTCAGGTAAGAATTTTAGAGATGATCAGAGGTTGCACTATTAACTCGGATGTGTCTGGAATCCTCTCCCTCTAGTAATGCATTTTTGGACTGGTTTTTATTTTTTGAGAAAAAAGTTAGAAGACGCTATCAAAAAAAGAACCGCCATTAAGGCGGTAAGGAGGATCTCATTCCTAAAAGAAAGGTCGGCAATTTCGTCGGCCTTTCTTCTAAAAGGAACTAAGGAGTCTTATAGCCGAACTTGTGGCATTGATCGCATGTCAAAACCGATGGTTCATGCTGCTTGTGGCAGTCTCCGCAGGGCTGAGACTCGCTGTGGCCGTAATGAGGATTAGGCTTGAGTGCTGCAGTCTTTTGCTTGACGGCGTCCCTGCTGACATGGCATGTAAGGCAAACTGATTCATCGGGAACTTCTCGAGGTCTGGTTTGACCGTGACAAGTGTCACACTGCATATTCATCTGTGCATGTTTGCCATGGAGCTGTACCTGCGCCGATGCATTCCAGGAAAAGATCAGCAAGCCGGATACGCACAGAGCCTGAAAAATTCTGACATTCATTCAATGAGCTCCTATTGCATTAAGGCTTTCATGTGATCAGCGATGGCTCTGCCGATAACGGAGGCAGAAGTCAGCTGAGCACCGCCAACGTAGTTGTCGTAGAACAGACCGCCAGCGGCATTGCCGACTGCATACAAGCCTTTGATCGGTTTGCCTTCTGTATCCAGAACTTGTCCCTTAGTATTAATAAGCGGACCGCCGAATGTGGCTGTCATACCGCCTTGGAACGGAACGGCATAGAAAGGTGCTTTCAGAATTGGACGCGGATTCTTGTGAGTGTTTGGAGGAGTAAGCTGATCAAGCTTGCCTTCCTTCAAAGCTGTGTTGTATTCATCAACAATCTTCTTCAATTCTTCAGGATTTAAGCCGGCTTCTTTTGCAAGACCTTCGATGGTGTCAGCCTTATAAACAGGAGCTTTCTTAGAAGCATAAGAAAACCAGTCGTTCTTGAGCATCGGAAGATTATGAGTATCTTCGTCAACAATCATGTAGCCCCAGTTGTCTTTTGTCTTAGCGGCTGTGTCGCGGGACATTTCAACGTATGTGTGGCCTTCGTTGGTGTATCTCTTGGTTTCCTTAGAAACTGCGATACCGGTATTGACGATGTTCAACGGATTTGCACCTGTTGGGCCGTGGATAGGACCGCAGTGGTATTGATCAACGTTGACAACGCGCGGGAAATAAGGAGCTGTCAGCAGAATGCTTTCGCCGGTAACGGTGTTGGAACCGCGGACTGGCATGTTGGCTGCTGGAACACCTGCCATCATTGTCAGCATCATCTTGTTGGCAGAATAACCTCCGGTTGCCATGACAACACCGAGTTTGCCGATGTATTCTTCAAAACCTTTGGCGGTCTTAACCTTGACGCCGGTAACGGTACCGTTTCTTAGGATTGTCTAGGAGCTCAACGGCTTTGGCGTTGTAGATGATAGGAATATTCAACTCTTTTGCTTTTTTCAAGAGATAGCTCATCAACTGTTTTTCCGCCCGGCTTTTCTTCGCCGATTGTTAAGTGAGCTCTCTGCAGCATCGGCCAAACCAATTTGGCACCGACACCGTATTTAACGCCGACATAGTCGTGAAGCCAGTTCAGTGTGTCATCTGCATTTTCAGCGACAAGACGTGTGAGAGCTGGATCTCCTCTGCCTTGAGAGACCTTCATCATGTCTTCGTAGAATTTTTCAGTGGTGTCGCCGGTCTTCAAACCTTTTTCCTGCTGCATCTTTGTGTTGACGCCAAGCATGAAACCTGCGGAGTAAACAGTATTGCCGGCAGCAGAGCCCATCTTTTCCAAAACAACTGGCTTCAAACCGTTTTTCTGCGGCGCGGATAGCGGTGACGATGCCGCCGATGCCCAAACCTGCGATAACGAGGTCATAAGTATGTTGAGGAAACTTTGTTTCTTCTGCTGCAGAAGCTATAGCGGGCATGGCTGCAAAGCGGTAGCCATTGATGCAATGATTCCGCCTTTCAAAAGAGAACGTCTGGAAGTGTTCATTTTTTCTCCTTGTGTCAATATACTTATCGAAAGTATGGAGAAATCTTAATTTGTTACGTTTTCCAAGTCGTCAGTTAAAGATCTATTGATTTTTGAATTTTACTGTGCTAGGGATTTTGCAAATTTTGCTGCGTTTTGTCCCGCGATTCTTCCAAAAACAAAAGCATCGGTCAGTCCGCATCCGCCGAGTCTATTTTCTCCGTGAACGTTCCCGGTTATCTGACCGGCGGCAAATAAATTGGGAATCGGTTGTCCGGATGTGGTAAGACAGTTGGCGTCCGTGTTGATAGAGAGGCCGCCTAAAGTATAGTGAATCCAGGGATACATTCGCACAGCCCAGAAAGGAGGCTCTGAGGGAGTTTTTGAGCTGTCTCCCTGTTCAACATAGGCTTTGATTGGTGCAAACGGAATTTTTATGATTTCGCACAATTCTTCCAATGTGTTGGCCTTCCAAACTTGTCCGGCGAAATAGGCTCGGTAAAGGTTTTTTCTCAAGTCTTTGCCCATCTTCGAAATGTTTTCCGATCCTACGATTGTGTAGCATCTTTTGTTGCCTTGTGCGATAAGCGCTTTGCTGATGACATTGCGCTGAGCGGCTTCATCAACGAATCGTTCTCCATTTTCATTAACGAAAAACGTGTTCTTCACAAAAACATAAATACGGGCCGAGAACTGATCAAGAAACGATCCTTCCGGGACGCATTCCACGATATCCATGTTTTCCGCCTTTAAGCCGAGATCAATTGCCTTCTGCAGGACACTTCCGTGCCCGCGAGAATCAGAAAATACGAATTTAAGGCTTGGAACATACCGTTTGACCATTTCCGGATTATTTCCGAATCCGCCCGCCGCCAATACAATTGTTTTGGCATAAATCTGCTGGCGCATGCCTTTGTGTTCTACAAAAGCGCCGATAACATTTGAACCTTCAACAATAAAGTCCGAGAAGTAGGAACCTGTCATTATCTTAACCCCGCGTTGAAGGCAGGCTTCAGATAATTTTTGGATATATGAAGTGCCGCTGATGAGGCTTGGTTTGTGGCTTCTCGGGTGTTTGGAACCGTAAATTTGAAATACTCTTTCTTCAAAGACCACACCTTGTTTCTTCAGCCACTCCAAGGTGTCGACTGAGTTATAAGCAAGTATTTTGCGTAAGGCCGGATCGCCCTTTCCATGGGCTGATTCTTCAAGTTGTTGATAGAAGAATTCCGGACTATCGGTCACATGAATGAGCTCTTGGATTTTTGGATCGGGAGCATTGTAAAACCCGCCTGAACGCAGAGTATCTCCGCCGACGAAGGCTTCTTTTTCTAAAAGGATAACTTTGCATCCGGCGTCAGCAGCTTCTAAAGCAGCCGAAAGACCGGCAGCGCCTGAGCCAACTACAAGCACATCGCAGGAAGTAACAGCGGCTTCAACAATAGAAGGGGCAAAACCGAAACCTAAGCTGAAGAAGGCAAGTAAAGAGTTTAGTGTGCGGCGTTTCATCTTTTTGTTCGGTTACAGGTTTGAGGAATTATCCATGTCGCTAAGGAATTGGAAAAGTTCTACTGCATTTCCAACGTCCAGCTTTGCAAAAACTTTGCTCCGATGTGATTGAACGGTCCTTTCCGACATATCCAATACTTCGCCGATCATTTTGTTGGTTAAACCTTTAGCTACCTGACGGGCTACCATTTGCTCGGTCGACGTCAGCTGACTAAAAAGTTTCTGTAGTTCTTCGGTTTCCTTTTTTATTTTTCTCTGAGACTTATTCAGTTTGATGGCTTTCTCAACTAAATCCTTAAGCTTCTCTGGGATAGGAGGTTTAACTAGAAAATTGAAAGCTCCTTGCTCAACGCAATTCATCGCCATCTCAATGTCACCGTGGGCCGAGAGAAAAATGATCGGCAAATCAACGCCGCGTTTATTCAATTCCTGCTGCACTTCCAATCCAGAGAGAGAAGGCATTCTCACATCCAAGATAATGCATCCCGGCCGATCCCAATCGTCTCGTTCCAAAAAGGTTACGGGATCCTGGTAGGTGACGGTTTGCCAGCCGGCTAACTGCAAAAAGAAAGACTGAGAGTCACAAATAGTGGGATCATCGTCAACGATACGGACGAGAGGTGTTAGGTTAGCCATTGTGGTTCTCCTTATTCGCAGCGTATTCTACAGAGAAGCTTACGATCAAGCCGTTCGGTTGGTTTCTGGAAAAGGTCAAGTGGCCTCCGTGGCTTTCGATGATACTAAGAGCAATTGAGAGGCCGATTCCTAATCCGTCGGATTTCTTGCTTTGGATGGGCTTCCCTAGTTTTTCAAACTGTTCATCAGAAAGAGCAGGGCCGTTGTCGGCAATATGAACGCGGATCTTATCTTCATTTTCTGTAATCGTAATAGTGACTTCCGGGGATGATACGTCCTTGACGGCACTAAGGGCATTCTTGAGAAGGTTAAGAACTACCAATTCAATCTCAAAGGGATCTCCCTTAGCTGAAATGCTTTCGCTAGGAAAAACAGTTCTAACTTCTACGCCTTTTCTTTCTTGCTCTTTAATACTTTTCAAAGCACGCAGGACGGTTGGGATTAAATCGAACTCAACTTCTTTAGACGGTCTGTGTTTGGCGTAGCTTCTTACGTGGTCAACAATATCGGCGGTCCGCAGGGCTTGTTCTCTGAGCTTATCCAGTACCATTTCTACTTGGTTATCTTTTATTTTTAGTTTTTCAAGAAGAACTTTCAAACCGCTGGTGTAATAAAGGATATTGGTGATTGGCTGTTTAACTTCGTGAGCAAACATGGAGCTTAGCTGAGAGATTACGCGGCTTTTTTCCAGCATCTCGAGCCGTTCGCGGTTTTCCAATGCTCGTGACTCGATTAAATGCTGTTCGGCAATAGAAGCTTTAAGTTCTTCCGTCCGAAGGCGAACCAGCATATTGACGCGGACGATGTGAATCAGCACGGCAATTACCAGCGCAAAAAAGAGCCCGATTTCGAGTTTATGCGCAGCCAGAAAGTCTTTAACGGTAGTTTCTCTTAAATGCCGGTACGGACCGAGCTTTAAAGATTTCAGCAATTCAAAAACCTGATAAAAACTGCTTGCCGGAATCCATTCAAAATTATTTTGCTGAGGAGGAAAAGAGAGCAGGGAAAGCGTAATGGCTTTCACTGCTTGAGAGGGTGCGCCGTCCATCGAACAAAACACGACGTCCGGATACATTTTCGTGGACCGTGCGCATAACTCTTTCGGATCCTTAAGTCCTATCACTCGAAAATCTGATTTATTAATTTCTCCGTTTTCTGCCAATCGCTCTAATTGGCATGGCCCAAAAATTCCCACGTCGACATTTCCGACTTTTAGATGAGTCAGGACATCCGGGAACTGATGTTCCGTGAACTTAACATTTTTGAAGAATTTTTCCGGATTGAATCCGGCATCGGCAATTTCGCCGAGAGGAACGAGCCAACCTTCAAAGTCAGTTTCGGTAGCCGCAGCTGCGGTTTTATTTTCTAGATCTCGGAGAGTCTGAAGGTCTTTCCGATCATTTTTGACGACAAAAGCTGCAAAAACGGCTTTTTCAGCGTTGATGGCTTGAGGACGTTTTACTGTAGCTATCTGTTGCGCTCCTTTTAAGCTCATTAAGGTAGAGAAGTCGCCCGCTGACGCTATAAGGAATTGAGGTTTAAGTTTTTCAGTCTCTTCAATGATGTTTTTCGGTGATATCTCAATGATTTTTAGTTTGTAGTTAGGCAACTCTTTTTGCAAATGCTCGACAGTTGGTACAAAAGTCTCGAGATAAAAGTCGGGATCAAACGTATCAATGAGGCCAATAGTGATTTCTTCTTTTGCTTGTGTAATAGAAGCAAGGAATAGAAAGCAAAGAAGAAGTAACTTCTGTTTGAGAAATGCCGTGTTCATCTGAGAAAGTTTTACACATTTTTCTGGGAAAAGCTATTGGTGAAAGATTGCAAGCAGAACAGAAAGTTCGATGGATTGTCTTAGAAGGTTTTGGCGTTCCCATCACGCAAGAGTCTTGATTAGGATAATAAAAAGAAGTAAGAAGTTGAGGACTCAAAGGAAGAAGATAGGACTGTCCTGCTGGATGAAAAAGTGAAAAGCCCGATGGAGAAAGTATTATTTAAAGTCGGAATTTCCCTTACGGCTACTTCTACGGCTGAGGTCCCAGATGTGTAATTGTCGTTTGTACCAATATTCCTTTTTCATCAAATAGATCTCTGAAATAATCAATTTGGTCAACTACCCCGGGCTAAAAGCCCGAGGCTTGCAAAAGTCTGGTTGACCAGCTTCAGTCAGCAATGCTGACTACGTTGCAAAGAGGTTCAAGACTCACTCCGGGGTGCTTCCTCAGCTCCGGACCCTGAAAGTTCCGAAAGCAGACAAGCTATGGGTAAGTACGAAACGGTTCGGAACAAAACGCCGCTCTGCAACATTGGCGAGGGGAACAACACCGAAAGGTGTTTGCCACGGACAAGTCGAAAGACAAGTCCAGTAACCGTAAGGTAATTTATTTATGACGACATTCGTATTTGTATTAGATAGGAAAGGCCGGCGCCTGATGCCCTGTCATCCGGCAAGAGCAAGGAAACTCCTGAAAAAAGGACGGGCACGGGTCCATAAGGTTTTCCCGTTTACAATCCGTCTAACGGATCGTGAACTGGAAAACTCATCTGTCCAACCGATGCTTATCAAGATTGATCCGGGTTCCAAAGAGACAGGTATTGCTCTAGTGCGGGAAGAGAAAAACAAAGAGCATCATGCTTTGTACTTTATCAATCTTCAGCATCGAGGTCAGCAGATTCGCAATGCACTCCACAAGAGGCGTTGTTTGAGACGCAGCCGAAGAAGCCGTAATCTCCGTTACCGCTCACCCCGGTTCCTGAACCGCAGGAGAGCAGAGGGGTGGCTTGCTCCTTCCCTGCAGCATCGACCAGACAGCATTCTTTCTTGGGTTTCTCGATTGCGCAAGATAACCCCTGTTGAAAGAATCAGCCAAGAGCTTGTAAAGTTCGATACGCAGCTTACCCAGAACTCGAAAATTGAAGGGATTGAGTATCAACAAGGAGAGCTGACTGGTTACGAACTCCGGGAGTATCTGCTTGAAAAATTCGGCCGCAAGTGCATCTACTGCGGAGCAGACAATGTCCCACTTAATATCGATCATGTAATACCAAAATCCAAAGGCGGCTCTAACAGAGTCAGCAATCTCGTTTTAGCTTGTGTTCAATGCAATCAGAAGAAAGGCTCAAGGAGCATTGAGGAGTTTCTGAAAGACAAGCCGGAAGTTCTGCGGCAAATCAAGAATCAGTTAAAACAACCGCTTAAAGACGCAGCTTCTGTTAATGCCACCCGTTGGAAACTGTTTAACAAACTGAAATCAACTGGTTTTCCCTTTGAAGTTGGTTCAGGAGCTTTAACTAAGTTTAACCGCAAAAAATTCGGTATTCCAAAAGCGCATTGGCTAGATGCACTCTGTGTGGGCAATGTTCCATCAGTGACAAATTGGAGAAACCTCAATGTTCTGAACATTAAATGTTGTGGCCGTGGAGCCTATCAAAGAACGAGAACTGATAAGTATGGATTCCCACGAGGAATCTGCATGAGGCAGAAGAAAGTTTACGGATTTTCAACCGGAGATATGGTCAAAGCGATTATCCCGAAAGGCAAGAAAAAAGGCGTGTGTGTGGGAAAGGTTGCTGTCCGTAAAACAGGATCTTTCAATCTTCAAACCTCCGGCCAAACCATACAAGGTATTTCCTATCGCTATTGCAGATTAATTACACACTCGGATGGCTATTCCTACAGTTGGAAAAGCTGTCCAATTCCTCCTCGGGTTGAAACCCGAGGTATCCTTGGAGAAGTTAGATGAATGGAAAATTTCCGGGTGAAATAAGGGACGCCCCGCGTAATTCAATGGATTTGCTCGACTTACCTCAGTCAGAAATGTCGCAGTCCGACAATTCTCTTCTGCTTTATGCCCAGGATGTAAAAGGCTCTTGCGTCTTTCAAAAGGATGACAGCTACCAGTTAGCATTTATCTTTTTGCAGCAGGGACACTTTTTTCTCGAGCAGAAAGGTAATCAAAGAGAGGTGCCCAGCCAGTCGGTCTTTTTTGTAGATCCTAGTGAAGACTTTTGTCTCAATTTTGTGGAAGACAGTAATTTTTATCTTCTGCTGATCTCGTCTTCTGTTTGGTCGAGCCACATGGTATATCGGCCATCTCAACTGTTAGGAGTGCGTATTTCTCTCCAAAACAACTTAGGGAAAACAAGCTTAGATACACTGAGGGCCGTTCGACGGATGTTAAAGAAGGCACATCCCTTGAGCTCGAAAGCATGTGTATCGGCTTTCTTTACATTCTTATGCCGCTTATTGCTCAATTTCGTCGTCAGGCCAAAGGATTAGACGGGACACTCACAAAACATGAGATATTGAGGCAAAAGGTTGAGAGCTATCTCAAAGAAAATCTTAATAATAAGGAACTGACGGCCACGGAGGTTGCCTCATTCTTTTCCATTTCTAGCCGACAATTAAACAACATTTATAGCCCGAGCGGAACCACTGTAATGGCACGTTTAAAGGAGCTTCGGCTTTCTGAGGCAGCAAGAAAACTCCGCGAACACCGCTATCAAAAACGTTCTGTCCGCGAGATTTCAGAGCTGTGCGGATTTGGAAGTTTTGAAAATTTTTGCCGTTCTTTCAAAAGTCATTTTGGTGTGAGTGCCACAGAGTGGAAAGCAAAAAGGCTTCCTAATGTGCTAAATGCAGTGCCGGAAATATCAACCTTAGAAAGCTGATTTTTCTAAATTCCAATAGAGTGAGCTCACAAGCTGAACACGAAAGGCTTGGTCTTAATGGCTTAACTCTAAAGGAGAAAAAAATGAACCTCTTACGTCGTTCAATCCTCGTATCTAGCTTTGCTGCTTCTGTTGCACCTTTCGCATTTGCCTCTGGAACAAGTACGGAAAGAGAAATGCGTCGCAAGGATCGGCAATTAACAGAAGAAGAATGCTTTTATCTTATCCGTCATACTCCTCATGCCGTGCTTTCCACAACAGACAACTCCGGAACTCCATACGGCGTTCCTGTCACACCTATCCTTTTGAATGGCAAACTCTATTTCCATTGTTCTAAAGCAGGCGGAAGAAAGGTAGACAACCTGCGACAAAATGAAAGAGTTTCTTTGTGCTTCATCGGTAAAGATGATATCAATCAAAAGGAATTCGCCGTTGATTTCGCTTCTGTGGTTGTTGCCGGCACGGCCAAGGAGATCACTGATCCACAAGAACTCAGAAAAATTCAATTAGAAATTTGTAAGATCCATGCTCCGGAGGCCGGTGCAAAGGCTGCTGAAGCATATTTCGATAAGGGTGGAAAGGGCATTACTGTTTGGGAGGTTACTCCGACAAAGATTTCCGGAAAATCTCGTAATAAGCACTTGTACTTTGGCAAGAACAAAGGTTAGTGCATACCTATCGTCACTATTAAAATCACTGGAGATGAAGAATCTCCAAGTACTGAATCAAAAAAACAGCTAATCTCCAAAATAACTAACGTAATTGGTGAGGTTCTACACAAAAACACCCACAACCTCTGCGTCATCATTGAAGAAGTACCTATGGATAGTTATGGCATTGGAGGAGTAACTGTAAGAGAACTTCGCCGAAGGAAGTAACATCTGATTAATGAGGTAGAGGATTGAGTCTTCTGCCTCTTTTTTCACAATTCCTGAAGAAACTTTTTGGCTATTCTAAAAGAGTGAGCAATTGTAGAGTCATTAGGAAATGGTGGGGCGAAGAGAGTAGGTCACACTAGAAGCCTACTCCAATTTAACTTAATGAGTATATATGGTTAATAGATTATGGTTTTAGTCTCAAATATTCTGGAATTTCTTTGTACCCGATCAGCCACAATTCGCCGCAGATGTCGTCGCCGACTTGTGGAATGTAGTCACTACATTGCTTGCAGCTAGTGTACGCATATAAATCAAGGTCTTTGTCGCCGTCTGTGATTTGAACCTTCAAGCGGTAAAACGGATGTTCATTGATAAAGAGGGCAGAGCATTCCATCACTGGTCCTCGGAACATATGCCACGAACAGTAACGGAAGGATCAAGAATTTTCATCCCGTTTGTGCGGACGACCACGTAAGGAAAATCTGAAGCAGATTTTTCAGGATAGTTCTTTAAGAACTCAGTACGAGCCATTTCATAAAATGGACCAGTAGAAATGTGAAATTTTTTTGGTTGGACTTTTCGAACTTTGTTCAGAAGGCCAGCAAATTCAAAAGAAACCTCTTTCTCTAACTGGACTTCGTCTTTGAAAAATTGCAGAAACGGAACATAAAAAGAAAACTCTCTAGTACCCAGAGATCCTACGATCTCTCCTTCAAATCCATTGGGCCAAAAGCATACTGCTTCAACTTTAATTTTTCCGGGATGTCTTCAAGACGCAGAAGTGCGTCCTCGAAGGTCAAATATTTACCGTCGGTTTTCAGCACACAGTCTAAACAATTAGGACCGGCGTTAACATTTCGCCGAATTAGTAATACAGTTTCCTCGTCTATCTTTTGGGCGGCTGCATAAGGCACAGTTCCGCGGTGCACTTCTTCGAGAAAGTCTTCTTCAGTCATCTCCCTAGGAAGATTAAGAAATTGTTCTAAGACGCCTGCTTTCTCAGTGTCGTGTTCCTCCCTAAAAAGTGTTTTATTGCCTTCAAAAATGAAATCTTTTTGTTGTTCTCCCATATTTCCTCCCTGAGTCGGTGGGTTTGGTTAGATAATTTTCATAATGAATTGAAATAAATAATAGAAGCAGATGCGACTAAATAGGCCTGAATGATTTTGATTCCAACAAGGCTTTCTCCTTCAGATTTGAGGATTCCACGTTTATTGCTGTGCGGCAAATTGGTTTTTAGCTGGAGAAATCGTTAAAGGAAAAGCTTCGCTGTTTTTCCTAGCTTCTCACTAATAAGGAAAGTTAGTAGACGAAGGGGTGATCCTGAACTTTTCTTACCTAGATATAAAACTATCTAAGACAAATGTTCCCTCGGGCAGCGGTACTCTTGCAAATTTGTAGTAGTCCCGTTGCTTGGGAGTGAGTTGATCCCAGAAATATTTCACCGGCGAAGTTCCCATGCACTTTGTCACTCCAACATAGTTAAGGTCGTCGATCATCTCCGGCACGCTGTTATCTGGAATGTTCCGAATTTTCTCTGTTCTAAGATACTCTTCTTCTGTTGTCTGATTAACACGATGACGAAGCATCATGCGCAAGCTCACAGCTAGATAAATAACAAAAATTTTGGCATGTAAAGAACGTTCCTGACATCTGGCTCTCCTTCCGGCACATCGTTCTTTAAAGTTGTTGAAGCCTTTTTCGGCAACGTCTCGGCTTCTGTATTTGAACAGGCATTCTCGCGGACTTGATATCGAATTTGATACCAGGTAGAACAAACCGGAATTTTGCTGAATGCTTAGCCATTCTTCACTTTTAAGCTCCCATTTTCCTTTTTCTGCTCTCCTAAAGTACGCTTTTAAAGAAGTACTCGGGTCGCCCAATTTCTTATTCATCCGCTTTTTTCTTTCTCTTTCGGTAATTTCTTCTAGACATCCATGAAGGATTAAATCGTCTCGATGAAGTTCACTCCCGGCCTTGTCCGGGCTGTAAAACATATGAACGTAGACCTCCGAATCAATCTGACCGAGCTCTTTGGATTGGAAGTTATAGTTCGCCTTGCATGCTCTTCCGAAGCATTCGTACTCCGGGATATATTCGAGAGGGTTTCGAGCCTTTAGAGTTTTCCAATTTGCTTTAAATGTATCGGCAATGATTGTGCTGTTGGACTTAACGGCCAGGATGAAATTCGTATGCTGAAGATATAGCAGCTTCAGGTTCTCAAAACTATCAAATCCTCTATCAAGGATTAAATTGATTGTATCGACATCAATGTTCGAGAGATCTAGAAAAAGTTTTTTTAAAGTGGATACATCAGCCGTAGCTCCATTAAGCAGTTGATAGTCAATAGGTTCCCCGGTATTGCAATCCATCAGAATCCCAAGCACCATCTGCGGCAAAGGATCGTGCTCTTTGTTAAAGCCGTATTTAACAAGCGGTATCGTTTCGGAGTAAGAAGAAATAGAAGTTGTGTCATAGGCCCAGTAATTGGGGTTGTTAGTTTCGGAACTCCTAGCGGCCCGCAATTTAAGATATTGATTACGCTCGTCGAAAGTTATTGACTCAAAAAGCTCTGTACAACGTTTGGCGCTGAGTGGCTGCCCAGGCAGTAAAGTCCGTTCTGCTGTATGAAAATAACTGTCGATATTAAGATGCGGGTGAACAAGAAAGTAAATGGCTAGAGAAATAATATCGGCAGCTTTTTCTCCCAGACGGTTTTGAGATCTTCGAGGATTCCTGCCTGTTCTGCTATTTCTAAAAACAAATAGGAGGCCCCGGCATTCAGCCTTGATTGAGTGGTAGGCCCGAGATCCGGAGCATCTCGATAAGTGAGAATGCAATGTTCCTTATCCCAGTAGAGGTTCAGGCCACGGAACTGAGGATTCTTGTTGAGAAATTTTTCGCTAAATTCAAAGGCACCCGTACTTTCATCAAGAATTCTTCCCACTGTTTCGCTGCTAATGCGTTTGGAAACGCCGTCTACCCATTTATTTTTACACCTGAGAACGTAAGAAGCATTTTTGGTTTTCTGAACTAACAGTGGGTGAAGTTCATTTGAAAGAGTTTGAAAAAACATAGGGAGCCTCACTAGATATAAGAATTATATCTAGAAATAAAGATAAAACTAAACCTCAAACGGCCAAAACAGGCTCTGGATAAGGGGTTTAGGCGCTCCGGCTAAAAGATTTTGAGAAATATATCTAGTTTAGTAAAGTTCAGGGGTGATATGGGTCGAATGAAAAGAAAAACCCGCGCTCTTCGAAAGAGTCACGGGTGGTATTCTGGTGGGAGCACAGGGATTCGAACCCGGGACCTACGGATTAAGAGTCCGCTGCTCTACCAACTGAGCTATGCTCCCTCTGGTGGGCTGTGCAGGACTCGAACCTGCGACCAATGGATTAAAAGTCCACTGCTCTACCAACTGAGCTAACAACCCGTTTGATTTGTGTTGAATCAATCCAGGAGTCGAACTATACATCCCTTTTTTTTATCCGTCAAACGATCTGCACGATTTTTTATTAAATTTGTTGTTTTTTTCCAAAAAGTCTAAAAATAGTTAAATAAAAGACATAAATTGACGCATATAGAGGAATAATTCTCATAAAAGATTGGAAAAAATAAATCTTTTGCAAAGAAAAACTATTCCAATTAGTATTTACAGAATCAGTTTATAAATAAGAAAAAGTTAGGAAAAAGAAATGGCAGAAAAGAAAAAAGCAAAACCGCAGGTGGTGCAGGTAGTTGACCCGGAAGCACGTAAAAAAGCTCTTAAGGTCGCTCTTGATCAGATTGCAAAACAGTTCGGTAAAGAAGCAATTATGCCGATGGGACAAAAAACCGTCCAGGAAGATCTGGAAGTTGTTTCCACCGGTTCCTTTACCTTGGATATGGCCCTTGGTGTCGGCGGTCTGCCCCGCGGAAGAATTGTCGAAATCTACGGTGCTGAATCTTCCGGTAAAACCACGCTGACACTCCATATCTTGGCTGAAATGCAGAAATTGGGCGGAACATGTGCTTTCATCGACGCTGAACACGCTTTAGATATCAAATACGCTAAGGATTTGGGCGTAAATGTGGACGATCTTCTTCTTTCTCAGCCTGACAGCGGTGAACAAGCTCTTGAAATTACCGATGCTTTGGTTCGTTCCGGTGCGGTTGACCTTGTCGTTATCGACTCTGTAGCAGCCTTAACACCAAAATCAGAAATTGAAGGTGAGATGGGCGAAGCCCTTCCTGGCCTTCAGGCTCGTTTGATGAGTCAAGCCCTTAGAAAGCTTACCTCCAGCATTAAGAAATCCAACGCTTTAGTCGTCTTTATTAACCAGGTCCGCCAGAAGATCGGCGTCATGTACGGTCCGTCAGAAACGACGACAGGCGGTAACGCATTAAAGTTCTACTCTACTATCCGTATGGAAATTCGTAGAACAGGCGGCGTCAAGAAAGGTGATGATGTTTTAGGTAACGAAACAAGAGTTAAAGTCGTTAAGAACAAAGTTGCTCCTCCGTTTAAGTCCGCTGAATTCGAAATCATCTACGGTAAGGGTATCTCCAGAGAAGGTGAAATTATCGACCTCGGAACCGAGATGGATATCTTCGGTAAGTCCGGCGCTTGGTACTCTTACCAAGGCAATAAGATCGGCCAAGGTAAGACAGCCGCTAGAGATTGGCTCCACGCTCATCCGGAAGAAATGAAAGCTATCGAAGAGCAAATCAAAGCTAAGATTGCTGAGAACTCCGGTTTGAACAACGATGACGATGAAGAAACCTTAATGGAAGAAACTTACGAAGATACAGCTAATGCTTGATGATGACGACAGAGTTCGGTTAATAAAACAAAAAGCTGTGGCGCTCCTTGCTGTCAGGGAGCGCTCTCGTTTTATTCTCCGCAACAAATTAAAAGAAAAATTTTCTGAACTGGAAGATTTGCCGATAATCGATGCCTGCCTCGATGAGTTGGAAGGTAAAGGGTATCTCTCCGATGAACGTTTTGCTCGCGCTTCTTTGGTAACCAAAGCATCACGATTCGGAGATCAGCGGCTTAAGTGGGAACTTCGGTGCCAGGGCGTCAACTCTGAAACGATTAACTCTGTCATGGAAGAGTTTGAAGAGTCGGAATTCGAACGAGCAAAGACACTCTGGGAAAGAAAATTCGGTGAAGTTCCCGAAGATCAAAAAGAAAGAGCAAGACAATTTAGGTTCTTAGCCTCAAGAGGATTTTCTTTCAAAACTATCAATCAAATTATTAAAGGTGATGGGGACGACTTCGACTAAAAGATGAGCTTGCTATACTTCACATTTTGGCACATTTTCGAATATCACCATGAAAATTCACGAGTATCAAGCCAGAGAAATATTGCAAGACTTTGACGTCCCAATTCCTGCCGGAAAAGTTGCAGAAACTCCTTCACAGGCCCGAGAAGTCGCAGAACAGCTTGGAGGTACTGTTTGGGCAGTCAAGGCTCAAGTTCACGCTGGCGGAAGAGGTAAAGGCGGCGGCGTCAAATTAGCCAGAAATTTAGAACAGGTCGAAGAACTTGCAAAAACCATGATCGGGATGAGATTGGTTACCAAGCAAACGGGATCGGACGGTGCATTGGTCAGTAAGGTTCTGATTCAACAAGGCGTAAACATCGTCTCCGAATATTACGTCGGCTTCCTTATTGATAGAGCCAACCAATCTCCTGTCCTTTTAGCTTCTTCGGAAGGCGGCATGGAAATCGAGAAAGTAGCTGCTGATTTTCCTGAGAAAATCGTTAAAGAATATATCGATAGCTCCGTCGGATTAACTAAAGAACAAGCGAAAGACGTAGTTGTCAAGCTCAACATGGATGAAAAAGTCCGTGAAAAGGCTGAGAAAGTTTTATTGGGTCTTTGGAAAGCCTTTAAGGAAAAAGACTGCTCTCTTCTGGAAATTAATCCGTTAATCGTCACCAAAGAAGGGGAAGTATTCCCCCTCGATGCCAAAATGACTTTTGACGATAATGCTCTTTATCGCCATCCTGAATTAGAAGTTCTTATTGATCCGTCCCAAGAAGACGAAACCGAATTAAAGGCACATGAGGCTGGACTGCCTTATATCCAGCTCGACGGCAATATTGCTTGTTTGGTCAACGGCGCCGGATTAGCAATGGCAACTATGGACACCATTAAGCTTTTCGGGGGAGAACCTGCAAACTTCTTGGATATCGGCGGCGGCGCATCCGTAGAAAAAGTGACGGCTGCTTTTGAAATCATGCTGTCCAAGCCGGAAGTGAAAGTCATCTTAGTCAATATCTTCGGCGGCATTATGAAGTGCGACACCATTGCTGAAGGAATTGTTGAGGCTTGCAAAGTTGTTTCCTTGACCGTTCCGCTTGTCGTTCGCATGAAGGGAACTCATGAGGATTTAGGTAAACAGATTCTCAAAGAAAGCGGCTTGCCGATCATTACTGCTGAGACTCTTGGAGAAGCAGCCCTTAAAGCGGTTTCTCTGGCTAAGGAGCAATAAGATGAGTATTTTGGTTAATAAAGATTCAAGAGTAATTACTCAAGGAATGACCGGGAAGACCGGCCAGTTCCATACGGCTGCCTGCAGAGAATATGGATTCGGCAAAGAATGTTTCGTGGGGGGCGTAAATCCTAAAAAAGCAGGACAAACTTGGGAAGGTCTTCCCATTTTTGGTACGGTCCAAGAAGCTAAAAAAGCGACCGGAGCCAATGTCTCTGTAATTTATGTTCCGCCCGCCGGCGCAGCTTCTGCCATTATGGAAGCTTCTGATGCAGGAATGGACCTCATTATTTGCATCACAGAGGGAATTCCTGTTCTTGATATGATTCAGGTTAGAGAGCATATGCGCAAAACCGGGTCTAAGAGCTTGCTCCTGGGACCGAATTGTCCGGGTCTTGTGACACCGGGTGAAATTAAAGTAGGTATTATGCCTGCTCATATTCATAAGAAGGGAAGAATTGGAGTGGTCTCCCGCTCCGGAACTTTGACTTATGAAGCGGTTGCTCAGCTCTCTGAGCTCGGATTGGGCCAGTCGACGGCTGTTGGAATTGGCGGCGATCCGATAAATGGTTTAAAACATAAGGATATTTTGAGGCTCTTCGACGAAGATCCTGATACTGACGCTGTTGTCATGATTGGGGAAATCGGAGGCTCCGATGAGGAAGAGGCTGCTCTGTGGGCAAAAGAACATATGAGCAAGCCGGTGGTAGGATTTATTGCTGGCGTGACTGCTCCTGCTGGTAAACGAATGGGGCATGCCGGTGCGATTATTTCTGGAGGCAAAGGGACTGCTGAAGGAAAACTTCGTACTATGGAGGAATGCGGAATAAGAACTACACGCAATCCGTCTGAAATCGGAAGTCTATTGAAAGAGGTTTTGAACTCTTCCAATTGAAAGGATAAATTGTGGAATATTTTTTAGAGGTATTTGCTGACATACATTGGGGTGCTGTACTCCAGATCATCATTATTGACATCTTGCTAGGCGGAGACAATGCAGTTGTAATCGCGATGGCTTGCCGAAACTTAGACCCGCACATGAGGGGCAAAGGCATCCTTTACGGAGCCGGCGGTGCCATTCTCCTGCGAGTTATTTTGGTAGCTTTCGCCGTCTCGATTATGAAGGTGCCGTTCCTGAAATTCTGCGGGGGTATTTTGCTTCTTTGGATTGGTATCAAGCTCCTTATTCCTCACGATGAAGAAGAAAAGGAAATTCATGCCAGTAAGAGACTTTGGGGTGCCGTTAAGACCATTATTGTTGCGGACTTGGTGATGAGTATTGATAACGTTATTGCTATCGCCGGGGCTGCTGAACAGGCTCCGGGACACCATCAGATGTGGTTGGTTATTTTCGGTCTTCTTGTCAGTATCCCGTTTATTCTTGGCGGAAGCCAGATTATCTTGAAGGTAATCGATCGATTCCCAATTATCGTTTATGCCGGTGGTGCTTTGCTTGGTTGGATTGCCGGTACGCTGATGGTTGATGATCCGGGAATTTCTCCGCACTTCCCGAATCTGCCGAACCTTCACGTTGAGGGCGGAATCGCCGGGGCTGTCTTTGTTGTTGTGGTGGGATTTATCATCGCAAGGCTAAAGAACAGTAAAAAGACGTCCGGATAAGACCTTCCGGTAAAGAAAAAGCTCCGCTGAACACGGAGCTTTTTTGACAAGGACGCTAATTACTTGTCGATTACTGCACCGCCCAAGCATACTTCTCCATCGTAGAGAACTGCACTCTGACCCGGGGTAACCGCCCACATGGGCTCTTTACTGGTCAGAAATAAAGAGTTTTTATCTGCTGAAATAATCTCGCAGGGCTCATCGGGCATTCTGTAGCGCGTTTTAACGGAGAGTAGACTTCCTGCAACAGGGGGCGTGCAGAGAATCCAATTCGGATCGCTTGCCTTTAAAGTCATGGATTGCAGCCAAGGATGGTCATGACCCTGGACTACATAAAGCGTGTTTTCCTTGATGTCTTTTCTCGCTGCAAACCAAGGCTCTCCATTGGAATCTTTTGTACCGCCGATTCCAATTCCTTTCCTTTGACCAAGGGTGTAGTAGGACAAACCGATGTGCTCTCCCACAATCTTCCCGTCTGGGGTTTTAATTGGGCCCGGTTTGTTGCTCAAATAACGGTGAAGAAACTCTCGGAAGGGCCTCTCTCCGATAAAACAGATCCCCGTGCTGTCTTTTTTACGGGCGTTCGGCAGTCCGATTTCCGCGGCAATTTTGCGAATTTCAGTCTTGCAATAGCCGCCGATTGGGAATAAAGATTTGGAGAGCTGATGCTGGTTGAGTCTGTGCAGAAAATAGCTTTGATCTTTTGCCGGATCTACTCCTTTGAGTAATTCGAAAAGACCGTTATTTTCTCTGACTCGAGCGTAGTGGCCCGTGGCAATTTTTTCTGCACCCATCTTCAGAGCGTAATCCAAGAAGGATTTGAATTTGATTTCTGAGTTGCACAGAATATCTGGGTTGGGCGTACGACCGGCTTGATATTCCTCCAAGAAAATGGAGAACACTCTCGCTTTGTACTCTTTGGCAAAATTAACGGCCTCCAGTTCGATTCCGATGACATCGGCGGCCGCAGCTGCATCGATGAGGTCCTGCCTGGACGAGCAGTATTCACTGTCATCGTCGTCTTCCCAGTTTTTCATGAAAAGACCGATGACTTCATATCCTTGCTGTTTAAGAAGGTAAGCTGTCACGGAGGAGTCAACTCCTCCGGATAATCCAACAACTACTCGGTTTGCAGTCAATGATCTCTCCTCAACTTTGATCTAAGTACACAAGTTTCGAATTATAGAATTCCAAACGTTGGATAGGTTTATTGAGCTGCTTCCAGATATTTTTCGGGTACTTCCCCTTGTAAAAAGCTCTGTCCGTCTTCCGTAACTTCAATACCTAACTGCTGAATGTTATTGATGATTTCTGCAATGCATTCAATGGCTTCAGGGGAGAGTGCGGTGGAGTTTTTCGGCCAGAAAACGCTGAAAGGAATTGTCAGAGGATCTGCTACCGGAATGGCGGCACAGTCGTCACTGACCTTAACGGCGGCTAAAACATCCGTTAAGTGAACTCCCACGTTTTTGCGTGTCATTCGGATAGCTACTTGCGTGGAGGAGACTTCACCGACGATTTGATTTTCGTCAATGTTCCCTAGGAGGGGCCCGCAGGCATTTCTTTCTTTAATATCTCGGGACAAAACAATAAAACGTTCTCTTGCGAAATCGGCAGGTTTCAAAATTTTGCGGTTGCTCAAAGGATTCTCTTTAGACATAACCAGACAGAAAGGCAGGTTTGCCAAATTTACTTTGACCAAGTCGTCATGGTCGGATAAAAGAATCCCAAACCCGACATCAAAGGGATGAGAGTATTTGGAATAATAGATATCCCGGCTTGCATGGACGTCAATCGTGACCCTTAGGTGCTCCTCATGCTTCTTTAAAATTTTGACAACAGCCGGCAGAGTCACGTCGCTGGTATGTCTTGCTAAAAGAGCAACACGCAGGATTCTCTTATGGTGATTTCGTCTTATCGGATAGTCTTCCAAATGTTTCCAGGCACGCACCGACTCCATGGCGATACGGTAAAAGTCTGCGCCTTCTTCGGTTAAAGACAAATTACGGTTGGTGCGGTGAAAAAGTTTGAATCCAAGCCGATCTTCTAATTGAGAAAGAACACGGCTGGCTGCCGGAGCTGATAATAAATTTTTATTTGCAGCTGCAATGAGTGAGCCAGTTTCAACGATGGAGCAAAATAGCTTGATTGACTTAACTTTTATTTCCATTTTGTGCAATACGAAAGGACATAATTGCAATTTACGAACTGATGGAAATATAGCAAAATTACACCAACGCTACAGGCATAAAGTTGTTATTGTTTTTGAGAATAACGTAGCTTGGTAGTTGAAATGGGTTATTAAGCCGGTCGCTTCCGCGATCGGCTATTTTTATTCCACGCGCGGAATGCCCGGTCTTGGTCTGACGAGACTAGACGGGTCGGTGGCCAATTGGCTCGTCAACTGATCAAGATTCTGCGTTACTTGAAGTAGGGACAACATTAAAGCTCGTACATCGTACTGATTGTTTTTGGCCATTGCGTCGAACTTAGCCGAAAGTGAATTGATATCGTTCATTAGCTTATCAATATTGCTTGTGCCTACTTGTTTATCAAGATCGGCTGCTGTGGAATCAAGCTGAGCAATCAAAGATTTCAGAGTTTTGACGTCTAAATCAGAGATTTTATTGGATGCTGTTTTAAGCAGTTTATCGAAGTTCGTTAAAATAAGATTGAGCGTATGAGCATTTAGACCGTCGGCGATTCTATCCAAGTTAGCAATTAATTCCTTTGCATTTGGAATCGTTTCCATCAGTTTTTGATCCGGATGGATCTTGTCTAAGCGAGATAAGAATGAACTAACACTTTCTGTAATTTGAGTAGTAAGACTTGGCGCGGATGGAATCACCAAATAATTGGCTTCCCAGACGGGAGGTTTCTTCGGGGCAGGAAATTCTTTAGGATTGAGAAAGTCCAGAGATATGTAAAGAGTGCCGGTAAGGCCGGATAATTGAGTCTGAGCTCTTAATCCTTCTTCAATATATTTGCGCAGTTCCTGTCTTACTTGACCTTCATCAAAATAGAGAAGCATTTTCACGACAGCTACAGACTTATTCTTAGAAAATAAAAAGATATGATTTTCAGGGTAAACGGTCGAAGATAAATCGATTTCTGTGACTTTCCCTATCGGAACGCCTCTGAATTTAACGGGCGCACCCACATCTAATCCATTGACGGACTCAGTAAAGTAGGTTTCTGCATAGGTTTTAGGCCGAAAGAAATTAGGGCTGGCAATAACGGCCACGGCAATAAGCGAGAGGATAAGCAAACCCATTACTGTCGTCCCGATGATGAAATATCGTTTTTTGTTTTTTGCTGCCATGCCGTTGCTTTCTTAAGCCCAAAAATGCAATTGTAATTTTCTTACATCTGCTCTCTCCTTAACAATCTTAATCCTCAATTTAAGACACTTGGCGTCTTTTATCTTATGGTGAGCAAAGATCTCTTGTTAAGTTCTAGGGCAAGGATTCGAGTTATATTTTCATTTTTTGAAAGCCATTACGCAGAGGATCAATTGAGTTCTCAAAATCACCAAAACCAAATAGAAAGAGTCCAGTGGTACTTCGATATAGAAAAACCCATTTTTTGCCGTCCGAGTTTTTGCTGGCAAACTCCGGAACTTATTGCTCAGGCGAGCAACAGCGGTGCGTTAGGTGTGTTATCTGCAGGCTTGATGACTCCTGAAGAGTTGGCAGAAAACGTCGGGAGGATCAGGGAGCTTACGGATAAGCCTTTTGCAGTGGAAATATTCCCGGAACAGAAAACGGCTTTTGATGAAAAGAAGTTCGAGCTTCTTAATAAGGCGCTGAGACCGGTCAGAGAAGATCTGGGACTCGATGATCCTGAAGTTCCGAAAGGGATTGATTTCGAGGCCCAGTTCAAAAAGATCTTGGATTTAGATGTCAAAATCTTGGGAGTCTGTCTTGGTGGACTTCGTGAACCGTATATGGAAGCCTTGGAAGAGAAAGATGTAAGAATTTACGGAGTATCTTCCAATTTAAAAGACTCTAAGGTTTTAGTTGCCAGCGGTGTTAAAACTATCTTGGCTCAGGGCTGGGGAGCTCCGGGCCTTCGATCCTTTTGCGAATCTTCTGTAACGGCTTCGGCGATTGACTCTTTGACCTACTTTTCAGAATTGAACCGCGCTCTAAAAATTCCTTTTGTGGCGGATGCATCTCTACTTTCCGAAGATGCTGTTAAAGCTGCCCTGCAGTTGGGTGCCTCCGGTATCGTGATTTCGGATGGTCTTATCAATACTTCTGAATCTACGTTCCCTCAAACTTGGAGACTTCCGCTTTCTTATTTCTCTGACGGGGCTTCTGAAGTAAATTCTTTTGCCATGGGCCGACCTTCAAGAAGTTTGTACACGGGAATTTTGGAAGCCATCCAAGAAAACGAACTTCCGGTTCTGGACTTCCCTTATCAGTGGTTTGCTCTCAAAGACATATTCAAAAAAGCGGAAGAGTTCGGCAGCATGGATTTAGCATACATCGAATTCGGACAGAGCGCTTATCAAGTTAAGACCGGTTCTGTAAAAGAAGTTGTTGATTACGTACATGGGTGGATAAAAAATGAATAAAAATCAAGCTCTCATTGTTGTTGATGTTCAGAATGATTTCCTGGAAACAGGCTCGCTTCCGGTTCCGGAAGGTTCTAAAGTAATTCCTGTCATCAATAAAGCGATGCCGTTATTTCAAACGGTTGTTTTAACCCAAGATTGGCATCCGGCCGAGCACAAATCTTTTGCTTCAAATCACGAAAACAAAAAACCGTATGATGTGACGACGATGCCTTACGGGCAACAAGTGCTGTGGCCTGCTCATTGTGTACAGAACAGCAAAGGGGCGGAACTTGCCGAGACCCTTGCGGTTAAAGGCACCGAATTCAAGGTTCGTAAAGGTACCAACTCGGAAGTGGATAGTTATTCCGCATTTTTTGAGGCTGACGGCAAATCAAAAACAATTCTTGCCGATTGGCTGAGAGACCGAGGAATTACGGAAGTTTTCTTATGCGGTTTGGCCACGGATTTCTGTGTGTCTTGGTCCGCTTTGGATGCCGTTAAAGAAGGGTTTAAGACTTTCGTTCTCGAAGATGCATGCCGTGGTATTGACGTTGGAGGTTCCTTGGCAGCTGCTAAGCAGCAGTGGAAAGACAAAGGTATTGAGACAATCAGCAGTAATTCGTTGAGATAAACTGAGTACGAGGATTGATCCGTTGTTCGTGTTAGTACTTATATCTTATTCTTGAGGAGCCTCCTACAATTTTGAGCAATTTTCGAGAATGACCAAGAATTATTCTCGCTTCTCAATATCTTTTAACAGGAAGATTTTCATGACAGTCCTTGAATCCTTTATCGAAGATTTAAAGCCTCTTGTTAACATCGATTGCGGTACAAGCAATGTCGCTGGCGTCACAGCTATTGCCGAAATGATGAAGAAGCATTATGAATCCATCGGATTCCATGCAGAACTAGTAGATCTCGGTCCTAACGCCGGTAAAGGTCTTTTTGCAACAAACAAACCTGATGCAAAAGAATACGATGTTCTTATGAATGCTCATATGGACACAGTATTCCCTGACGGAACAGCTGCTGCTCGCCCATTCTCCATGAAAGGTGACACAGCATACGGTCCAGGATGCTCTGACTGCAAGAGCGGTGTTTTGGCTATCTTCTATGCTTTGAAGAATGCAAGACCGGAAGATCTTCAAAGATTGGCTATCGCCGTTGCTTTGAACCCGGACGAAGAAACAGGTTCTAAGAACTCCGCCAAGTGGCTTGCTTCTTTGGCAGCAAAGTCCAAACGCGCACTCGTATTCGAAGCTGCTCGTGCAGGCGGCGAATTAGTTCGCTCCAGAAAGGGTTCCGCTACTTATGAAGTCACATTCCACGGTGTAGGTTCACACGCCGGCAACGCACCGTACAAAGGAGCAAACGCTAACGTTGCTGCAATGAGATTTGCTTTAGCTGCTTACGGTCTGGCTGATTATGAAGTCGGTACTACAGTTAACCCAGGCGTGATCCAGGGCGGTTCTGCTTCCAACGTTATTTCTGATAAATGCGTTGTTAAGCTCGACGTTCGTTACTGGAATCCGGAATGCGACAAACTCATTGATGATGCCCTCAATAACATGGCTAAATGCACATGGGCTCCGAGAGTTACTCAAGAACTCGTACGCGTCAGCCATATTCCTGCTATGCCGTTGTCTGAAAACACCAAAGAATTGGTTAGCCAGATTACTGAAGCCGGCAAGCTCGAAGGCGTTGACGTTAAATGGGTTGATGCTGGCGGAGCTTCCGACGGCAACCACATGGCTGAAATGAATATCCCTGTTATCGACGGATGCGGCCCAGCCGGTGCTGAATTCCACTGCGACAGAGAATACTTGAGATTGGATACAGTTGAAGAACGTATCCGCATGATCTCCCGCTTCTTGACTCTCATCTAATAGATAAGCTGTCAGATCTGACCGGCCTTTGCGCCGGTTAATTTTTGCCTGTAGGTCAACAGAAACGGCCCCGAAGAATATCCGGGCCGTTCGCCTCAGAAGCTAAAATTACTTCACAGAAGTTTTACTGTTGAATCTCCAAACTTTCCAGCTCGCGATAAAGAAGGGGATGGCGCCGAAGAAAATGAAGACCAAGTCGCCCAGCATTCTGAAGTAGCCGAAGAAGGAAAGAAGTCCGGAATTTGTGAATTCCACACTTCTAGCGTGCCAGTAACCGCTGCTGAATACCTCCCAAAGCTGGATGAATCCCGCCGGCATTAGGCTTAGAACAAGCATCAGTATAAGTCCGATATTCAATCCTCAGAAGGAACATTTGATCCATTTTTCTGCTTTTGCCCATACTTCGTCTGAAGCAGATTCTCTGAGAACCATCAAGCACAGTGCCAAGGAAAGCATTCCGAATACACCGAACATAGCAGCATGACCGTGGTTTGACGTCAGATAAGTTCCGACTTCAAAGTAGCTGACAATGGGCATATTGATGAGGAATCCTAGAACACCTGCTCCGATAAAGTTCCAGAAGCCAACGCCTAACATGAACATAAGGGGCCAGTAGAACTTCTTTGCCATTGTCTGATCCGGGCCGAGAAGTGCAGTTTTGCGGAATGACCAGGCTTCAACACATAGAACGACCAGAGGAACAACTTCCAATGCTGAGAAGCAGGAAGAAAGCATCATGTTCGGCTGAGTCATGCCGGAGAAGTACCAGTGATGGCCGGTTCCGATGATCCCGCCCATGAAAATCAAGGTAGCATCCAGGAAAATGAGCCGCAAACCCATCTGCTTAGAGACTAGGCCTAACTCAATGAACGTAAGAGCGACCATCGTGGTGGCAAAGAGTTCAAAAAAGCCTTCAACCCACAAGTGAATGATCCAAAAACGCCATGTATCGACGATTGTGTAGTTGGTGGTGTTGTCGACGAAAACGGCCGGCAAATAGAAGAACGGAATCGAGAAAGCGGCGATCAAGAACATGATCGAGAGTTTCCTAATCGGAGGCCTTTTCAAGGCCGGAACGGTGTTGCGTACGACAAGGAAGAACCAGAACAGTAAACCGACAATGAGAAGCCACTGCCATGCACGTCCGATTTCAAGATACTCCCAACCTTGGCTGCCAAGCCAGAATGTCATTCCGTCCCAGAGACCGGACAGTCCCCCCCCCACTCATTCGCTCAGTACGTTGCCGAAGACAACAATAGCTAAGGCTGCAAAAAGAATGTTCGTCAAAGGCGCTTGCCTAGGCATTTCTTTGCCTCCGAGAACCCTCGAGAGGAATAAGCCGCCGGTAGCAAAGCCCGTAGCGAGCCAGAAAATCATCGCCTGCAAGTGGAAAGTTCTCAATAAAGAACTTGAGAAGTATTCCGCCAAATTAATTCCGTAGAAATTCGTTGGATCTGCACGCATATGCGCAACTCCTCCTCCGACAAGGCATTGCATGATGAAGAGGAAAGCGACAAAAACAACAAATTTAACGAGAGCCTTTTGACTCGGAGATGTCATCTGCGCAGGCAGCCAAGGAGGGTGCCGTTTTGCGGAGAATGCCAGTCCCATTCAGGATGGCGTCCAATGATGAACAAGGTCAGACCAATGCCGCCCAAAAGGAAAAGGATGCTTGCCACGCTATAGACGAATGCAACGGTAGTCGGCGTATTACCGACTGTCGGGGCATACGGAAAATTGTTGGTGTACGAGTAGCTTTCGCCCGGACGATTGGCGGCACTCGCCCATGCCATCCAAGTGAAATAAGCGCTTAGCTTTTTGAGTTCATCCGGATCCGTAATGGTGTTGGGTTTTAAACCGCCGTTCTTGCCCGGATTACTGAAGTACTCCGCCCAATGAGCCGGTTCAGCTTGATAGGCTCGAACTTGAGAATGCGTAAGAGTTAGGACGGACTTGGACGGGTTGAATCGATTGGCTTTTATAGTTTCGATGACCTTGGCATCTACGGCGCCTTTTTGTTCTGTAGAAAGTTGATCATAGGTTTTATTGAATTGAAAGGCATAGTCGTTTCTAGCCTGCTCACCTATACGGTGGAGAGTCAGAGCCGGGAATTCCGGGCCGAGGTACGAGCCGTGTCCCCAAACAGTTCCGTTGCTCATGAGACCTTTGCTCAAGAAAATCTCTTGTCCTTGACGGATATCAGAGCCGGTAAAAACTGTATTCCCGCTTGTATCAACGACTTGTTCGGGAATCGGAGGTTTGTCTACGTAGGCGAGGCAAGTCAGTGTGATGAGTGTAGTGAAACCTACAATCATTGCTACACACAGACCGAATATCCACCAGCCGCTTAATGGTGTTGCTGTATTCGAAGATGAATTTAGGTTTTTCCCAAACCAGCTTCTTTTATTCTCAGCGGTCATGAGAATTCCTCCCATAAGACCGATACAGATTAGAAGTTTTCCAGTAACGGCCTAATGTAAAACAATCAAAATCGGCATAAAAATCAAAATAACGAAGTCTTTAATTGTTGCTCCTTGAAGGAAAAATGAAGTTGGTTTGAGTCGAAATATGGTTTGTTTGTTGTGGTTGAAATAGCTCGTAAGAGCGTCAATGCAGAATTGCTAAAAGACGAAACGAGCTCGGCCGAAGAGAGAGCTTCAGCCGAGACAGGCTTAATCGGAATACGTCTTAAGCAGAGAGAGCGGCTTTAGCTTCTGGATAACGGTTGTGGCCCGAGAGGAAGCTTCTCCACCATTCCCAGGTGGCTCTTGAGCAGCAATAAAGATTCTGTTCCGGGTCAAAGACGAAGGTGCCGGGGCTGGAAACTGCCATGGTCAGAGCTTCTGAATAGTCTTTCTCGTCCATCCAGTCAATCATGTTGAGAGAGCGTCTTTCACCAGTTTCATTAATGAGGACTTGCATGATTTTCTCCTGATATTCAGAAAACAATTAGGGTTATCAACTACATATTTATAATGACATAAAAATTAACAAATAGATCAAAAAATAATTAATCGTTTCTTATATCAGGGTTGATACTTAAATAAAAATTAAAAATTACAAATTATTTACAAATATAATGAATTTGTGATTAACAAATCTTTACAGGTTTATCAAATGGTTTCTAATGTTCTTTCAACTCCCCAAGTGCCTGAACAACAGGAACAAGCCACTTTGGAAGAAGAAAAAGTCGGAGTCGGCGCATACGTTTCTCTCTTTTTTGCGGTCTGTTTCTTTTCAGGAGTTTTTTACAAAATGCCTGAAGCCTATCGCTGGCTAGGAGCATTTGACTTCACAACGTTGATCGGCAAATTTGGCTCTATTTCCGGAGCTTCCTCCTTTGTCGGCAGCGGCGGCGTGAGTGCTCGTGCCGGTTTCCTTTTCGCTCTCTCTTTGGTGCCGGGTGTGATGCTCGCGTTAGGCCTTCTGGAAGTTCTTTCTTACTACGGAGCCTTAAAAGCTGCTCAAAAATTGATGACACCTCTGCTCAAGCCTATTCTTGGCGTTCCAGGCGTTACTGGTTTGGCTTTGATTACTGACTTGCAAAGTACTGATGCCGGTGCCGCTTTAACAAAAGGTTTGTTGGATACCGGCAAGATCGATAAGAAGAATTTGGTTGTGATGAGTGCATGGCAGTACGCCGGTGCAGGTTTGGTTAACAACTACTTCTCTATCGCTTCCGCTTTGTTCTTTGCCTTCCTCGTCCCTGTCTGGATTCCGCTTGTCGTGATGTTCTGCCTGAAATTTGTCGGCGGTGTCTTTGTCAGAGTTTGTCTTACAACTTTCTATAAGAAGGATTTTCAAAATGAGTAACGCAATGCCAACAGTCCAGACAAAGAATCCGTTTGATATTTTTATCATCGGATTGAGAAAAGGGTTCAACGTTGCTATTAACAACCTCCTGCCCAATGTTTTAATGGCTTTCGTATTGGCCTACATCTTGGATTTATTCGGTGTTATGGCCTTCTTAGGCAAGGTTTGCGGTCCCGTTATGGGTATCTTTGATCTGCCAGGTCAAGCAATTACCGTACTTTGTGCCACTTGGTTGTCCTGCGGTGCCGGTGTCGGCGTTGCTGCCAGCTTGCTTGCTTCTGGGACTTTGGACGGTACCGCCATCACTATTATGTCTCCGGCTCTTCTGTTGATGGCTTCCCAGATTCAGTACATGGGCCGTTTGTTAGGTGTGGCTGAAGTGCCTAAAAAGTATTGGCCGCTTCTTATGCTTAACAGCATTTTGATGTCTGTCATCGGTATGTTGATTATGCGGTTTATTGTCTAGTAGTTTTCCTTTCCTTTCATTTCCTGTTAATGAGCCTTACGGATTCGATTTTCCGTAAGGCTTTTTTCGTATGAAAAAAGCCTGCACACAAACGGCAGGCTTTTGTCGATTGCTCTCTAAGAGACTCTTATTTCTTCTTAGAAGTAGCAGAAGTTGTTGATTGCGGACGGCCTTCAATATAGCGGTAAGTGATTCGGCCTTTAGTCAAATCATATGGGGACATTTCTACAGCTACTTTGTCGCCGGCAAGGATACGGATGTGGTGTTTTCTCATCTTACCGTTTGCATAACCGATGAGTTCGTGACCATTTTCAAGTGTCACACGATAACGAGCATCAGGGAGAACTTCCGTGATGACACCAATCATTTCAAGTAAATCTTCTTTTGCCATAAATTAAGCTTGTAGTCCTATAAATAAAGTGAGTGGATTGTACTCCACAAATGCTTGATTCCAACACAGTTTTACTCTTTTTAAGAATTGGGAAGCTCAAAAAAATCAATCTTGCTAAAATTGTTAGTTGGAAATTGAAGAAAAACTGCGGATGACGGCTTATTATTAGCTGATTCAGTTTTCTTTTAGCTGACGAAACATCGCTCCCATTCGGAGAATTTAAAATGAAAAATATATTGATTGTCTACTACTCTCGCAAAGGTCATACCGCAAGGATGGTCAGAACTATCGAAGACCATTTGAAAGAAATGGGTCATAACGTGACGGTAATGCCCGTGAGCGAGGCGCTTTTGGAAGGAGTAGATTGGGACAAATACGATTTTGTGCTTTGCGGCTTTCCGGTTCTCTACGGAACCTATCACCCGAACGTCTATGAATTTGTCCGTAATAACTGCACTCGTCTGGACAGAAAACCGAATGCGATGTTTAACGTGACTGTAGTTGCACGCTCTCCGTTTAAAGCGACGGTTGAAGGCAATAGATACATGCAGAACTTTTTGACGCGCTCTCCTTGGCGTCCTAAAGATCTCAAGTGCTTTGCCGGCAAGATTGACTATCCGAATCTCAATTTCTTTGACAAGAAATGTATTCAGCTCATTATGAAGATTACTAATGGGCCAACAGATCCGACAATGTGTATTGACTTTACAGATTGGGACGATGTCAAGAGATATGCTGAGCATATCGGTAAATTGGCAGAACAGTCGTAGAAGAAGAGAAACCTTTGTGCCTGAAAAAGCCAAAGGTTTTTAAGTTAATGAGTTTTCGTTTTTATTTTTGGATTTGAGATGACAGAACAAAAAGAGTTCCCTTGGATCAAAAACTATCCTGAAGGGGTACCGGCGACGATCAATCCCGATATTTATTCTTCTTTGCCCGATTTTGAAGAAAAAATTGCTGAAGAGTATGGCAACACCCCGGCATTCCAAAATTTCGGCTGCACTATGTCTTATAAAGAGCTCGATGAAAAAAGTTCTGCTTTTGCGGCTTATTTGCAGAGTTTAGAAGGAGTCGAAAAAGGTGACAGAGTTGCCGTCATGATGCCGAATCTGATGCAGTATCCTGTCACTTTGTTCGGTATTTTGAAAGCTGGAATGATTGTAGTTAATGTCAATCCGCTCTATACAGCCAGAGAGTTAAACGGCACCTTAAAAGACTCCGGCGCTAAGGCTCTTGTTATCATTGAGAACTTTGCAAAAACCTTCGAAAAAATAGCTTCCGACAGCCCTGTTAAGCATGTCGTTACTACCAAGGTTGGTGATCTTTTATCTTTCCCGAAAAAACAAATCATCAACTTTGTTCTGAAGAACGTTAAGAAGATGATCCCTCCGTTTAATCTTCCGGATGCCGTGGAATTCAACCAGGCTTTAAGCATTGGTGCTTCCAAAGGATTTAAACCGGTTGAAATTAAATCTGACGATGTTGCATTCCTTCAGTACACCGGCGGGACTACAGGCGTCTCTAAAGGCGCTATGCTGACACACCGCAATGTGCTGGCCAACATGATGCAGACCGGGATCTGGATTTCTAAGGAATTCAAGAAGAGAGAAGAAGTTGTGATGGTTGCTCTTCCGCTCTATCACATTTTCTCTTTAACGGCGATGTGCAGCTTCCTTCAATGGGGAGCCAAGTGCGTTCTTATCACTAATCCGCGCGACATGAAGGGATTAGTCAAAAGAATGGGCTAAGAACAAATTTACCGTTATCTGCGGCGTCAACACCTTATTTAACGGTCTTCTGCGAGTGCCGGAATTCAAGAATCTTGACTTCTCAATGCTGAAGTTAACTGTCGGGGGCGGAACCCAGGTTCAGAAGCCGGTAGCTGAAGCGTGGTTTGACTCAACAAAAGGCCATATTATTGAAGCTTACGGCTTGACCGAAGCTTCTCCGGGCGTATCCGCTAATCCGATGTACACACCGTGGAACGGTTCTGTCGGTTTCCCGTTCCCCTCGACCGAAGTCTCTATCCGCGGGGAAGGATTTAGAGATTTGGGAACTTGGACAACCCCTAACGAAATTCAAGAACATACCGGTGAGATATGCGTTCGCGGTCCGCAGGTTATGAAAGGATACTGGAACAGAGCGGATGAAACCGCCGCTACTATTCGCGACGGCTGGCTGCGAACAGGCGATATCGGCAATATGGATTCCAACGGCCGAATTACGATTACGGACCGTCAGAAAGACATGATTCTTGTTTCCGGATTTAATGTTTATCCAAACGAAATTGAATCTGTCCTTCAGGGTATGCCCGGTGTGCTTGAATGCGGAGTTGTCGGCGTACCAAGCGAAAAATCCGGTGAAATGGTCAAGGCTGTTATTGTTAAGCAAGATCCTTCTTTAACTAAGGAACAGGTTATTGCTTACTGCCGTCAGAATCTGACCGGATACAAGATGCCGAAAGAAATCGTCTTCGTGGATTCAATTCCTAAGACACCTGTAGGAAAGATTCTCAGAAGAGAATTAAAAGGCATTGTTCAGAAGTAAAATTCTTCTAAACAAGATCCCGGGAGGCTCGATGTTTTCCCGGGATTTTTTGCAAAAAAGCCCAGGCTGCTTCACACTTATTTCTTGGCAGTCCACAATTTGAAAACCTCTCTAACTTATTCGGTAAAAAAAAATGAAGAAAATTAAAGTCGGTATCGTCGGCGGAAGCGGTTACACAGGCATTGAGTTGCTCAGACTTTTGACGCAGCATCCGAGCGCAGAAATTGTCACTATCACCAGCCGAGGAGAAGCTGGGACCCGCGTTGAAGATATGTATCCTTCTCTTCGAGGAAGAGTTGACTTAGTTTTCCAGGATCCGAAGGAAGCACCTCTTAAAGAATGCGATGTCGTATTTTTTGCCACACCGCATGGAGTTGCCATGTCCATGGCTGAAGAGCTGACCCAAAACGGAGTGAAGGTTATCGATTTGGCAGCTGATTTCAGACTCAAAGACACGGAAGAGTTTAAGAAGTGGTACAAGATGGAGCACACTTGCCCGGATATTTTGAAAAAAGCCGTTTACGGGCAGCCAGAAACCATGCGCGACAAAATGAAAAGACGCAATGGTATTGGGCATGGCAGGCTGCTATCCGACTTCCATCCAGTTAGGATTGCTGCCTTTGCTTGAACTTCACAAGAAAGTCGGCAATATAGTTGATATTAAGCAAACAATCATTGCCGATAGTAAATCCGGCATCAGTGGTGCAGGAAGAAAAGCAGCAGTTAATTTACTTTGTGCAGAAGCAACGGATAACTTTAAGGCTTATGGAGTAGGCGGTCACCGCCATTCTCCTGAAATTGTTCAGCAGTTAAGTGAATTCGCCGGAGAAAA
>PDYJ01002330.1_pt1 | contig 33351 bp, 36 predicted proteins | sample 1430841 | NCBI WGS metagenome assembly PDYJ01 (sample SAMN07237672, study PRJNA390542) | Gut metagenome, whole genome shotgun sequencing project. | isolation source: fecal pellets | host: Mus musculus | place: USA: New York, NY | collected 2016-10 | reverse complement strand
ATCAATGAAGCCACTTCAATGGTCACCTCCTATTTTGACCCGGGAACGAAATTGGTGTACGCAATCGGTGCCGTTGTCGGTCTCATCGGTGCATAAAGGTTTACTCCAAATGGTCGAGTGGCGACCCGACACGAGCAAGACTGCCGCTTCATGGTTCGGAGCCTGTATCTTCCTGATTGTAGCCGCCACAATCCTCCGCTCATTCTTCCTCTAATGTCCGAGTATTCAATCAACAAGGGCATCGGGCGGTCGGTTGAGTAAAGGCTTGAAAGCGCAATACCTGTTCATCTTCGCAGGAGGACTACTTGCCATGTTCGTGGTGTTCGTCATCATGTATATCGTCGGAATCTCCCAATGGGTCTGCATAGGCTTCGGTGCGACAGGTGCGTCCTTTCTTGTCTGGCTCACATTCCATCTCAATGCCAAATACGGCCAGTACGGTCTGATGAAACTGACCTCGGTCAAATATCGACCACGATATATCATCAACCGTCTGCGCATAACCCGATTGATAAAACATAAAACATGAGGAATATACTGAAAAGCTACAACAACTGGAGTCAAAGCTTCCGCTGTTGGCGGTCGAGCATGGCTGCATCATCTCAAAGGACGCGGATGTAACCGTGGCCTTTGAGGTGAGCTCCCGGAACTTTTCACAGTCACCTCGCTGAATATGAAGCGATGCACTCCGCTTGGTGTAAGCAATCAAGGTGTTGCCACATTACACGGTTGTACATAAGCAGGATTGGTTTGTCAGTGAGAAGTATAAGCCGGAACTTCAAAAAGAGGATTTATCTTTCCTCGACCGCTCATTTGAATGCCACTTCAACGAGCGTCCATATCTCGCCCACAAGTGCTACCTCTTCCTAACAAAGACTACAAAAGGAGCGTATGCGCCAGCAGTCAAACTTCTCAACCCTCTGTCGTGGACGTATAATGCCAAAGGATTTGAATCACGAAATGGTTGTGAAATTTATGGAAAGCGTTGAGCAATTCGAGCGAATTATGAATGACACCGGCTATATCAAACTCCATCGTCTCAATGATGAAGACCTTATCGGAACGGAAACATCATCGGGGCTGATTGAGAATATTTGTCGCTTTCAATGGATGACGTCACTTGCTTGGAGGACATTGACCTGTCGGCAAGGGAGATGAGAATCGGAGACAAGATGCTCTGCCTCCATACGCTCTCAGACACTGAGGATTTGCCCGCAAAGGTCAGCACAGACAACCGATATGAGCGGTTATCAACTGACAGGTCGGATTGTCGCCTCTCGTTTGCAAGTCCCGTCGGGTTGCTGCTCCCATGCAACCATGTTTACAACCAGTATATTCTGATTGACGACCACGATGAGAAACTTGGCAAGGTTTGAGAAAACAGCCCGTAATATGAACTCCCTCTCGAAGTATAGCCGAAGTAATGCTATAAATAAGGAGTGGATAGACCAGTATCTTAACGAGGCTCATTCTTACAGCCTTATCTCGGTACGCTGCCATTGCAACATCATGGCTTGGAGTGATGATACCGAGGAATTGAGGAGAGTCAAGAATGATGTTGGCGGTCAGCTGGCTACAATGGGTTGTATGCCCGGCACAACACTATCGACTGCCCGACACTGTTCTGGGCGGCGATGCCGGCAATGAGGCTGACTTCCCTGCGGAGGAATCATTCTATACGTTCATTGAACCTGCGGTTTGCTTCTTCACTGCCGAAACCAACTACCGAAGTAGCCTCTCTCCATTCGGAATAAAGATGGTTGACCGACTCACGGGCAAACCTATCCATTTGGATATTTCCGACGAGCCGATGAAGCGAGGTATAACTACCAACCGCAACAAATTTATTCTTGACCGTCGGGTAGCGGAAAGTCTTTCTTTACCAATCACTTTGTCAGGCAATATTATGAACAGGGCGCGCATATCCTGCTGATTGATACGGGTAATTCCTACGAAGGTCTGAGCAATCTTATCCGCAACAGACTCATGGAAAAGATGGCGTATATTTCACATATACGGAGGATAACCCAATCTCCTTCACCCATTTTATACCGACGACGGAATATTTGATGTGGAGAAGAAAGACTCTATCAAGACGCTGCTGTTGACTCTCTGGAAATCGGAAGATGACAGGGTGACAAAGACTGAATCCGGCGAGCTTGGCTCGGCATTGTCAATGTTCCTCAATAAGATGGCAAAAGACCGCGACATTGTCCCATGTTTCAACTCATTCTATGAGTTCATGCGTGATGAATACCGTGCGGAAATGGCAAATCGCCCGATACCCATCTACAAAACAGGACTTCGACATTGACAATTTCCTGACCACGCTCCGGCAGTACTATCACGGTGGCCGCTTCGACTTTCTGCTCAACTCCAAAGCCAACATCGACTTGCTCAACAAGCGGTTTGTTGTCTTCGAGATTGATTCGATCAAAGATAATAGAGAATTGTTTCCGGTGGTGACAATCATCATCATGGAGGCTTTCATCAACAAGATGCGGCGCCTGAAAGGAGTCCGCAAAGTCCTTATCTGTGAGGAGGCTTGGAAGGCTCTTTCCTCAGCGAATATGGCTGAGTATATGAAGTACCTCTATAAGACTGTCCGCAAGTATTTCGGTGAGGCTGTGGTTGTGACACAGGAGGTTGACGATATTATCTCATCGCCGATTGTCAAGGAGACCATCATCAACAACTCCGACTGCAAGATACTTCTCGACCAACGCAAATACATGAACCGCTTCGACCAGATTCAGGAACTGTTAGGTCTGACGGATAAGGAGAAAGCCCAGATACTGAGTATCAACATGGCGAAACAATCCCAACCGCCTTTATAAAGAGGTGTGGATTGGACTTGGAGGAACGCAGTCTGCCGTCTATGCCACTGAGGTGAGCAAAGAGGAATATCTCTGCTATACCACTGAGGAAACGGAGAAAATAAAGGTGTTGGAAATGTCACAGAAACTCGGCGGCGATACCGAAGCCGCAATAAAACGATTAGCTAACGAATAACGAATGTTAACAGAACTTTTAGAATTATTTGAACCACTATTTTCCATACTCGCCACTTCAATTCTTTTCATAGGTGGCGTGGCATTGGCAATTTACGGCCTTGTGCTGGTATGCAAAGGTCTGAAACTCCTCTTCAAGAAACCATAAACAATATGTCACTCTGTGCCGATTGCATCAAGAATTGGATTGACTCCGGCTTTGAACGCCTTGAAAATACAATCAAGTCGCAATAAAGAGTGCGAACCATAGCCAGACAGAGGATATTTTGAAGTTCGTTCAGCCAATGGTTGAAAAGATGGTAGAAGAGAATGTTAAAGAACAGCTTACCCCCGATAACAGTCCTGTGATGGACATCGACAGAATTTCGGAATTGACGGGAATATGGACAAATACGTCCCGCATAATTACAGTCGATATTTACTCAGATGAGGGAACCTATATAATGAGTGTGACTGGAGTCAACGACCATCTCATAGACGGTAAATACCTTTTGAGTGAGGAATCGGAACATAACCGCTTTTATGCCAATGGAAGTTTTGGTTTGTATTTCATTTCGACAGGAACACCAACCGTATCTTCATTCCCCGACTGGGTGTATGGCTTAAACGCGATAGCCCACGATAATGTACTTAAGAATGAGGCTTTTGTGAGTATTGAGAGGCTTTCTCTCGATGATAACACTCGTGAAAGAATAAAAACAATAACTTCCGTCTGAAACAAATGCAAAATATCAAGATTATTATTTCACTGTTTGCTATCTGCATCCTTTTCAGTGCAAACAAGGCAAACGCCCAATGGACGGTCATTGACCCTTCCAATATCGCCCAGAGCATCGTAAACAACTCCAAATCACTCGTTCAGGAAACCTCGACGGCACAAAATATGATTAAAAATTTTCAGGAAACCGTGAAAATTTATCAGCAGGCGAAGAAGTATTACGATGCCCTCCAATCGGTCAACAATCTCGTCCGTGATGCCGAAAGGTGCAGCAGACAATCCTCATGCTCGGCAATATCTCCGGCTACTATGTCAATAATTTCCAGAAGATGCTCACGGATCCAAACTTCACTTCCTCGGAACTGTCTGCAATCGCCTCCGGCTACACCCGAATCTTGGAAGAAGCCAACGGTGTGCTTGGAGATTTGAAACAGGTAGTCAATATCACCACGCTCTCAATGACCGACAAAGACCGTATGGATGTGGTTGATAACTGTTACACAGAGATGAAGCGTTTGAAGAATCTGACCGCTTATTACACCAATAAGAACATCAGCGTCTCATATCTGAGGGCGAAAAAGAAAGCCGACACACAAAGGGTTGTAAACCTCTACGGCGACGGCAGTGAAAAATACTGGTAGTCATGCTGTGTGCGATAGATTTCAGCAACCTTCACACAATCCTCCGCTCGCTCTATGATGAGATGATGCCACTTTGCTCAGATATGGCGGGTGTGGCACAGGCAATAGCCGGATTAGGTGCATTGTTCTATGTCGCCTACCGTATCTGGCAATCGCTGGCGAGAGCAGAACCTATTGATGTGTTCCCGTTGCTTCGCCCCTTTGTTATCGGCTTCTGCATAATGTTTTTCCCTTCAGTGGTACTTGGAACAATCAACGCGGTGATGTCGCCAATCGTTCAAGGAACAGCCTCGATGCTGGAGGGGCAAACCCTCGATATGCAAAAGTATCGTGAGGAAAAAGACCGGTTGGAATATGAGCAGATGATGAATGACCCGTCAACAGCCTACCTCGTTGATGATGCTGAGTTTGACCGTCAGATTGATGAACTCGGTGTTACCGAAATCGGTACAGCAGCCGGTATGTATATTGAGCGTGGAATGTATAAGGTCAAGAAAGCCATTCAGAACTTTTTCAGGGAATTACTTGAAATGCTGTTTCAAGCGGCCTCCCTTACGATAGACACAATAAGGACATTTTTTCTGATTGTGTTGGCAATACTCGGCCCGATAGCGTTTGCGCTCTCGGTATGGGACGGCTTCCAGTCAACACTGACTATGTGGATCCAGCGATATATCCAGACTTATCTATGGTTGCCTGTGGCGGATTTGTTCAGTACCATTCTTGCCAAAATACAAGTTTTGATGCTTCAAAACGACATTTCAGAACTGACGAATAACCCCAATGCAGACCTCGACGGGACAAATACCGCGTATGTTATCTTTATGATTATCGGCATTATAGGCTACTTTACAATACCCACTGTGGCGGGTGGATTATCCAAGCCGGAGGTGCCGGAAACTACAATAGAGCTGTCAACAATACAGCGATGCAGCAGGGTCTATGGCCGGAAGTGTCGGCGGTGCAGTCGCAGGCAACGTGGCCGGCAGAGCCGGAAAACTATTAAAATGACATTCAAACACCGATTAAATGGAGTTCAAATCACTTAAAAACATAGAGTCATCTTTCCGTCAGATAAGGCTTTTCGGAATTGTATTTGTGGCTATGTGTGCGGTGATTGTCTCGGTGGCTCTGGTTATGGTTTTCAACTTTGCTGAGAAGCAGCGTGAGAAGATTTATGTCCTTGACAATGGCAAATCTCTTATGCTTGCCTTGTCACAGGACATGAGCCAGAACCGTCCGGCAGAGGCACGGGAGCATGTAAGACGTTTTCATGAATTGTTTTTCACTCTCTCACCGGACAAATCAGCCATCGAACACAATATCAACCGTGCATTGATTCTCTCTGACAACAGCGCATACAATTACTACTCTGACTTCTCGGAAAAAGGTTACTATAACCGAATCATCTCCGGCAACATCAACCAGATATGTCAGGTGGACAGCGTTGTATGCAACTTCACTAACTATCCATACACGGCGGTTACTTATGCGAAGCAGAAAATCATTCGTCAGAGCAACGTGACTGAGCGTAGTCTTATATCAACCTGCAAGCTGACCAATTCGTCAAGATCAGACGACAACCCCAACGGCTTTATTATAGAGGGCTTCAACATCCTTGAAAATAAAGACATTTCTACAATAAAACGATAAGTGAGAGTTTTATCAAAAGTACGCGAAACCTTATATAATAAGGTGTGGCACACACCCAAAGGGAAATTGAGAAATTTCCTTAGAAGCAAATATGATAATATACCGCAGAAACGACGGTTGATAGTCGTGGGTATATTCTTCGGATTGTTTGTCCTAATCGCATTCCTATTGTTCGGCAATGCCTGTTACCACATAGGATTGGGGCAAGCCCGTCAGCACATTGATGAGATAAAGCATATAAAGGCAGTGGAGTTACCAGCTTCAACTGAAAAACAGTCACTACCAACATTTGATGACATTTGAAGAACTTAAAATGAAAGTCAATGGCTGGTTTCAGCCGAAAAATGAGGCTGAGAGAGCCAAACTTAAAAAGTATGCCATTGTATTTCCCGCGATGTTCCTGACATTCATAGTCGCCATTTGGTTAATCTTCGGCAGTGGATTCTCGTCAGACAAGACCGACACAAGCAACGCAAATATGGAATTGCCGGATGGTGACAATGCTGAAATTGAGGGGAACAAACTAAAAGCAATGGAGGCTAAGGCACTTGAAGATGAGAAACACCGACAGGACAGCGTAGTCCAGACATTCACTGAAATGGCGTACACAATGCCGACAAATATTTCAGAAGAGCCGACAGCAATCGAATCGTCCGCACAGGCATACCAGTCAGTCCAAGCGTCACTTGAAGATTTCTATATTCCCGAAGATCAGTCAGCGGCACAGGTCGCGGAATTGCAAGCGAGGATTGATGAACTGGAAATGCAGAATGCCTACGCCCAACAGCAGACTCAGCAGCCCAATGAAGTGGAACTGATGGAAAAATCCTATCAGTTGGCTGCGCAATACCTCGGCACCGGCAATGGCGGTCAGCAAGCGGTCATTGTGGATGAGCCGGAGAAGGAGCGTAAAGTTATGCCCGTGAATCAGGTCAACCGAAATGTGGTTTCCTCTCTCAGTACCGCAACATCTGAACGGTCATTCTCTACCGCTGTCGGCGGCAAGCGTCAGAATTTCAAGAATACCATTTCAGCTTGTATAGCCTCTGATCAGTCGGTAATTGACGGTCAGAGCGTGAAAACTTCGGACTCTTGAACCGATGTGGATTGGCAATTCTCTGTTGCCAAAGAATACAACCATTGTCGGCTCGGCACGATTGCAAGGTGAACGCCTTGAAATCACCATCGAGAGTATAGAGGCATTAGGCTGTATCATGGAGGTTGACCTCGCGGTCTATGACTCCGACGGTCAGGAAGGTATCAACATCCCAAATTCTATGGAATCAGACGCGCTGAAAGAGATTGGAGCCAATATGGGCAGCACTGTCGGCAGTTCAATCAACATATCAACCAATGCCGGAGCGCAGATTGTCTCCGATGTGGGTCGAGGTCTACTCAACGGCGTAGGTCAATATCTTACCCAGAAAATCCGTCAGGTGAAAGTGCATCTGAAATCCGGCTACAAAGTGATGCTCAAGCAGGTTGAGCAATAATCAACAAAACACACCAACAACGAATGAAAACAATCACAAAACTCTTCGTTGTGGCAGTGGCACTCTTCGGAGCAGCTACCGCTGTCAACGCTAAAACAGTTAAAAAAACCGATAACAACGTGTCGTCTGGCACTGAAACGGTCGCCGAACACGACATGACCGTGTACGGCTCAAACTACACCGATGGCAACAAATTTGATGGTCTTACTCGCAAAGTCGGTTTCGACCGCATGATTCCTCCTCACGCACTGGAGGTTTGTTACAACAAGACCACGCACATCATCTTCCCGGCTGAAATCACCTATGTGGACTTGGGCAATGAGAACCTTGTTGCCGGACTCGCCGACGGTGCAAAGAATGTGCTGCGTGTTAAATCGGCTTTCAAGTCATTCAAGCAGGAAACCAATCTTTCAGTTATCACTGAAGATGGTAGCTATTACACATTTAACGTCAAATTCGCCAAAGAGCCGCTGTTGCTCAGTATCGAAATGACTGATTTTCTCCATGACGGCGAGGCAGTCAATCGCCCCAACAATGCTCAGGAGATCTATCTTGAAAAACTCGGTCAGGAGTCGCCGATGCTTGTAAAGCTGATTATGAAATCAATCTACAAGCAGAACAAGCACGAAATCAAACATATCGGCAGTAAGCGTTTCGGAGTCCAGTTTCTACTGAAAAGTATCTATACCAACAATGGACTTCTCTATTTCCACACCGAACTGAAGAACACGTCCAATATCGCTTTTGACATTGACTATGTGATGTTCAAGATTGTGGATAAGAAAGTTATCAAACGTACTGCCATGCAGGAGCAGGTTGTAGAACCCCTCCGCGCCCAGAACTATGTGACGGTGGTACATGGCAAATCAACAGAACACACAGTGTTCGCTCTGGAAAAATTCACAATCCCCGATGACAAGCAGCTCGTTATAGAGGTCGCCGAAAAAGAAGGTGGTCGCCATCAGTCCTTTGTAGTCGATAATGAAGACATCGTAAGAGCCAATGTAATTGATGAACTTTCAATCCAGTAATACAATGAGAAAAGCGATGATAATTTTCGCTGTCATGCTTGCCCTTTTCACAGGGCAGGCAATGGCTCAGCGAACACTTCCCGGCATGAGGTCGGTAGAAGTCAAGGCGAATATGGTTGACGGTTTCTATACCGGCACAGCCCGTGACTGCGGTTATTCTTTCGGAGTGTATTACTCCGTATTCAAAGGCAATAACGCCCATGAATGGACTTTCGGCGGAGAATATCTCCAGGCCTACAAGCCCTACGGCAAGAAAGGTCGAATCCCGGTGGCTGAATTTACGGGCGAAGCCGGATATAATCTACACCTTTACAGCAACTACTCACAGTTCTTTCACCTATATGGCGGTATCTCGGCACTTGCCGGATATGAGACGGTCAACTGGGGTAAGACGCTGTTGTCTGACGGAGCAACGCTCCACAACTCGGACGCATTCATCTATGGTGGAGCAGTCAAAATTCAGGCAGATTTCTGCCTCTCAGATAGAATTGCATTGACAGCCAATCTCAAAGAGAGATTCATTTTTGGTAACTCAACGGGACACTGCCATTTCTCCTACGGACTGGGTATTAGAATTATGATGGACTGACAGGCTATGAGATACACTGAGAAAGATATTCCGGGGATGCCGATTACGGCATTCTTGGATGCCCTTGGCGAGAAGCCGGTCAAGACTTTTGAGGATATGAAGTTATACTATGCACCTCATAGGGATGATTCTGAGCCGATGTTTGTTGTCAATGAAAAAGCTAATCGTTGGTATGATCATGTCACAGACGAGTCGGGCAATCTGAAAGATTTGGCAAAGTTGACTGCAAGTAAGTTTCACAGTAACGACATCCCCGGCTATATCGTCAAGGTGATGAATGATAACGAGATTGCCAAGGAAATGCTTCGCAAGAGAGCCATCGAGCCTCAGGTTATCCAGCTCGACATCGCCAAGATACCCCTCACCGACTTTATGAAAGCATTGGGCCATGAACACCCGGTGGCGGCTGACGGTGATTTGAGAATCTACAATTCTCCATTCGATTCATCTGCAAAAGGTACGATGGTTATCAATATCCGCACGAACTTATGGCGCGATACCAAATCCGATGCTCACGGTGGCATCTATGTTCTTGCGCATGAGTTAACAGGCTGCTCCAACGTGACGGAGCTCAACCGCTACATCATTGGAGAGATGAGTGCTTATAAGCGGCGTGAGGAGAAGAAACAGGAAATCAAGCCGGAGCCGCCAACGGTTGAAACGAATCAGCCTAAACGTAAGATGCGCCGTTAGCCTATGGATATTTCAGCACTCAAATCTATACCGATTGCCGATTTCCTTAGGCGATTGGGGTACGCACCTGTGGAGCATAAAGGTCGGAGTTGACTTACTTCGCGCCTTATCGGAAAGAACATAAGCCATCATTTCGAGTTAATGTCGAGAAGAATGTGTTTTATGACTTTGGCACCGGTTGCGGTGGCGACATCTTCAAGTTGGCCGGAGAGTTTATTCATTCCACCGACTTCAAGGCCCAAGCAAAGTATATAGCCGACTCAATGAATATGCAACTGCCGATGAAGGAGCATCCTTCTTTTGTTAGCCAGCCCACTGAACCTGTTTTTAAGAATGTGGAAATTTCACGGCTTGAATCTCCAACTCTTTTGCGATACCTCGCCCAACGTGGTATTCCAAAAGAGATAGCTCAGAAGTATTGTGTTAAGGTTGACTACCAGCTCCGTGGTAAAGATTACTATGCCATTGGCTTTGAGAATAATGCACACGGTTACGAGCTTCGCAATGCCGCATTTAAGGGTTCGTATCCTCCAAAACATATTACTCATATTTCCAATGGCAATGACCGATGCAATGTCTTTGAGGGCTTCATCGACTTTCTCTCAGCGGAACGACTCAGATATAATGACGGCACTGATACAATCGTACTTAACTCCGTATCTAATCTGAATAAAGCCATTGCGCCACTGAGAGAATACAGAGTGGTGAGCTGCTACCTTGACAACGACAATGCCGGACGAGCCGCATTCGTCAAGCTCCAACAGGAGTTAGGCGATAAGGTAATGGACAAGTCCGCACTTTACCCCAATCACAAGGATTTGAACGACTATCTGATGTCGCTCTATCCCAAACAATCAACAAAACTCAAACTCTGAAAATGAAAACAATCCTCGATAGAATCGGCGCAATCCGCGTCATTCCAATCCGATTTTTCGGCTTTTGGGCAATACTTTTTGCCCTTGTCTTCTCCCTATCGTCCTGCGATAATGACCTCGATGTGCAGCAGTCATATCCTTTCACCGTCGAAGTCATGCCGTATGCTGACAAAATCGCCAACGGCGAAACCGTAGAACTTCGTATGACCATCGTACCCGAAGGCAATTATGCGAATACCCTCTACACACTCCGATACTTCCAGTATGAGGGCAAAGGTTCGCTGAAACTTGTTGATGGCCCGACATTGGTCAACAATGACCGCGTTCTCCTCGAATCCAAGCAATTCCGGCTCAACTACACAGCCCGAAGCACTGGCTCACACGAACTTCTGGTCACGGTAGAGGATAATTATGGAACCCGCTGGGAACAATCCTTTGAGTTCAATAACAACGACAGTGACGACAACGGCGGAACAGGAAGTCTGGTTGTGACTCCTATCAATCCCGGCACAATAACACCCATCGGCCAATGAAGAAACTCCTGATACTCTTTGTAGCATTGTTCTCCATTGTGGGAACAATACCCGGCAACGCCGCCTCACAGCGAACTGTCCCCGCAAAGGAGCAGAAAACAAAAATAAGTATAATGGAACTGCCGCTCTTTGAGCGCGCAGTTCTCATAATCAAGAAGTTTGAAACTTTACATGACTCACGCTGCCACTGGCCATACTTGGGTTATGGTCATAGAAAACTACCCGGCGAGAAATACTTCCGAGGCTACAAGATGAGTGAGCGCGAAGCTGATGCCCTTCTTCGCAAAGACCTTAGGAAATTCTGCGCTTTATACCGCGACTTGGGCAAGGATAGTATTCTCCTCGGAGCATTAGCCTACAACATCGGGCCGGGTGCCGTAAATAAGTCCAGCGTCTATAAAATGCTCAAATCCGGCAACCGCAACATCTTCCGCGCCTACACCTCACACTGCCACTACAAAGGCAAATGGCACAAAGGATTATATAACCGTAGACTTACGGAAATTGGTGCTCTATTCATTCCTTAATCTCAGTCTAATATGTTGCGTCGAAGGGATGCGCTCCATTCGGGAGTGTGTCCCTTTGTCGTATCTTATGGACTAAAAACGATACACTATGGCCTCAATAAAAGTAAAATACCGACCATCAACGATTGCAGACCATGATGGTGCAATCTACTATCAGATTATTCACGAGAGAAAGGTCCGTCAACTAAATACCGAATACCACGTAATGCCAGATGAATGGGATGAAAGCCGCTCGATGGTGACAACCAAGCAATCCAGCGAAAGAAAATCATTCATTCTCTCAATTCGCGAGAGAATCCGCTGGGATGTAGAGCGGCTGACCAAGATTGATAAACGACTTGACGCTGAAGGATTGTCCTATACTGCCGATGATGTGATTGACGAGTTTCGCAGATATGCAAGCGAGTACTCGTTGTTCAATTTTATGGAGAGTCTGATTATCAAATTCAAGCAGCACGGTAAGGCAAGGACATCAGAAACCTATACCGCCGCCCTCAACAGTTTCAAGAAGTTCCGTAAAGACGAGGACATCATGCTCGACTGTCTGACCTCAGAGATAATGGAAACATACGAGGCATGGCACAAGCAACGTGGCAACTCACCAAACACCATCTCATTCTATACCCGCATTCTTCGGGCTGTCTATCATCGGGCTGTCGAGGATGACATTATCGAAAACCGCAATCCTTTCCGTCATGTCTATACAGGAGTTGACAAGACCGTAAAACGCGCTATACCATTGCCTCATATCAGGAAAATCAAGGCATTGGATTTATCACTTTCCCCACCATTAGACTATGCCCGCGATATGTTCCTGATGAGTTTCTTTCTTCGTGGTATGAGTTTCATCGACATGGCTTACTTGAAGAAAACAGATCTCAAAAACGGCTCGATTGTCTATCGCCGACGCAAGACCGGTCAGCAACTCACCATCGCATGGGCACCTGAGATGCAAGCCATACTCGATAAATATCCCGACAATCCGACACAGTACCTTCTTCCCATCATCAAGACAGAGGGGATTAACGAGCGATGCGCCTACCGCAACATCGGCTACAACATCAATCACAATTTGAAGAAGATAGCCGGCATGGTCGGAATCAACATCCCGTTGACAATGTACGTTGCCCGCCACTCATGGGCCAGTGCCGCTAAAGCAAAGGGTATCCCCCTCAGCGTAATTAGCGAAGGCATGGGCCACGACTCCGAAGCCACTACCCAAATCTACCTCGCCTCCCTCGATACCTCCGTTGTTGACAAAGCCAACAGCCTCATCCTAAAGTCCCTCTAAAGGACACGAACGCCTCGGTGCTCCGGCATCGAGGCTATTTTGTTTAGCAACCGTCCAAATCTCTTATGTAGAGATTTGGATGGCGATGAATCATCTTAAATACAATTACTTACATTTAGCTTAATGCGATTTTGCAAAACAAAGAGAAACCAGAATTGACGGTCAGCAATTTTTCACAAGCCCAAATTGCTCATATTTGAGAAATAATTTGTAACTTTGCAAACAATAAAGTATCTCTACATAAGAGTTACTTTAGTTTGCTTATCTTGAGTGGCATTGTTTTTCATGACAAAAGCCAATACATATCGCACTTCAGTACCTCTTTCAGCGTGTAAGACACCGAGAAAGGGGGAATATGAGAATTATATAAACTCTAAAAATGGTTCGGTACGGCTGTGTGGCAATAGAAAGACAGTCAACTAATTACGGAATGCCGTTCTCTGAATTTGTTGCAATAAGGCTGGATCAGACGTCTAAACGGGCTATGGATTACAAGTCAATTTCGTCTTTCCTTTCTTCAATAAAGGAGAATGACGAACTTCGCTTGGAAGACTCATTGAAACTATGGGTTTGCGACATGATTGATTCCGGCCTTGCCGTATCGAGCCGTAAGAGATACGCAGAAAAACTAAGTACCTTATATAAGGAGTATGGCAATGGTGACGGCATCGCTGCCAATCCATTTGATAGCATCAAAGAATTATGTGCATTGAACGCACCTGTCAATGCAAGACTACTCCAGTCGGAGTTGACAAAAATTGAAAGTGTCTTTGACACTATAATGACAGATGCAAAATCTAAGCCAGAATTGGCTGTGTTCCTTTATCTGCTATTCAATGCGTCGTCAGATATAGAAAAGGCAATTTCTTTGACCACAGAAGAATACACACCTGAGTTTCGTCAACTCGACGAAATTATCAGGACGGCAGAGTTTCATCATAGACGAAAATATGTGTTTGAGCTCAATCAAAGCCGTAAACGTATGCCTCAGCTTGTCAGGGAAGTAACCAACGCGATAGATTTCTATTTCAGAGTAAAGAATATTAATTTCCCCGAAGGGTTTACAAGTAAAACGACCCTGTCGTTGTGGCTGGCTAAAGCACGCAGGTGCGGAGTGAGGCTTGCAGACTTAAAGCGGATGGTTGACGTAATTCCAGCGGAATATGAATATCTCCGATTAGTGAAAAGCACAAAGCTTACTACAGACGAAATAAGATCTATAAAGCATCGGGTTGCAGAATCGTTTGCTCCTTCCGGGAAAAGATGGTATGCCATAAAGCTGCGGCGTGGAGTCGCTTATGACATATTGAAGGATAATATAAAGACTAATTGCGCGGAATATTACGATGACAGATTGCTGTTTTATCCTCAGCGAGAAGTCGTGCGTCGTGTTGAAAAAAGAATTGTGACTTCTGTCACACCTATAATCCCGGATGTAGTATTCATTTATATCAATCCACGACATATCCGAAAAGTTGACACTCTTATCAAATCTGAAAGATTTGGATATGTCTTCCGGATCACATCCGATGTCGACAGCGACTTTTCTGTGATAGCCACGCGCAGCATGACAGGCTTTCAAAATATGATAGGCATTTTCACTCCCGACATAAAGGTTGAGCTGACAGCGGAATCTCCTGTCGGCCTAGGCCGTGAAGTTCTAATTACCGGAGGAATAATGTCGGGATATGAAGGCACGATCTATGATATTAAAGAGGGCTCGGATATAAAACAGATATATATCAGGCTTTCAGATAAATACTCAATCAAGGCTGAGGTCAAGGTTGAAGCGTGTTTTGTCAAGACAATCGGATAGACATCTTCTTAAAAATAATTCGGCATGACAGCCAAGCTAAAATATATCGTAGAGCAACTGAATGCAATGGTGACATTCAATGTTGACAAGTCAATGACTGACGATGATTTCATCGCAAATGTTGACGCCATCAATTTGCTCTGCAATCTCTATGATGACCTCAATATCGACCGAACCGAAGTTCGGAGGAATATGGATAAACTCTATCCACAGTTCTCGCGTAGAGTATATGGAAAAAGTAACATCCAGCAGTCGCTGCCGCTGATTAAAGCCCTATATCGCTACATCTACAATCGCGGAGTTGATAGCAAGGATCGTGGGCCGGCTAACAGAAGAAATACATTAACTGAGATGTGTTGTAAAGTCGTTAAAGCCTATAATGAGAATCCTATAATTTCTTCTTACGACTTTCTGTTTGCTCTTAGTTATGCAACCCGAACAAGGGACTATATTGGTCCGGAAGATTATCAGGAGATTAAAGATATCATCGACAGCTATCTGAAAGATATTGATTCCGTTTCTATCGAAGACAAGATACTCAGACTTAAGGTCTACGATGATTCGACGTGTCTTATTGGCCCGGATAACTGGGACAAATGGGAGGATATTCGCAACTCCCTCCTCAATATTGATGTCCGGAATCTTGATGACGATATATTTGTCGTATGGACAGAAGTCGCAAGGCTCACACCCATTAAAGAACTGAAGCGACGCTCCTTACATTCAAACCGGATGCAAGTGGAATATCTCCAGACTCTTGTCTCTTCAGAATTTGAGAAAGAACGGAAATCCGCGGCCAAAAGAAAGTTGATTCGGGATTTAAAGACGTTGAATGATGACATCATCGGCGACATTATCCCCATTGAGATTGATGCTGACATGTCGGTAGCGACGCTCCATGCCCTTGAAACAATCTTTTACCTGCGCCTACAGTTAGCGCAGGTTGGGTGGGAAGATAACGAATCGATATATAACGGTCTATGCCGTGACAGATTTGAGCAATTGGCTAAGGCTTTGAGGAAGAAATATGATACAACTTCTTCTATCAACGAAAAGATAGAAATCCTTGAGCGACTGGCGTCTATCGGCATGACCATTGATCGTGACGATTTCAGCTTTGCTCTTGATGATGCCGAGAATTTGAAAGGTCTATCCAATCTGACCTACGCGCAAAAGCTTCGTCTGAATTGGCTTCCGGATATAAATTTTGAAAATGAATCAGAGATTGTTGCTAAACTTCTTCCCGAAGCAAACACTTCCTTTGAAATGGCAACTCTCGCTCTTATCTTCGACTTCATAACTGCCGAAGAGCGCGAAGCAGTCATTGACCGTTACTTCGACCTGTTCGATGGTGCTCTCATTTCGGGTAATGTCGCCGAACTCGGCAAACTCCTCACCCTCGCCGCCTACTGGAATATAGACCCGACAATCCGCCCTCGACTCACCGAAGCCGTCACCAAAGCGCAAGCCGTGGACGGCCTCACTCTTCCGAGCGACGCCTCAATCCCATAGCCGCCGAAATCTACACACGTATTGACAACATAACCGGAAAATACGAAGGAGTTGCGTAATACGATGGTTATTAAGCAAAACATAATATCTGCTGCTGATATAGACTACACGAATATTCAAGAAATATGCGGATATCAACTATTGATGTGCAAGATATATGAGCGTGAAGGAGGCCTATACTATCCAGCCCGCAGAAACGCTACAATTCGTGAAGTAGAGGCTCAAGGTAAGATCTGGCTTGAAAATGTAAAAGGTATCCTTGATGATATTGTGTCGGGTAAATCAACCACATTTACATTGGCTGCAATTCCAAAGTTGCTGAATGCATACGACTTTTATTACAGTATTTGCAATGGCGAGTCTGCCAATGATTATATCAGAGGTATCAGACTTAGTACTGCCGGACTTTGGGCCAAAGGCGACAAAAGCATCTCAGAAACTGATCTTGTTCTTGAACTATTGAAAGAGGTAAAGCGGGACAACAGAACACTTGACAGTAAATACTCAATGTTTGCATTGGGAGTTCTTGGCGATTGGGTAAAGGAACTGACCAGTTACGGAGAATTCCGAAACATTCCAAAGTCAGAAGCCTATTCGCGGCTCAACTACATAATAAATGATGACTTATTCGCCTATCTCGGCACAAAGGAACAAGCCTCGGCAAAAGCACGGTGGATAAGCACCTACACACTCTCCGAGACTGAGCTCGATACCCTCGATGCCGATACCCTTTGGGCCTACATTGGCTTCGCCCAATCAGCCCTATTTTTCAACCGCAAATTCGACGAATTTGAAGAATCTCTCATGTCGCTATTTTCCAAACTGATGGCTAGAGATGATATACCTCTCTTTGTAAGAAAAGCTATCGAGATACATCTTAGTAAATCTCAGATAGCGTAATCTCGAAACCACCAGCTAAAGTTAATTCGTTAGAGGATTTTAATTTCAAAAGATCCACTTCAATCAAAGTTCATGGATTCAGAATTCTATCTGTTAGGGCAAAGATCTAATATCAACCATTATACAATAGAGCCAGATTATGGTGGCAAAAAAGACGTACTAGTGTATGATGATCACCGAACACTCTTGAACATTCTCTTTGAGATTCAAAAGAACAAATGGATTGATGGAGTTCCCAATCTTATTTACTTTGACCAACATGATGACTCAGTTGTGCCACGGAATATCTCAATCGCTGAACGTATGGCTAAATTTGGCAATAGGAAAATACAGGATATCAAATCCAAGGAATTTTGGGGCTATACAGAATTTGAGCTCTCGACTCTTGATGATGATTGGGTAACCGCAGCTTTTGATTTTAATCTTATCAACGATGCTGTCTGCATTGGAGTAGAGAAAGACGGCAATGTTCGGTATACCAATGAACGTTACGCAGATGCAGATACCAAGCACCTCCTTCTGACAATGAGTCACTTAGGCTGGGAGGTAGGAAATCGCGGCCAATTGGGTGATACGTTCAAACAGGATGAAATATCTGTGTATTTGCGTAGGCTCTTTCACTTCAACACCAAAGAGCCGAACAAATGCCCCTATATACTCGACTTTGATTTGGATTGCTTTGCCACTGATTGCCTTGACCGTACTATTGCATGGCCGGAAACAATCTTTTATGACAAATACGTGGGAGACTTTAAAGTTCACACTGTAATGAACCGGTTAATCACTGAGGCGACACTGATTACCATATGCAGAGAGCCAAGTTGTTGCGGAGGTATTGGAGAGTCCAATAAGATACTATCTTATCTTGATAAATACTTTTTCAACGAGGGATTGCAAACCCAGCCTATAATATGAAATTGGCTTAATAATTTCCAGAGATGCTTACGGGAACTATGATTTCTGAAATATGCAATGCTATTACACTTGCTGATACTGCTCAGAAAATTGGGAAGGGTATTTCAAAATGGGAGTATTATCTCAATCGGTTTAGGAAACCATTAAGAATAGCAGTATTGGGAGAAAGTGGAAGTGGTAAAAGTTGTTTTCTTAACTCATTTGGTGGCAAGGAGTATTCCGGAGAAAGTACTAGATTTATTGAGCCATTTATTTATATTCTTCCAACCGGCCAAAGAATCGAGTTCTTTGATTGCCCCGGACAAGCCACATATAGAAATGAACGGCAGAAAATAAAAACAAGGATTTTGAATGGACACTTCCATGCGATAATTAATGTGGTTTGTTACGGGTATAACGAAAGTGAAGGAACTAATGTAAAAGTATTCCGGACAGGAACTGATGAAGTAGCTCAAAAATATTTAACAGACAACCGTAAGTTTGAAATTCGTCAGCTTAAAGAATGGATTGATGATATTAATTCTCAAACTAAGTTAAGATGGATATTAACTTTGATAAACAAGGCGGATGTTTGGTATGAGGAGGAGGATGAAGTGATGAATTATTATAAAAATGGAGAATACTCTCAGTTGTTCAATGGTATCGAACGTTTTTGTACTCTACACTATATCCCTTACTGCAGTACCATCTCCCCATTTGGAGGCAAACCAATGATACTCCATATCAGCGAGAACGATAAACGGAAATTACACTTCAACGTGGTGAAATCGATTCAAAAGTTTATTTTAAATGTGCGATAAATCCTTTAATCAGAGTATAAAAGAGATTAAGGATGCCACTGTGCAGTTAAATCGGTTATATATAAGATTGAGGAATATTGTAATCTTTTCTCTGTTGCTGTCATTGACCTTGGTTGTTGTGCTTGCAATAAGGATAAAACTTGACAGTATTTTTAGTATCGGCGAAATAACTGCGAGATTTATTGATTCACAATATTTGTTTTGTTTGAGTGGATTTTTTGGCGTAGCTGCAATTATTCAAATAAGGCGTAGGATATTTAGGCCATGTATAAGCAAATTTCGGACTTTATATGTGGATACATTAAAGTTGTGTAATGAAATTGTAGATACCAGTGACTGGTCGAATCTAAGAAAAAGAGATTTAACCGATAACAAAAGAATTACTGTTAAACAGGCCGTTGATGAGTTCTATAAGATTAGAGAACGTCGTTTTTTTCCGGGAAAAACAGACAAATCCATATTACATAATGCAATATTGTGGAGCAGACTTCTTCAACTAATTATAATGTCTGAATTAGTTTTGTTTATGGGCTATGGTTTGTATGCCGACTTGTTCACGAAATAGTCTAATTTCAATTTTTCATCTGTAAATTATTGTATTAAAAAAATGAAGATTGCAGTAGCTGGAACTGGATATGTGGGATTGAGTATCGCCACTCTCCTTGCTCAACACAATAATGTTTTCGCTGTTGATGTCATCCCAGAAAAGGTTGATAAAATAAATCAGGGTATTTCTCCTATTCAGGATGAGTACATAGAAAAATACCTCTCCGAAAAGGATTTGAATTTGGTCGCCACTCTTGATGGGGCTTCGGCATATAAAGATGCCGACTTTGTCATCATTGCAGCACCAACTAATTACGATCCGGTAAAAAATTATTTTGATACTCATTGCATTGAAGATGTAATCGACCTTGTGTTGTCAGTCAATCCAGATGCCGTAATGGTTATCAAATCCACAATTCCTGTCGGATACTGTCGAGCGCTCTATGTTAAATATGCCGCCAAGGGTGTCAAGAAGTTCAACCTCCTGTTCTTCCCAGAATTTCTCAGAGAGAGTAAGGCTCTTTATGACAATCTGTATCCTTCGCGGATTATTGCCGGTGTACCAAAAATCATAAATCGGCCTGAATTCCAAGAAGAAAATGAAGCGATACAGGCGGTCACTGATGTAGTAATGCTGGATAATGCCGCACATGATTTTGCAGAGTTGCTGCAGCAAGGTGCTATAAAAGAAGATATACCAGTGCTTTATATGGGCATGAAGGAAGCAGAGGCCGTGAAGCTTTTTGCCAATACTTACCTCGCCCTGCGAGTGAGCTACTTCAACGAACTCGACACCTACGCAGAGGTTAAAGGACTAGATTCGCAAGCCATTATCGAGGGGGTAGGACTCGATCCACGCATAGGTTCGCACTATAACAATCCTTCGTTTGGTTACGGCGGCTATTGTCTTCCCAAAGATACAAAACAACTTCTCGCAAACTACGCCGACGTGCCCCAAAACATGATGTCGGCAATTGTCGAGAGTAACCGCACTCGAAAAGATTTCATAGCAGACCAAGTACTCCGTATGGCCGGATGGTATGATTACTCCTCCGCAAATTCTTACGGCAATGCCACGGAACAAGAATGTATAATTGGAGTTTATCGTCTAACAATGAAGTCTAATAGCGACAACTTTCGTCAGTCTTCCATTCAAGGTGTCATGAAGCGCATTAAGGCAAAAGGTGCGAAGGTTATTATTTACGAGCCTACTCTTGATGATGGATCTACATTCTTTGGTTCATTAGTTGTCAATGACCTTGAAAAATTCAAGAATCAGAGTCAGGCGATTTTAGCCAACAGATCATCAGCCGACCTTTCTGATGTATGTGATAAAGTATATACTCGAGATATTTTCTTTAGAGATTAACTAAGATTGCTATAGGAATATCGGTTTTTATAAGGCATATAGTATGACCATTGTACAAATAAATGCTGTTTATGAGTATAGTTCAACAGGACGTACTACTAAGGAGATGCATGATTTTTTTATCTCAAACGGAGATAATTCTTATGTTTTTTGTACTAATCAAGAGAAGATAGAAAATAATATTTTCAAAATTGGTAATACAATTGACTATAAGAGTCATGCTTTAGGCTCTCGGTTATTGGGCACACAAGGTAAATTTTCCTCTTTATCCACACATAGACTAGTTAGGCAATTAAAATCCATTAATCCTGATATTGTAATTCTGCGGAACCTCCATGCAAATTACATTAATCTGCCTATTTTACTTAGTTTCTTAGCTAAATTTGATATTCCTACAATTATCGTTTTACATGATTGCTGGTTCTTTACAGGACATTGCTGCTATTATACTGATGATAATTGCTACAAATGGAAGACAGAATGCAATCATTGCCCTATATTACACAAATACAATAAAAGTCTAATATTTGACAGAACCAATCATAACTTTACAATGAAGAAACGCCTTTTTGAGGCTATCCCGCGTTTAGGTGTTGTTGGAGTATCAGATTGGGTGTTGAACGAAGCTAAACAATCTCTACTTAAATGTGCCAAGATAAAAAAGCGTATTTATAATTGGATTGATTTGAGCGTATTTAGACCATATGATTCTAATGAATTAAGATCGAAACTAGGATTACATAATGATTTCGTTATTCTTGGAGTCGCTCAATTCTGGAACAATGAAAAAGGTCTACAATTATTTAAAAAATTAGCTAAAGAGTTCCCTAATTGCAAAATCGTTTTGGTTGGTGGGATGGATAGTAGTGAAAAGTTACCGACTAATATTATAGCTGTTGGCATTTTATCCGGACTGCGTGAGTTAGCGGAACATTATTCTATGGCTGATGTATTTCTGAATCCTTCAGTGCAAGAAACTTTTGGAAAAGTATCAGCTGAAGCATTGGCATGTGGCACACCTATTATAGCTAATAATGCTACGGCCAATCCAGAACTGGTTGGTAATTGTGGTTTTGTTGTTGATAATAATGATTTTGAACAATTCAAAACTGCAATTAGCAATATCATGGCTATTGGGAAGAAAAGTTTATCCTCCGAGTGTGTTACTAGAGCTAATTTGCTCTTTAATAAGGCGAGAAATCTAAAAGAATATCAAAATATAATGTCTGATTTATCCTCTTTAGGCTCATCAAAGAGGTCGATTCCTTAATTGGCTCATGTATAAATCATCTGGTATAATTATCTTGAGATAATTATCGATATTAAATTTTGGCAACTATTTGAAATAGATTTTCCTTTTTATTGAAATTTAATTAGATGAGAGTGTCTTCTTGGTTTTCTATGGAAGCCATTGAAAAAATATTCGTTTTTTCAGGTCAACAGTTCAGCAATCTATTGTATATAGGTCTGACATTATTATTTGCATGTATGTACACCTTTCCTAGTGTACAAGTATATATTAATATACAATTAGTTGCATCTCTTTCCGCCGTATTTTTTGTATTGTATATTTTACGCAGTTTTAATAAAATACTATTACGAAATATACTATTGTTAATTTTGGGCTATTCTTCCTTAATGTACCTCGTAGCAATACCTGGAGATTTCAAGTATGGATTTCTTCATCCAGCTCTTAGTGCATGGTATTTTGTATTTCCTGGCATATTATGCTCTGACATAATAAGACGTGGTAATCGTTTCAATATAAAAATAGTTGCTGTTGTTTCATGCATACTGTTGTCAATTGTCCTTTTTAACTCTGTAAGTCAACTTCAAGTTAATCCCACCATGATGAGAGACATGACAGCCAGTATTATGGATAAGGATCAAAATGTTCTATATAAATTACAGAATATAGGCGGATTTGGGTTTTCTTATACTTGCGGCATGTTATTAGTTTTTACTGTCGCTCTACTACTCTACCGCAGGTGGACTTTTTTATGGCGGTTGATTATATGGTCCTCAATTCTCTTCTTGGCTTATTTTGTAATGAATGCAAATTTCACAACGTTACTTCTCCTCACTTTTGGGGTTCTATTATATACCATATATATAAACATTAAAAGTACAGCCTTACGTTTTATAATAGTCTGTTTAGCTCCTATCGCTATTTTTACTTTTCCAATATTATTGCAATCTGCCTCTGAGTTCTATTCTGGAACTGTAATAGGAGATAAACTTGACCGAATGTACTTGTCATTTTTTGGAGAAGGTGACGTATCAGATTTTTCTGGAGCTCGAAGTCAAATTCAATTAGATATATTAAAAGAGAGTATATTTAGCCCTATCTGGGGGCATAATGTAACCTCGGGTACAAATGCTTTCTTGTATAGTGCATCTCATAGTAGCTTTCTTGGCACATTACTGGCTACTGGCTTACTCGGATTATATTTTCATTACAAGCTGCTCTATATTGTTTTTGTCAATTGCACCGCTAAGTACAAATTATTTTGGAAGAATATCATATTGCCAGTGATAGTATATTATTCCTTTCTAAGCATATTTAATCCTGCAGAAACACCGGAACTCTCATGGTCCTTGTTTGCGATAATTCCACTGATCATTAATATAATATATATCAATAAATATGAAAAGCTGGAAAACTGACGTTGCTGTATTACTCATTTTTTTCGTAAGAGATGATGTTTTCAGTAAAACGTTTGAGGCTGTTAAGAAAGCTCGTCCACGAACATTACTGCTATTTCAGGATGGCCCTAGAGAAGGGCGTCCCGATGATATCGAAGGAATAAAACGTTGTCGCGAGATTGCAGAAGCCATAGATTGGGATTGCACAGTCTATCGCAATTATCAAGACAAGAACTGGGGTTGTGATCCTGCTACATTCTATTCTCACAAATGGGCATTTTCATTAGTAGATAAATGTATCATTTTAGAAGATGATTGTGTTCCAACCCAGAGTTTCTTTCCATTCTGTAAAGAGTTGTTGGATAAATATGAAAACGACTTACGCATTAGTAAAATCGCCGGCATGAATAATCTTGGAATATTTGAAGAGTGTCCTGACGACTATTTCTTTTGTAATGGCGGAAGTTGCGGATGGGCCACTTGGAAGCGAGTTGCAGACCAATGGGAGGAAGATTATGGTTTTTGCGAAGATGCTTATTCTTTGGGAACCCTGAAATCTAATATGATTCAAAAATATGGAACGAGAAATTGGAAAGATTTCTTTAATAAGTGCCTCTGGCAAAAGAAATCCGGTAAGCCGTTTTGGGAAAGTATTAATTCCTTCCAAAGAGTTTTGAACAATCAGTTGTGCATTGTACCTAAGCGCAATATGATATGTAACATAGGCGTTTCCGAAAATGCAACGCATTCAGTTAGCAATGTAAAGCTTCTCTCTAAAGCCTCTCAACGATTCTTTGCCACTCCTGCTTATGAGTGTAACTTCCCCTTGAAACACCCAAAATATGTTATAGAAAATGTAGATTATTCAAGAAAACTTGCAAAAAACCGCTCAATCTTTTCTAAAGTAGATAGCATATTCCGTCGCTTGATCAGCGGAAATTATAAAAGTATAATAGTCAGTATCAAACGCCGTTTGAATAATGACCGAATTTAAGAATAGATTTCTGACATTAACCTTAAACATCTGTGAATGGTTAAAGTTGAGAAATGATAACGTTTTAAGTAAAATCCGATATGTTAAATATATCGGTTATATTTGGTATCGATTACTTTCTAATATAGAGAATTTCGCTATTAAACACATCGATATTTCCTCTATTCATTTATCTAAGAATGGAAATGAATCTATCGTAGCATCATTGACCACATTCCCGGCAAGAATTGAAAATGTACACTTAACTATTAAATCCATATTTCTTCAAACAGTAAGGCCTAATAGGATTGTTCTTTGGTTAGCTGATTCTCAATTTTCCAATACATCATCTCTTCCAAAACAGCTGTTGGATATGTGCAATCTCGGATTGGAGATTAAATTCTGCCCCGATTATAGATCGCATAAGAAATATTTCTTTATGCTTCAACAACAGAAGCCAAATGAACTTGTAGTGACATTCGATGATGATATTATATATAATTTAAGGACTATTGAAAGGGCTGTTAATCAACATCTGAGATATCCTGATTGTGTTATTGTCAATCAAACGCATAGGATAAAAATTCAAAATAATGCAATATGTCCATATCAAGAATGGCGTGGATGTAGAAATGAATCTAAGAAACCCAGTTTTAGAAATTCTATCCTATCAGGAAGTGGTTGTTTATATCCATATGGATTACTCCCTGAGAAGATATTTGACTGGAAAGCAATACAAGCCCACGCTCTAACGGCTGATGATTTATGGGTATGGGCCAATTGTGTTTCAAACGGCATTCGAATCGTCTGTACACAAAATGAGGCCAAGATATTTACCACTATTAACAATTCTCAAAGCTTCAATCTCAGCCAAATAAACTGCATTGATGGGGGGAATGATGATACCATTGCGAACTTATGTGGATATTTCCCAAATCTGATTGCGAATTTAACTCACGAGCAATGAAAGTTCATTACATTACATTGTGGGGTGAAAACAGCAAAGACCGTAAACTTGGGTATTCTCCTGCAGCCCTTACTAAATCCAAATATATTTTAGATAAGCTCAAAAACAATTCCAATGTAGATGGTCTAAAGATTGTATCCTTCTCCAGCGGCGGTAGAAAATTTAATGGATTTTATTTTCCACATACCGAATCTTGGAATAAAATTCCGCTTTGGCATTGTTTTACTTTCGGCTCTAATCTATTGCCTTTGCGAATCATCGAAAGGATTCTCAATAAAATTCAACTATTTTTATATTTACTGTTTGCGGTAAAAAAAGATGATATTGTTATAATGTATCATGAGAGATATTTCGCATCAGTACGCAAGCTTGCTAGACTTTTTGCAAAACGTAAAATAGTATTAGAAATTGAAGAGGTATACACTATCGCCGCTGATTATTCCCCCAAAGAGATCCAAAAAGAGATTAAAGGTTTTAGTTATGCTGACGGATATATCTTGATAAATAATTTAATAGGTGATATCTGCTTACTGGATAAGAATAAGCCCCAAATTGTATTGTATGGCACCTACAATGTTAACCATGCAACAGTCCAACCAAAGGACGATAAAATGACGCATGTAGTTTACGCAGGTACTCTAAACAAGCGCAAGTATGGAGCATGGCTTACTGCTGAGTCCGCAAAATATCTTCCAGAAAATTATCATGTACATATTTTAGGTTTTGGTACTCCCGAAGAGATTGCTGAATTTAAAGAATATGTGCATAATATTTCACAAATCGCAGAAGCAAAACTAACTTACGATGGCGTACTAAAGGGCAATGAATATGTCCGGTTTATGCAAAAATGCCAAATTGGCATATCAGCACAGGATGCTGATGGTCTATATAATAAGACCTCATTCCCATCTAAAATACTATCGTATTTGTCTAACGGTTTGAATATTGTTACTATTCGATTAGATGTCATTGAAAAATCTCCGCTTAAAGATTTAATTACTTTTTTCGACAATAACAAGGCAATTGAATTAGCACATTCGATATTGAATGCCAAATTATACGATAGGCAGACTCTATTCGATAATCTTCGAGATCTGGATATTAAATTCCAGACTGATTTATCCAATCTTATAAATACAATTGAATAATCTGATCCTTAAAAATAATGGATTCAAGATTTAATCGCCGTTATGAATCAAATTAAAACGGGAGCATTGCTTTCATACATCGGGCTCGGGATAAATATCCTGATAGGATTGCTTTACACCCCATGGATGATCCACTCCATCGGTCGTGACAATTTTGGCCTATATACTTTGGCAATGTCCATTATAACCTTGTTTGTATTTGATTTCGGATTGAGTTCCGCTGTAACACGGTTCATGGCCAAGTATATAGCAGAAGGTCGGAATGACAAAGCAAACAATTGTTTGAGTCTAGTCTATAAATTATATATAGGAATAGACACAATCTTGCTTCTTATTCTGACAGCGGTATATTTTTTCATCCCATGTATATATGAAAGTCTAACGCCAGCAGAAATTGGCAAATTTAAGATTGTATATATCATTGCATCTTGCTTTAGTGTTATATCGTTCCCATTCATTCCTCTCAACGGAGTGTTGAGCGCTAATGAAAAGTTTATCCAGCTGAAATTATGCGAATTGGCGAATAAAATCATTATAGTAGGAACCATGAGTGCCTGTCTGCTTATGGGTTATGGGCTATATGCATTAGTGTCAGTAAATGCGTTTGCAGGTATAATTATGATCGTATTGAAATTATATTGTGTTAGACGATTTACAGATACAAAAATAAATTTCGGGTATAAAAATACGAGAGAACGCAAAGAAATATTAGGGTTCTCCGGCTGGGTTACCGTAATCTCCGTATGCCAAAGGATGATATTCAATCTTGCGCCGTCAATACTTGGCATAATGTCTGGCGCGGCAAGCATTGCCGTATTAGGTATCGCAATCACTATTGAAGGATATACGTATACGTTTGCCAGTGCTTTAAATGGCATGTTTCTTCCTAAAGTTTCGAGAATAATGGCATCCGACAGTAGTGACTTGATGCCACTGATGATAAGGATTGGACGTCTGCAGGCGATGGTAATAACTTTCATTGTGATAATATTTATTTGTGTTGGACAGAATTTCATCAATCTATGGGTAGGTGAAGAATTCTCATCGTCTTACTTTTGTGCAATTCTTTTAATACTTCCTTCGCTTATCCAATTGCCTCAGGAAATTGCATCTACCGCTATGGTGGCAGCCAACAAGGTAAAGCATCAAGCCATTGTTTTCATAGCAATGGCAATATGTAATATTGGTCTTGCTTTTTGGTTATCAAGCAAATGGAACGCAATTGGCATTTCCTTGTCGATATGCATCGCATACTTGGTCCGAACCATAGGGCTAAATTACCTATATGTCAAAGATTTAAATCTGAAAATTCATTATTTTTTCGTAAAGACATTTAGCAAATTAATACTACCGGTTCTTCTCGTAATCTCAGCCGCTTTTACGTTTAACCATTTTATTAATACAAACAATTGGTTTGCTTTCATTTTTGAGGCAGCAATTTTATCCATTTCATTTGTCGGGCTACTATGGCTAATGTATATGAATAGAGATGAAAAGAATTTAGCCTTGTCATTATTCAGAATTAGAAGATTGAAAAACTGAAAAATAAATTAAAACTAATATTATTGATATGTCAATTTTTAAGGACAAAACTTTGCTGATCACCGGAGGTACCGGTAGCTTTGGCAATGCGGTGCTCCGCCGCTTTCTTGAAACGGATATCAAGGAAATCCGTATTTTCTCGCGAGATGAAAAAAAACAGGATGACATGCGCCATGAATATCAGGTGCGTTATCCTGAAGTAGCTCACAAGATTAAGTTCTATATCGGAGATGTTCGCAACTTGCAGTCATGTAAAAATGCGATGCCCGGCGTAGACTATATTTTCCACGCGGCAGCTTTGAAGCAGGTGCCATCGTGTGAGTTCTTCCCGATGGAGGCTGTCAAGACCAATGTGATTGGCACTGACAATGTGCTTACAGCCGCAATCGAGGCTGGCGTAAAGGCTGTAATATGCCTTTCAACCGACAAGGCTGCCTACCCAATCAACGCAATGGGCATCACCAAAGCTATCGAGGAAAAAGTTGCAGTTGCAAAGAGCCGCTATTCGGGCAACACCAAGATCTGCTGCACCCGCTATGGCAATGTGATGTGTTCGCGCGGTTCTGTAATTCCTCTTTGGATTGAGCAGATTCGCTCAGGCAATCCTATCACCCTTACCGAACCCTCTATGACTCGCTTCATCATGAGCCTTGACGAGGCTGTTGATCTTGTGCTCTTCGCATTTGAGCATGGACAGAACGGCGATATACTTGTGCAGAAAGCGCCTGCATGTACCATTGGCACTCAGGCAGAGGCTGTTTGCGAACTGTTTGGTGGCAAGAAAGAAGACATCAAGGTAATCGGCATCCGCCATGGCGAGAAGATGTATGAAACCCTGCTCACCAACGAGGAATGCGCCAAGGCCGAGGATATGGGCAACTTCTATCGCGTGCCCGCCGATAACCGTGGTTTGAATTACGACAAGTTCTTCAAGGAAGGTGATGAAACTCGAAATACTGTTCGAGAGTTCGATTCTCATAATACCAAGCAACTTACATTAGAGGAAACGAAAGCTAAGATTGCTTCTCTTGAATATATTCAAAAAGAGCTCAACGGCGAAGGAAATTTCGTACAATGAAAATTTTAGTCACAGGCGCAAAGGGATTCGTTGGCAAGAACCTTTGCGCCCAGCTCAACGCACTAAAGGAGGGTAAAGATCATCGTTTCCCAGACCTTGCTGTCGATGAGGTTTTTGAATACGACATCGACTCCACTCCGGAGGAGCTTGACCGATACTGTGCTGAGGCCGATTTCGTGTTCAACCTCGCCGGAGTGAACCGTCCGGAGAATCCCGAAGATTTCAAAAAAGGTAATTTCGGGTTCGCCTCTCAACTTCTCGACACGCTCAAAAAGCACAGCAACCGTTGTCCGGTGATGCTCTCAAGTTCCATTCAGGCAACCCTCATCGGACGCTATGCTGGCCACCCTTATGGTGAAAGCAAGAAGGCCGGCGAAGAACTGTTCTTCGACTACTCCAAGGAAACCGGAGCTAAAGTGTTGGTCTATCGTTTCCCGAACCTCTTTGGCAAATGGTGCGTCCGAACTACAATTCGGCAGTCGCAACTTTCTGCAACAACATGGCCAACGACCTGCCGATTCAAGTCAACGATCCGTCGGTTGAACTGGAATTGCTCTATATAGACGATCTTGTTGACGAAATGCTCGCAGCGCTCCAAGGCAATGAACACCATTGTGAATTTGATGGGGTTGACACTGTTCTTACGACTGAAGGTCGCTACTGTGCGGCACCTCACACCCACAAGGTTACCTTAGGACAGATTGTGGAGCTACTTGAGCAATTCAAGGCTCAGCCACAGACACTCGTTATCCCGAGATTCCCGAAGGCTCATTCGCCAAGGCTCTCTACTCGACCTATCTAAGCTATCTGCCGAAAGAGAAGGTGTCGTTCCCATTAAAGATGAATGTTGACCCACGTGGATCTTTTACGGAACTTGTGAAAAGTGCCAATGTCGGTCAAGTAAGCATCAACATCTCCAAGCCCGGAATAACCAAGGGAGAGCACTGGCACAATACCAAGTGGGAGTTCTTTATTGTGGTGGCCGGTCACGGCAAAATCCAGCAACGTAAGCTCGGCACAGATGAAATCATCGAGTTCGAGGTAAGCGGTGATAAGATTGAGGCCGTGCACATGCTCCCAGGATATACCCATAACATCATCAACCTGTCGGACACCGAAGACCTAGTGACAGTGATGTACTGCAACGAGTGCTTCGACTCCAACCGTCCGACACATTCGGGGAGAAGGTATGCAATTCTATTTAAGCAAGAATTCATCCAATACCATAAAGTTTGCATCAGCAATAATGATAATGCTACATCATTATTCACAATATGTATGTGCAAACAACCTTTCTGAATCTGTCATATTCAGGGCTCTTTCTTATCAAGCTGGATTCCTTGGTGTTGCCATATTCTTCTTTTTATCGGGATTTGGGCTGATGGAGAGTGAGAGTAAAGCTCATCTTGGAATCGGGCAATTTCTAAAGAAGCGTTTGCTGAAAATTTATCTGCCGGTTTTGTTTGTGAGCGCAATATGGCTCTTTATTTCTCCATTTGCGATGTCTCACTCACCTTTTGCGGATTCCTGTTTGCTGCAAACAACGATAGAGGGGGGGGGTAAAGTGCTGTATATTAGCAATATACTATATTCGTTTGGCGATGACGTTCTGTGGTTTATAAAGATACTTATTCCACTCTACATCATTTTCTATCTTTTTTCCTTTTTATATCAATGGAATAGATGGGTAGCAATATCATTCATTTGGATAATAACAGTTGCAATCTCGGCTTATGTAGCGTTGACAAGAGCTTCGTATGAAGCAATCTCAATCGTTTACTTTACACTTGGAGTCCAGATGTCGTTATGCAAAGTTAAATCCAAAAAAGAATTGAGCTTGTATATTGGACTTATATCACTGGTAAGCTTATGCAATTACTTCTGTTTTGATTGGACGATTGCCCAACATGGTATATTAAATGCGGTCTTTATGGCTGTTTTAATATGTGTCTTATCCTTAAAAAGGATAGATATTAAAATCCCATCACTTCTTGCATTGCTCTCTTTTGACATATATCTGATACACAATAAGGTGCTTCTCTCGATGAAGGATAACTGCGACCATGTAGAGCTCATCTCATTCGTTGTCATTACGTTGTTGGCAACATCGCTTTTTTATCTTTTAAGGTCGAGATTATTAAAAGTTTAAAGTAAGTGTTACAATTGTTTGAGGAAGAAACCGAAAAGCAAAATAGTTTCCACTTTTATGATTACGCTATTAAAGAAAACAATTTCTCATCAATCACGTAAGCGGATAAGAAATCTTCTTTCACGATATTTTGGACATAATGTTATTAAAGGGAAGAAGCATAATTTCTTTAAGCATTCAGGAGCATATATGACAAATTGTCGTATAATCTTCCATGGCTCTGGCAATCAAATAGTTATGGGGGGGGGTAATCAGCTAATTAACTGTACGATAGAAATATTTGGCAATAATAATTCGATATATATCGGCGATGAGAATTTGTTTAACCATATTACATTTTGGATTGAAGATGAAAATTGTAAAATCCAAATAGGCAGTCTAAACAAATTTACTGGCCAATTACAACTTTCGGCAGTAGAGGGGACCTCGTTAACAATTGGCGATAATTGTCTGTTCTCTTCTGGTATAAACATAACTACAACTGATTCGCACTCTATTCTAAATGAGTCGGGCAACAGAATAAATCCATCACGTGATATTCAAATAGGTGACCATGTATGGGTCGGTACTAGAGTTTTAATACTCAAAGGTGTAAGCATAGCGGCTGACACAGTTGTAGGTGCCGCATCGTTAGTGTGCAGAAGTAGCATAGAAAATTGTGTTGCAATAGCCGGTAACCCTGCAAGGATTGTAAAGCGAAACATTAATTGGAACGAAAAAAGAATATAAAAATGTTCAAAAATAACGGAAAACTCAAACTTCTGATCATAGTCGGCACCCGTCCCGAAATAATCAGACTTGCGGCCGTCATCAACCGTTGCCGCGAATACTTTGACGTAATCCTTGCCCATACCGGCCAGAACTACGACTACAACCTCAACGGCGTGTTCTTCAAGGACCTCAAGCTTGAAGATCCCGAAGTATATATGGACGCTGTAGGCAAGGATCTCGGCGAAACCATGGGCAACATCATCGCCGCATCATATCAGCTGATGGTGGAAACCAAGCCCGACGCGGTTCTTGTGCTCGGTGATACCAACTCCTGCCTGAGCGTGATTGGTGCAAGCGTCTGCACATCCCCATCTTCCACATGGAAGCCGGCAACCGTTGCTTCGACGAATGCCTTCCTGAGGAAACAAACCGCCGCATTGTCGACATCATCTCCGATGTAAACATCTGTTACAGCGAACATGCCCGTCGCTATCTCAACGCATCGGGTGTGGCACCGCAGCGCACCTATGTTAGCGGAAGCCCCATGGCCGAAGTGCTCCATAATAATCTTCCCGAAATCGAAGCTTCCGACATCCTCAGCCGCCTCGGTTTGGAAAAAGGCCGCTACATCCTTCTGTCGGCTCATCGTGAGGAGAATATAGATACCGAGAAGAACTTCCTGTCGCTCTTCAACGCCATCAACGCCATGGCTGAGAAGTACGACATGCCCATTCTCTACAGCTGCCATCCCCGCTCGCGTAAACGCCTCGAACAAAGCGGCTTCCCGCTCGATAGCCGCGTGATAGCCCACGAACCCCTCGGCTTCCACGACTATAACAACCTGCAAATGAACTCATTCGCCGTGGTCAGCGATTCCGGCACGCTCCCAGAGGAGAGCAGTTTCTTTCTCTCTGTAGGAAAACCGATTGCCGCCGTCTGCATCCGAACCTCCACCGAGCGTCCCGAAGCCCTTGACAAAGGCGACTTCATTCTCGCCGGCATCGATGAGGCCTCGCTTCTGCAGGCCGTCGACGTTGCCGTCGAGATGAACCGCAACGGCCACCTCGGCTTACCCGTGCCCAACTACGTCGACGAATGCGTATCCACCAAGATCGTCAAGCTCATTCAGAGCTACACCGGCGTAGTCAACAAAATGGTCTGGCGCAAATTCTGATGATCAGATCTTAGGATTAAAGATTGAAGAGGCCTTATAAACGATTTATG
>PDYJ01001541.1_pt1 | contig 33470 bp, 15 predicted proteins | sample 1430841 | NCBI WGS metagenome assembly PDYJ01 (sample SAMN07237672, study PRJNA390542) | Gut metagenome, whole genome shotgun sequencing project. | isolation source: fecal pellets | host: Mus musculus | place: USA: New York, NY | collected 2016-10 | reverse complement strand
TATCAAGTCCATGCTACTTGACGCAACTAATCCTCCAATCGTAATAGCTAATTGACAAAGCAAAAGAGCAACAATTAGACTTACATCTTTTAGTCCAATACATCATCAATAGTCTTTTTTAGAAGAATGGGAACAGCAAAGTCTGTAGCCATTATGACTATAGTTATTAATAATGCTAATAAAAATTTAACCTTATGAACTTTGAAAAATTGGAATAGATACTTGAAGAAATCTTTAAGGCTATTTTCTTTTTTATATGATAAATTATTGAACTCTTCATTAGGTTCAGCTAATATAGCTAATCCTGTATGTTCCCCATTTGGAATCCAGTATTTAATAAAATCATCATTAGAATATGTCAATTTTCCTTGGGCAGGGTCTGCAATATTAGTATTTTTTTTTCTTAGAATTAATTTTGTACAACACAACAAAGTTGGCGTTGCTGCCAAAATAATATAGCAGGTAAAGGCATATCTGTAATATGTTCTGGTGAAATGCGAACAGCTGCTGACTCTAGCCCAATTTTGTTACAGCAAGATGTTATGTCTTTAATAGACATTCCGAGTCTATTGAGATCAGATATATTATGAAGATATCTTAACGGTATATTTGTTCCGTAATGTTTTGCAATCATACGGATACATGTTAAACCGCAATCAGAGTGTTCTATTTGTCGGAAGCACTTAAACATATTGTAATTATGTTACCGATAAACACTGGTTTTAACTGACTCTGGTCCTGTTATATCTATACGATTATCAACCTTTTTACCATATCCAAATGTATATGTGAGATTTATGGAAATAGCTCGTCCTGTTTCAAGGTAGTTATAGTGATAATTCAGATTGGGAGAATTATATTGAACCCACTCTTTCGATGATTATTGAAAATGTCTTCTATTTTCAAATCTAAATATAAGTTATTATTCCCATAAATAACAGCGAAGTTCCAATTATCCTGTTTCCAGGATTTTTCCATTCCGGATACGCTCACATCTTTATATGGACCTTCATATGATAATTCGATTCTGAAGTTACCTATAGTATAATCAGCACTTCCAGAAAGAGTAAGATAATTGAATTTAGTATGATATAATCCTCGCACATAGGTGTAATACCATTGAGGAGAAACCCAATAGAAAAGTTGTCATTAAAAAAAGTCCCTCTTAATTCAATATTAGCTCTGATATTATCAGAGGGTTTTGCATTAATCGTTTCTTTTACTAATCCTCCCAACTCTTTGGGGGCTGGTGAATATGTTGTGATGATATTGTTATAAGTTTTAACATATCCAAGGCCGAATGATAATGTTAGCCAATTTTGGGGTAGATATGTAGCATGTATATATGTATCCCAAGATGTGAGATTCTTAAGATATGGATTACCTAGAGCCCAAAGTAATTCAGAATTTTGTACTAAAACTGGATTGGATTCACTGGCAGAGGTGGGACGCATATAGAATTGTAAAGCTCCATTAATGGAGAATTTTCTCATCGGATTCCAATTAATAGAGGAGCTAATAGTTGGATAAATAGAATGTTCTTTAATATTTCCTACTTTCCAAAAAGATGCAGCAAAACCAGGGTCTATTGATACAGACATATGATCATTAGGATTCCAATTGAGTTTTAATTACAGACAGTATTGATTGTCTGGCTTGGTCTTGTGTTGTATTGGCTGAACCTTTGTAAAGAGTTGAAAACCAATCTATATTGTAGTCGAATTTAAATTGAAATAAACCATTTATTTGACAGCAAATAAGACGGTAAGATGGTTACCTTAAAGTTATTTACATCTTCAACGGTACTATTGAGAATAGGGACATTTAATCCTAGTTGATTAATTGTATTAGATCTATTTCTGGCATAAGAATATTTCCATATCCCAGAAAAATGCCATTTATCAGCAAGTCTAAAGTAATAATTCCCCATAACTTGAGGTGATAAACTTTTGGATTTAGAGGTAGATATGCTGTTTGAGAATCCGAATAAGTTTGGATTCCATATATCAGTGCTATTAGAACCGCTGCCGGGATTTCTATTCCAAGAAAAGGATATTGTATGTGTTATACGGATCTTTCAGTTGCATACTTTGCGTTAAATGCACATCTTAAACCATCTTCTCTATTGAAACTATTATTTTCCTCTTCTCTAGAAATAAACTCATATTTGGTGTCGTTGTAAAACAAATCGCTATAAGTGGTTTCTCCAGTCATTTTTGAACGATGATCACGGTAATAATTGCCAGAGAGCAAAAATCCATAGGTCATCTTTTTATAAACTAATTTTGAAGATGCTGTATAATAGCCATTGTTAGGGATTTTTTGGTACAGATTAATACGGCTCACACCACCAACAGAGTATTTAGGCATGATGAAATTAATTGCGATATTTGCTCCTTCAAAATTAGGATCAGATGGGTGCTCGATATATTGGACTCTCTTTACTTCATTTGGCCAAAAAGTAGCGAGATCGATATCATCAGCTTTTTCTCCATTTATAAAAATAGGAATAACTTCTCCAGATAAACTAACAATAAGCCCGTCTTTCTCTTTATAAAGGGGAGATGCATAGATTTAATAAGTGATGCAGGACTGTTAGAAAGTTTTTTCGCGTTTTTTGATGGTATGAAATTCATAACGCCTTTCTCAATCCATTGATTGTCACCCAAAACAATGACTTCTTTCAATTGTTTAGATGGAATGGAATCATCTGCTGCTGCAAATTTGCAACAGAACATTACTAAAATAGAAAATATGATAATAGACCATTTCATGCGAATAATTTATTGGGCTTTGAGATTAAACGAGTATTCAAAGATGTCTAGGATTATGCTATCTATATCCTCATCTGAATAGTTGAATGTACATTCCTCAGAAAGACGGGATTCTAATGCTCGTTGTTTACATCCACCACCACATATTGGTGCAATCCTACAGTTTAAACATATAGGTTTAGAGTATTTTGCAGTGTTCCGGTGGTGAACAACTACTGGGTCTAACTGTAGATTGCCGGAACAATCCAATTTGCCAATACGATTATCAGAGGTAAAATCTCGAGCAGTGCATCCAAACACGTCTCCATTATAGTTTACTAAAACGTGATTGATTTTATCTCCATAGCAAGAGTTTCGCACATCATGTGGAATATAATTAGAAAGTACGACGAATCCGCTGTCAATAAATAGTTTGCGAATTAATTTAATTTTTGTCTCGGTTTCATCAGTACGAGTTATTCTATCTTGCCAAACTCGCTGAAAGTCAAATCTTAAATATTTTTTAATATCGTCAGTAACGTCTTTAAATGATTTAAATATAGAGTTAATACTGTCAATGTTCTCACTAGTATAATTAACCCTAACAATAACGTCTATTTTTGATGAAGCTAGGCTGAATATATTTTTAACAATAAGGTCATAGCTGCCACTCCCGTTTTTGAAAAAACGAGTTTTATCATGGTAGGTTTTCCCACCATCAAGTGTGATTTGAAAACCGCAGGAATATTGCTTAAGAAACTGAATAATCTGATTAGTTAGTAACGCTCCATTCGATGTGAAGTGTATGTGTAATGAGACACCATGTGTTGTGCATAAAGAATGAGTATATGATATAATCTCTTTAGCGGTATTATTAAAATAGAAAAGAGGTTCCCCTCCAAAAAATCCAAGTTCAAAGGATTTGATAGATGGTCTTTTCAATATTGAATGTATATATGCCAGAGTTGAATTTAAAACTTCTGGACTCATCTTCGAATTAGGTATGTGGTTTTCATAACAATACCAACATCTAAAGTTGCAATCAAGTGTAGGATTAATATGAAGAATATACTCGTTCTTATTGTTGTCAGCATCATTAATGCGTTCCTTAAGTAAGGCTACTTCATCAATATCGGTATTTATGATGATTCCGGCATCTAACAATTGTTTGTGTAAGTAAGGGAAATTACACGAGAATCTATCAGTTAATAAATCTGAAAAATTTAATAACTGATTACGAACCACAACAAACTTTCCAGAAAAGGAATTGTATAACAGCGTGTGTTTGCCGTTAATAATTAGAATCGAGTTAAATACGCTCAGTTTCATATTAATATACGTAGAGACATCTACGCAGGCGTAGATGTCTCTACGTTAAAAGATGAGTAAATACACGTTTGTGCAAACACAAGAAAGGAAAAAATTCCTATTCAAAGACTACGGAATAAGTGCTACTAATCCAGTATCAGTGCTCTTCTGAAGTCTTTTCAATGTAGTGTTGAGACAACCACCACGATTTGTTGATTTGGAGCAAGCACTATTGTAATTTTCGCAGCTACCTCCATTCTTAGCTTTGTTGCATTGGTCGTAGAGCTCATTGATGCAGTCTCCACCATTGTCTCCTCCGATGAACTCCATGTTTGTTGAGAGAAGTGCTGACTCGCAGTTCCCGATTGTTGCATCCATCGGGAGGTTTTCGATGAATGCTGCAATTCTGTTTGTTTTCTGATTCATCATGTTCGTGTTAAAGGGCTATTAATCTGGTTAATGTGAAGCATTCAATACAAAGTCAGTGGTTTGTGATGAGAACTCCTACGATGCAAAGTTAATTGATTTTAGGAACTCCACCAAATATAATCATAAAAAAAAGAAAAAAAAATTTTTTTTTCTAAAAAAAAAGTATATGAAGAATTCTAAGCCAAATAGCTTAGTGTTAAGCTATGGTCGGTTATGAGAAAGAAATGAGGTGGTAGTCAAAGAATTATTGTGGAAAAAATTTGGGCAGTACGAAATTAATCACTAACTTTGCAACAATAAAACAATATAAAAATAAAACATTAAATAAATATAGCAATATAAATGGCCGAAGATAGAGTAGAAGAACTCAAGAGTATATTGCAGCAGAATGAGGTTAGTGTCGCCAATGCTCATGAGGCTTTGGAGCACCATCTCAATCAACTGCACCGTCTTGGGGCAACCTTGGAAGATAACGTGTGTGAAGTCCTCAGGAAAGTAATTGCTCAGGCAGAAGCTATCGAGGAACTTGACCGAATAACAAATTGGACATGGCGAAAATAATAGCGATAGCCAACCACAAGGGTGGTGTGGCTAAAACAACGAGTTGCGTAAATATAGCCGCAGCCTTGGCAAAAATGGGCCGTCGGGTATTGTTGGTGGATGTAGATCCACAAGCGAACCTTACGAGCAGTTTCACTGATGAAAGCAAGATAGAGGCTTCAATCTATGATGCAATGAAAGGTGCACCGGCGCCAATCATGAACATATCAGAGAACCTTGATTTGATACCATCCCACATAGATCTTGCTGGAGCAGATATGGTGTTTAGTAATAAGATTGCCCGGGAACAGATCCTTAAGAACATCCTTGATGAACTGAAGGCTGGGTATGACTATATAATTATAGATACTCCCCCGCTCTTGGTTTGGTTACAATCAATGCTCTCACTGCCGCTGACAGTGTGATCATATCAATCTGTGCGGAAACTCTCCCTCTCCGAGGATTGGTAATGCTCGATGAAATGATAGGAGACATCGCTCAAAGCATCAACAAGGGACTTCATGTTTCGGGAATCATAATCGCCAAGTACAATCGGCGCAAACTTGATAATGCGGTTATCGAGGCTATTCGTGAAAAGTATGGAGAAAAAATCTACAAGACCTATGTAAGAACTTGTGTGTCGGCGGCAGAAGCTCCGACCTATCGTCAAAGTGTTTTGGACTATGCTCCGGGATCAACCGTTGCGGAGGATTATAGAGCACTCGCAAAAGAGATAGACAATCAAACAATATAAAAATAAATAATTATAACAATATATAAATAAAACAATATAAAAAGTATGGCAAAAAAGACATTGACATCAGGATTGCTTGGTACAGTGACAGGCTTGAGCAAGGAGGCTGAATCAGTATCTACTAATTCGGCTGTTGCCCCTGTCGAAATGCCAAAAGAAGTGGCACTTGAAATACCGGGACAATTCGATAAGCGCAGACCGGGAAGACCGTCTGTCAACTCCGGAGAACCGGAGATATGTGTGACATTCAAACTTCCGGACTCACTTGCCCAGGAAATAAAGATGCTTGCCGTGGTTGAGCGCACAACTCAAAAGGAGATCATAACGACAGCATTGAAGGAGTATGTTTCTCAAAGAGTAAAATGACAATATAAAAATATTTCAATATATAATTGAATAAATAAAACAATTTATATTGTTGTTAATTGGAGCGGCCACAAATGCGGTCGCTCCAATTAAATTATAATACTTTCTCGATATGAAAAAGGAGCAGATTTGTGTATGTCGGGAGAAATGTCTATTTTTGTAAAACTGTAAAAGAAATTGTATTGATAATATACGCCCCCCTTAACGGGGCACGAGGAACGAGTGCCCCGCTGTTCAAAATTTTAGGTTATGAGTACAGATTTTAGTAAGGTTGACTTGAATAATTTTGATTTCGATACTCTTCCTGCGGATGAGTACCGGGAGTTTCTTCAGGCTTGGTCGGATTATCATGGTAGGCTGAACCGTGTTTCTGTGGATGTGTTGGAGCAGGAGTTTGAGCGTAAATCGGATTATCTTCAGTGTGGGGAGCATTATGAATTGTCAGAGCTTTATCCTGATGAGTTTATTGAGTTGTTGTTTGAGAGGAAAGCCTTTGAACAGGGTGAGGGAATTATTCCTTTTGAGGAAGTACAGAGTTATGAATACCAGTTGTGGTTGAAGCAGAAGATCCGGAACAAGGCTTTGAGGTCAGAGTCCTCCAATTCAGATGATGCACAGTCAGAGAAGATAGACTATAGTGGTTATCGTATGTGGAGATATAATCCTGTGGTGTTCTACAAGGATGGAAAGAAGAACAGGCATAGGTTGTTGTTGAAGGATGATGGCGAGAGTTTGAGTTTTCTCAATGGGCGGGACTTTGCGATATTGTCTCCGGTGACTTATGTAGGGCGTACTAACTCTTATAGGAACGCTCGGTTTCTTTATGCCTTTGCGATAGATCTTGACGGTGTAAGTATGCACGAGGTCCGTATGTTGTTGCGTGGTATGACAACGGGGGTCTATCCTGTTGCCAACATCATAGTCAATTCCGGACATGGGATTCATGTGTATTACCTGTTGAAGCGTCCGATTGAAATGTTCGCCACTCGCCTTGATGCGTTGAACAAGATGAAACGAGGTTTGACCAAGATTGTGTGGCTCGTGTCAAAACTTGGTGCGGAGAGGGCGCAGGTTCAGAGTGTAGTGCAGGGCTTCCGTGTGCCGGGAACCAAGACAAAGTTCGGCAAACCTATCCGGGCATTCTGGAACCGTTCCGCGCCCATGCACACGCCGGAGGAACTGAATAGCTTTTTAGGGCGTGCTTTCGGATTGTCTGATGAAGAACTTGGACAGTTGACAGATAAGACTCCGCATAATCCGTCCCGTGTGACGCTGAAAGAGGCGCAGGAACGATGGCCGGAGTGGTATGCCTCCCGTGTTATAGGACGTTGCAGGGTAGGCAAGAAGTGGCAACTCAATCGTGGATTATATGATTGGTGGTTGAATATCCTTAAAGACGGTCAGCAGGTGGAAGTGCATCACCGGTACTGGTGCATTCTTACATTGGTTGTCTATGCTGTCAAATGTAGCGTACCCCGTGATGAAGTCCTTGCTGATGCCCTATCCTTGGTTCCGGCTTTTGACCGCAAGACCGAGACAGTGGATAATCCCTTTACGGAGGACGATGTAAACGATGCTATGAGAGCCTATGACGAGGAATATAACAAGTGGCCGCTTAGGGTTATTGAAACAACCACAGGTATAAAAGTAGAAAGAAATAGACGTAATGGGCGGGTGCAGAATGTACATTTACGAAGAATTAGAATGCTTCAAGAAGTAGATTATCCTGATGGCACATGGCGTAAAGGGAATGGACGAAAGATTGCAACTCCGGATAATAGTCCTCATGCCTCTATCATAAAAGAATGGCGAGCGAAGAATCCGGATAGCAAGAACAAATCTTTGTGTGCCCGGGAGACAGGACTCTCAAGACCAACTGTTACCCGGTGGTGGGATTCTGCTATGCAGGAGTCACTAAAACAATAAAACATTAAATAAATAAAAACAATATATATTGTTTTATTGTTGGGCTTGCGGGTCCGTTTCATAGTTCTCTTCAAGAACCATAACCATAGTATGAATGTTATTTGTAAGGAAAATATTTACGCCTGAATATTCAGGTACAATAATTTTCAGAAATATGAATTTTCAAATCAAATAACAAATGCTTTATCAATGGATGAAACAGAAGAAGAAAAGGGTGATTTTTTAGAAGTCAGAAAATCTTTTGAGAAAGACCCAAGAAAGGTCATTGAGATAGAGATGGACAAGGATGGCAGATTCTCTGAGAGAACTCGATATGCTATGGAGAATACTCTGAATTTAAGTCTGCTTTCTCCCCCTGAGGGACCGAAGTTGGCAAGTGAGGCGGAGGCTCTGTTCGTGCTGTCAAAGCGCGGAACTGTTTTGGAAACAACAGAAGCTGATTTCATAGAGGGATATATCTCCCCTATGGTGTACCGTTCTTCCTCGATGAAGTTCCCGCAGGTTCCAATCGCTCCGAAGTTCGTGAAGATGATCAAGGATATGAACGCCGGAAGTGGTGTCCCGCACGCTACGATCACATCTACAATCAACAACATACTCGACCGCTTTTTCAGTGGATATTTGCTTGTGAGTAACCGTGTCAAAATGGGATACGGCAAGGTAGAGGAATAGCATAGGTATCCTCCGGAGGTCAGTTGTTTCAGGCGGTTCCATCGCTTGCGCGAGAGCAAATTTTTCAAATTTGCCATAGCTTAATAGGGCAAAATATTGTCTACGCCACCGCATCCACTCCGTTGGGACGCTATATTTAACCCTATTAAGCTATGGCAAATTTGAAAAATTTGCTCTCGCGCAAGCGATGGAACCGCCTGAAACAACTGACCTCCGGAGGATACCTATGCTATTCCTCTACCTTGCCGTATCCCATTTTGACACGGTTACTCACAAGCAAATATCCACTGAAAAAGCGGTCGAGTATGTTGTTGATTGTAGATGTGATCGTAGCGTGCGGGACACCACTTCCGGCGTTCATATCCTTGATCATCTTCACGAACTTCGGAGCGATTGGAACCTGCGGGAACTTCATCGAGGAAGAACGGTACACCATAGGGGAGATATATCCCTCTATGAAATCAGCTTCTGTTGTTTCCAAAACAGTTCCGCGCTTTGACAGCACGAACAGAGCCTCCGCCTCACTTGCCAACTTCGGTCCCTCAGGGGGAGAAAGCAGACTTAAATTCAGAGTATTCTCCATAGCATATCGAGTTCTCTCAGAGAATCTGCCATCCTTGTCCATCTCTATCTCAATGACCTTTCTTGGGTCTTTCTCAAAAGATTTTCTGACTTCTAAAAAATCACCCTTTTCTTCTTCTGTTTCATCCATTGATAAAGCATTTGTTATTTGATTTGAAAATTCATATTTCTGAAAATTATTGTACCTGAATATTCAGGCGTAAATATTTTCCTTACAAATAACATTCATACTATGGTTATGGTTCTTGAAGAGAACTATGAAACGGACCCGCAAGCCCAACAATAAAACAATATATATTGTTTTATTTATTTAATGTTTTATTGTTTTAGTGACTCCTGCATAGCAGAATCCCACCACCGGGTAACAGTTGGTCTTGAGAGTCCTGTCTCCCGGGCACACAAAGATTTGTTCTTGCTATCCGGATTCTTCGCTCGCCATTCTTTTATGATAGAGGCATGAGGACTATTATCCGGAGTTGCAATCTTTCGTCCATTCCCTTTACGCCATGTGCCATCAGGATAATCTACTTCTTGAAGCATTCTAATTCTTCGTAAATGTACATTCTGCACCCGCCCATTACGTCTATTTCTTTCTACTTTTATACCTGTGGTTGTTTCAATAACCCTAAGCGGCCACTTGTTATATTCCTCGTCATAGGCTCTCATAGCATCGTTTACATCGTCCTCCGTAAAGGGATTATCCACTGTCTCGGTCTTGCGGTCAAAAGCCGGAACCAAGGATAGGGCATCAGCAAGGACTTCATCACGGGGTACGCTACATTTGACAGCATAGACAACCAATGTAAGAATGCACCAGTACCGGTGATGCACTTCCACCTGCTGACCGTCTTTAAGGATATTCAACCACCAATCATATAATCCACGATTGAGTTGCCACTTCTTGCCTACCCTGCAACGTCCTATAACACGGGAGGCATACCACTCCGGCCATCGTTCCTGCGCCTCTTTCAGCGTCACACGGGACGGATTATGCGGAGTCTTATCTGTCAACTGTCCAAGTTCTTCATCAGACAATCCGAAAGCACGCCCTAAAAAGCTATTCAGTTCCTCCGGCGTGTGCATGGGCGCGGAACGGTTCCAGAATGCCCGGATAGGTTTGCCGAACTTTGTCTTGGTTCCCGGCACACGGAAGCCCTGCACTACACTCTGAACCTGCGCCCTCTCCGCACCAAGTTTTGACACGAGCCACACAATCTTGGTCAAACCTCGTTTCATCTTGTTCAACGCATCAAGGCGAGTGGCGAACATTTCAATCGGACGCTTCAACAGGTAATACACATGAATCCCATGTCCGGAATTGACTATGATGTTGGCAACAGGATAGACCCCCGTTGTCATACCACGCAACAACATACGGACCTCGTGCATACTTACACCGTCAAGATCTATCGCAAAGGCATAAAGAAACCGAGCGTTCCTATAAGAGTTAGTACGCCCTACATAAGTCACCGGAGACAATATCGCAAAGTCCCGCCCATTGAGAAAACTCAAACTCTCGCCATCATCCTTCAACAACAACCTATGCCTGTTCTTCTTTCCATCCTTGTAGAACACCACAGGATTATATCTCCACATACGATAACCACTATAGTCTATCTTCTCTGACTGTGCATCATCTGAATTGGAGGACTCTGACCTCAAAGCCTTGTTCCGGATCTTCTGCTTCAACCACAACTGGTATTCATAACTCTGTACTTCCTCAAAAGGAATAATTCCCTCACCCTGTTCAAAGGCTTTCCTCTCAAACAACAACTCAATAAACTCATCAGGATAAAGCTCTGACAATTCATAATGCTCCCCACACTGAAGATAATCCGATTTACGCTCAAACTCCTGCTCCAACACATCCACAGAAACACGGTTCAGCCTACCATGATAATCCGACCAAGCCTGAAGAAACTCCCGGTACTCATCCGCAGGAAGAGTATCGAAATCAAAATTATTCAAGTCAACCTTACTAAAATCTGTACTCATAACCTAAAATTTTGAACAGCGGGGCACTCGTTCCTCGTGCCCCGTTAAGGGGGGCGTATATTATCAATACAATTTCTTTTACAGTTTTACAAAAATAGACATTTCTCCCGACATACACAAATCTGCTCCTTTTTCATATCGAGAAAGTATTATAATTTAATTGGAGCGACCGCATTTGTGGCCGCTCCAATTAACAACAATATAAATTGTTTTATTTATTCAATTATATATTGAAATATTTTTATATTGTCATTTTACTCTTTGAGAAACATACTCCTTCAATGCTGTCGTTATGATCTCCTTTTGAGTTGTGCGCTCAACCACGGCAAGCATCTTTATTTCCTGGGCAAGTGAGTCCGGAAGTTTGAATGTCACACATATCTCCGGTTCTCCGGAGTTGACAGACGGTCTTCCCGGTCTGCGCTTATCGAATTGTCCCGGTATTTCAAGTGCCACTTCTTTTGGCATTTCGACAGGGGCAACAGCCGAATTAGTAGATACTGATTCAGCCTCCTTGCTCAAGCCTGTCACTGTACCAAGCAATCCTGATGTCAATGTCTTTTTTGCCATACTTTTTATATTGTTTTATTTATATATTGTTATAATTATTTATTTTTATATTGTTTGATTGTCTATCTCTTTTGCGAGTGCTCTATAATCCTCCGCAACGGTTGATCCCGGAGCATAGTCCAAAACACTTTGACGATAGGTCGGAGCTTCTGCCGCCGACACACAAGTTCTTACATAGGTCTTGTAGATTTTTTCTCCATACTTTTCACGAATAGCCTCGATAACCGCATTATCAAGTTTGCGCCGATTGTACTTGGCGATTATGATTCCCGAAACATGAAGTCCCTTGTTGATGCTTTGAGCGATGTCTCCTATCATTTCATCGAGCATTACCAATCCTCGGAGAGGGAGAGTTTCCGCACAGATTGATATGATCACACTGTCAGCGGCAGTGAGAGCATTGATTGTAACCAAACCAAGAGCGGGGGGAGTATCTATAATTATATAGTCATACCCAGCCTTCAGTTCATCAAGGATGTTCTTAAGGATCTGTTCCCGGGCAATCTTATTACTAAACACCATATCTGCTCCAGCAAGATCTATGTGGGATGGTATCAAATCAAGGTTCTCTGATATGTTCATGATTGGCGCCGGTGCACCTTTCATTGCATCATAGATTGAAGCCTCTATCTTGCTTTCATCAGTGAAACTGCTCGTAAGGTTCGCTTGTGGATCTACATCCACCAACAATACCCGACGGCCCATTTTTGCCAAGGCTGCGGCTATATTTACGCAACTCGTTGTTTTAGCCACACCACCCTTGTGGTTGGCTATCGCTATTATTTTCGCCATGTCCAATTTGTTATTCGGTCAAGTTCCTCGATAGCTTCTGCCTGAGCAATTACTTTCCTGAGGACTTCACACACGTTATCTTCCAAGGTTGCCCCAAGACGGTGCAGTTGATTGAGATGGTGCTCCAAAGCCTCATGAGCATTGGCGACACTAACCTCATTCTGCTGCAATATACTCTTGAGTTCTTCTACTCTATCTTCGGCCATTTATATTGCTATATTTATTTAATGTTTTATTTTTATATTGTTTTATTGTTGCAAAGTTAGTGATTAATTTCGTACTGCCCAAATTTTTTCCACAATAATTCTTTGACTACCACCTCATTTCTTTCTCATAACCGACCATAGCTTAACACTAAGCTATTTGGCTTAGAATTCTTCATATACTTTTTTTTTAGAAAAAAAAATTTTTTTTTCTTTTTTTTATGATTATATTTGGTGGAGTTCCTAAAATCAATTAACTTTGCATCGTAGGAGTTCTCATCACAAACCACTGACTTTGTATTGAATGCTTCACATTAACCAGATTAATAGCCCTTTAACACGAACATGATGAATCAGAAAACAAACAGAATTGCAGCATTCATCGAAAACCTCCCGATGGATGCAACAATCGGGAACTGCGAGTCAGCACTTCTCTCAACAAACATGGAGTTCATCGGAGGAGACAATGGTGGAGACTGCATCAATGAGCTCTACGACCAATGCAACAAAGCTAAGAATGGAGGTAGCTGCGAAAATTACAATAGTGCTTGCTCCAAATCAACAAATCGTGGTGGTTGTCTCAACACTACATTGAAAAGACTTCAGAAGAGCACTGATACTGGATTAGTAGCACTTATTCCGTAGTCTTTGAATAGGAATTTTTTCCTTTCTTGTGTTTGCACAAACGTGTATTTACTCATCTTTTAACGTAGAGACATCTACGCCTGCGTAGATGTCTCTACGTATATTAATATGAAACTGAGCGTATTTAACTCGATTCTAATTATTAACGGCAAACACACGCTGTTATACAATTCCTTTTCTGGAAAGTTTGTTGTGGTTCGTAATCAGTTATTAAATTTTTCAGATTTATTAACTGATAGATTCTCGTGTAATTTCCCTTACTTACACAAACAATTGTTAGATGCCGGAATCATCATAAATACCGATATTGATGAAGTAGCCTTACTTAAGGAACGCATTAATGATGCTGACAACAATAAGAACGAGTATATTCTTCATATTAATCCTACACTTGATTGCAACTTTAGATGTTGGTATTGTTATGAAAACCACATACCTAATTCGAAGATGAGTCCAGAAGTTTTAAATTCAACTCTGGCATATATACATTCAATATTGAAAAGACCATCTATCAAATCCTTTGAACTTGGATTTTTTGGAGGGGAACCTCTTTTCTATTTTAATAATACCGCTAAAGAGATTATATCATATACTCATTCTTTATGCACAACACATGGTGTCTCATTACACATACACTTCACATCGAATGGAGCGTTACTAACTAATCAGATTATTCAGTTTCTTAAGCAATATTCCTGCGGTTTTCAAATCACACTTGATGGTGGGAAAACCTACCATGATAAAACTCGTTTTTTCAAAAACGGGAGTGGCAGCTATGACCTTATTGTTAAAAATATATTCAGCCTAGCTTCATCAAAAATAGACGTTATTGTTAGGGTTAATTATACTAGTGAGAACATTGACAGTATTAACTCTATATTTAAATCATTTAAAGACGTTACTGACGATATTAAAAAATATTTAAGATTTGACTTTCAGCGAGTTTGGCAAGATAGAATAACTCGTACTGATGAAACCGAGACAAAAATTAAATTAATTCGCAAACTATTTATTGACAGCGGATTCGTCGTACTTTCTAATTATATTCCACATGATGTGCGAAACTCTTGCTATGGAGATAAAATCAATCACGTTTTAGTAAACTATAATGGAGACGTGTTTGGATGCACTGCTCGAGATTTTACCTCTGATAATCGTATTGGCAAATTGGATTGTTCCGGCAATCTACAGTTAGACCCAGTAGTTGTTCACCACCGGAACACTGCAAAATACTCTAAACCTATATGTTTAAACTGTAGGATTGCACCAATATGTGGTGGTGGATGTAAACAACGAGCATTAGAATCCCGTCTTTCTGAGGAATGTACATTCAACTATTCAGATGAGGATATAGATAGCATAATCCTAGACATCTTTGAATACTCGTTTAATCTCAAAGCCCAATAAATTATTCGCATGAAATGGTCTATTATCATATTTTCTATTTTAGTAATGTTCTGTTGCAAATTTGCAGCAGCAGATGATTCCATTCCATCTAAACAATTGAAAGAAGTCATTGTTTTGGGTGACAATCAATGGATTGAGAAAGGCGTTATGAATTTCATACCATCAAAAAACGCGAAAAAACTTTCTAACAGTCCTGCATCACTTATTAAATCTATGCATCTCCCCTTTATAAAAGAGAAAGACGGGCTTATTGTTAGTTTATCTGGAGAAGTTATTCCTATTTTTATAAATGGAGAAAAAGCTGATGATATCGATCTCGCTACTTTTTGGCCAAATGAAGTAAAGAGAGTCCAATATATCGAGCACCCATCTGATCCTAATTTTGAAGGAGCAAATATCGCAATTAATTTCATCATGCCTAAATACTCTGTTGGTGGTGTGAGCCGTATTAATCTGTACCAAAAAATCCCTAACAATGGCTATTATACAGCATCTTCAAAATTAGTTTATAAAAAGATGACCTATGGATTTTTGCTCTCTGGCAATTATTACCGTGATCATCGTTCAAAAATGACTGGAGAAACCACTTATAGCGATTTGTTTTACAACGACACCAAATATGAGTTTATTTCTAGAGAAGAGGAAAATAATAGTTTCAATAGAGAAGATGGTTTAAGATGTGCATTTAACGCAAAGTATGCAACTGAAAGATCCCGTATAACACATACAATATCCTTTTCTTGGAATAGAAATCCCGGCAGCGGTTCTAATAGCACTGATATATGGAATCCAAACTTATTCGGATTCTCAAACAGCATATCTACCTCTAAATCCAAAAGTTTATCACCTCAAGTTATGGGGAATTATTACTTTAGACTTGCTGATAAATGGCATTTTTCTGGGATATGGAAATATTCTTATGCCAGAAATAGATCTAATACAATTAATCAACTAGGATTAAATGTCCCTATTCTCAATAGTACCGTTGAAGATGTAAATAACTTTAAGGTAACCATCTTACCGTCTTATTTGCTGTCAAATAAATGGTTATTTCAATTTAAATTCGACTACAATATAGATTGGTTTTCAACTCTTTACAAAGGTTCAGCCAATACAACACAAGACCAAGCCAGACAATCAATACTGTCTGTAATTAAACTCAATTGGAATCCTAATGATCATATGTCTGTATCAATAGACCCTGGTTTTGCTGCATCTTTTTGGAAAGTAGGAAATATTAAAGAACATTCTATTTATCCAACTATTAGCTCCTCTATTAATTGGAATCCGATGAGAAAATTCTCCATTAATGGAGCTTTACAATTCTATATGCGTCCCACCTCTGCCAGTGAATCCAATCCAGTTTTAGTACAAAATTCTGAATTACTTTGGGCTCTAGGTAATCCATATCTTAAGAATCTCACATCTTGGGATACATATATACATGCTACATATCTACCCCAAAATTGGCTAACATTATCATTCGGCCTTGGATATGTTAAAACTTATAACAATATCATCACAACATATTCACCAGCCCCCAAAGAGTTGGGAGGATTAGTAAAAGAAACGATTAATGCAAAACCCTCTGATAATATCAGAGCTAATATTGAATTAAGAGGGACTTTTTTTAATGACAACTTTTCTATTGGGGTTTCTCCTCAATGGTATTACACCTATGTGCGAGGATTATATCATACTAAATTCAATTATCTTACTCTTTCTGGAAGTGCTGATTATACTATAGGTAACTTCAGAATCGAATTATCATATGAAGGTCCATATAAAGATGTGAGCGTATCCGGAATGGAAAAATCCTGGAAACAGGATAATTGGAACTTCGCTGTTATTTATGGGAATAATAACTTATATTTAGATTTGAAAATAGAAGACATTTTCAATAATCATCGAAAGAGTTGGGTTCAATATAATTCTCCCAATCTGAATTATCACTATAACTACCTTGAAACAGGACGAGCTATTTCCATAAATCTCACATATACATTTGGATATGGTAAAAAGGTTGATAATCGTATAGATATAACAGGACCAGAGTCAGTTAAAACCAGTGTTTATCGGTAACATAATTACAATATGTTTAAGTGCTTCCGACAAATAGAACACTCTGATTGCGGTTTAACATGTATCCGTATGATTGCAAAACATTACGGAACAAATATACCGTTAAGATATCTTCATAATATATCTGATCTCAATAGACTCGGAATGTCTATTAAAGACATAACATCTTGCTGTAACAAAATTGGGCTAGAGTCAGCAGCTGTTCGCATTTCACCAGAACATATTACAGATATGCCTTTACCTGCTATATTATTTTGGCAGCAACGCCACTTTGTTGTGTTGTACAAAATTAATTCTAAGAAAAAAAAATACTATATTGCAGACCCTGCCCAAGGAAAATTGACATATTCTAATGATGATTTTATTAAATACTGGATTCCAAATGGGGAACATACAGGATTAGCTATATTAGCTGAACCTAATGAAGAGTTCAATAATTTATCATATAAAAAAGAAAATAGCCTTAAAGATTTCTTCAAGTATCTATTCCAATTTTTCAAAGTTCATAAGGTTAAATTTTTATTAGCATTATTAATAACTATAGTCATAATGGCTACAGACTTTGCTGTTCCCATTCTTCTAAAAAAGACTATTGATGATGGTATTGGACTAAAAGATGTAAGTCTAATTGTTGCTCTTTTGCTTTGTCAATTAGCTATTACGATTGGAGGATTAGTTGCGTCAAGTAGCATGGACTTGATACTAACCAAAACAGGTTTGGGAGTACATCTAGATATGGTAAATACCTTCCTTGAACGACTTGCAAAATTTCCATTATCCTTTTTTGACAAAAAGGTAAGTTCTGATTTTGTTCAAAAAATAAGTGATCAATCTAGAATTAAAGATTTCTTATTGACATTCCCAAATTCAATATTAATAATGATTCTAACAATTATTGTCTTCTCCACATTATTATTTCATTATAGTGTTATCATTTTTTTTATTTTTATATTAATGTCGTTATTCGAAATCGTTTGGAACACTTTATTTCTAAATAAGCGAAAGACATTAGATTATGCTTATTTTACTAATTCATCAGAAAATAGAAACCATGCCTACGAGTTAACTAATGGTATGGCGGATTTAAAAGTAAATAATGCAGAGTATTCAAGAATAGGTAAATGGAAGGAAACCCAAACGGCCATTAATAAAATATCTATGAAATCAGCATGGGTGAATACTATCCAAGGGGGAGGGCATACTACAATCACTCGTATTAAAGACCTACTTGTAACTGGTATTGGAGCCACAATGGTCATATATGGAGATCTAACAATTGGAGCCTTGATGACATTAGGTTACATTACTGGACGATTATCACAACCTTTTACCACTCTTGGAACTTCTATTAGTTCTCTTCAAGATGCTTTGCTTTCTTATCAAAGAATTGATGATGTTATACATGATGATTCCGAATTTAGAGGTTCAAAAACATTTTCTGAAGCTTCAATAGAATTCAAAAATGTGTATTTTAAATATGCTGGATCAAGCTCTCCTTTTGTCATAAAGGATTTTAATCTTACGATTGAAAAAGGAAAAGTTACAGCTTTGGTCGGAGAAAGCGGATGTGGAAAATCTACTTTGATTAAACTTATGCTTGGTTTTTATATTCCGCAAAAAGGGACTCTAACATTAAGTGGTTATAATGTACGCGATATAGATAACCAGAATTGGCTAAGACATTGTGGAGTTGTTATGCAAGAAGCTAAAATATTCACAGGTACTATATTAGAAAATATTTCTCTTTCTGAAGATAAACCTAATATAGAAAAAGCCTTGCATTTATTAGATACTGTAGGACTAATGACATTTATAAATTCATTGCCCATGGGTATTCATACAAAAGTTGGAGTTTCAGGGATTGAAATGAGCGGAGGACAAAAACAAAGGCTTATGATTGCACGAGCATTATACAAAGATCCAGACCTATTATTTTTAGATGAAGCGACCTCTTCTTTAGATGCAAACAACGAATCATCTATAGTTTCAAATATCAATTCTATAAAAAATGGTAAGACCATAGTTATTGCAGCACATAGACTTAGTACCGTTAAAAATGCAGACAAAATAGTTTTTATTAAAGACGGTTGCATTGCAGAAGTAGGAAGTCATGACGAATTGATTGCACTAAAAGGCAATTATTGGCAACTAGTTAGAAATCAATTACAACTGTCAGTATAGTTCAACTATTTTGTTTTACATCAGTTCTAAATCGGCCGTTTTTGAGAATGTCCGGCAATAGGGCTTCAGACTGCCTCAAACAAGGAAATATCCGTCTCAAAACCCATATCTAAATCAAGCTCTCTTTTCGTGAGAGCAACTGGGTTTTAGAGATTCCATAAATCGACTTCTTGCCATAAGTGGGTTAAAAATACAACTTATGGCAAAAAGTCGGTCTGTAAATAGAATTCTCAACACTCAAATTTACCACCATACACAGTCTTTTCCATCTTAACAGTGGTAAATTTAGCTGTATTTAGCATCGGAACATCCATTATGAGAACGACATTTAGCCACAAGTAGGTTGAATTCTCTGCTTATAGCTATGAATCGTTTTCCAGCCTAACAAACAAAGCTCATCAACCACTAACAGTATCGACATTTAGCCATAAGTGGTAAACTTTTACCACTTATGGCTAAATGTCGATTATTTTTCGTACCTTTGCAAAAAATTCAACTACAATGATAGTAGGACGTGCCGAAGAAATCAGGCAGCTCAAAAGAGCCTATGCCTCTGAATATTCCGAGTTCGTAGCGGTTTATGGCCGACGTAGAATTGGAAAAACATTCCTTATAAGGGAATGCTTCAAGAATTGTTTCACATTCCAATATACCGGAGTCTGGAACATTTCAAACAAGGAACAGTTGGAAGAATTTTACCAAAACCTGATAAGACAAGGTTTGTCAACCGAGTCAAAACCTCCCAAGAGCTGGTTTGAGGCTTTCCATCTTCTCGAAGACCTAATAATAGCGTCCCGACAAGAAAAAAAAATAATATTTCTTGATGAGCTTCCGTGGATGGATACCCCAAATTCCAGATTCATTCCTGCATTTGAGCATTTTTGGAACGGATGGGCTTCAGCAAGAAAAGACATTCTACTCATAATCTGTGGAAGCGCAACATCTTGGATAATAAACAAGATATTCCGAAACAAGGGTGGACTATATAACCGTGTGACATATCGGATCAGACTTAACCAATTCTCCTTGGCGGAATGCGAAGAATTTGTCAAGTCTTATGGACTTGGCTTCAACAGAAATATGATATTGGAAGGCTACATGGTTATGGGCGGAGTTCCATACTATTGGTCTAAACTTGATGCCTCAAAAAGCATAGGGCAGAACATCAATAATCTTTTCCTTAAAGAAAACGGTATGCTACGAGATGAATTTAACTTCATATATGCCACAATTTTCAACCGACCGGAAAAATATCTGAAAGTAGTGGAAGCATTAGCCGGAAAAAAATCAGGACTGACAAGAGACGAAATAATAAAGAACAGTAAATTAGAAAGCAACGGACAACTGAGCGGCATACTGGAAGACCTGATAGAATGTGGGTTTGTCAGAAAATATTGCCATACAGACAAGAGGCTTAGGGATGCCATATATCAACTTGTTGACTGCTACACACTCTTCTATTATCAGTTTGTAAAGTCTGCACATGCTGTCGATGAAGAATACTGGGTAAGGCTTATGAGAACACCCACTTATAACACATGGTGCGGATTGTCCTTTGAAAGAGTATGCCTACTGCATACCCGGCAGATAAAGGTCGCTCTCGGAATATCCGGAATAATGGCTAACATTTTCTCATGGCATACCAAGGGTAACGACTATCATCCCGGTGTCCAGATTGACCTGCTTATCGACAGGGCAGACAATGTGATCAGCGTATGCGAAATGAAATATGCGCCAGACGGATATGAAATGACCTCAAAAGCCTATGACAATTTGAAAACCAAAATGAGCGTGTTAGGACGATATATGCCCGCAAAAAAATTCATATCACCAGCTCTTATAACATCCAACGGAGTCAAGAGGAATATGTATTCTGACGAAATATACGACAAAGTTACCGGTGACCAATTATTCCAGCCATGACCATAGGATATGCAAGGGTATCGACCTCCGGACAGAACCTTGACGGACAGTGCGACAGTCTCCGGCAAGCCGGATGCGAGAGGATATACAGCGAGAAGATATCGGGGGGCAAGATGAGTATCCCCAAGCAAGGCGAAGGGGGGTATTAGACTATCCCCCTTACGGTTTTATGCGGCAAGCCTCCCGACAACATCACATCTTCATGCCTCGCCTCGGAGACTCCGGCTTCTGTTGCCTGCGCTGCTCTTCTTCCTGTTTTTTCTTCAGACCGAGAGCTTCCGTAACCTTAGCCCATATATGTTTGAAGAAGTCGGCTATCCGCATTCCGCACATGGAGATGAAAGAGTCGTTTCCATTTCCCTCCTTTTTGATTATGACCTCCTGACAATATTCCTTCGGAATCCTTTTCCCATTGGAGGGGTCTTTCCAAGGATACGGTTTATACGTCACCGACCCACCATTTAATATGTAGTCCTGACACTTCGGATCAGACACCCCTATGGTGACAAGCTCACGCAAGAGCCTTGTCTCCTCGGGATGTCTCCGCTCTAAAGCCGAATGTACACCCGATACCGTCTTCTCCAACTGCTTCTTGTCTGCCTCGGCTTCCTCCCTTGCCTTCCGTTCCTTCTCCGTCTCTCCCCTCGCCTTCTCAATCTCGCTATCCTTGCCTGACACGAGCAGCTTGAGTCCGGCATTCTCTTTCGCCAGCCTCTCGACGTCCTTTCTGGCAAGGATACTTATCGAGGCTTTGTTGATGCGTTCAAGAGCCTCCATTTCTATCTTCCGCACTTCCTTCTCCCTGCTGTCATACGATGCCAGCAGTCTGTCGGCTGAAAGCTCGACACCCTCCAGATATTCGTTGGCGGTGAACAAGGTGTCGAATTTGCTCCGCTCCTCTTCAACTTTTGGCTTGAGTTCCTCCAGCTCTCTTTGTTGACGGGCTATCTCCCGGTTCTTCTCCGCAAGCTCGGATTCCTTGCCGGAAATCTCATCCTCCTTCTGCCGGATAACCTTGTCTCGGCTCTCTATCTCGGCATCCTTTTTTACAAGAAGGTTCTCCACCTTTGCAAGCTCGGCAAGCACCTCGTCAAGCCGGACGTGCATTTCCTCGCAATGCTCCTTGTAATACTGCGCAAGCTCCTTATGCCTTGCCGGGCTACCCTCCTCGCCACGGCGAAGTCCGAACTGCGCCATAACCTCGGCATATTCCGTCTGTCTCCGCTTGAGTCCGGATTTCGTCATTATGTCGTCGGCGCAAAGCCGCAATGTCGATGCGTCCGCCTTCTTCTTGTAGCGTCTCTTCTTTTTCGGTGCCTCCGCTCCCTCGGCAGCTGCCATCTCCTTGTCCTTAGCGAGCCTCTTCTTAGTGGTCGCCTGTTTCTTGCTCTCGCCCTGAACAACCGGGACAAGCGACACATGGAGGTGCGGAGTCTCCTCGTCCATGTGCAGAACCGCACTCACGATGTTCTCCTTTCCATGTTCCCTCTGCGCCCATTTTACCGATTCCCGACACCAGTCCAAGAGCCGTCCTTGGGCGATTATCTCCGCCATAGCCTCAGGCGACGCGCTCAGCCGGATCTCGATGCAGCACACCTGGTCTTTCCGGATCTTGCGCTCATACTCGTTGCCTTCCTTGTCAATCTGACGCTTTACAGCCATGAGCCGCTTCTCGATGGCGGCGGTGCGCCCGGTCTTTTTCGCCTCCGGAATGAACTCCCGGTTATGCTTCGTAAGGTCGGAACGCTTGATGTTGTAGGGTACGTGCTCCGAACCGTCAGCCTTCCTCCTCTCGATGTGGGTGGTGTAGCTGACAGGAGGGCCGTAGCACTTCGCATAATGACAGACAACGTAATTGCTCATTTTTTCTGGTTGTGGGTGGCTGGACGGATGTACTTGAGTACACGTTTATAAGTTAGCATATCAATATTTCACATTGATTACATGAAAGCTGTTACCTCCGTATGATTGATTGACTGATTGGTCAGGTCAGCGATCAATCACCTGCTCAGTCAGTCACATAATCGATTGTCCGATTAATAAGTTAATTGATTAGTCAGTCAATCAATTCTTCATTCAATCACTTGTTCATACGTCTGAACGTTCATTTGTTTGATTGTTCAGACGTTCAAACGTTCAGACGTTCATTCATTCATACACACGGTATAAAAAGACTTCATGACGGCAGCAGGATTTCTCCGGATCATGCTGGATACGGCCCGGAAGGGTTGCAAGGGGAACGGCGGCCGCAGAGCGGTTCCCTTTGCCGGAGGGTGCAGGGAGAGGGTCACTCCCTGCTCAGGGGTGCCGGGGGCTGAAAGCCCTTGGCCGTGGGTCCGGGAAGGGTCATCCCGGCGGTGGGGTTCAAAGGGGAGAGGCCACTCCCCTTGTGGGGGTTGTAGGGGGCAAAGCCTCCTGCCTTAATAGGGTTAAATATAGCGTCCCAACGGAGTGGATGCGGTGGCGTAGACAATATTTTGCCCTATTAAGCTATGGCAAATTTGAAAAATTTGCTCTCGCGCAAGCGATGGAACCGCCTGAAACAACTGACCTCCGGAGGATACCTATGCTATTCCTCTACCTTGCCGTATCCCATTTTGACACGGTTACTCACAAGCAAATATCCACTGAAAAAGCGGTCGAGTATGTTGTTGATTGTAGATGTGATCGTAGCGTGCGGGACACCACTTCCGGCGTTCATATCCTTGATCATCTTCACGAACTTCGGAGCGATTGGAACCTGCGGGAACTTCATCGAGGAAGAACGGTACACCATAGGGGAGATATATCCCTCTATGAAATCAGCTTCTGTTGTTTCCAAAACAGTTCCGCGCTTTGACAGCACGAACAGAGCCTCCGCCTCACTTGCCAACTTCGGTCCCTCAGGGGGAGAAAGCAGACTTAAATTCAGAGTATTCTCCATAGCATATCGAGTTCTCTCAGAGAATCTGCCATCCTTGTCCATCTCTATCTCAATGACCTTTCTTGGGTCTTTCTCAAAAGATTTTCTGACTTCTAAAAAATCACCCTTTTCTTCTTCTGTTTCATCCATTGATAAAGCATTTGTTATTTGATTTGAAAATTCATATTTCTGAAAATTATTGTACCTGAATATTCAGGCGTAAATATTTTCCTTACAAATAACATTCATACTATGGTTATGGTTCTTGAAGAGAACTATGAAACGGACCCGCAAGCCCAACAATAAAACAATATATATTGTTTTATTTATTTAATGTTTTATTGTTTTAGTGACTCCTGCATAGCAGAATCCCACCACCGGGTAACAGTTGGTCTTGAGAGTCCTGTCTCCCGGGCACACAAAGATTTGTTCTTGCTATCCGGATTCTTCGCTCGCCATTCTTTTATGATAGAGGCATGAGGACTATTATCCGGAGTTGCAATCTTTCGTCCATTCCCTTTACGCCATGTGCCATCAGGATAATCTACTTCTTGAAGCATTCTAATTCTTCGTAAATGTACATTCTGCACCCGCCCATTACGTCTATTTCTTTCTACTTTTATACCTGTGGTTGTTTCAATAACCCTAAGCGGCCACTTGTTATATTCCTCGTCATAGGCTCTCATAGCATCGTTTACATCGTCCTCCGTAAAGGGATTATCCACTGTCTCGGTCTTGCGGTCAAAAGCCGGAACCAAGGATAGGGCATCAGCAAGGACTTCATCACGGGGTACGCTACATTTGACAGCATAGACAACCAATGTAAGAATGCACCAGTACCGGTGATGCACTTCCACCTGCTGACCGTCTTTAAGGATATTCAACCACCAATCATATAATCCACGATTGAGTTGCCACTTCTTGCCTACCCTGCAACGTCCTATAACACGGGAGGCATACCACTCCGGCCATCGTTCCTGCGCCTCTTTCAGCGTCACACGGGACGGATTATGCGGAGTCTTATCTGTCAACTGTCCAAGTTCTTCATCAGACAATCCGAAAGCACGCCCTAAAAAGCTATTCAGTTCCTCCGGCGTGTGCATGGGCGCGGAACGGTTCCAGAATGCCCGGATAGGTTTGCCGAACTTTGTCTTGGTTCCCGGCACACGGAAGCCCTGCACTACACTCTGAACCTGCGCCCTCTCCGCACCAAGTTTTGACACGAGCCACACAATCTTGGTCAAACCTCGTTTCATCTTGTTCAACGCATCAAGGCGAGTGGCGAACATTTCAATCGGACGCTTCAACAGGTAATACACATGAATCCCATGTCCGGAATTGACTATGATGTTGGCAACAGGATAGACCCCCGTTGTCATACCACGCAACAACATACGGACCTCGTGCATACTTACACCGTCAAGATCTATCGCAAAGGCATAAAGAAACCGAGCGTTCCTATAAGAGTTAGTACGCCCTACATAAGTCACCGGAGACAATATCGCAAAGTCCCGCCCATTGAGAAAACTCAAACTCTCGCCATCATCCTTCAACAACAACCTATGCCTGTTCTTCTTTCCATCCTTGTAGAACACCACAGGATTATATCTCCACATACGATAACCACTATAGTCTATCTTCTCTGACTGTGCATCATCTGAATTGGAGGACTCTGACCTCAAAGCCTTGTTCCGGATCTTCTGCTTCAACCACAACTGGTATTCATAACTCTGTACTTCCTCAAAAGGAATAATTCCCTCACCCTGTTCAAAGGCTTTCCTCTCAAACAACAACTCAATAAACTCATCAGGATAAAGCTCTGACAATTCATAATGCTCCCCACACTGAAGATAATCCGATTTACGCTCAAACTCCTGCTCCAACACATCCACAGAAACACGGTTCAGCCTACCATGATAATCCGACCAAGCCTGAAGAAACTCCCGGTACTCATCCGCAGGAAGAGTATCGAAATCAAAATTATTCAAGTCAACCTTACTAAAATCTGTACTCATAACCTAAAATTTTGAACAGCGGGGCACTCGTTCCTCGTGCCCCGTTAAGGGGGGCGTATATTATCAATACAATTTCTTTTACAGTTTTACAAAAATAGACATTTCTCCCGACATACACAAATCTGCTCCTTTTTCATATCGAGAAAGTATTATAATTTAATTGGAGCGACCGCATTTGTGGCCGCTCCAATTAACAACAATATAAATTGTTTTATTTATTCAATTATATATTGAAATATTTTTATATTGTCATTTTACTCTTTGAGAAACATACTCCTTCAATGCTGTCGTTATGATCTCCTTTTGAGTTGTGCGCTCAACCACGGCAAGCATCTTTATTTCCTGGGCAAGTGAGTCCGGAAGTTTGAATGTCACACATATCTCCGGTTCTCCGGAGTTGACAGACGGTCTTCCCGGTCTGCGCTTATCGAATTGTCCCGGTATTTCAAGTGCCACTTCTTTTGGCATTTCGACAGGGGCAACAGCCGAATTAGTAGATACTGATTCAGCCTCCTTGCTCAAGCCTGTCACTGTACCAAGCAATCCTGATGTCAATGTCTTTTTTGCCATACTTTTTATATTGTTTTATTTATATATTGTTATAATTATTTATTTTTATATTGTTTGATTGTCTATCTCTTTTGCGAGTGCTCTATAATCCTCCGCAACGGTTGATCCCGGAGCATAGTCCAAAACACTTTGACGATAGGTCGGAGCTTCTGCCGCCGACACACAAGTTCTTACATAGGTCTTGTAGATTTTTTCTCCATACTTTTCACGAATAGCCTCGATAACCGCATTATCAAGTTTGCGCCGATTGTACTTGGCGATTATGATTCCCGAAACATGAAGTCCCTTGTTGATGCTTTGAGCGATGTCTCCTATCATTTCATCGAGCATTACCAATCCTCGGAGAGGGAGAGTTTCCGCACAGATTGATATGATCACACTGTCAGCGGCAGTGAGAGCATTGATTGTAACCAAACCAAGAGCGGGGGGAGTATCTATAATTATATAGTCATACCCAGCCTTCAGTTCATCAAGGATGTTCTTAAGGATCTGTTCCCGGGCAATCTTATTACTAAACACCATATCTGCTCCAGCAAGATCTATGTGGGATGGTATCAAATCAAGGTTCTCTGATATGTTCATGATTGGCGCCGGTGCACCTTTCATTGCATCATAGATTGAAGCCTCTATCTTGCTTTCATCAGTGAAACTGCTCGTAAGGTTCGCTTGTGGATCTACATCCACCAACAATACCCGACGGCCCATTTTTGCCAAGGCTGCGGCTATATTTACGCAACTCGTTGTTTTAGCCACACCACCCTTGTGGTTGGCTATCGCTATTATTTTCGCCATGTCCAATTTGTTATTCGGTCAAGTTCCTCGATAGCTTCTGCCTGAGCAATTACTTTCCTGAGGACTTCACACACGTTATCTTCCAAGGTTGCCCCAAGACGGTGCAGTTGATTGAGATGGTGCTCCAAAGCCTCATGAGCATTGGCGACACTAACCTCATTCTGCTGCAATATACTCTTGAGTTCTTCTACTCTATCTTCGGCCATTTATATTGCTATATTTATTTAATGTTTTATTTTTATATTGTTTTATTGTTGCAAAGTTAGTGATTAATTTCGTACTGCCCAAATTTTTTCCACAATAATTCTTTGACTACCACCTCATTTCTTTCTCATAACCGACCATAGCTTAACACTAAGCTATTTGGCTTAGAATTCTTCATATACTTTTTTTTTAGAAAAAAAAATTTTTTTTTCTTTTTTTTATGATTATATTTGGTGGAGTTCCTAAAATCAATTAACTTTGCATCGTAGGAGTTCTCATCACAAACCACTGACTTTGTATTGAATGCTTCACATTAACCAGATTAATAGCCCTTTAACACGAACATGATGAATCAGAAAACAAACAGAATTGCAGCATTCATCGAAAACCTCCCGATGGATGCAACAATCGGGAACTGCGAGTCAGCACTTCTCTCAACAAACATGGAGTTCATCGGAGGAGACAATGGTGGAGACTGCATCAATGAGCTCTACGACCAATGCAACAAAGCTAAGAATGGAGGTAGCTGCGAAAATTACAATAGTGCTTGCTCCAAATCAACAAATCGTGGTGGTTGTCTCAACACTACATTGAAAAGACTTCAGAAGAGCACTGATACTGGATTAGTAGCACTTATTCCGTAGTCTTTGAATAGGAATTTTTTCCTTTCTTGTGTTTGCACAAACGTGTATTTACTCATCTTTTAACGTAGAGACATCTACGCCTGCGTAGATGTCTCTACGTATATTAATATGAAACTGAGCGTATTTAACTCGATTCTAATTATTAACGGCAAACACACGCTGTTATACAATTCCTTTTCTGGAAAGTTTGTTGTGGTTCGTAATCAGTTATTAAATTTTTCAGATTTATTAACTGATAGATTCTCGTGTAATTTCCCTTACTTACACAAACAATTGTTAGATGCCGGAATCATCATAAATACCGATATTGATGAAGTAGCCTTACTTAAGGAACGCATTAATGATGCTGACAACAATAAGAACGAGTATATTCTTCATATTAATCCTACACTTGATTGCAACTTTAGATGTTGGTATTGTTATGAAAACCACATACCTAATTCGAAGATGAGTCCAGAAGTTTTAAATTCAACTCTGGCATATATACATTCAATATTGAAAAGACCATCTATCAAATCCTTTGAACTTGGATTTTTTGGAGGGGAACCTCTTTTCTATTTTAATAATACCGCTAAAGAGATTATATCATATACTCATTCTTTATGCACAACACATGGTGTCTCATTACACATACACTTCACATCGAATGGAGCGTTACTAACTAATCAGATTATTCAGTTTCTTAAGCAATATTCCTGCGGTTTTCAAATCACACTTGATGGTGGGAAAACCTACCATGATAAAACTCGTTTTTTCAAAAACGGGAGTGGCAGCTATGACCTTATTGTTAAAAATATATTCAGCCTAGCTTCATCAAAAATAGACGTTATTGTTAGGGTTAATTATACTAGTGAGAACATTGACAGTATTAACTCTATATTTAAATCATTTAAAGACGTTACTGACGATATTAAAAAATATTTAAGATTTGACTTTCAGCGAGTTTGGCAAGATAGAATAACTCGTACTGATGAAACCGAGACAAAAATTAAATTAATTCGCAAACTATTTATTGACAGCGGATTCGTCGTACTTTCTAATTATATTCCACATGATGTGCGAAACTCTTGCTATGGAGATAAAATCAATCACGTTTTAGTAAACTATAATGGAGACGTGTTTGGATGCACTGCTCGAGATTTTACCTCTGATAATCGTATTGGCAAATTGGATTGTTCCGGCAATCTACAGTTAGACCCAGTAGTTGTTCACCACCGGAACACTGCAAAATACTCTAAACCTATATGTTTAAACTGTAGGATTGCACCAATATGTGGTGGTGGATGTAAACAACGAGCATTAGAATCCCGTCTTTCTGAGGAATGTACATTCAACTATTCAGATGAGGATATAGATAGCATAATCCTAGACATCTTTGAATACTCGTTTAATCTCAAAGCCCAATAAATTATTCGCATGAAATGGTCTATTATCATATTTTCTATTTTAGTAATGTTCTGTTGCAAATTTGCAGCAGCAGATGATTCCATTCCATCTAAACAATTGAAAGAAGTCATTGTTTTGGGTGACAATCAATGGATTGAGAAAGGCGTTATGAATTTCATACCATCAAAAAACGCGAAAAAACTTTCTAACAGTCCTGCATCACTTATTAAATCTATGCATCTCCCCTTTATAAAAGAGAAAGACGGGCTTATTGTTAGTTTATCTGGAGAAGTTATTCCTATTTTTATAAATGGAGAAAAAGCTGATGATATCGATCTCGCTACTTTTTGGCCAAATGAAGTAAAGAGAGTCCAATATATCGAGCACCCATCTGATCCTAATTTTGAAGGAGCAAATATCGCAATTAATTTCATCATGCCTAAATACTCTGTTGGTGGTGTGAGCCGTATTAATCTGTACCAAAAAATCCCTAACAATGGCTATTATACAGCATCTTCAAAATTAGTTTATAAAAAGATGACCTATGGATTTTTGCTCTCTGGCAATTATTACCGTGATCATCGTTCAAAAATGACTGGAGAAACCACTTATAGCGATTTGTTTTACAACGACACCAAATATGAGTTTATTTCTAGAGAAGAGGAAAATAATAGTTTCAATAGAGAAGATGGTTTAAGATGTGCATTTAACGCAAAGTATGCAACTGAAAGATCCCGTATAACACATACAATATCCTTTTCTTGGAATAGAAATCCCGGCAGCGGTTCTAATAGCACTGATATATGGAATCCAAACTTATTCGGATTCTCAAACAGCATATCTACCTCTAAATCCAAAAGTTTATCACCTCAAGTTATGGGGAATTATTACTTTAGACTTGCTGATAAATGGCATTTTTCTGGGATATGGAAATATTCTTATGCCAGAAATAGATCTAATACAATTAATCAACTAGGATTAAATGTCCCTATTCTCAATAGTACCGTTGAAGATGTAAATAACTTTAAGGTAACCATCTTACCGTCTTATTTGCTGTCAAATAAATGGTTATTTCAATTTAAATTCGACTACAATATAGATTGGTTTTCAACTCTTTACAAAGGTTCAGCCAATACAACACAAGACCAAGCCAGACAATCAATACTGTCTGTAATTAAACTCAATTGGAATCCTAATGATCATATGTCTGTATCAATAGACCCTGGTTTTGCTGCATCTTTTTGGAAAGTAGGAAATATTAAAGAACATTCTATTTATCCAACTATTAGCTCCTCTATTAATTGGAATCCGATGAGAAAATTCTCCATTAATGGAGCTTTACAATTCTATATGCGTCCCACCTCTGCCAGTGAATCCAATCCAGTTTTAGTACAAAATTCTGAATTACTTTGGGCTCTAGGTAATCCATATCTTAAGAATCTCACATCTTGGGATACATATATACATGCTACATATCTACCCCAAAATTGGCTAACATTATCATTCGGCCTTGGATATGTTAAAACTTATAACAATATCATCACAACATATTCACCAGCCCCCAAAGAGTTGGGAGGATTAGTAAAAGAAACGATTAATGCAAAACCCTCTGATAATATCAGAGCTAATATTGAATTAAGAGGGACTTTTTTTAATGACAACTTTTCTATTGGGGTTTCTCCTCAATGGTATTACACCTATGTGCGAGGATTATATCATACTAAATTCAATTATCTTACTCTTTCTGGAAGTGCTGATTATACTATAGGTAACTTCAGAATCGAATTATCATATGAAGGTCCATATAAAGATGTGAGCGTATCCGGAATGGAAAAATCCTGGAAACAGGATAATTGGAACTTCGCTGTTATTTATGGGAATAATAACTTATATTTAGATTTGAAAATAGAAGACATTTTCAATAATCATCGAAAGAGTTGGGTTCAATATAATTCTCCCAATCTGAATTATCACTATAACTACCTTGAAACAGGACGAGCTATTTCCATAAATCTCACATATACATTTGGATATGGTAAAAAGGTTGATAATCGTATAGATATAACAGGACCAGAGTCAGTTAAAACCAGTGTTTATCGGTAACATAATTACAATATGTTTAAGTGCTTCCGACAAATAGAACACTCTGATTGCGGTTTAACATGTATCCGTATGATTGCAAAACATTACGGAACAAATATACCGTTAAGATATCTTCATAATATATCTGATCTCAATAGACTCGGAATGTCTATTAAAGACATAACATCTTGCTGTAACAAAATTGGGCTAGAGTCAGCAGCTGTTCGCATTTCACCAGAACATATTACAGATATGCCTTTACCTGCTATATTATTTTGGCAGCAACGCCACTTTGTTGTGTTGTACAAAATTAATTCTAAGAAAAAAAAATACTATATTGCAGACCCTGCCCAAGGAAAATTGACATATTCTAATGATGATTTTATTAAATACTGGATTCCAAATGGGGAACATACAGGATTAGCTATATTAGCTGAACCTAATGAAGAGTTCAATAATTTATCATATAAAAAAGAAAATAGCCTTAAAGATTTCTTCAAGTATCTATTCCAATTTTTCAAAGTTCATAAGGTTAAATTTTTATTAGCATTATTAATAACTATAGTCATAATGGCTACAGACTTTGCTGTTCCCATTCTTCTAAAAAAGACTATTGATGATGGTATTGGACTAAAAGATGTAAGTCTAATTGTTGCTCTTTTGCTTTGTCAATTAGCTATTACGATTGGAGGATTAGTTGCGTCAAGTAGCATGGACTTGATACTAACCAAAACAGGTTTGGGAGTACATCTAGATATGGTAAATACCTTCCTTGAACGACTTGCAAAATTTCCATTATCCTTTTTTGACAAAAAGGTAAGTTCTGATTTTGTTCAAAAAATAAGTGATCAATCTAGAATTAAAGATTTCTTATTGACATTCCCAAATTCAATATTAATAATGATTCTAACAATTATTGTCTTCTCCACATTATTATTTCATTATAGTGTTATCATTTTTTTTATTTTTATATTAATGTCGTTATTCGAAATCGTTTGGAACACTTTATTTCTAAATAAGCGAAAGACATTAGATTATGCTTATTTTACTAATTCATCAGAAAATAGAAACCATGCCTACGAGTTAACTAATGGTATGGCGGATTTAAAAGTAAATAATGCAGAGTATTCAAGAATAGGTAAATGGAAGGAAACCCAAACGGCCATTAATAAAATATCTATGAAATCAGCATGGGTGAATACTATCCAAGGGGGAGGGCATACTACAATCACTCGTATTAAAGACCTACTTGTAACTGGTATTGGGAGCCACAATGGTCATATATGGAGATCTAACAATTGGAGCCTTGATGACATTAGGTTACATTACTGGACGATTATCACAACCTTTTACCACTCTTGGAACTTCTATTAGTTCTCTTCAAGATGCTTTGCTTTCTTATCAAGAATTGATGATGTTATACATGATGATTCCGAATTTAGAGGTTCAAAAACATTTTCTGAAGCTTCAATAGAATTCAAAAATGTGTATTTTAAATATGCTGGATCAAGCTCTCCTTTTGTCATAAAGGATTTTAATCTTACGATTGAAAAAGGAAAAGTTACAGCTTTGGTCGGAGAAAGCGGATGTGGAAAATCTACTTTGATTAAACTTATGCTTGGTTTTAATATTCCGCAAAAGGGACTCTTAACATTAAGTGGTTATAATGTACGCGATATAGATAACCAGAATTGGCTAAGACATTGTGGAGTTGTTATGCAAGAAGCTAAAATATTCACAGGTACTA
>PDYJ01000034.1_pt1 | contig 33622 bp, 26 predicted proteins | sample 1430841 | NCBI WGS metagenome assembly PDYJ01 (sample SAMN07237672, study PRJNA390542) | Gut metagenome, whole genome shotgun sequencing project. | isolation source: fecal pellets | host: Mus musculus | place: USA: New York, NY | collected 2016-10 | reverse complement strand
AGTCTGGCCGAAAGAGCATGCGGATTCTCGTCGTGGAGCTTCACCTGCTCGGCAAACTCATCGGGATCGGTGAGCGAGGCGAGCGAGTGGGCGTAGGTCTCGGCGAGGAACTCCACCTTACCGGTGGCGGCGAGTTTCTTGAGTATGTCGATAAACTCGGGCACATACTGCTCAAACTGCTCGAGAGCAACACCGGTCACGGAGATGGGCGCAGCGGAAGCGGCCCTCATTCTGCTCGATCATGTGGAGAAGGCTCTCGGCGGCGGGTATGTAGGAGTTGGGCAATACGGGTCACGATGTCGTCGTTGGCGAAGTCATCGTAGTAGTAGTGGTCATTGCCTATATCGAAAAAGCGGTAGCGCTTGAGGCGGAAAGGCTGATGGATCTGGAAGTAAAACAAGATTGCTTTCATCTTATGTTGGGATGGCGTTTTATTGCTTGTTTGGATTATTGGAATGTTGGGGGGAGGGATCAGGATAGGTCAGCGTCCGAGCACCTTGTTGTAGATGTCGATCACCTTCTGGCCTGCCTTGTCCCAGGTGATTTTGTTTACCTCCTCGAGGCCATCCTCACGCAGCTGCTCATACATTGCCGGTAGGTCACGATAGAGTTGATGGCATCGGCCATGGCGTCGATGTCCCAGTAGTCGGTCTTGATCACATTGGTCAGGATCTCGGCACAGCCGCTCTGCTTGGAGATGATCGAGGGCACACCCATCTGCATAGCCTCAAGCGGAGAGATGCCGAAAGGCTCCGACACCGATGGCATGATATACACATCGCTCGCTTTGAGCATCTCATACACCTGATTGCCTTTCTGGAAGCCGGGGAAGTGGAAGCGGTCGGCTATGCCGCGCTCGGCTGCCAGATTGATCATCTTGTCCATCATGTCGCCCGAGCCGGCCATGACAAAGCGCACATTGTGGTTGTTTTTGAGCACCTTGGCTGCGGCTTCCACAAAATATTCCGATCCCTTCTGCATGGTGATACGCCGAGGAAGGTCACCACTTTTTCCTTCGACTTGTGTTCGGGCACATTGAGCTGCTCGGGGGTGAGAGGAGTCACGGCGTTGTGCACGGTGGTCACCTTGGCGGGATCAATGCCGTAGTTGTTGATCACGGTGTCGCGGGTGAGATTGCTCACACAGATGATATGGTCGGCATTGTTCATGCCATCCTTCTCGATGCCGAACACCGTGGGTTGGGTTTGCCTCGCGAGCGGTCAAACTCGGTGGCGTGGACATGGATCACCAGAGGCTTGCCTGTCACCTGCTTGGCGTGGATGCCGGCGGGATAGGTGAGCCAGTCGTGCGAGTGGATGACATCAAAGTCGAGCGTGCGGGCCACTACGCCTGCCATGATCGAGTAGTTGTTGATCTCCTCAAGGAGATTGTCGGATAGCGTCCCGAAAACTCGATACACCCCAGGTCGTTTGGTGCGCATATAGTTGAAGTCGGCGTAGATATTCGAGCGCAGACGGAAATAGAGGTCGGGATCCATCACATTGCCTATGCGGCTCTCGACATATTCGCGGGAAGGATCGCGCCAGGCCACCGGACCTGCGACGCTCCTATGATATTGGCAAACGAACGGTCTTCGTCGCCCCACGGTTTGGGGATGACAAAGGTGATGTCCATATCGCCACATTGCCACATGCCTCGGGTGAGGCCGTAGCTCGCCGTGCCGAGGCCGCCGAGGATATGAGGGGGAAATTCCCATCCAAACATTAATGCTTTCATGATATTGTCGTAGCGGGAGGGATATTACATGTTGAATTTCTTGAGTGTTGTGAGCGTGCGCAGGATCTCGGCCACGTTTACGGCATGGCTGATGGCGCCGCGGCCCGTGAAGGGGGGATTGCCGTCGTAGAGCTGCGACAGAGAGCCTATGCAGCCCTGGGTCATCTCATCCTCGTAGCCTATGAGCATACGGTCGATATAGCCCACGCCCGAGAGGCCGAACACGCGGAGATAGGCGTCGGCATAGAAGCCGAAGAGCCACGGACGCGACGGGCCGTTGTGGAGCGCCATTCTCGCGCTCTTCGGGCGATCCGAGATAGAACGGGCGGTAGCCGTAGCTCTTGGGCGAGAGGGTGCGCAGGCCCTTGGGGTGAGGAGCTCGCGGGTCACCACATCGAGCACACCCTTGCGCTGACGGCGGTCGAGCGGCGAGAAGTCGAGGCCTATGGCCACTGCCATGTTGGGGCGCACCGACGGATCGGCATACGAGCCGCTCACATAATCGTAGAGATAGCCGTAGCCATTGAGGAAGGTCGACACGAAGGCGGGCTTTAGGCGCTCGGCGGTCTCGCTCCAGCGGGTGCGGGCATCGCCGTAGCCGTCGCGACCCTCGGCCAGCTTGGCGGCAAACATAAGCGCGTTATACCACATGGCGTTGAACTCCACGAGATAGCCTGTGCGGGGCACAACGGGGCGGCCGTGAAGAGTGGAGTTCATCCACGATGCCGGGGTCGACGAGCCCATGGTCTCGATGAGGCCGCTCTCGGGCTGCACCCGCATATTGGGATGACGGTTGTCGAGATAATAGTTGACGATCTCCGAGATGAGGGGCATATAGCGCTCGGCGGCCTGATCGTCGCCATAGGCTTTTGCATACTGCTGGAGAGCCCAGATGGCCCAGAGTCCTACATCGGGGAGGTCAATGCCGTGGATGCGGCGGTCGAGCTCGCCGGTGTCCATGAAGTGGCGCAGGGCTTTGGCGGCCGTGCCCATGATCTCCTCGTAGTCGTCGCGGTGGTTGATGGCGATGGTCGAGCCGGGGAGAGCCATGAAGGTGTCGCGGGCGCGTATCTTGCCCCAGGGATACGACGAGATGATAAACATTCCGTCCTTATCTTTGAGATAACACTGCTTGGCAGCGTTTTTAAGGCAGTTGAAGAAGGAGGTGCGGCAGGTGCGGGTGGCTATCTCCTTGTCCCACACCTTGGCCAGTACTTCGGGATCGGTCTCCGATATTCCGGCCGAGAAGATTATGCTCTCGCCCTTCTTGATGGGGAGCTCGAAATAGCCGGGCACCCAAAGATCTTCGGTATAGGGCACGCCACGCTCCAGATCCTTGACATATTCAAAGTCTTTGTACCAATGGGGATCATATACCCACTTCGGATCGCGGTTATACTGCATGAAGAGGGTGGGATAGCCGGGATAGAGACAGCAGCTCACGCCATTGGCCACCGGGTGCACTCGCTGTTGAGGCGGTCGTTTTCCATCACCAGAGCGTTGGCCTCGCGGAAAGCCAGCATAGGCTTGAAGCGGAGAGTGGTCTCTGAGTGGGCATCGACAAGGGTGTAGCGGATCAGGAAGCGGTTTTCGTGGGAGATAAACATCTTCTCCTTGGTCAGGATCACGCCGCCCACTCGGTAGGTGGTGCGGGGCACGCTCTCGCAGTCAAACTCGCGGATATACTTGTGGCCGTTGGGATTGTAGACGCCGCCGCGGTAGCGGTGGAGGCCCAGGTTGAATGGAGCGCCATGCTGGATCACAGTCACATCCATCGACGAAAGCAATACGTGGGGAGCGTTGTCAAATTCAGGCACAGGAATCACCAGGAGGCCGTGCTGCTTGCGGGTGTTGCAGTCGACTACCGACGTACAGTGATAGGCACCTGACTGATTGGTGCGGAGCATCTCTTTGGTAAGCGATTGCTCCAGGTTGATCATGAGATTTTTATCAAATTTCAGGTAGCTCATGCTATTTATATGGTATTTTGATTTTCAGGATTGAGGTTTGTATTCGGCGAATATAGCCATTTTTGCCCATTCAGCAAAATTTAGCGTCACTTTTATTTGTTTTTAGCCTTTTTTGCGTCGTCTCAACACCCTATCGGGCCGATCTTCTCAACCTTTCAGATAGTCGAGGAGCGCCTTGAGGTCGGCCTCGGTGAGAGCCCAGTCGGTCACAAATCTCACCACAGTGTAGTGGGGACCCGGCGCGCCCCACTCCTCAAACGATGCCACCTTGGCCAGCGCCGGCAGATCGTCGTTGGGTATCTCGAAAAAGATCTGATTGGTGACCTGGGCCACCACTTCGCGGTAGCCGTGCTGACGGAGCGCCTCGGCAAGCACCCCGGCGAGCCTGTCGGCCTCGCGGCCAAGACGCTCATAGAGGCCGTCGGTAAAGAGTGTGCCAAACTGCACCCCGAGAAGACGGCCCTTGGCCAGAAGCGCGCCTCGCTGCTTGATCAGCGGAGTGAAATGGCGCAGCAGCGACGGCTCGGCCACCACAACGGCTTCGCCCATAAGGGCGCCGCATTTGGTGCCTCCGATATAAAACACATCGGCCAGACGGGCCAGATCGGTGAGCGTCACATCGTTTGTATCGGCCGCAAGCGCGTAGGCCAGACGGGCGCCGTCGACAAAGAGGGGGATGCCCGCATCGCGACACACGGCGCTGATGGCCGTGAGCTCCCTGAGCGAGTAGAGGGTGCCCAATTCGGTTGGTTGCGACAGATACACCATGCCCGGAGCCACAGTATGGTCTTTCGACGGATCGGCCTTGAAGCCTGCGATACATGCCGCTATCTGCCCGGCATTGATCTTGCCGTCGGTGGCCGGCAGGGTGATCACCTTGTGGCCCGTGGCCTCTATGGCTCCGCTCTCATGCACCGCTATATGGCCTGTGTCGGCGGCAAGCACCCCTTCATGGGGCCTGAGCAGCCCGGCTATGACTATGGCGTTGGTCTGGGTACCCCCCACAAGAAAATACACCCGCGCGTCGGCCCTCATGCGCCCCCCTTCGGGGAAACACGCGTCGAGTATACGCTCCCGCGCCGCTTTGCAATAGTCATCGGTGCCATAGCCTGTGCTACGCTCCATATTTGTAGCCGTCAGGGCGGCCATCACTTCGGGGCATGCCCCTGCCATATAGTCGGAATCGAGATGCAACATGACGATAGTAACTTGTTTTAATTCCTATTTTGGTTCATTACCGCAAAGGTATGAAAAATTTTCCACCGTTTCCACAAAAAAACTACCTATCGCATCCCACCCCATCCGGATATGCCGGAGAGGGTGGGATGCGATAGGTACAGGTGGAGCGACCCGGTTATTCAGCGGAGCCGATAGGGGTGGTGATATCGACCGACTGCCCTCCACGGCTGTACTTACGTGTCTTGTTGCCGCCGTCGAAGCGCCACATCACCGTAAGGCTCATATGATTGTCTTTCTTATTGTAGTGATCGTAGCTGCGGCGCCATGTGTAGGACGGCGAATCAAACGAGGTGGTCATCGACCGCTTCATGAAATGGAGCGGAGGAGTCCACATAAACATCACCATCAGCTTTGACCCTAACAGATATTTCTGCACCGCCAGCGCATATCCGTCATAGCGGCTCCATGTCACCTCCTGAGGAGTGACATTCAGTCCGGTGTGGAGGCTGCTGCTCAGAAACACGTCAAAACTCATGGGCTGGTTGTGATACCTCACATACCAGTCGTAGGCAGGCATGGTCCTGGTGTTGCGCCACCCGGCATAGCTCGCCCTGTAGCCTTCAACCCCCGCATTGACCGCGATGGTAAAATTGCGTATCATCTTTGTGTAGTTGACATTGGCGCGCCAGCTTGCCGACGAGCCGTTGCGGTAGTCCATCACCACCGAAGGCACAAGGCTCCCGCCGTCTTCGGCTATGTCATACACGGCATTGTGGCCTATGGTGTAGGTGCCGTTGAGGGTGAGGTCGCGCAATATATTCACCATGAGGTTGAAATTGTGGGTCACTGTGGGCTTGAGCGCCGGATTGCCCCGCTGCACTATCAGCGAATCTACAGGCGTGGAATAATCCTGAAGCAGGGGAAGACTCGGGAAAGCGGTGGCTGCCGAATAGTTAAATCTCACCATCACTTTGGTCGAGCTCCACATGGCATTGGCCTTCAGCCGTGGTGTGTGGTGAGTCGCTCTCATGTCGCCCCAGCTGTTGCTGATGCTGTTGAGGCCAAGCCCTGCACCTACCGACCATTTCCACACAGGCGAATATGCAAGGTCGGCGCCCAATTGGTTGCGGAACATCCGGTCGTCCGACAGCACGCGCTCCGACACCAGATTCCGCTCCTTGTAATCGGCCCATGTGGCATAGTCATACATCGACAGGGTCAGCTTGTTGGATAGCATGCGCTTCACTGCCGAAGCGCCGCCCCACCCAAACACCACCTTCATGCGACGCCGGTCGTCGAGACGGTAGCCGGCGCGCTCCACCTCGTGATAGCGGCGGTAGTGATTGTCCGACAGTCCGGCCTCGGCATGGAGCGCCCAGCCCCCTACCGTGCCGTGATAGGTCAGCATCCCTTTCACATACATTGCGCCGCTCATCCTGGTGCGGTCGTAATTGACCACTTTGCCGACCTCCCCTGTGTCGCCATAACCGTAGGTCATGATGGAGCGCTCGGTCGATTGTCCTGTCGACGGGCCCACTGTGATACCGGCGCTTATGCGGTGGTTGTCGTTTACGAGATAGTCGGTGTAAAACGAGTAGCTGCCCATATTGCCTTTATTGACCTGATTGGGCTCCGACCCGGCGGGTTGCTCCACCTTCTGCCAGTAGTCGTTGAGCCGGTAATACTTCTCATAGCCCATCGAATGACCCTGGTCATATCTGTCAAATTGGCCCGAGAGTGCAAAATTCCATTTATCGCGGGTGTAGGTGGCTTCTATCTGTCCGTTCTGATTGATAAAAGGTGTGGAGGAGCTGTGGCGCAACTCAGGCAGATAGTCGGCCGAGCCGAGAAGCACCCCGTCGTAGCCCGTGTAGTGGGTCTTGGTTATAAGATTGATCACGGCATCGTAGCCGTCATATTGCCCCGACGGATGATTGTCCACAACAACCTTTGCAAAACGCTTGGGATTGATCAGCTTGATATACGAGTCGCTGCGTTCCACCCCATCGATCAGCAGCTTCACGTTGCCCGACCCGAGATATTTCAGATCACGGTCGACCGGGTTGTAAAACACTCCCGGCAGAAGTCCGAGCATCTCCCCAGCCGAATGAATCCCTTTGAGCATCCGGGAGGTCACGGCATACGTGTCCTGATTGCCCTTATGCTCTATGAGGCGGGCAGTGACGGTCACCTCTCCGAGGGTATCGACCTTCAGCTCAGGTTTCTTGACGGCAGTGCTGTCGACAGGCTCTGCGCCATAGGCCGCATCTGCCGTGATCAGCGCCGCGGCAGCCATAAGCATCGCCGCTGTAAAAAGTCGTATCATTAGGTGTCGTTATTTAGTTTCGTTTTTAACTATGTTACGTATCATCCCAAACATGTATTCGTCTTTGTCTTTACGGTAGCAATGAATCCGACCAACTTCGCGTAACATCGACTCACGCTTTGCCTCACATGGACCCCAACACATAGGGAGATATTTGCAAGTTTCACACTCTGTTTCCGAGGTCTTGTAGACGGGAGTGTGCAACGCTGTTACATTTGTACTCCATTCTATATTACCATCTTCAGTTAGTCTACCTTTTGCAGCCAGTGGAGACTCGTTATCACACTTCTCGCAAGAGCCATCAGGAAAGATACAATCAAAATGGTTAAAATCAGCATAGCACATTCCGCAACGTGGCAACAATGATCTAAGACCAATATCACGCCCTTGCTGAAACAAAGAATCCACAGCGTTAGGATCGATTTTTGATTCCCCTTCCTGCCAAACCTTAAACATCATGAACGTAATATTCTTGCGACTTTCAAAAGAAATACGCTCATTTATGTTGGAGATTATTTCATTGGGTTTAAGATTCTCATGCGTATAGTTAAAACGTAATACGCATTGAGTATGGCGCGCCAATTCATTGATATTCCGCATAGAAACATCAAATGCCGACCGATTGGCTATCTGCTTGATCTTATCATGCATATCGCGCGTACCATCAATTGTAATCTGATAACTATTGACACCTGCTTCACGCAATGCTTCAATTCTCTCTGAATTCAATAAGATACCATTAGATGTGATCGCACAGCTGAAAGCCTTTCCTCGTTTTTCGGCCTCAATTCGTGCATACTTAGTAAATTTTACAATTTCTGAGTAAGCAAGCAGAGGCTCTCCTCCAAACCACGATAAATGAAAGGACGTGATTTCAGGATCATCCAACTTTTTAGTTATACGAGTTTTGATTTTAGAGAAAGTATCTTCACTCATCCAAAGATCACGATGATCCTGCACACAATACCAGCACCTGACATTACATTGATAGGTGGGCAATATCATCAAATAATATTGATGATTACCCGACAAGGCGTTATACTTATCATCAATTAAGACTTTTTCATCAACGCTATGCTCATGAACAAAACCTTCCTCAAGCATCTTATACATAAAGCGCTCGAAATCCGCAGCATATTGCATAGGATCATCTAAAATGAGCTTATAATAACATGCCCGTTCTCCATTCACTATAAAAAAACGTTCGGATATACCGTTAAATATAATAACATTTTCTCCATAGGGAACAAAGTAGTTATATCTACTTGGGATAAAATTCATTCTTCTATAAGTATAAAATTATTTCAAACAACTGAGTGGTTTAAACCACTCAGTTGTAAATTAGACAATATCAACCTCACTGCATACATCGTAACTCGACTTATTAAAGGGATAAAGCGTCATCCATTTTTTGGACGCAGCCAAATATCGATTAAAAGTCACAACGATCATATCACACAGAATTGGTTGAATCAAACGATTTTTTAATGAGCAATTGCTGCATCTTTCGACCAAAACCGCTCATTACCAAACTAATTGGCACGGGAAATACCAACTATAGGATCGTGACTAAAGCCTCACGAGTTCCTAATTAAGTAGTGTCCTTATCCCTTATCAGGGTCTGGCTGGGGCTCAATAGAGCAAGCACAACCAGCAACACAGTTACTACCACCGCAGAACTGGAATGTAGGCTTGCATGATTCGATGGCATATACATGCACATCTTTTGACATACCGCCGAGAATTTGGATCTCTTCCATCTCATTCAAGAGATTTTCCTTCAGAGAACTCAGCATCGGATTTTTCTTCTCCATAAGCATTTGAAATTATACAATGATGTTGATTCTTTCTTAGCATAGACCACAAAAACATTGATAATGATTAAGCGATGCTATACCAACAGCAAAATTACGGTTTTTATTTCTACTTACAAATAATTTCCTAAAAAAATCAATCATTTTGCTAAAATATTTTTAAAACTGCAAGCCAAATGTCACTATTCATGGTGTCATATAGCCAAAAAGCTATCGGCAGAGACCTTGGCTGCTGGAATATATCGCCCCTGTTCCGGCTGCAAGCCAAGCCCCCAAAGCAGGTTCATGCACAATTTATTATACTTAGATAGCTTTTTATTTGGACGATTGGAGAAAAAAAACCATCTTTGCATATTCAAAAAAAACCACTTACCGCTAATGCCTACAGTAAAGAAAACCCTCAGCATAATTAAAAACGACCCCTGGCTCCAGCCCTACGCTGTGGCCATAGAGGGTCGCCACCGTCAGGCCCTCGACAAGGAGAAAGAGCTTCTCAAGGGTGGAGCGCGGTCGCTCTCCGACCTCGCCAACGGTCACAACTATTTCGGGCTCCATCGCCAGCCCGACGGCTCGTGGGTGTTTCGCGAGTGGGCACCCGGCGCCACCGGCATAACCCTCATAGGCGACTTCTCGGGATGGCAGGAACAGCTCCGCTACCGCCTCGACCGCAAAGATGGCGGAGTGTGGGAAATCACCCTCCCGGCCGACGCCCTCACCCATGGCCAGTTTTACAAGATGATAGTCCACTGGCCCGGCGGCCAGGGCGAACGCCTCCCGGCCTATGCCACCCGTGTGGTGCAGGATCCGGTGAGCCATCTCTTCTCGGCCCAGGTGTGGGATCCCGCCACCAAGTATAAGTGGCAGGTCGAAAAGTTCAAGCCCGACACCCGCCCACTCCTTATATATGAATGCCACATAGGCATGGCTCAGGAAAAGGAAGATGTGGGCACCTACGCCGAGTTCCGCGACCTTATCCTGCCCCGCATCGCCGCCGACGGCTATAATGCCATCCAGATCATGGCCATCCAGGAGCATCCCTACTACGGCTCCTTCGGCTATCATGTGAGCAACTTCTTTGCCGCCTCGTCGCGCTTCGGCACCCCCGAAGACCTCAAGAGCCTAATCGACCGCGCCCACGAGCTCGGCATAGCCGTGATAATGGACATAGTTCATTCCCACGCGGTGAAAAACGAAAACGAGGGCCTCGGACGCCTCGACGGCACCCCCGACCTCTACTTCTACAGCGACGGCCGCCGGGAGCATCCCGCATGGGACTCCCTCTGCTTCGATTACGGCAAAAACGAGGTGATCCACTTCCTCCTCTCCAACTGCAAATACTGGCTTGAGGAATATCGCTTTGACGGATTCCGCTTTGACGGCGTGACCTCGATGCTATACCACAACCACGGCCTCGGGCAGGATTTCGGCTCGTATGGCGACTACTACAACGGCAATCAGAACACCGATGCCATAACCTATCTCACCCTCGCCAACAAACTCATACACAAGATCAACCCCTCGGCCATAACCATAGCCGAGGAGATGAGCGGCATGCCAGGCCTCGCTCTTCCCGTAAAGGATGGAGGCATAGGATTTGACTACCGCATGGCAATGGGCATCCCCGACTATTGGATCAAGACCCTCAAGGAGAAGAAAGATGAGGACTGGCATCCAACCTCGATCTTCTGGGAGCTCACCAACCGCCGCGCCGACGAAAAGACCATCTCGTATGTCGAGAGCCACGACCAGGCTCTCGTGGGCGACAAGACGGTGATTTTCCGCCTTATCGACAAGGAGATGTACTGGCACATGATGGTCGACGACGACAACTTCACCGTGGCCCGAGGCATAGCTCTCCACAAGATGATACGCCTCGTGACCGCCTCGACCATCAATGGCGGCTACCTCAACTTCATGGGCAATGAGTGGGGACATCCCGAGTGGATCGACTTCCCCCGCGAAGGCAACGGCTGGAGCTACAAGTATGCCCGCCGCCAGTGGAGCCTCGTCGACAGCCCCGACCTCAAGTATAAGTTCCTCAACGCATTCGACAATGCCATGATCGAGCTTATCAGCGGCGTATACAACTTTCAGGCTCTCCCGGTGGAGAAGCTCTGGGAAAAAGACGACGATCAGGTGCTGGCCTACAGGCGCGGCAATCTCGTGTTTGTGTTCAATTTCAACCCCACAAAGTCGTTTACCGACTATGGCATCCTTACCCCTCCGGGCGAATATGAGTGTGTGCTGTCGACCGACAATCCATCCTTCGGCGGATGGGGCAATGTCGACGAGAGCGTAAGCCATCTCACCCAGCCCGATCCTCTCTATACCCCCCACGGGGTAGCATGGCTGCGCTTATATCTTCCCGCACGTTCAGCCCAGGTGTTCCGGCTCAAGCCGCGCCGTCCGGGCCGTCCGCGCAAGGCCAAATAAGTGCGCCCACCTTCAGTAAATCGCTAAATATACGTATCATAGCCCCTTTCTTTTTTTCTGTGCAAGGGGCCCGGAACAAGCATCTGTGCATATTTCCGTATCGTTGGTCGCTGCGACAGCGCTCAACGATATGAAAAAAAATATGTTGTAAAACATATTTTTTTATCATTTTTCTTGCTTGTTCCGATTTTTTCAACTACCTTTGCATCGTGTTTTTCATGGTATTAGATTCAAAGGTTAGAGAGATTGACAGTCGTGAGACTTTCAATCTTTATTTTTTTTATCCATATTCTTTTTTTACCTTTGATGTGGATTACTCTAAAACCTCTTCCTTATCATGAAAAAACTGATTCTCGCTGCCGCTATGATCATAGCCGCCATGATGCCGGCAGCGGCCGACCTCCCCTTCCGCCTCCATCGTTACGACGCCTTCAAAGCCACCCCCACGGGCAACTCCTCGATTGTGTTCATGGGCAATTCGATCACAAATATGCACGAGTGGCGCGAAGCTTTCGGCAATGATCCACGCATAGTCAACCGCGGCAACTCCGGCGCGGTGTCGCAGGAATTAATCGACAATATCGAAACCGTAATCGCCGGACAACCGGCAAAGATGTTTCTGCTCGTAGGCACAAACGATCTCGGATCGACCGACCTGGGCGTGCCTCAAGCCGTGGCAACCAATATCCGCACCATTATTGAGCGGGTCAGAAGCGGCAGCCCTTCCACCGAGCTGTATGTCCAGAGCATACTCCCCTCCACCGCAGGAGCCCGCAATGCCGAGAGGATAGGCCTCACCAACCGGCTCATAAGCCAGGAATGTGAAGAGGCGGGGGTGACTTTCATCGACCTGTCAAAGCTCCTTGCCGACATTCCTACCGACCACTCCATGTCCTACGACCGGCTGCATCTCACCGCCAAGGCCTACACCGCCTGGTGCAACGCCATAGCCCCATATGTGGGAGTGGAATGTACATATCCCGACACCGCTTCCGCCACATACTCCAACGCCGGATTTGACAATTCATTCGGCATGAGGGTGACGCAATGGAGCGCCGCCGAGGTGACCCCTTCCGACATACTTTTCATAGGCGACGAAATGATCCATGGAGGTGAGTGGCATGAGCTGCTCGGCAATCCCGACATCAAAAACCGTGGCACCGGATGGGGCTACGGAGGCATACCACTCACCAAATGGATCGAGGCTGTGCCCGCTATCCTATCCGATAATCCTGAGCGGAAGGCCCAACCGGCCAAGATATATCTCTATGCCGGAGTAAACGCCGCTTACGACGGCACCGATTTCCCTATCTTTGCCAACCACTATCAGGGATTGATAAACGCCCTGCGCAAGGCTGCACCGGCTACTGAGATCAATATCCTGTCGCTCATACCGCGCCTCGACCGCGAGGAAAACGCATCGCGCACCCTTCCGATCAACGACCGCCTCAAGGCTCTCGCCGAGTCAAACGACAATGTCAATTACATTGACATCTATTCCTGTCTTGCCGATCCGACCGACCATCTGAGCGCCGACACCACCTGCATCCGCGACAACTATCTCTATGGCCGCGGCTACAACCGGGTAGCCCGGGTTTTAGCACCAGAGGTAGGCGGCCACGCCATGTCGGCCGATGAATATGAGGAAAATGTGAAGATGATCGAGGAGCGTGAGGCTCTCGCCGGTATGTCAGACAAAACCATCGGCTACGAGCCCGACGCCACGGCGCGTCCCGGAATGTTCGATCTCTCAGGACGAGCCATAGCTCCCGCCTCTAAGCCGGTTCCGGGCTTCTATATCGTCGACGGCGAGGTGACACGGATCAGATAGGCGCCATGACCTCCTCGGCCGCCATGCGCCGGATGATGCGGAGCTGCCACCACAACAGCAGGGCCGAAACCACTGTTGCCAGCACATCGGATATGGAAAAGCCGCCCACACTCCGTCGAGCTTCATCAGAGGTGGCAGCATATATAGCAGCGGGATGAGAAAAATCACCTGACGCGACAGGCTGAGGATGATCGACTTGCCCGCAAAACCTATCGACTGGAAGAAATTGGTTGCCACAATCTGGAAGCCCACTTGCCAGAAGGCAAGCATGGCTATCGAGAAGGCGCGGGCTGTGGTTTCGATCAAGCCCTCGTCGGTGGTAAACGCACGGGCTATCAGACGCGGGAAAAGAAGTCCGACCGCAGTGCCTGCGGTCACTATCACCGTCGCACACCCTACGGTGAGCCACAGGGTGTGGCGCAGTCGCCCGAAGCGCCGGGAACCGTAGTTGTAGCCCACTATAGGCTGCATTCCCTGACAGATTCCCACCACCACCATGCAGATGAGCGACGTATAGGTGGTGAAGATTCCGGCGGCTGCCACAGCCAGATCGGAGCCGTAGACCACCAGCGCCCGGTTGATGATGACATTGATTGCCGAGCCCGCAAAATTGACCAACGACGGCGCCGCGCCGATCGACACTATGCCCGTCACAGCTGCAAGTCGAAGCCCGTAGATGCCGCGGCGGAACCGCAGCGGGGTGCGCTTGTCAAAGAAGTGGCGCAGCACAAACACAGCCGAGCATGCCATGGCTATGTCGGTGGCTATGGCGGCTCCCTTGATTCCCATGTCGAGCCCAAAGATAAATATCGGGTCGAGCACCACATTGATGCCCGCACCTATCATCATGGTCACCATGGCCCTCACGGGATAGCCCGACGCGCGCATCACATTGTTGAGGCTGAATGCCACATTGGTGAGCAGCAGGCCTGGCAACAGATAAGCCATTAGGTCGTGGGCATAGGGCAGAGTGGCCTCACTCGCACCGAAGGCTATCAGCATGGGGTCGAGGATGGCCGCGAAAATCCCTATATAGATCGCTCCGATGAGGAGGGTAAGGGTGAGCGCATTGCCAAGCACCCTCTCCGCTCCTTCATGATTGTCGGCGCCGAGAAGTATCGACACACGGGCCGAGGCGCCCGCCCCGATCAGCACGCCGAGTGCTGTGGCTATGTTCATCACAGGAAAGGTGATGGCAAGTCCGGCTATCGCCTCAGGGCCCGCACCCTGGCCTATGAATATGCGGTCGACTACATTGTAGAGCGACATGACGAGCATACCAGTCACGGCGGGAAGGCTGTAGTTCCAGAGCAGGCGGCCTATCTTGCCGGTAGCGAGTGCCTGCAGGCGGGGATTGACCGATGGTGCCTGTGCAGCGCCGCCGGTCGTTTCCTTATTCTTGTCGGTCATTTATCGGTAGATTATTGAGGGGAAAGAAGTCGGTGTTGGCGCATGAGTTCCTGCGCATGGGCGAAGTCGACAGGCGACCCTATGTCGATCCACACCCCCGAGATGGGGAAATATCCCACCCGCAGGCCCGATGAAATGGCCCTGTCAATAAGATCAGTGGCGTCGGTGCGCTCTCCGGCAGGCAGTCCGGCGAGTAGCTCATTGCTTATCATATATATGCCGGCATTGGCATAATAGGCATAGGTGGGCTTCTCCTCAAGCGCGGTCACGCGGCTGCTGTCGGTACAGGAGGTAGTGAGTATAGCATATGGCACCGCCACATTGTAGGGTATGGCGGCGATGGTGATGGCGTTGTGCTCGCGGCGGTGGTGGAGATAGAAATCCTCGAGCGAGAGAGTGGTGAGGATATCGGCGTTCATCACCAGAGTGTCGCCCTCTGGCTCATGATCCATGAGCGAGGCGGCGCCGAGAGTGCCGAGAGGTGCAGGCTCTCCCACACACTCTATCTCGGCCGGTGATGGCCGATTGGCAAAATGGCTGCGTATGGCGTCGGCCAGATAATTCACCGCCACTCTCACCCGCTTGATACCGGCCCGCTCTATCGCTTCCACATTATAGTCGATGATGGCCTTGCCATCAATCTCAAGAAGCGGTTTAGGCACGGTAAGGGTCATCGGGCGCAGGCGCTCCCCTTTACCTCCGGCCATGAGTATGGCCGACACAGGCAGCCGCGTGGTGGTGGTCGAGGTGTCGATAATATCAGTGATGCGTCCGTCGGCATCGAGTTCCGGTATGAGGCGTATGCCAGCCGTGCGCCATTGGCGCAGCAGATCGAGATCGGGGGCGTAGGAGCGCAATGCGCGGAAGTTGCGGTGGGCCACAGCTGTGACCTTATCGTTGAGAGTGGCTCCGGCGAGCAGTCCCCGGCGTATGTCGCCATCGGTGAGGGTGCCCGCAAGACGCCCGTCGCCATCTGTGACAAAAAGGGTCATAACCCGGCCCGACAGCTGGTTGAGCTGTCGCAGGGCATCGGTCACAGTGGCCTCGTGGCTTATAATATGCTGGTCGGTATATTCCATAGATAGTGATGATGGAGAGATGATATCGGAGGAGCTTGTCAGGCTTCTCCATCGTAGAAACGCTTTGTGCGCAGCGTCTCAAGTGGAGTGGTGGCAATCGCCTCTGTGATCAACGCCAGAGTGTCGGGGCGGTAGTAGGGGTTGGATGCCTCGCGGGCAGTGCGCTGCCCCTCGGGGCTGAGAGCATGGGCTATAGCCCGGGTAATCTCGGCTTCATTTTCTCCGCAGTGTATCACCGACGCTCCTGCTGTGCGTCCGCGCTGGCGTATGCCTATATCGACCGTAGGAATGTGAAACGACGGCACCTCCACCAATCCGCTCGAACTATTGCCCACCACTGCCCCCATTCGCGCGAGAGCAGCATGATAGCGGCGGCGGCCGAGACTCTCCACAACCTTCACTCTGTCGCGACGGGCGGCGCCATAAGCCTCGATCATCTCTATTATTTCTGTCGATCCGGCATCGTTGTTTGGATAGGTGATGATCACCTTGCGGTCTGGAAAATTGTCGAGAGCCGCGAGCAGCTCCCCGCACGCATCGGCCACCGGACGATCCGACAATGTGGCCGGATGATATGTCACCATGAGCGACCCCTCGGGAATCTCAAAACCGCCGAGACTGTCCACAAGCTCATCATAGTCCATCGGATCGCGGCGCTCAACTATCGAGTCAACCCCAATGGCACCTGTGTTGACAACCCTCTCCGGATCCTCGCCCATGCGGATAACTCGGCGGCGATAAGGCTCGGTGGCGGTGAGATGCAGCGCTGACAGCTTGGTTATGGCATGGCGGATGGAGTCGTCGACGGCCCCTTCCGAGATCTCACCTCCGGCTATATGCACTATCGGCACCCGCATCAAGGCGGCGGCTGTGGCGATGCCGAGCATCTCAAAGCGGTCGCCGAGCACCACAAGCAGGTCGGGGCGCAGACGTGAGAGGGCTCCTGCCATGCCCGCCGTGGCTCGCGCCGTGGCCTCGGCGCGTCCTTGTGGCGTGTCGGGCAGGTCGTCGGTGATAGGTATCGACTCGGCTATGCTGAAACCATCGGCTTCGATCTCCGAGAGAGTGCCGCCATACCGGCTGTCCATGTGCATGTTGGTGGCCACTATGGCCACCTCCGTATCGCTACGCGAGGTCAGGGCCCGCGCTATGGGACTCAGCAGCCCCCAGTCGGCCCTCGTTCCGGTGGCGATGCATACCTTTCTCATCGCCGGGCGGATCAGCAGTTGTAGAATTGAGTGAAGGCGCGGATAATATAGTCATGGTCGGCCACCGATGCAGTTTCCCTCACCGAGTGCATGGCCCATATTGCAGCACCCATGTCAACACCGCGGAGATCGATCTGCGAGGTGAGGATATTGCCGAGCGTAGAGCCTCCGGCCACATCGCTGTGGTTGACGAAATACTGAACCGGTACCTCGGCCTGCTCGCAGATGGTGCGGAACACTGCAGCCGAGTCAGCATCGGTCATATACTTGCAGTTGGCATTGATCTTGATGATCGGGCCTGCGCCGAGAGTGGGATGATTGGTAGGATCCTGCTTCTCGGGATAGTTGGGATGAAGGGCATGGCCATTGTCGGCCGAGATCATGAATGAATTGTCGATGGCGCGGAAATAATCCTCCTCGTTGGCGCCGAATGCTATCGACGAGATGCGGCGCAGGATATGGTCGAGCACAGGCGATGCAGCGCCCTGCTTGGTGCCCGAGCCGGTCTCCTCGTTGTCGAAGATGGCGGCCACGCGGGTCATGGCCATGTCGTCGCTCTCCAGAAGGGCGGTCACTGCGGCATGGGCCATCATGAGGTCGTCGAGGCGCCCGGCTGAGATAAATTCGTCGTTGAGGCCCAGGCGGCACGCGGGAGTGGTGTCGTAGAGCGACAGATCGAAGTCGAGTATCTGCGAGGGATCCACATCCAGCTCCTCGGCAACGAGATTGAGAAGAAGATTGTCGCGTTCGAGAGCCGAATTGACTATCCCTATCACCGGAAGCATATCCTTCTGCTTCGACAGCGGATTGCCCTCATTGACCGCGCGGTTGAAATGGATGGCCAGATGGGGTATGGTAAGAAGCGGACGGCGGAAATGGACTGTGCGCGACTCGGGGCGCAGAGGATTGGCACTCCTGAGAATCACACGGCCAGCTATCGACAGTGGGCGGTCAAACCATGTGTAGAGTATCGGGCCTCCGTACACCTCGGTGTTGAGCTTCACTATATTGCCGTCGCTCAGCATCTCGGCATGGGGCTTGATGCGGAAACCGGGCGAATCGCTGTGGGCCGATATGATCTTGAACCCCGAAGTAGGGCCTCCGGTGCCCACCACAAAGGCAAACACGGCCGAACCGTTTTTCACTACATAGTGCTTTCCGCCGGGGAGCAGTTCCCAGGGATCGGAAGGGTCAAGGCGGCTGAAACCGGCATCATCGAGCATGCCGGTGATGGTCTTGGCGGCGAGAAAGTTTACCGGGCTGTCATTGAGAAAATCTATGAGAGAGTCGGCAAAAGGGAAGTCGGTCATGGCGTGTCTGTTGGGGGTATTGGAAGGTTATATTATTGGTCGGCGTCGCAGTTTTCGTCGTCCGAGGGGTTAAAATAGCGTATATTGTTGAGAGCGCGCATCAGATTGCAGGCTATGCGGCTCCAATAATGTTCAAAATCCTCCTTGGCCGAAGTGAGAACGGATGAGATGTGCTCGGAGGGCACTTCCCTCACCGTCTCGATGAAGTTGTATAGACTCTGGAATATATCGGCCAATCCCTCGGCCACGGAGGCCGATATAGGAGTGTCGCTATATTTCATATCCTCTTCAAACACTTCGAGATATACATCGTCGGGGCCGAGGAGAGCCTCTATGGAGCTTCTCACCGAGTTGTAATACTCCTCGTCGAGCACGCTCTCTATGCCCCAGCCTTCGTGGTCGTCGGCTATGGTGTAGAGTTCGTCGGAGTCGGAGCAATCGTCGCAGTGACAGCAATCGTCGGCTTCATCGTCGCAGCAGTGGTCGTGGCCGCAGCCGCAGTGGCCGTCGTGGCTATCATCAGCCGACGCTTCCTCCTTGAGGTCGGTGGCCGATATATATAGCCGTGGTATATAGTTGAGCATCGAGGCAACGAGCTCGGCGCGGGAAGAGGGAGCGCGGTCCGACCCTGCGGCCACTCCTTCGAGTGTGGAGCAAAATTCGTTGCAAAGCGCTATAAACGCCAATGAATTGGGTTGCATAGTAGCAATGGGTTATGATCAGAAGTAATAGGCCAGACGGACTGTCCACGCATTGGCGCGGCACGAGAAGTCGGTCAGCACCTTGGCCTTGGCCAGATAGGTCATGCCAAACGAGTAGCCTGCCTTCAGCTGCCAACGCTCCAATATCTCTGCACCGATGCCACATTCAAGGGCCACATCGCCGCCCGAGAAGTTCATGGCGTCGATCTTGGAGTGGCCGGCCATGAACGAGAAGGTCGGTCCGCCATAGACCATAGGAGCCAGTTTCTCCTCAAATCCTCCGAGGCGGTGCCACTTGAGCTTTATATGGATGGGGATCGACACCATGTGGAGATCCATATTCTCTGTGCCGTAGCCCTGCGAGGCCCACATCTCGCGCTCGCCCATATGGAGCTTGGAGCTGCGGAGCTGATAGAGCAAGCCCAGGTCGATGCCTATTCCGATGCCCGGAAACATCATCTCGCCTACTATGCCGGCGGCGGGGCCTACTTGCGAATCAATGGTAAAGAGATCCTGCTTGAATTTCAATGTGTTGAAATTGACCCCGGCTGAGGGGCCGTAACGAAACTGAGCGGCAGCCTCAGGGGCGCCGGAGAGAGAGGCCATCACCACTATGATGAAAGCCGTGAGGGAGGTAAGGATGCGTCTCATTTATTTCTTGCGGATGTTTGCGCTACAAAGATAATCATTAATTTGCCATGCCCGGCTATCTGCGGACTAAAATATGAAATGATCTCCTCCGGGCCGACATAATAAATCCGGTTGCTACTGGTGCGAAACCTGCAGCAACCGGATAAAAAACTATACGATACGGCTACAACCGGGAGCTTATTCGAGATCGCGCGGGATAGCCACGATCTTGAGGTTGCATCCACGGATATAGTCGATGATGGCTTCGCGCACACGCGAGGGCTTGAGGTCGGCTTCGATGCGCTTGAGGGCATTGAACACCGACGTGCCGGTCTGATAGATATGGCGGTAGGCCTTGGCTATGTCGTCGACTTCCTCGTCGGTGAAACCGCCCTTGCGGAGCACCACAGCGTTGACGCCGAAATACGAAGCAGGGTTATGGGCCATGATCACAAAGGGAGGCACATTGCCTGAGATGCGGCAACCACCCTTGATAAGGGTCCAGGCGCCGAGAGTAGATTTCTCGTGGAGAATCACACCCGACGATAGGATCGAGCAAGTCCCTACGGAGGCATCGCCGGCTATCGTGACGCCATTGCCGAGCACACAGTGGTCGGCCACCACGGTGTCATGGCCGATATGGGTCTCGGCCATGATGAAGCTTTCCGAGCCGATGCGGGTGCCACCCTCTGAGGTGATGCCGCGGTTGATGATCACATGCTCGCGGATCACATTCTTGTCGCCCACATAGCAATAGGTCTTGCAGCCGGTCCAACGGAAGTCCTGAGGGTCGGCTCCGATGATGGATCCCTGATAGATCTTGTTGTCACGTCCGATGCGGGTGCCGCGGATAATGCTCGTGTACGACATGATCTCTGTCCCGTCGCCTATCTCCACATCTGCGTCAATGAAAGCAAAGGGATGGATGGTGACATTGTCGCCTATCTTGGCCGACGGATCGACATGGGCGAGAGGTGAAATGTTGGTAGCCATGGTAGTGTATGGATTAAAGGTTGTGTCAACGGCCGCCGCCGAGGCTCTGGTAGAGATTGATCAGGGCGCGGCTGCGGGTCAGGTCGCATGAAAGGGCGCCCATCTGGGCTCCGAGCAGATTTTGCTGGGCGGTGAGCACTTCAAGATAGGTCGTGTTGTAACCACCGAGCTTCAGGAGGGTCTGGGTGATATCGACACTCTGCTCGAGTTTCTCAACCTGCTCTTTGAGATATTCGCTCTTCTGAGTGGCCTTGGCATAGGTGGTCATAGCGTTGCTCACCTCGCCCGAAGCCGAGAGGAGGGTATTCTCGAAGGTGTTCATTGCCTGTTCCTGACGTGCCTTGGCTGCCTTGAGGTTGGCTATGTTCTGTCCGCGCGAGAAGAGGGGTGCGCTGAGCTGTCCGGCCAGCTGGATAAACCATTTGCCGGGGTTGACTATCGCCGAGCCGAGGAGGTTGGTGAAACCGCCGTTCGATGAGATGGAGAGCGAGGGGTAGAACGCCGCACGGGCGCCTGCGGTGGTGTAGTAGGCTGCGGCGAGCGAATACTCGGCTGCCCGCACGTCGGGGCGCGATGCTAGCTCGCGCATAGGTATGGCCTCGCGGGCAAGAGAGGGCACTTCAAGCACAGGCTGCTCGCCGGTTACCCACTCGCGGGGCTCCACGGCCAACAGGAGGCTCATGGTATTGTTGAGCTCATGAAGCTGCACCTCGGTGTCAGTGATAGAAGCAAGGATGCTCATATACTGAGCCTGGCTCTGCACCACGGCTGCCTCGGTTGCGGCGCCGGCTGTCTTCAGATCCTTCATGGTCTGCACAGTCTCGGCCCACATCTCGGAGGTGGCGCGCTGGAGAGAGAGGGTGCGCTGCATGGTGGCTATCGCATAATAGGTGTTGGCCACGGCGGCTATGATCTGCGAGCGGGCGGCCTGCTCATATTCGCGGCTCATCTGATACGATGCGCCTGCCTGACGCTTGCGGTTGAGTGTCTTGCCGAAGATGTCGATCTCCCAGCTCACAGCCATAGGTATCTGGTAGGTCCAGGTCATGGGGCTATGGTCGTAGGAGGCTCCCGCTCCGTTGGGCGCGAGGGCCACCGACGGGAGATAGCTCAGCTTGGCTCCGAGAAGCTGGGCGTGGGCTATGTCGACATTGAGCTTGGCATTGGCCAGATCTTTGTTGTTGTCGAGCGCCTGATAGATCAGATCGACAAGCACGGGATCGGTAAACACCTCCTGCCAGCGAAGGTTGCCGAAAGCGGCTGAATCGGCCTCGGCATCGCGGGCCTTGACATACTCCTCGGTAAGTGCCGTGTCGGTGGGCATCTTGAACTTGGAGTAGATATTGCAGCTCCCCAGGGTGGTGGCCGCAAGGGCGGCCACCACAGGGAGGATGATATATTTACGCATTGTCATTGATTTCGGGAGATGATTAACGTGAGTATTGCTCGATTTCGCTCTCGATGCCTTCATTGTCGGTATCCTCCCACTTGATCGGGGTGATCTTCTCCTGAAGGAACTGGAACACCACGAAGAGGGCCGGAACGACGAAAATCTGGCATATCATGCCGATAAGCATACCGCCTACCGAGCCGGCGCGAGGGCGCGGTTGCCGTTGGCACCCACACCGTGGGCAAACATCATGGGGAGCAGACCGATGATAAGGGCCAGAGAGGTCATGAGGATCGGGCGCAGACGGGCCACGGCGCCATTGACTGCGGCGTTGTAGATCGACATGCCGGTCTTGCGGCGTTCGAGCGCAAACTCCACAATAAGGATGGCATTCTTGGCCAGAAGACCGATAAGCATGATCAGTGCGATCTGCAGATAGATCGAGTTGGCGATATCGCCGATGCGGGCGAAGATGAAGGTGCCATGAGACCAAACGGTATCGAAAGGATCACGGCGAAGGGAGCGAATAGCTCTCATACTGGGCGGAGAGGAGCAGATAGACGAAGAGCAGGCACAGGCCGAAGATCACGGCGGTGGTGGAGCCGGAACCCGACGAGGCTTCCTCGCGGGTCATACCCGCATACTCATAGCCATAGCCGGTGGGAAGGCTCTGGGCGGCCACACGCTCCACGGCGGCAAGGGCGTCGCCCGACGAATAGCCGGGGGCGGGCTGACCGCTCACCGAAATGCTCTGGAACATATTGAAGCGGTTGAGAAGGTCAGGACCGTAGACGCGCTTCAGAGTGACGAAGTTGGAGATCGAAGCCATTTCGGAGCCGTTGCGCACCTTGATGCTGTTGAGGGTCTCGGGGCTTACGCGGGCATCGGGCGAAGCCTGCATCATCACGCGGTAGAGCTTACCGAAACGGTTGAAGTTTGACACATACATACCGCCGTAGTAGCCCTGGAGGGTCGAGAGTATGGTCTGGGGGCTCAGACCGGCCTGCTTGGCCTTGGCTGCGTCGATGTCGACCAGATACTGGGGAAGCTGGGGTTGAAGGTGGTGTAGGCCATCTGGATCTCGGGCTGCTGGTTGAGTGCGCCGAGGAAGCCCTGTACCACTGCAAAGAAGTCGTTGATGTCGCCGCCTGTCTTATCCTGCATCTTGAGCTCGAAACCGTTGGTCACGGAGTAGCCCGAAATCATGGGCGGTGCGAAGATCATCACGCGGCCATCCTTGATCAGCTGCCCGGTGAGGCCGTAGAGCTGCTGGATTATGGCGTCGGAGCTCTGCGAGGCATCGCGCTCGCTCCAGTTCTTGAGCTTGACAATGAAGGTGCCGTAGGTGGCGCCCTGACCGGCAAGGAACGAGTAGCCGTCGATCATCATGCGCATATCCACGCCGGGCACGGAACCGATGATGGAGTCGAGCTTGGCGAGGGTCTCGCCGGTGCGTTCCTGCGACGAGCCGGGAGGCATGTCGAGCATACAGAATATTGTGCCGGTATCCTCGTTGGGCACGAGGGTCGACGGGGTGGTGTTCATGAGCCAGTAGAGAACGCCACATGAGATGGCCACTAAAATGAAGGCGGTGACTTTGTGGCGGGTGAGCAGGGCCACACCCTTGCGGTAGCCGCCGAGCATCTTCTCGTAGGCTGCTTCAAATGCCTTGTGGAAGCGCTTGCCGAAAAGGCCCATGAGGGTAACAACACCAAAGGCGAGAGCTATCAGGCCCTTGATAGTATCGGCGAAGCTGAACCAGCCCATTACCATCAGAGTGATGGTCACGGCAAGGAGAATAAGAGTGATCAGGGGGTGGAAGTTCATGCGCAGGCGGCCGAAGTAGCGCTTCTTGACAGTAGCGGCGGCCTCGCCATAGGCTGCACCCATGCGCTCCTTGAGGGAAGGGTCATGGCCGTCGGCTGTGTGGGGCTTGAGGAACACGGCACAAAGCGCGGGCGAGAGGGTAAGAGCGTTGACGGCCGAGAAACCGATCGCCATCGCCATGGTCAGACCAAACTGCTGATAGAACACACCCGAGGTTCCGGGCATGAACGACACGGGGATAAACACGAGCATCATGACGAGGGTGATCGACACAATAGCGCCGCCGATCTCGTTCATGGCGTCGATAGATGCCTTGCGGGCGCTCTTATAGCCAACATCGAGCTTGGCATGGACCGCCTCGACCACCACAATCGCATCATCGACCACAATCGCGATGGCAAGCACGAGAGCCGACAGAGTGATGAGGTTGACCGAAAAGCGATCATCTTCATACCGAAGAAGGTACCCACAAGAGCCACAGGGATGGCGATAGCCGGGATGATGGTGGAGCGGAAGTCCTGAAGGAAGATATAGGTCACGAGGAACACCAGGATGAACGCCTCAAGGAGGGTCTGGAGCACGTGGTGGATCGACGCATAGAGGAAGTCGTTGTTGTTCATCGGGATGGCGATGGCAAGACCATCGGGAAGATCTTTCTTCGCATCATCGACAAATTTGAGCACATCGTTGATGATCTGGGTAGCGTTGGAGCCGGCGGTCTGGAACACGATGGCATTGACGCCGGTCTTGCCGTTGAGCTTGCCATGGAAGCCGTAGGTCACACGGCCAAGCTCGATATCGGCTACATCCTTGAGGCGGAGCACCTCACCGTTGGAAGTGGCGCGCACCACGATATCTTCAAATTCCTCGGGCTGTACAAGGCGGCCCTTATACTTCATGCTGTACTGGAAGGTCTGGTTGCCCTGCTCGCCGAATGCACCGGGGGCGGCCTCGATGTTCTGCTCGGCAAGGGCTGCCGAGATATCGGTGGGCATGAGGTTGTACTGAGCCATGATATCGGGTTTGAGCCAGATACGCATGGAGTAGTCGGCGCCCATCACCATCACATCGCCCACACCCGATATACGCTGCATCGGGGGCACGATGTTGATCTTCATGTAGTTTTCAACGAAGGTCTCGGGATAGTTGCCGCTCTCGTCGTAGAGAGCCACGGCCACGAGCATGGAGGTCTGACGCTTCTGGGTCAGCACACCAACGCGGGTAACCTCAGCGGGAAGGAGGCTCTGGGCTTTGGCCACACGGTTCTGCACATCGACGGCAGCCATGTCGGGGTCGAAGCCCTGCTCAAAGTAAACATTGATGGTAGCCGAACCGGTGTTGGTGGCGGTCGACTCCATGTAGGTCATGCCTTCGGCACCGTTGATCGACTCTTCAAGAGGGGCGATAACGGAGTTGAGCACAGCCTGGGCATTGGCACCCTGATAAGTGGTGGTCACCGAGATGGTAGGGGGCGCAATGTCCGGAAACTGGGTAACGGGCAGCGAGGTGAGGCCGATAAGACCCAGCAGGACTATGAATATTGATATAACCGTCGAGAGTACCGGGCGGTTAATAAATGTATCGAGTTTCATTCTCTATGATAGTGAGATAATGATTGGGGAGGGTGAGAGTGGATGATGGGGTTACTTCTGAGCCTCGGCTGCGGGGGCTGCGGCCTCGGCGGGAGCGGCTGAGCCTTCCACAGGGTTGATCATCATACCGGGGCGCACGCTCTGAGTACCTACACCCTCCACCACGATGCGCTGGCCGGGCTTGAGGCCTTCGTTTACCACAAAAGTCCTGCCGTCGCTCACTGCGGTGACGGTGACGGGGGTAGAAACGAGCTTGTTGGAGTCATTGACCACATAAACGAAGCGGCGGTCCTGAAGCTCATAGGTGGCTTTCTGAGGGATCACGAGCACATTGCTCTCATTTTCGGGAATCACCACCATACCGGTCGAACCGGAGCGGAGAAGACCATTGGTATTGTCGAAGAGAGCGCGCACAGATGATGCGCCGGTAGCGGGGTCGATCACACCGCTCACGGTAGCCACTTTACCGGGAAGGGGATACATCGAGCCGTCGGCAAGACGCAGGCGCACCTCGGGCATAGAGGCGATTGCACCATTGACTGTCTCCTCGCCACCCTTGGCGAGATTGAGGAGATCGCGCTCGGCGAGCGAGAAGTAGGCATAAACCTGCGAGTTGTCGCTCACAGTGGTCAGCGGCTGGGCCGACGAGGGGGAGGCAAGCGAGCCCTCGCGCTGAGGGATGGAGCCAACTACGCCGTCGGAAGGTGAGGTCACTACGGTGTAGCCCAGATTCTTGCGTGCGGTGACAAGGCCCGACTGAGCCTGGGCGAGGGCTGCCTTGGCCTGGGCGAGATTGTCCTGTGCGGTCTGGTAATCGAAGTCGGAGATGATATTCTTTTCAAAAAGCTGACGCTTGGTGTCGGCTGTGCGCTGGGCGGTGGCCACAGCTGTAGTGGCTGAGTTGACAGCGGCCTGAGCCTGATCAACTGCTGCCTGGAAGGTCACCTGGTCGATAGTGAAGAGGGGCTGGCCTTTGCGCACATGCTGACCCTCGTCGACATGGACTTTGGTAATGAATCCTGTCACCTGCGGACGGATAGCGATATCGGTCTTACCCTTGATCTGGGCGGGAAACGAAATCTCTGATTCCGACGATGAGGGAGAAAGAGTGATGACTGCGAGCGAGGGGGTCTGCTGCTGCATGCCCGACTGGGACTTGTCGGAGCAGGACGACGCCAGGATCATCAGCGTGCCGGCCGCGAAGGCTCCGGCTGATCTGAGAAAATTGCTTTGGATCATTGGTGACTTTTATTGTTGAAATACCTGTTGATTCTTATGATAACGATTGGGGCAACAGGGCGCTGTTTCGCTCCCGGCTCCACTAAATCGGGTGCAAAATTACTAAAATTTAGCGGTTTTAGCTCCGTAGCAATCTATAAAAGTTCCAAAAATCACCAAAAACGCCCTCATTATTCGACTTTTTGACCAACGCCACTATTCCTCCGCCACCGGCATCTCCTTCTTGCGGTGTCGCGCCTGAAAGGCCGACGGCGTCTCTCCAAACTCCTTCTTGAACGCATTGATGAAATGGCTCTGGCTGCGGATGCCCACCTGCTCCATAACTCTATAGAGAGGCACATCCTGCTCCACGATAAGGCGGGCTGCCTTGCGCATCCGGTAGTTGAGGATAAACTCCACGATGGAGCGCCCTGTGAGAGCTTTCAGCTTGGAATACAACTTGCTGCGGCTCATACACAGCTCCGACGCAAGCATATTGACATCTATATTGTCCCCTTCGAGATGTGCGTCGATCACCTCCGTTATCTTATCGAGAAAGTCGGCATCCTGGCGATTGGAAGTCAGCTCCGACCGGTCGGCATAATAATTACGGGCATAATGCTCACGCAGGTTATGCTGGTGGCGGAATATGTTTTCGATCGTCCGCAGCAGAAGATTGAAGTCGATGGGCTTGGAAAAATATATATCGGCACCTGCGTCGACTCCCTCAAGTTGGTTCTCAACTCCGGTACGGGCGGTAAGAAGCATCACCGGAATATGCGACGTGGCCACATCCCCCTTCACTTCGCGACACAGGGTGATACCATCCTTGCGCGGCATCATTATATCGCTTATTATAAGGTCGGGCGCTGAATGGCTGAGCATTTCGGCCGCCTCCATGCCATCGGAGGCTTCGGCTATATCATAGTGGAGCCGTAGAAATCCGGCTATCAGTGTGCGCAGATCGTCGTGGTCTTCAACAAGCAGAATCCGCTTTCGGTCGCGGCGGACATATAGATCCGCTCCAGGGTCAGGATCGTTTGCATCGGGCTCTTCATCGGGAGCCATAAGACTTCCGGCGCTGCCTGACACCGACGCAGTATCCACTCCTGCCGACGGGCTGTCGACTCCATCGGTGCAACCGCAATCGGGGAGCACCACCACTATCTCCGTGCCCTCATTCTCCTCGCTGTAGATGGTGATGGTTCCATGATGGAGAAGTACCAGACTCTTGACCAACGCAAGTCCGATACCGGTGCCGAGATGCTGGTTGAGATTGGTGGTGTCGACCGTATTGTAGCGGTCAAAGACCTCTTTAAGACTGCCGGGGGCGATGCCGCAACCGGTGTCCCGCACCGCAACGACAAAGACATCCCCCGCCACATGTGCGTCATCTTCAATCCGGTATGAATGGCTGAAGCGCGGAGTGAATTGCGACTCCGCCCGATAGGTCTCCACCCCTATCACACCTCCGTCGGGAGTGTATTTGAAGGAATTGTTGAGCAGGTTCATCACCACCTTCTCCAGGATCTGCCTGTCGGCACACACCACATCGGGGATAGCCTGATTGCAGTTTACGGTCAGCGATATTCCGCGCCTCATGGCATAGTTGTCGAAATCTGCCGCCAGATTCCTCACCATAGCATTGGCATCGACGGGCTGCACATTGAGCTTCATCTTGTTATTGTCGAGTGTGCGGAAGTCCATAAGTTCATTGACAAGATTGAGCAACCGGCGTGAGTTGTTGTGAAGTATCCGGTAATAATTGTCTTTAAGCCCCTCCTGCCTCATATTATCTGTCACGGCAAGTATCAGCGATATCGGGGTGCGGAAGTCGTGGGAGATATTTGTAAAGAAGCGGAGCTGACTCTTGTGGAGCTCATCCTTTTTCTGCTTGTCGAGCGATTCCATAAAGAGCTTGATCTTCATCCGGCGTTTCTCCTCCCAATAGTGGTAGACAAACCATATGATCAGTCCTGCCAGCAACGCATATATCATATAGGCCATGGGACTTGCCCAGGGTGCCGGGTTCCTCACTATCCTCACTGCGGCCGGCGTGGTGTTCCACGTGCCGTCGTTGTTTGCTGCCATAACCTCAAATATATAATCGCCAGGAGGTACCTTGGCATACATAGCCGTGCGGTTTGACGCATCGGTGGTGATCCAATCATCATCGTAGCCTATGAGCCGGTAGCGGAAGAGGTTTTTCTCCGGAGTCTGGTAATTGTCTGATGAGAAGCGGAAGCCAAAGTTGGCCTGATCGTAATTGAGTTCGATAGCCGGCGACCCCTTCCATACCGACGACGATACGGGTTTATTGTCAATGTAAAATTTCGAGATTCTCGGCTGTGGGGGGCGTGGATTGGTCTTTATACTTCCGGGATTGAACACCGAAAAACCGTTGGTGCCTCCGAAATACATCTGCCCCGAGTGGCTCCTGTAGGCCGACAACGGGTAGTAGACCTGTCCCTGAAATCCGTCGCTTCCGTCAAAACGCCTGTAACTATCGCTCTCCACATCATACCTGAACAATCCATTGTCGGTGCCGAGCCACAGAGAGCCAGACTCTCTGTCGTCGCAAAGACTATAGATTGCCGATGCCTCGGCCGGACCTTTTCGCTCCTCAAACGTTCCATCCCAGGGAGAATACCTCATAAGCCCGCGCCCAACTGTGCCTATCCACACATTTCCCGAACCGTCGACAGCAAGCGACTGTCCGCCTGAAAAGGCATTGCGGCACACTGTGGTCACTTCCGGGCTGCCTGCATCAATACGGTAGAGCGACCTGCGGGTCAGGGCATACAGATTGCCATAAGGGTCGATCTGAATATCAAACACATATCCATCCCCCTTGGTGAGGCTGAAATGGGCAAAGCTCTCATCGACAAGCGAAAGCCGCGACACAACCGGATTGATATTCTGATAGGCTATCCACAGGGCGGAGTCGCCATCGAGCTCTACCTTGCGGAGATTGTCGGACCGCAGACCCTTTTCCGACCGCCTGAAGCGGCGGAGCTTGTTGGCTCCGAGATCATAGCTCGCCAACCCGTCGCGATACATAGCTATCCAAAGCCGCCTCTGGGGGTCGGTCACCAGCGATTTCACATGGTGATACGACAGCATGTCAGAGCCGTCGCCACGGCTCAACGCCGTAATGACGCCGTTACGCTTGTCAAGACGGTTGATGCCTCCTCCATCCATACCGATATATACCATGTCGCCATCTTCGGCAAAAGAGCTAACCAACTCATAGTTGAGCGAGTGCATGGCGGTGGTGGCGGTGGTGACCTGAATGCCATCATTGAGATCGGCATAACCGAGTCCGCCTGCAAAATGTCCTGTCCACACATTGCCGTGGCGGTCGCCGAAAAGCACCCACACCGAATTGTTGGTAAGGCTGAAAGGATCAGTGCGTGAGTGCAGGTAGCGATGGTAGCTCCCTGTCGAAGGGTCTATGATATACAGGCCCAATTGCGACCCGAGCCATATCCGCCCGTTACGGTCGAACAGAAAGGCTTTGGCCGGAGCATTGTCCTCCTGACAGTCGATATGTTTTTTGACCGATCCTGTGGCTGGATCTATCCTGAAGATGCCGTGGAGAGCGGTCAGCACCCACAGATCGCCATCGCCGGCAGTTATCTCCACTATCGAATGTGCCTCAGGGAGCTTACAGAGAAGCGTGAGATTGTCCGGCGCGTCATAGCCGGCAGTATATACCAGCCCTTGTGTGGAGGCAAAGAAGAGCCTGTCGTTGGTGAACGCATAGCCGGTTATACCCTTTACCTGACTATCGCCGCACAGGCTCTCATGCAAGGTGCCGTCGGCAGGATTGACCCGACACAACAGATCGCCGTGGACACACCACATATTGTCGAGGCTGTCGATGGCCAGACTACTGAATTTATTGCTGATCAGCTTCACATATCTGTCGGCATATGCGTCGTAATTGTACACGGCGTTGTCGGTCAGCACTAACAGACGCCCATGCCTGTCTCTGGCAAATGACCTGAATGAGGCATCCTCGCCATTGCCGACTGCTTCAAACTGAGAGTTGTATTTCTGATATTCGTAGCCGTCAAAACGCAGCAGGTCCCTGTCGAGCATCACCCAGATAAATCCGTCGGTATCCTGGCTGATGTCTACAACCCCGTCGTAGTAAAACCCTCCTTTGGGGGAGAAGGTGCGGAAGCGCAACGCCTCGGCATCTCCGGCCGACAAAGGGTATAAACCGACAAGCATCAAAGCAAGTAGTGTGACAATAATTCTCATCCTGAAACAAGCATAATGGTAAAGATCCGGCTTCTATCCGCAAATGTACATATTATTTCCCCACGCACCAAACCCGGTAGGCCAACCCCATCTTAGCCCCTTCCACAATGTATTGACAATCTGGCTGTTGACGATTTGAGAATAATTAATGTCAAAAATAGAAAGCACTAATCAGGCCCGCTGTCACACCTCTTATATAATTTTGCGGCATTCAATCATCACTCCCCTTTGCAATCTTAAATCATCATTAAAATCTTCAGTGTATCATGGACAAGGATATAATCCTCGCCATCCTCAAGAAAGCTTGTATCGGCACCACTACGGTACTCTTGCCGTGCATGACAGCAGCGGCAAGCACAGCTGAGGGATGGACTCCTACTCCGGCGGCGGCAGCAGCTGTTGCAGCTCCGAAAGAGATCACAGTCAAGGGCACTGTGACCGACGGCAATGAACCCATCATCGGAGCGAGCGTCTTAGTCAAAGGTGTATCAAAAGGCACTATGACCGACATGGACGGTAACTTCACCCTGACAGGAATCTCACCCAAGGCTGTCATTCAAGTATCGTATGTCGGTTTTGAAACGCAGGAAATACCTGTCGACGGAAAGACCAACCTCAACATCACCCTCAAGGAGAGCAGCACTATGCTCGAAGAGGTGGTAGTGGTAGGTTTCGGCACACAGAAAAAAGTCAATCTCACAGGCGCCGTGGCTTCCGTCACAGCCGAAAAATTCGAGCAGCGCCCTGTATCCAACATCGGCCAGGCGCTCCAGGGCGTCGTTCCTAACCTCAATATCGGCATCAGCGACGGCTCGCCCAACACTGTACCCTCATTCAATGTGCGTGGTGGCACAACCATCAGCGGTGGTGCCGTATCAAATGGCGCACCTCTTATTCTTGTCGACGGCGTGGATGTGACACCCTCGCTGCTCAACCAGATGAACCCCAACGACATCGAGAGCATGTCGGTGATCAAAGACGCATCTGCAGCCGCAATCTACGGCACCAAGGCCGCTTTCGGTGTGATTCTCATCACTACCAAAAACGGTAAATTCGACCAGAAAGGCCACATCACCTACAGCTACGACATATCCTGGGACAAACCCCTTGCCATGCCCGATATCATGACCTCGGTCGGCCTCCTCGAAGCACAGCAATATGTCAAGGAGTGGACCCTTCAGAAGGTCAGCGACTCGGAGCGTGCACGCCTTGAGGCAGCCCGCAAGTACATGGCCGATCCTTCGATCGAAAACCGCTACTTCATCAATGGCGGCTCCATCGACTGGGTCATGAACATCAACCCTTATAAGGAGGCGGTGCGCGACTGGACCCCCACCCAGAAGCACAATCTCTCGATTTCGGGTGGCAGCTCACGCGTAAACTACTATGTATCCCTCGGCTATCACGATCAGGAGGGTATGTATCGCATCAATACCGACCAGTACAAGCGTTATAACGTCATGAGCCGATTCACCGCCAAGGTGACCGACTGGTTCAATATCAGCGCCAAAGTCAACTTCAACCGCACCAGCTTCAGCACCCCCACCATCGGCGGTGCGAAAGGCAGCCTCTGGACCGCCGCCCAGCGTGAGCCGGAGAAGAATATGATGATGCCCATCAAGACTCTCCCCACCGACGAGGTGCCCGACGCATGGACCGACAACATCCTGGCATGGATGTCCTATGGCATACGCAGCAATTCCAAGTCGCAGACCACCGTCTTTGCCATCACCCCCGAGTTTATCCTTCTCCCCGACAAACTCAAAGCCAGAGCCGAACTGAGCTATCAGCCCCAGAGCAGCAACTCCAAGTCCAAAAATCCCTATCACGAATATATCAAACCGGGCTCATGGACCCTGCTCAACGAAGCCAACGGCGCCAACGACGGCAACACAGGCTCTATCTCCAAGACCGAGACAAGCACCTACCTTATCAACGCTTATCTCGACTATAACCAGACCTTTGGCAAGCACACCCTATCGGCTGTACTCGGTTTCAGCCAGGACTATGTGCATTACTCCTCGCTCAGCGTCAACCTCAAGCGCCTCTTCTCGGCCGACGTATTGAAGCCCGGTGCCGCAGAGGATATCACCCTCCACACCATATCGACCAGCGAGCAGCGCCGTACAAGCCGCGCCGGGTTCGGACGTATCAACTACAACTTCGACAACCGCTACCTCTTTGAGGTCAATGGCCGCTACGACGGCTCGTCGCGCTTCACTCCCAACGACCGCTACACCTTCCTCCCCTCCTTCTCGGCAGGCTGGCGCATCTCGCAGGAGAAATTCTTTGAATCGCTCCGCGACTATATCGGCAACCTGAAGATACGCGCATCATGGGGTAAGCTCGGCAGCCAGCCCAGCGACTACTATCCCTATCAGGCTGTGATGGGCAGCGGACAGCCCGGATTCATCATCGACGGACAGTATGTGAGCTCGGTCAATACCCCGGGCCTCGTGTCACCCTCGCTCACATGGGAGAAGGCCGCCTCGACCAATATCGGTCTCGACATCTCGGCCCTCCGCTCACGACTCAATGTGATGTTTGACATCTACGAGCGTAAGACCACCGACATCCTCACCACCGGCTCCGTGGCCTATCCGAGCGTACTCGGTGCAAGCGCTCCTCTCGAAAACTCCGGTTCGCTCCGCGCCCGCGGCTGGGAGCTCGACATTCAGTGGAACGACCGCATCGGACGCGTCAAC
>PDYJ01003118.1_pt1:12500-34346 | contig 34346 bp, 33 predicted proteins | sample 1430841 | NCBI WGS metagenome assembly PDYJ01 (sample SAMN07237672, study PRJNA390542) | Gut metagenome, whole genome shotgun sequencing project. | isolation source: fecal pellets | host: Mus musculus | place: USA: New York, NY | collected 2016-10 | reverse complement strand
AACCTAAGCATCCCCAAGCCATCAAGACTTTTAGAGCGAAAACTCTCAGCTAATTTTCCAAGAAAGGTGAGCCAAGAAACATCCCAAAGACATCACGGAAAACGCATAGCCAAACATGGCACTATCGAGTCGAGGAGCTTGAAATAAGCAGAGTGATCGGATGAGCGTAGTTAGCAGCAAGATTAAATGAAGCGATAAGTGCTAAAAAAGTTTTCTTTTGTTTCATGCCTAACTGCGCTTGTTTCGTCTAAACCAGCTAAAGAAGCCGCGTTTTTTAGGTTTTTTTTCTTCAGTGCTGATCGCATTGGTCGTTTTATAGCTGACACCTTGGGTCGGATATAAGATCTGTTGGGCTTGGCTATTTTCGGGCAATTGGCGTTGAACTTCAGCCGCCGCGATCTTGATGGCATCAGGATCGGTCTCTTGTAAGGCTAACAGATCATTTAACTGTTTAGTGGCAGAAAGGGTCAATTTTTGTTGATGATCGATCAGTTGTGTAACTCTGCGATCTGGCGGTCTTTTTCCCGTAACTGTTCGTTGATCAATTCGAGCTGCTGTTGTAATTGATCAAGGTGTTTAGCTTCAGTTGCAAGGGTAGTTTTTTTGTTAGTACTTGGTAAAAGTAATTCGCGCCTTGCTTGTTTTAAGGTGTCTTTGCTGTAAAGTTTAGAGCGTCCATTTATTTCAACTGGTTGGATCTGATTGACTTTTAAAAAGCGGTAGATCGTTGACCGACTGACACCGATACTATCGCAAGCTCTTGAGTCGTATAAAGTTTTTCGGCCAATATGGCTCATTCCTTTCATTAAGAGGTATAGTTATAAACATTTTAACATACTCACTGGAAGTTGTTACATAACTTTAACGATAAGAAATATCCCCCACTTGATGATAAGTGGGGGATAGGTGTTAAGCTTGTAAGTCTTCGATCTCAGGAACTTTGAAATTCTTACGCTCTAAACTCGCCACGATCCGTTCTAATTTCTCATGTGAAACGTCAGATGGGAGGGTAAATAATGTTCGGCGGACTAATTCGCCTTGTTGCACATCAAGTGTGATACAACTCGCGATCGAAGTGTATTTAGTGATGATCTTGGCCATGTCGACTAGATCACCGCGTTCACCTGAGGAGACAACAGTCAAAACATAGCTACCAACATTGAAGTTCCAAGACTGGGTCAACATATCTAACAAACGCGTATGGGTCAAGATGCCATAGAAGAAATTGTTTTCATCTAAAACCGTGATATATGGAAGGTCTTTGATCGAGAAAAACACATTAAAGAAGGCTGAATCGATTGGAATGAACTTGTTAGCATTCTTTAACAAATGGGTCACGGGTAGGCTCATATCACCTCCACGAGATTTGTGGCGGTAAATATGCATCTTATAGATATTTCCCCGGAAGATCTTACCAGTTTCATCCAAGATCGGTACACAACGATAACCGGAATCTTCGAGCACTGTTAGAGCTTCTTCCAGTGTGATATCTTCTTTAACTGTAACGAGATCTTTTTTAGGCTTGATCAATGTTTTCAGTAGCATAAAGTATCTCCTCGGCTTTCATTTTGTTTTCATAATATCCTAATACATAATAACACAAAAAACAAATAATGGAAGTTAAAAATTGAATAAATGTACAAAATTTTGCAAAATGTTCAAGTTCAAGCAAAAAGGCTGGTCAAGACCAGCCTCAAAAAAATCAAACTTGTTTTACTTTCACGACGAGATCGACAAAATCTTTTTTAGGATGGAACTTATCATGCACGATAAAGGTGCTGCTGACAACTTCCATTGCGTTTGTTCATCGCCGACCATGATAAAGTCACCTTTATGGGGAACAAAAGGTAATTCCGTGACGATCTGACCCGAGCCTTCATTGATCGGGACATCAGCATTTATTTGAGTCTTAAACATTTGCACGCCCACCTTTCTAGTCTTAGTTTACCACAGTTTATTGAGTATATAAAAAAACAGTCAAGGTCAAACCCTGACTGTTTAGGAATAAAAGAGCTTAGTCTTCTAAACTCTTCAAGCCGTCTGCAAGAACTTCTTTCAAAGTCTTAGCAGATTCTTGCATTTGTTTCAATTCTTTTTCGTTCAAAGGAACTTCAACAACTTGCTTGATACCTTCAGCATTAACAACGGCTGGTGTACCGATGTAGATATCATTCAAGCCATATTGGCCATCTAAGTAAGCTGAAACAGGTAAGACTGTATCTTCGTCACGTAAGATAGCTTTTGAGATACGAGCAAGCGCAGCAGCAACACCGTAGAATGTAGCACCTTTGCGGTTGATGATCTCGTAAGCTTTGTTGCGGACATCGTCTTCCATCTTATCAAGTGTTTCTTGGAAACGTTGTTAGCTTTAGCCCAATCTAAGAATGGAACCCCACCGATCGTTGCTGATGAGTAAGCAGCAAATTCGGAGTCACCGTGTTCACCCATGATGTATGCGTGCATAGAACGTGGGTCTTTGATACCTGTAAGGTCAGCCATAGCAACACGAAGACGTGCTGTATCCAAGGATGTACCTGAACCTAAAACGCGTTCTGTTGGGAAGCCAGAGAACTTCCATGTAGCGTATGTCAAGATATCAACTGGGTTAGCAGCAACTAAGAAGACACCTTGGAAGCCAGAATCAACGATAGGCTTAACGATAGAAGACAAGATGCGTAAGTTCTTGTTAACAAGGTCAAGGCGAGTTTCACCAGGCTTTTGAGGAGCACCTGCAGTGATAACAACTAAGTCTGCATCTTTGCAGTCAGAGTATTCTGCAGAGTAGATCTTCTTAGGATATGTGTAACCTGTAGCATCGATCAAGTCAAGAGCGTCACCTTCTGTACGTTCTTTAACAACATCCACGATACCAAATTCTTCAGCGATACCTTGTAAAGCCATAGCGTAAGCATAGCTAGAACCAACAGCACCGTCACCGACTAAAATAACTTTTTGATGATTTTGTGTTTTTGACACAGTAATTCATCCTTTCTTAAGTAACTTAATTGATACTCCATAAGTATAACACGTTTTTCAGTAAATGGCGCAAAGATTTCAAGAGTTTGTAAGTTTTTTTCAGTAGAAATCGCAAAGTGTGGTATACTTAGTGAAATTAAATCAATTGTTGGAAGCGTCTTTTTAGGCGCTTCCATGCTAGATGTACGCTTAACTGTGCCTAAGTACGGTTTAAACAGTGTGCATTTTTTTTGGTAATGTAAATTTTTTTATATGTGAAAGGTTTTGAATTTAAAGATGAAATTGATCGTAGGATTAGGTAATATTGGTCGTCAATATGAAAATACCCGTCATAATACAGGCTTTATGATCGTTGATCGCTTTGCAGATGCGAATGGTCTTTCCTTCAATAAGGAAAAATTTGATGCGCAACTAGCTGACGGTATGGTCGAGGGCCAAAAAGTCATATTGGCTAAACCGACTACCTATATGAATGAATCGGGACGCGCAGTTCGTCAGATCGTAGATTATTATGACTTAGACCCTGATGATGTGATCATCGTTTATGATGATATGGATCTTGATTGTGGTCGGTTACGGTTGCGCCAAAAGGGTTCAGCTGGTGGGCATAACGGGATCAAGAGTCTGATCGCTCATTTAGGTACTCAACAATTTGACCGCTTACGTGTGGGATCGATCATCCTAAACAAACTAAAGTCGTTGATTGGGTCTTAGGCCGCTTCACTCCAGAACAACGAGAAAATTTTGATCTAGGAGCAGCTGATGCAGTATCCGCGTTAGAAGAGTGGGTCAAGACTGATGATTTTGCGCAAGTGATGAATAAATTCAACCGTAACAAGTAAGAAAGGATACACCATGAAGATGAAACTAAAGGAAGCTTTTCATAGCCTTCCAGAAGTCAAAGAATGGTCACAAAAAGAAGCAGGACGTCATTTGATCACAGGGCTGACTGGCTCGGCCAAGACGCTTTTTTTAGCTGAGTTGTTCCTAGAAAATGCAGGTCCAAAGTTGATCATATGTGATGACTTGTATCGAGCCCAACAGTTAGCCGATGATCTTGAAAACCTCTTAGATCCAGCTGATGTCTTGTTGTTTCCAGTCGAAGAGATGCTAGCATCAGAAATGGCAACGAGTTCACCTGAATTCAAAGCGCAACGTGTTTTAGCACTGGAAGCTTTAGCCAAGCAGGAAAAAAAGCTGATCGTGACTTCGATGTCAGGGTTACGGCGCTTTTTACCCCCAGTTGAACTTTGGCAAAAGAGTCAGTTAAAGTTGGTCGTTGGCCAAGACTATGAATTAGCAGATCTGGTGCAGTTGTTAGGCCAAATGGGTTATACGCGGCAAAAGCAAGTTGAACGGCCAGGCGACTTTGCACTACGAGGATCGATCTTAGATATTTTTCCTTTAGATATGTCAGATCCGCTTCGGGCCGATTTTTTTGATACTCAGTTAGATTCGTTGCGGACTTTTGATGTGGCCGATCAGCGTAGTTTGAAAAACATTGAACAAGTGCAGATCTTACCAGCGACTGACCTTATTTTTGATAAGGAACGTTTGGAAAAAGCAGCGTCAGCTTTAGATGAAGCTGTTAAAAAAGCCTCTACTAATTTATCTAAAGAAACAAAAGAACAACTGGATAAGAATTTTTCAGCCAAGATCGATGCTTTTTTAAAGGGGGAATTAAGTGCCAAAGATCTGAGCTTAGTCGAATACATCTATCCTGAAAAGCTAAGTTTATTTGATTATTTAGCCACAAATGGTGAAGTGTTTTTTGATGATTACCCTCGTTTACGTGAAAAAGAAAAACAACTAGTTCAAGAAGAGCAAAATTGGATCGTTGAGCAGTTGGAAAAACAGCAATTACTTGCTAATGCTGTTTTGGGACACGAATTGAGTTATTTAGAAAAAAAGCTCAAGCAGCCTAAAACCTTTTTAGCCGCCTTTCCTAAAGGGATGGGCCGGATGCGTTTTGTGCGGCATTTAGATATCAAAGCCCGCATGGTCCAACAATTCTTTGGTCAAATGCCACTGCTAAAAGCTGAAGCACTCCGGTGGAAAGAAAGTGGCCAAACCGTTGTCTTGCTGGTCGGGACTAAGGAACGTCAAGCAAAGCTCCAGCAAACGTTAGCCGATTTTGGGGTCACTTCTTTATTAGGAACAGTCGCTGACATCCAGACTGGGCAAGTGCAGATCGCTTTAGGTCAGTTGAATAGTGGTTTTGAATTGCCTGAATTAAAATTAGTCGTTTTGACCGAACAAGAACTCTTTGCTAAACGTTCGCGCAAACAGCCTAAACGCCAAACGATGAGCAATGCGGAACGTTTGAAGAGCTATACTGACTTGAAGAAAGGCGATTATATCGTTCACGTCAACCATGGGATCGGGCGTTTCATGGGAATGCAAACTTTAGAAGTCGGTGGGAAACACCAAGACTATATGACGATCGTTTATCAAGAGGATGCGCAACTTTTTATCCCAGTTTCCCAGCTCGATCGGATCCAAAAATATGTGTCAGCTGAAGGTAAGACACCAAAGATCAACAAATTAGGTAGTAACAAATGGGCCAAGACCAAGAGCAAAGTTGCCGCTAAGATCGAAGACATTGCCGATGAACTGGTCGAATTGTATGCAAAACGTGAATCTAATAAGGGCCATGCCTTTCCACCAGATGATAGTTATCAACGCGAATTTGAAGCCGCCTTTCCTTTTTCAGAAACACCTGATCAGTTGCGGAGCGCAAAAGAGATCAAAGCCGATATGCAAAAAGAACGCCCGATGGATCGTTTGTTGATCGGGGATGTGGGATATGGTAAGACCGAAGTTGCTTTGCGGGCAGCTTTTAAGGCGATCGAAGACGGAAAACAAGTTGCATTTTTAGCTCCGACGACCGTTTTGGCACAACAGCATTTTGAAACGATGCAAGCGCGCTTTGAAGGTTTTCCAGTCAACATCAGTGTCTTATCACGGTTTAGCACCAAAAAACAAGTCGATGAAACTTTGGCTAAGCTAAAAAGTGGTGAATGCGATGCTGTTGTTGGGACCCATCGTTTGTTGTCTAAAGACGTTAAATTTGCTGATCTAGGCTTGTTGATCATTGATGAAGAACAACGCTTCGGGGTCAAACATAAAGAGCGGTTAAAAGAACTCAAATCAACTGTTGATGTTTTGACACTAACAGCTACTCCGATCCCGCGGACGCTAAATATGTCGATGTTAGGTGTGCGCGATCTCTCAGTGATCGAGACCGCACCGATGAATCGTTATCCGATCCAGACCTATGTGATGGAACAAAATTACGGGGTGATCGTGGATGGGATCAGACGTGAAATGGCACGTGGAGGGCAAGTATTTTTCTTGCACAATCGAGTCGATGATATTGAAAAAAAGGTCAACGAGTTACAGAGCTTAGTGCCCGAAGCTAAGATCGCTTATATCCACGGGCAAATGACGGAGACTCAGTTAGAAGGGATCTTGATGGACTTTATCGCAGGCCAATACGATGTGTTAGTGACGACGACGATCATCGAAACTGGAGTCGACATCCCCAATGCCAATACACTATTTGTGGAAAATGCTGATCGGATGGGCCTAGCTCAACTTTATCAATTACGTGGCCGGGTCGGACGATCGAATCGTGTGGCTTATGCCTATTTTATGTACGAACCTGATAAAGTTTTAACGGAAGTGAGCGAAAAACGCCTTGAAGCGATCAAAGATTTTACCGAATTAGGTTCAGGCTTTAAGATCGCGATGCGTGATCTCTCGATCCGAGGGGCGGGTAACCTATTAGGGAAGCAACAACATGGCTTTATCGATTCGGTCGGCTATGAGCTGTACACGCAGATGTTAAATGAAGCTGTCGCCAAGAAACGTGGTCTTAAGCCTAAGTTGCACACTGATTGTCAGATCGATCTGTCATTAGAAGCTTATCTACCCCAAAGTTACATCGAAGATCCACGCCAAAAGATCGAGCTTTATAAGCGGATCCACCAATTGGAAAATAAAGAACAATATGAAGAGATCAAAGAAGACCTCATTGATCGTTTCGGTGAATATCCAGTTGAAGTAGCTAATTTACTAGAAATAGGGTTGTTGAAATTATATGCTGATCATGCATTATTAGCCAATATCACCCAAACTAGTGCGTATAAGCTCACCTTGGATCTTGCGCCTGTAGGGGTGAAAAAATTCAATGCACCGATGATGCTCAAAGCCTTGGATGCAGCTGGCTTAGATGCGACTTTTGAAACGACCGCCAAAAAGACTGCTATCAAGTTGACCTTGCAACCAGCACAGCGCTCAGAACTTTTGGCTAAGTTACAAAAATTATGTTTTAATTTAATGGCTGAGATCGACAACATACCACAGATCGAGGAGAAAATAACTGTTAATTAAAATATAATCAAATGTGATATAATATCTGCAAGAAAGATAAAATGTGAGGTAGATATTATGGCGATATTAAAACCAAAAGAAATGGCTGAAAGATTGGGCGTTACTGTTCTAACCCTACAACGCTGGGATAATAATGGGACTTTAAAAGCTTATCGTACCCCCACTAATCGAAGATATTATACAGAAGAACAATACTTAAAATATATCGGTCGATCAACTAGTAATGATCGTAAGAATGTTGCTTATGCTAGAGTCTCAACATATGGGCAAAAAGCTGATTTAAAAAATCAAATTGCTTTTATTAGACAATATGCTAATGCTAAAGGCGTTATTCTTGATGAAACAATTACTGATATTGGCAGCGGGCTTAATTATAACCGTAAAAAATGGAATCAATTACTAAAAGAAGTAATGGATAATCAAGTCGACACTATCTTTATTACCTATAAAGATAGATTTATCCGCTTTGGTTATGACTGGTTTGAAAGACTATGCAAGATGCACAATACGGAAATTGTAGTGTTAAACAACATTGAAACTAGTCCTACTCAAGAAATGATCAACGATATGATAAGCATTGTACATGTATTTTCTTATCGCTTATATGGTTTACGCAAGTATAAAAGTAAATTGAAAAATGACAGGTCTTTGAAAAGTGGTGAAAATAATGATTCGAGTTCAAAAAGTAAGACTTTATCCCGATCAGACAATGCAGAAGATCCTTGATAATTTATGTGATTATCGCAAAGTAGCTAATATTCAACATAATCTTATCCATAAATTTACAACTAAATTAGTTAGTGATTATGACAAAATCGTGATCGAAGATTTAGCTGTAAAGAAAATGCAGGTGAGACACGTAGATTCTAAAGGACTTCAACGTTCATTATTTGGTTACTTTAGACAAGTATTGACCTATAAAGCTGGCTGGTATGATAAAGAAGTAGTCTTAGCTGATAAATACTATCCAAGCACACAAAGATGTTCTGATTGCGGTCATATCAAGACTGGTGATGAAAAAATTGGTCTTGATGGCGATCAAAAACATAAAACTAAGCATAACGAATATATCTGTTATGAATGTGGTGCGATCATGGATCGAGATGAAAATGCAGTAGCTAATCTTTTAGCTTTATTAAACTAGAAAATATAACGGGGTGGGCTACACCCTTAAGTTATCTGAGCTAGTCAATGTCATTACCCTCTTGTTAGGATATGGGAACACTAGCGTTGACGGTAGTAAATAAAATTTAGGAAAGGAAAAGCTATATTTCTTTCTCAAATGTAATCATTTGAGATATTTGATTACGTTTATTCATATTTTATATAGCAGACTGTAGATGAAAAATGAACAAGTCAAAAAGACGATGAAAGGGGCTTTGATCCTTTCGATCGCATCTTTGATCGCTAAGATCTTAAGTGCGGTCTATCGGATCCCCTTTGAAAATATTGTTGGTAATACTGGTTTTTATGTCTATCAGCAGGTCTATCCGATTTATGGGATCGGCGTTGCTTTTGCCTTGACCGGTTTTCCAGTTTATATTTCTAAATTAGTTGCCGAACAACGCGATGAAGCGACCAAGTTGCGCTTAGTTCAACAGATATTTTTGATCTTGTGTGTTTTTTCGGGTGCGATTTTTGTCGGATTGCGGGTATTTGCTCCATTTATTGCACTTTTGATGGGCGATCCCCAGCTGGTAGTTTTGATCAAAAGTGTGGCTTGGATGTTTTTGTTCATGCCAATTTTGGCAGTCGGGCGAGGATATTATCAAGGAACGTTTGATATGCTTCCAACTGCTATTTCACAGGTGACTGAGCAATTCATGCGAGTCGGGATGATCATCTTAGCGGCATGGGCTTTTACGCTTTTTGACTGGTCTTTATATCAGATGGGAGCCATTGCGATGTTGGCCTCTAGTGCGGGAGCAGTAGTTGCCTGTTTGAGTTTTATCAAATTTTATGCTAAAAAGTTTTTCAAAAAAACTTCGGCGCCTAAATTCAGTTATCTGTATCTGATCGAAAAACTCTTTAGCGATGGCTTGATCATCTGTTTGTTTGCTTCAACGATGGTCTTGTTGCAGTTGATCGACTCTTTTACGCTTGTCCGTGGCTTACTGCACAACGGGATCCCCTTAGCTGTAGCTAAGGATCTAAAAGGTATCTATGATCGCGCGCAACCATTGCTACAGTTAGGTATGGTCCTTGCGATCGGTTTTTCTTCAACGCTTTTGCCGACATTGAGTCAAGCGTTGCAAAAACGTAAATACGCCGAATTTCGGCGGATCGCGCAAGTTATGTTGCGTGTCAGTGCGGCGATCTCGGTAGCCGCTTGCTTTGGGATGGTCGTTTTGATGCCACAGATCAACACTTTGTTATTTGGAGATGCTAATTTGAGTGCTGAATTGGCAGTTTATGTAGGCAGCGTGATCTTTATCACTTTGATCGGAACTTATAATTCGATCTTGCAAAGTTTGAATCAATTTTTGATCACGGTGGTCGGTCTGCTGGGAGCTTTAGTTCTAAAATTTATACTAAATATCTGGTTGGTCGGACGGCTAAATATCATGGGAGCCAGTGTTGCGACCGTCCTTAGCTTGATCTTTGCGCTAGTCTTTATCCTGCTGTTTAGCCCTGAGATCGTCAAGGGGCTGTTCAACGAAGGACATTTTTGGCTCAAATTAGGCTTAGCGATCACAGTGATGTTTTTCAGTGTACGGCTATTTACCATAAGCTATATGCATTTTATCGGAAATGAGCGGAGCGATACGCTCGTCATGTCACTTGGAGGGGCTTTTTTAGGTACATTAGTCTTTTTAGGGTGTGCCTTAGCGTTTAAATTATTTAGTGTTCGCGAATGGCTCATGTTACCAGGGGGCAAAAAGATCTTGAAAGTTTGGCAAAAAATTATCAGAAAAGAGGGAATCTTATGAGATTAGATAAATATTTAAAAGTTTCACGTGTGATCAAACGGCGCAGTGTGGCAAAACAGATCGCTGACCAAGGCCGGATCACGATCAATGACAAAATTGCTAAATCCGCTAGTGATGTTGTAACAGGTGATACTTTAGTGATCAATTTTGGAAATAAAACGTTGACTTTGAAAGTTTTGGAGTTAAAGGATACGACCAAAAAAGATGAGGCTAAAGGCATGTACGAGATCATCAGTGAAGAATATAAGGAAGATTTTAGGCTCTAAATTGAATCTTTATCACCAAGTTTGTTATAATCTTCGTAAATATGTAACGGTTTTGGATGATTTGGTGAGGTCTAACTGATGAAAGAAGATAAGCAAAAGATCAAAGTCATGGATAATGATTTTTATCGGGAAAAAACAGCTGCTAAAAAGCGTATGGTCGCCAAAAATCGGCGTTATCTGCAACACAAAGTTATAATGCGTTTATTTGCCGTGATCGCAGTGGTCGTGACCGTTGTTTGTTTAGTTCAAGTCGGACGTAACTTGTGGCAAGCACATACGGTCAAGCAACAAACGACAACAGCTCAAAAAAAGCTTGATAAGGTAAAAAAAGACAATGCTAGCTTGAAACTGCGGGTAAAGCAGTTAAATGACGATGAATATTTAGAGAAGCTGATCCGTGAGAAATATTATTATTCTCGTGACAATGAAATGATCTATAATTTGCCTGATGATAAGGCAAAAAGTGTCTTGAATTCAGAAAAATAAATTTTTTTGGTTAAACTACTAGTATCATGATATACTTAGGTGTGTTTTATTAGAACTTTCTAGGAGGAAAAAATTTTTTATGTCAATTGAAGTCGGAGAAAAAGTCAACGGCAAAGTATCAGGGATCACTAATTTTGGTGCTTTTGTGGATTTAGGGGATAAAAAAACTGGCTTGGTGCATATCAGTGAAGTTTCAAATAATTTTGTCAAGGATATCCATGATGTGTTGACAGTAGGGGATAAAGTAACAGTCAAAGTGCTTTCAGTCGGTGAAGACGGCAAGATCAGTTTGTCGATCAGAAAAGCAAGCGACAATGTTCAAAAAGATTTTGGGAAAAATACCAAAGAAGAGCGCAACCAACGTGAAGGCGACTTCCGGAACAATGGTAAGGGAAATGATCACAAAAATAACAGTAATGCGGGTAAGGGTCGTTCCTTTGCACCTCGCAAAACTGAAAGCAAAAAGAAAGACTTCGACTCTTTATTGGCTGGTTTCTTAAAAGAAAGCGATGAACGCTTGACCTCTTTGAAACGAAATACGGAAGGTAAGCGCGGTGGCCGTGGTGGACGCCGTAGCTAATATATAAAAGGACTGTGGCATTTTGTCACGGTCCTTTAGTGCTTTGAAGGAGGCATTTATGCAAGCAATAAAACAGCAGTTTGACTTACAGTGGCAAAATTTAAAGCTCGCAGCTAAAGAAAAGGTCTTAGTGGCGGTCTCGACTGGGGCGGATTCGATGGCATTGTTGTGGCTGTTAGCGCATTTGCCAGTAGCAATACGTCCGCAGATCAATGTGGCGTATGTCGATCATCAATTACGCGACCAAAGTAAGACTGAGACAGAATTTATTCAGCGATATTGCCAAGAAAAAGGGTATCCGCTTTTTACCAAGACTTGGGCTGTAGCCGACCATCCTCTAACAGGGTTGGAAGAAAAAGCCCGCAAAATGCGGTATGAATTTTTTGAAACAGTACTAAAAAAACAACAGATCAAGTACTTATTGACGGCACATCACAGTGATGATCAAGCCGAGACCTTTTTGATGAAGTTATTACGTGGGGGCGACTTAGTACAATTGACGGGGATCAAGAGCAGACGTAAATTTGGAGCTCATGCTGAGTTGCTTCGTCCTTTGTTGGGCTTTACCAAAGCTCAATTGTTACATCTGGTCCAAGAACAAAACATCACTTATTTTGAAGATGAGACTAATGAACAAGATGATTACTTGAGAAATCGCTTGCGACATCATGTTATCCCGCAATTAAAGCAAGAAAATCCGCAATTTTTAGCGCATGTGGAAAATTATGCTGCGCAGTTAAGTGAAGTTCTTACTTTAGCCAATGAAACGAGTAAAGAAAAATTAGCTAAATTACAGCAATATGATGGTAGTTATGCCTTAGATCAATGGCAAGCGTTGACTTTGCCATGGCAAAATCAGCTTTTACGCCAACTTTTTCGGCAGCATAAGTTAGAATTATCGGAAAAAAAAATAGCACAAGCCAACCGCTTGCTAAATAACACCACTAAGCCACAAGGACAACTCGATCTGGGACAAGGGTATTTTTTGGTCAAAGAATACCAGCATTTCTGGCTTGCTGATCATCCTTTGAAGAGCGAAAATTTAAATTTTCAGCACTATCTATCATTAGGCGAGTGGCAATGGATCTCTAATACAGAAAAGGTCGGGCTCTTTTTTTCAAATGCCTACCGCCCAAGACCAGGTGATGAGATCTTAGCTGTGTCTGAAGATGAGGCGCCATTTCTTTTGCGTCATCGGCGGCCAGGTGATCGCATGAAAACTAAGATCGGGACCCAAAAAGTAAAACAGATCTTGATCGATCGAAAAATAGCGAAAACTAAACGTGAGCGTCTGTGGTTAGTTGCAGCCAAGGATGGAAACATTTTATGGATCGTTAAAGTGAAAAAAACTGATTTGTCACCACGGCTCGTAAATGCTAAAATTCATTACATAATAGTTTTGCGAAGAGAGGTAAAAGATGATGAATAACGACATCAAAGAAATTTTATACAGCAAAGAAGATATTCAAGCAGTTGCCCAAAAATTAGGGGCTCAGATCACCGCCGACATGAAGGATAAAAATCCGCTTGTGATCTGCGTTTTAAAGGGTGCGATCTTATTTATGGCCGATATCGTGCGTGAGATCGACACATACTGTGAACTTGATTTTATGGATGTATCTAGCTATGGTGATGCAACTGAATCATCCGGTGAGGTTAAGATCATCAAGGACCTAGACGTTTCGGTCAAAGATCGTCATATTTTGATCGTCGAAGATATCATCGATACCGGTCGCACTTTGGAACGGTTAGTGGAATTGCTCAAGCACAGAAAGGCAGCTTCAGTTAAGATCTGTACTTTATTAGATAAACCTGAGCGTCGGGTGAAATCGGTCGTGCCAGATTATGTTGGTTTTGAAGTGCCAAATGAATTCGTGGTCGGCTATGGTCTAGACTATATTGGACATTACCGTAACTTGCCTTACGTAGGTATTTTGAAACCAGAAGTTTACGAGAACAATTAATAGTCAATATTAGTCAAATATGATACTATTGGTTCGATAGCTTTAAAATTTATGAAATTTACCTAAAAGGAGGAACTCCATGAATAATAACAAAAATGGACTAGTAAAGAATAGTCTATTTTACATTGTGATCTTCCTTGGCATTATGGGTGCTCTCTATTACTTTGTTGGTAATCGTGGCGGTGCTCAATCACAACAGATTCAATCAAGCCAATTCATTACCGAATTGAAGAAAAACAATGTCAAAGAATTTACAATGCAACCAGCAGGTAGTACCTACCGCATCACAGGTACCTACAAAAAACCAGCTAATGTGGAAAAGACTGGTGGTCTAACCGGTATTGCGGGTACCTCTACTAAAGTGTCGACTTTTACGACCAATGTGTTGACCAATGATACCTTAGTTAAGCAGATCGAAAGCTATGCTACTAAGAATAAAGTCAAATATGGCGCTAAAGAGGAGGAATCCAGCAGTATCTGGGTCCAACTCTTGATCTATGTCTTGCCCCTTGTCTTCTTTATCTTCTTCTTCTACATGATGATGGGACAAGCTGGCCAAGGCGGTGGCAATGGTCGTGGGGTGATGAGCTTTGGTAAGTCTAAAGCTAAGCCAGTTGAAAAGAAGAACAACAAAGTTCGCTTCTCTGATGTAGCTGGGGCCGAAGAAGAAAAGCAAGAATTAGTCGAAGTAGTTGAATTCTTGCGTGATCCACGTAAATTCCTTTCTTTGGGTGCACGGATCCCATCAGGTGTGTTACTCGAAGGACCTCCCGGAACTGGTAAGACTTTGTTAGCCAAAGCGGTCGCAGGTGAAGCAGGAGTACCATTCTTCTCGATCTCTGGTTCTGACTTTGTGGAAATGTTTGTCGGTGTCGGGGCTAGTCGGGTGCGTGATCTGTTTGAAAACGCCAAGAAGAGTGCACCAGCCATCATCTTTATCGATGAGATCGATGCTGTCGGTCGTCGTCGTGGTAATGGTATGGGGGGCGGTCACGATGAACGTGAACAAACCTTGAACCAATTGTTAGTTGAAATGGATGGTTTCGAAGGTGATGAAGGTGTCATCGTGATGGCTGCTACGAACCGTTCTGATGTTTTGGACCCAGCCTTGCTTCGTCCAGGACGTTTTGACCGTAAGATCTTAGTTGGGCGCCCTGATGTTAAGGGTCGTGAAGCGATCTTAAAAGTGCATGCTAAGAACAAGCCACTTGCAAAAGATGTTGATCTTAAGATGATCGCTAAGCAAACACCGGGCTTTGTTGGGGCTGATCTTGAAAACTTGCTCAACGAAGCTGCTTTATTGGCTGCGCGGCGTAACAAAAAAGCGATCGATGCCTCAGATATCGATGAAGCTGAAGATCGCGTGATCGCAGGTCCAGCCAAACGTGATCGCGTCATCAGCAAGAAAGAACGCGAGACCGTGGCTTATCACGAAGCTGGGCATACGATCGTTGGTCTGGTCTTAAACGATGCACGGGTCGTTCACAAAGTTACGATCGTTCCACGTGGGCGTGCCGGTGGTTATGCGATCATGTTACCAAAAGAAGATCAAATGTTGCTTTCTAAAAAAGACATGCAAGAACAAATTGCGGGCTTGATGGGGGGACGTGCTGCAGAAGAGCTTATCTTTGGACAACAATCCTCAGGGGCTTCCAATGACTTCCAACAAGCAACGCAATTGGCACGAGCAATGGTGACCGAATACGGGATGAGCGATCAATTAGGTCCTGTCCAATATGAAGGTCAAAGTGGCATGTTTGCTGGCGATGCAGTTCCAGGTCAAGCACCTTTCTCGATCAACACAGCTAATGCGATCGATGAAGAAGTCAAACGCTTGTCTGAAGAAGGGATGGCTTTGGCTAAGAAGATCATCGAAGAGCATAAAGAACAGCATGCAGTCATCGCAAAAGCCTTGCTTGAATACGAGACTCTCGATGAAAAGCAAATTTTGAGCTTGTATAAGACAGGCAAGATGCCTGCACAAAATGAAGATGAGTTCCCAAGTGAAAAAGCAACAGCCACAACTTTTGAAGAATCAAAAGAAGCTTTGGAACGTAAGGAAGCTGCTAAACGTGAAAGTAAAGTAGCTGATGAAACAACATCTTTCCCAAGTGAAAAAGCTACAACTGCTGATAAAAATAAAACCACAGTCTTCTATCCAAAAAAGGATAAAAAAGACACAGACTCGGATAAAGATTAGTCTTTGAGCGAGTGGTGGAATAAATTTTAAATAGGAGGAAGTAAGTTGGCCTATGTGCCGCCCGCTTGCTTCCTCCTTGTTTATTAAAAATATAAAGGAATAGGTGAATTAAATGTCTGATTATTTAGTTAAAAGTTTAGCCTATGATGGGCAATTACGTGCGTATGCGGTCGATGCAACCAAAACAGTTCGGCAAGCACAAGAATATCACGATACTTGGAGTGCGGCTTCGGCAGCTTTAGGCCGCACCCTAGTTGCAACTTTACTGTTATCGGAAGCTTCATTAAAGGGTGAAGGCAAGATGACAGTGAAAGTCAATGGGGATGGACCATTGGGAGCGATCGTCGTTGATGGTAACGCTAACGGGACTGTGAAAGGCTATGTCCAACACCCTCATATCCATTTACCATTGAATGATAAGCACAAGATCGATGTTAAAGGTGCAGTCGGAACGACAGGTTTCCTATCAGTTACTAAAGATCTTGGCTTAAAAGAACCATTTACTGGACAAGTACCGCTTGTTTCGGGTGAACTAGGTGAAGATTTTACGTATTACTTGGCTAAGTCCGAACAGATCCCATCAGCCGTTGGATTGTCAGTTTTTGTCAATGATGATAATACTATCCAAACAGCTGGAGGCTTTTTGATCCAAGTTATGCCAGGAGCAACGGATGAAGTTTTGACTAAACTAGAAGAACGTTTAAAAGATCTACCGCTAGTTTCGGAAATGATGCGTGAAGGCTTGACTCCAGAAGATATTTTAGTCAAATTATTTGATGAAGAAAATGTTGAGATCTTGGATAAAAAACCAGTAGCGTATGAATGTGATTGTTCCAAAGATCGTTTTGCAAAAGCAATGGCAAGTCTACCTGAAGCTGATATTGAAGAGATGATCAAAGAAGATCATGGCGCAACTGCTTTATGTCATTTTTGCAATCGAAAATACCATTTTTCCGAAGCTGAATTGCGTGAGATCGTAAAAAATGCAAAAGAAAAGTAGTCGTTTAAATAAAAGTGTGCTATTATCTACAAACGAAGTAAAGAATGATTTTATGAGGTGAAATTGATCCATGGAATGGAAAATTGGAGATATCACGATCCCAAACCAAGTTGTGGTAGCCCCAATGGCTGGGGTGACCAATGTGGCCTTTCGAATGATCTGTAAGGAATTTGGTGCAGGTATGGTCGTATGTGAAATGATCTCGGATAAAGGGATCCATTTCCGCAACAAAAAGACACTTGAGATGCTATTTGTCGATCCAAGTGAACATCCAGCAAGTGTGCAGATCTTTGGGGGAAGCAAGGAAACTTTAGTCGAAGCCGCCCAATTTGTGGCTGAAAACACCAATACTGATATTATTGACATAAATATGGGCTGTCCTGTGCCTAAGGTCACTAAGACCGATGCTGGGGCAAGATGGTTGCTTGACCCTGATAAAGTATATGAGATGGTCAAAGCAGTTTCGTCAGCAGTTGAAAAACCAGTTACCGTAAAAATGCGGACTGGTTGGGATGGGGACCATATTTTGGCAGTCGAAAATGCGTTGGCTGCCCAAGAAGCTGGGGCTAGTGCGTTAGCGATGCATGGTCGGACAAGAAAAACAACTTTACTCAGGACATGCCGATTGGGAGTTACTGCATGAAGTAGCTAACAAGTTGACAAAGATCCCCTTTATCGGTAATGGGGATGTCCGCACTCCTCAAGATGCTAAGACGATGCTAGATGAAGTTGGAGCTAACGCCGTGATGATCGGGCGGGCAGCTTTAGGTAATCCATGGATCGTTAAGCAAACGACACATTATCTAGAGACTGGTGAATTATTAGAAGAACCAAAACCGGCTGAAAAGATCGCAGTTGCTAAAGAGCATTTGCATCGTTTAGTTGAAGCTAAAGGTGAAGTCGTGGGGCCAAAAGAGTTTAGATCACAAGCAGCCTACTATCTTAAAGGGATCCCACGTTCAGCAAGGACTAAGGCTGCTTTGAATTCGGCTGATACAGAACAAGAAATGCAAGCGATCTTTGATAATTTCTTGGCTGACATGATCGCTCGACCAATTCGGCGTTAATTATGACTTTTGAGTATGCTATAATTAAAAAATAGTAAAGATGAAACGTGTTCGAAAAGGCACCCCCTTTTCTCACACTCTAAAGAAAGGCGAGGATTTTTAAATGGGTAACCAACAAAACATGAATGACCAATTGCGTGTACGTCGTGAAAAGATGCAAGAATTGCGCGCAGAAGGTATCGATCCCTTTGGTCATCGGTTTGAACGTGATTCAATGAACCAAGACTTGCATGATAAGTATGGTGAAATGGATAAAGATGAATTAAATGGCTTGGAGATCACAGCGACGATCGCTGGACGGATGGTAGCTAAGCGTGGTAAAGGTAAGGTAGGTTTTGCTGATCTACAAGACCGCACTGGCAGAATGCAACTTTATATCCGTAAAGATGAAGTGGGTGAAGATATGTATCATATCTTCAAACGCTCAGATCTGGGTGATTTCTTAGGGATCAAGGGTCACGTTATCAAGACTGATATGGGTGAATTGACGATCAAAGTGACAGAATTGACTTTCTTATCCAAAGCTTTGCGTCCGTTACCAGACAAGTGGCATGGTCTGCAAGATGTAGAACAGATTTATCGTCAACGTTACTTGGATCTGATCTCTAACAAAGAAAGTTACGATCGTTTTGTAAACCGTAGCCGGATCATTTCAGCTATTCGTCGTTATTTAGACGGCGAAGGCTTCTTGGAAGTGGAAACACCAGTGTTACATACACAAGCTGGTGGTGCTGCTGCACGTCCATTTATCACTCACCACAATGCTTTAGATATCGAATTATATCTTCGGATCGCACTAGAATTGCACTTGAAGCGTTTGATCGTTGGTGGGATGGAACGTGTGTATGAGATCGGTCGTGTCTTTAGAAATGAAGGGATCGATACCCGCCATAACCCAGAATTTACAATGCTTGAATCTTATGCGGCATACTTTGATTTTGAAGACGTTATGGATGAAACAGAAGGTATCTTCAAAGCAGCTGCTTCAGTAGTGTCAAATAACAACATCGTGAATTATCAAGGTAAAGATGTTGATTTTGATAAGCCGTTTAAACGCGTGCACATGGTCGATATCATCAAAGAATATACAGGTGTTGATTTCTGGGAAGAAATGACTTTAGAACAAGCTCGGGCTTTAGCAGATGAACATGGTGTTCACTATGAACAATACTGGAAAGTCGGCCATATCATCAATGAATTCTTCGAACAATTCTGTGAAGATAAGATCGTTGACCCAACATTTGTTTACGGTCATCCAGTTGAGATCTCACCGCTAGCTAAGAAGAACGTTAAAGATCCACGTTTCACTGATCGTTTTGAATTGTTTATTTTGGGTAGCGAATATGCGAATGCCTTTACCGAATTAAACGATCCGATCGACCAACGTGAACGATTTGAAGCACAAGTGGAAGAACGTCAAGCTGGTAACGATGAAGCTGAAGGTATCGATGAAGACTATATTGAAGCCATGGAATATGGTATGCCTCCTACAGGTGGTCTAGGTATTGGGATCGATCGTTTAGTGATGTTGTTGACAGATGCGCCTTCGATCCGTGATGTCTTGTTGTTCCCAACGATGCGTCCGATCGAAAATAACTAAAAATAAGATATTTAATGCTGTGGCTATATAGTCGCAGCATTTTTTGTTGTGCGTAAAAAAGAAAATATTTATGTTCAGCAAATAGCGCTTGGGTGATCAAAAATATTTTATATGACGATCGGGTAGACTATCTCAAAGAACAACGGGATACATGGATAAATAGTAATAGCGAGCCTGTTTAGATATTTTTTATTTTACTGGGGGATTTGAGAAAAAGTTAGCCATTACTTGGGGGGAGTATTTTGAAAGTTTTGGTGGTAATTTATGCGCCGCTAACTGCACTTCTTTTTTGAACAACAAAAGCATGCTGTTACTAAAAAAATGACGTGGAGGAGGAAATACCTGATCTTATAATGATGAAAGTAATGATAGTTGAAGGTGCAAAAGAATTTTTATAGAAAATCAAAAAAAGTCCTTGACGCTTAAATGTATTCCTTGCTATACTATAAAAGTTGCTGATGCAGAGCAGTTGCTTAAAAATATAATATAAAAAAGATGTTGACATCATCTTGAAAATTATGATATTATATTTAAGCTGATTTGTTACAGCAGAAAAATAAGATAAAAATTGTTGACATCATTCAATGGTTTTTGTTAAAATTGTCTAGTCGTCAAAAAAACGACTGAGATAAAAAAGTTGTTGACATGATATTATCAACATGTTAAAATGTTGATGTCGATTGCATCAACCGAGTAGATCTTTGAAAACTGAACAAAGTTTCGATAAGCAAATGTGCAGGGTCTCTTATCTAAGTGATAAGAGCAATAAACATTTTGCGAAGTCAATTCGCTAGTAAAAATAAAGAGTCACAAACTTTAAATTGAGAGTTTGATCCTGGCTCAGGATGAACGCTGGCGGCGTGCCTAATACATGCAAGTCGAACGAAACTTCTTTATCACCGAGTGCTTGCACTCACCGATAAAGAGTTGAGTGGCGAACGGGTGAGTAACACGTGGGCAACCTGCCCAAAAGAGGGGGATAACACTTGGAAACAGGTGCTAATACCGCATAACCATAGTTACCGCATGGTAACTATGTAAAAGGTGGCTATGCTACCGCTTTTGGATGGGCCCGCGACGCATTAGCTAGTTGGTGGGGTAAAGGCTTACCAAGGCAATGATGCGTAGCCGAACTGAGAGGTTGATCGGCCACATTGGGACTGAGACACGGCCCAAACTCCTACGGGAGGCAGCAGTAGGGAATCTTCCACAATGGGCGAAAGCCTGATGGAGCAACGCCGCGTGGGTGAAGAAGGTCTTCGGATCGTAAAACCCTGTTGTTAGAGAAGAAAGTGCGTGAGAGTAACTGTTCACGTTTCGACGGTATCTAACCAGAAAGCCACGGCTAACTACGTGCCAGCAGCCGCGGTAATACGTAGGTGGCAAGCGTTATCCGGATTTATTGGGCGTAAAGAGAACGCAGGCGGTCTTTTAAGTCTGATGTGAAAGCCTTCGGCTTAACCGGAGTAGTGCATTGGAAACTGGGAGACTTGAGTGCAGAAGAGGAGAGTGGAACTCCATGTGTAGCGGTGAAATGCGTAGATATATGGAAGAACACCAGTGGCGAAAGCGGCTCTCTGGTCTGTAACTGACGCTGAGGTTCGAAAGCGTGGGTAGCAAACAGGATTAGATACCCTGGTAGTCCACGCCGTAAACGATGAATGCTAAGTGTTGGAGGGTTTCCGCCCTTCAGTGCTGCAGCTAACGCAATAAGCATTCCGCCTGGGGAGTACGACCGCAAGGTTGAAACTCAAAGGAATTGACGGGGGCCCGCACAAGCGGTGGAGCATGTGGTTTAATTCGAAGCAACGCGAAGAACCTTACCAGGTCTTGACATCTTTTGACAATCCTAGAGATAGGATTTTCCCTTCGGGGACAAAATGACAGGTGGTGCATGGTTGTCGTCAGCTCGTGTCGTGAGATGTTGGGTTAAGTCCCGCAACGAGCGCAACCCTTATTGTTAGTTGCCAGCATTAAGTTGGGCACTCTAGCAAGACTGCCGGTGACAAACCGGAGGAAGGTGGGGATGACGTCAAATCATCATGCCCCTTATGACCTGGGCTACACACGTGCTACAATGGACGGTACAACGAGTCGCAAGACCGCGAGGTTTAGCAAATCTCTTAAAGCCGTTCTCAGTTCGGATTGTAGGCTGCAACTCGCCTACATGAAGTCGGAATCGCTAGTAATCGCGGATCAGCATGCCGCGGTGAATACGTTCCCGGGCCTTGTACACACCGCCCGTCACACCATGAGAGTTTGTAACACCCAAAGCCGGTGGGGTAACCTTTTGGAGCCAGCCGTCTAAGGTGGGACAGATGATTAGGGTGAAGTCGTAACAAGGTAGCCGTAGGAGAACCTGCGGCTGGATCACCTCCTTTC
>PDYJ01003118.1_pt1:0-7500 | contig 34346 bp, 33 predicted proteins | sample 1430841 | NCBI WGS metagenome assembly PDYJ01 (sample SAMN07237672, study PRJNA390542) | Gut metagenome, whole genome shotgun sequencing project. | isolation source: fecal pellets | host: Mus musculus | place: USA: New York, NY | collected 2016-10 | reverse complement strand
ATCAATCGCTTTGATTGTTATTGGTACCGGGTTATTAAAGCCAAATGTTTCAGAAATGGTTGGGGCTTATACAGTCCTGAAGATCGTCGTCGAGACTCTGGTTTTAGTATGTTTGTCTTTGGGATTAACTTAGGGGCCGCTGTTGCTCCTTGGGCTGTCCCTTGGGCTGCTAATGGTTTTGGCCTAAACCTTTTCCATGGTGAAATGAACTTCCACGCTGGTTTCTCACTAGCTGCTATCGGAATGTTCTTTGGGTTAGTACAATATGTAGTTGATGGCCGGAAGTATCTTTCAAAAGATAGCTTATATCCTGATGATCCGATCGATAAGGAAAGTTTACGTCCAGTAATTATTTGGTCAATTGTTGGTGTTATTGCATTAGTGATCATTCTTGGATTGCTTGCGGCAATGGGTCAATTAAACATCAATAATATCATTACAATCATTACGGTTATTGCTATTGCTTTACCAATTTACTACTTTGTAATGATGTTGAATTCCAAGAAGGTTACAAAGGATGAAAAGTCACGGGTTGTTGCTTACATTCCACTTTTCATTGCTGCTGCTATCTTCTGGGCAATTGAAGAATCAGGTTCAGTTGTTTTGGCCCTCTTTGCTGAACAACGGACTGTTTTACACATTGGTGGCTGGCACTTTGCTGCTGCTAACTTCCAGACATTGAACCCATTATTCATTATGATCCTAACACCATTCTTCGTTGCACTTTGGGATCACTGGAAAAAACAACCAAGTGCTCCTGGTAAGTTTGCTGCTGGGTTAGTAATTGCAGGTCTTTCATATGTTTGGATGGCACTTCCAGCAATGATTCACGGTACAACTGCCGGACGGGTTAGCCCATTCTGGTTAGTTGGTTCATGGTTCATCGTTGAAATCGCCGAAATGTTGATTTCACCAATTGGTCTTTCAGTAACTACTAAACTTGCACCAAAAGCATTTAAGTCTCAAATGATGAGTATGTGGTTCTTGGCTGATGCTGCTGGACAAGCGGTTAACGCCCAAGTTGTTAAGTACTACTCATCAGCTACAGAAGTTCCATACTTCTTAATTATCGGGGCAGTAAGTATCGTCTTCGGATTGATCCTTTGCCTATTCGTTAAGAAGATTCATGGCTTGATGGATGGTGTAGACTAAAAATTATATTAAGAGATCGAGAATAATTCTTGGTCTCTTTTTTTGAGGTGAGTTATGAAAATCGCAGTAAGCAGTGACCTTCATTTAGATTTAAATCATGCTGATGTTGCAGAAATTATTACTCAACAGGCGCATTATTTAACCCGTCAAGAAATTGACCATTACTTTTTTGTGGGGGATGCCTTTAATGATTTTGAGCAAACTAGAGTATATTTTGCAGAACTACAATCGCAATTGCCTATCACAAAGGTTCATTATCTTGCCGGTAACCACGATATGTTAAAAGGGGGCACTTATGAGCAATTAGAAAATTTAGATGATGATCTATATTTTCATAACCGATTTATCGATATTCCCCAAACAAACTGGCGGATTATCGGTAACAATGGTTGGTATGATTATTCGTTTTCAACGTATGAAAGTAATGTAAAAGAGGTCGCAAAATGGAAGCGGGCATATTGGGTGGATCGTCCAATTATGCAGCCAATGAATGATCCAGAACGAATGGCGATTGTTTTAGACCAAGTTGAAGAAGCCCTACAACAGGCTCACAATCAACAAAAACAGGTTATCTTTATGACCCACTTCGCACCGATTAGAGAAGCTCTCTCGCATCCACTTATTGAGTCTGCACGGCGCGAACGGATGTGGGAGATGACGACAGCGATGTTGGGCAGTAGACACTTAGGAGCGTTACTCGCTAAATTCCCGGAAGTAAAAGCAGTTTTCTATGGGCACCTTCATTATGCTCAGCCATTAATTACCGTTGGAAATATTGAATACCGCAATCAAGCAGTTGGCGTAAGGCGCAAAAAATAGTGGAGAATGGGAAGGGAAAAGCCTATTAGATCAATGGATTGACCGCCTTTATATTAAAAAAATCTAGTTTTTTCAAAAAAATAAGAAAAAAACACTTGCAATGAGGTTGGAAATTAGGTATTATAATAAACGTTGATTGATACGAAATATTTAATCAAGCAACTTCTTGGAGGAGTAGCGAAGTCTGGTTAAACGCGACGGTCTGTAAAACCGTTCCTTCGGGTTCGGCGGTTCGAATCCACCCTCCTCCATCTTTATTATTGGGCTATAGCCAAGCGGTAAGGCAACGGTTTTTGGTACCGTCATGCGCTGGTTCGAATCCAGCTAGCCCAACTGTTATTGAAAGGCTAAGAAAAACAGATGTTTTTCTTAGCCTTTTCTAGTTCAAGATTTTATTGAGTTATATGAAAAAAGGAATGACAGCTAATGCCTAAACAAGGTCATTTTGCAAAAAGCATGCGAACTAAACAAATAAATGATTTTAAAGTGAAACGCAATGCGACTGGTGCGACCATTGATGATGAACAGTTAACAGATTTCCTAGTGGTTCGCTTTGCTTTAACAGCTAAGAAGAGGGTTCAATCTGAGGCTCGAGAAACTGCTCAACGGTTCTTAATTGAAATTTGTGATTCTTTACAAGAAAATGATGGGGATTTACAAGCGATCATTCCAAATTTACTAGTGAGCCTTAATGCCCGGGTACCTTGGCAATTCTATCCAGAAATTTTGGAAGAATGGGATTTGCTTCAAAAGTTTTTACAAAAAGAACTTCCAGCAGTCCCATTAGAAAAACGTCTACGAATTAAGCACCCAGTCACAACACAAGAAATGGAGACGTTAATTGCAAAATTATTGGCCAGAAAGATTACTACAATTACGTTTATTAATCAGCCAGGAATTGATCAAAATAAGAAAGATCAGATGGTGACAATGATGCTGACAACGATCTATCATGATCAAACAATTGAATGGAATAAAGTACGGTTGTTACTGGCGCCATTTAAGTTTGAAATTACCCCTGAACTAGACGAAGAAACAAAAGACTGGTTAAAGAAACTAGCAGAAAAATAATAACGTTGACTTTCGTTCTGCTTCCTTGGTAGAATTAAATCGTTATTGTAGAGCTGTGGTGGAGTTTTTATCACCGTGGCTCTTTTTATTTTGATTTAAAGGAGGAAGCGGAAAGCAATGGCAGAAAAAAAACTATTCACGGATTTATCTCGCAATTGGTTCCCTTGCATTACTAACGTTTATCGGAATTTTGAATGAAACATCGATGAACGTCACATATCCAGAACTATCTGCTCAGTTTAGTGTATCGCTCGATGTTATTCAGTGGATTACAACTGGTTATTTATTGATGGTAACAATTACAATGGGAACTACTGCCTATCTATTACGCCAGTATCAAGCACGTTGGTTGCACTTATTTGCAGTATCATTTTTTATTATTGGTGACTTGATGTGTGCTTTGACTGGTAATTTTCCTATTTTGTTAACGGGGAGATTGATTCAAGCAATTGCTACTGGGTTAGCAACGCCAATTATGTTTCATTTAATTTTTACGGAGATTCCGCGTGAAAGAATTGGCATGATGACCGGAATGGCTGCAATGGTTATTTCGTTTGCACCGGCACTGGGACCAACATATGGTGGGGTCGTTTCAGAAATGCTGTCATGGCGGATGATCTTTTGGATTTTTACTACCAATTGTTTTGATTAGTCTTGTATGTGGTCAACTTTTTATTCGTAATAAACCGCTTGGAAATGATAAAGCATTTAGTTATGGAAGCTTAATTACACTGGCAATTGCCCTTATTAGTATCATTAGTGCAGTTTCTTCAATTGGGAAACAAGGATTTGGAAAGCAGTTTTGGCTTTTATTATTGGTAGCAATTATTTTCTTTAGCGCCTTTATCTATATCAATAATCACGGTAAATCAGAATTGTTTGACTTAAAGGTGTTTAAGGTTGTCCCATTGCGGCTATCAACTGTCACTTATTTTAATTTACAGTTTATTAATATTGGGATTTCGCTTGTTATTCCGATTTACGTTCAATATGTTTTGCACTCTTCGGCAATTGTTGCGGGTCTTATTTTATTTCCCGGGTCATTAATCGGTGCTTTTATCTCGCCATTTGCCGGAACTTTGGCTGATCGTTATGGTTTTGCTACGCCAGTTATTTCTGGGGGAATTCTGTTAGTTATTGGAACAAGCTGCTTTGGTATTTTCCAACGTCACTTAACGCCATTATTAATAACGATCTTCTTCGTTATTTTACGAATTGGATTTAACTTTGCCTTTTCTAATACAATTTCCAATGCTTCAATGTTGGTTCAACCGCAAAACGCCCCCGATGTAAACTCAATCTTTAATATGGTCCAACAATTTGCCGGCTCACTGGGGACAAGTCTCCTTGCCTCTACAATTGCGTTATTCCAAATGGGTAACAGTGGCTCACTGATGGGACGTACGTATGCCGGGGGACAATTTGACTTTATCTTATTAGGTGTTTTGGCAATCATTACTTTATTAACAATGGTTACTAACTATCGCATGCAACAAAAGAAGGAAAGTGTTTCTCAATAAGTGGTTGAATTAGCCTGACAAGAATGTAATAATGTGGCTTGATTAATACAAGTTATTACAGGTTTTTGAAGAAAGTGACTATAAGTTAAAATGATACATTCTATCGTTCACTTTATGGTGAGCAATCAGGTTTTTACGCTGTTTATTTGTCTTGCAATTGGCTTCTTAATTGGAAACTATAAAATTGCGGGTAAATTTAATATTGGGGCAACGGTGGGAACGTTAATTGTGACCTTAATCGTGGGGCAGATTGGGAATTTCCCCCGAGATGAAATGTTGGGAACGATTTTCTTTGGCGCCTTTATGTTCTCTGTTGGTTATCGGATCGGACCCCAGTTATTAGTTAGTTTGAAATTATTTGGGGTTCGCATTTTAATCGCTAGTATTTTCTGGATGGTTGTTGCGTTCTTAGTTGGGTGGAGTCTCTTTTCTGCCTTTAAGATTGGCCCGGGGATCGCTGCCGGAGTTATTTCCGGGGCCCTCACCCAGTCAGCTACCGTTGCCAGTTCGTTGCAAACGATTGGCTCATTGCCAGTAAATCAAAGCGTTAGGGCAACTTATGAGGCGCAGCTCCCGGTTGCCTATGCTTTAACATACGTTTTTGGAACGTTAGGGGTAATTATCTTTTTACGTGACCTAGCACCTAAAATTTTGGGGATTTCAATTGCTGAACAGGGTCCTAAAATGGCTGAACGTTATCACTTTCATGCTAAAAATCCGAACCCAACGTGGCGACGAACATATCGCATTGCAGATGATTCACCGCTTGTCGGTAAAACGCTTGAGGAATTTAATCGGCGGTCTAATTACCGGATTATTGGGTTAGCTGCTTTTCATGATGGCAAAATGACTGACCACCTTGAATATCAATTGCAGGTTGGCGACTTGCTAACTGTTATTGGTTACGCCGTTCATTTCGATCGGTTAATGCGAGTACCAGGATTGACAGAAGTATTGACCCCAACCAATGCACCGTGTGAACGAGCTTTTGTTCTGGGAAAAAACTTTAAACCGGGTGAATTAGCCCTTCTACGGCAACACGGGGTTTTTGTGAACATTCAAGACCCAATCAGTGGAAACCAACAATTGATTAACCAGTTGCAGCCAGGGGATGTGATTTCATTGACTGGGAATACATCGCGAACCAAAGCAATCTTAAAAAAGATGGGACGTTGGAAAGCTACAGATACAGCGATGAATTATTCTTTATTCTCTTTAGGAATCGGTTGTGCTTCCCTTTTAGGAATTATCGGGCTAAAATTAAATAGTATTCCGTTGCAACTGGGGAATGGAACAGCGGCTTTGATCATGGGACTAATCCTGAGTTCATGGATTGAGCGTCACCGTGACCGTAAATCAATCCCTGTAACGGTAACTAGCTTTCTTCAGAGTTTTGGACTAACGCTTTTTGTGGGGACAGTTGGTTTACAATCAGCTCAAGCATTTACAAGTGCAATTAAATCGTTAGGTATTGGGGTCTTATTTATTGGGGCGATGATTTCAATAATGCCACATTTGCTAACGCTGTTCTTTGGACGCTATGTATTGAAGATGGAACCGCTTGCTTTAATTGGAGCGATGACTGGTTCGGGAACGATCGCAGCGGCAATGAATGAGATTTCGCAAAAAGCAGGTCCAGAAGGTGGCGCATATTATGCGGCTGCCTTTACTCCGGCGTTTGTAGTTGGTAATATTGGAATTACATTACTAGGGCCGATTTTTGTGGCGCTACTATCATAATTTATCGCTTAGAAAGGGCGTGCAAGATTATAATGCAACAATTTTTTACAATTTTAGGTGGAATGGGAACGCTGGCAACAGAGAGTTATGTACGTCTGTTAGATAAGAGAACGCCAATTCATCGTGATCAAGATTACTTAAACTATTTAGTTGTTAACCATGCAACCGTTCCTGATCGTACTACATGGATTCTTGATCATAGTCAACCAGATCCTAATGAAGCCCTGATTGAAGATATTAAACAGCAAAGCCTTTTGAATCCTGCATTCTTTGTCTTAATTTGTAATACAGCTCATTACTCTTTTGATAAGTTACAGGCAGCAACGGAGATTCCGATTCTCAACATGTTGCAAGAAACAGTTAAGGAGATAAAGAAGATTAAGCCGGATACAAAGCGAGTTGGTCTATTAGCCACTAAGGGAACTTTGGCAGCTAACTTATACGATCCTTATATTGAGAAGGCTGGGTATGAACTTATCAAGCCTACTCCTGAGATTGCCGAGATGACAGAAGACCTGATTTACCATGATATTAAAGAGGCTGGTCATTCTGATGGCAACAAGTATCATGAGCTAGTGCGGAAAATGATTGAAGAACAAGGAGCAGATGTAGTCGTTTTAGGTTGTACTGAATTATCTTTTGCGGAAGAGATGGACCCTGAAACTACATACCCTGTTGCCGATTCGCAATCAATTATTGTTGATCGCTCCCTTGAACGAGCATTGAAATTACGACAAAATAATAAAAATTAAAAATTAGAGACTGGGGGAAGGTAATAATTCCAACGGTCTCTAATTTTTATTAATTTTTTGCCGATATTTTAAGAAATTGGTCTAGATTTTTGGGAATGGTGTAAAAATATACACATGCGCAATATTTAGCAAACAATGGCGTAAGGAGGAAAGAAAATGAGTTCACCTGTTTATATTCAAATTCACAATCAGTTAAGACAAAACATTGAAGATGGTGAGTGGAAAGTTGGCGATAAAATTCCCGCTGAACGCGAACTCGCTAATGATTTTGGCGTCAGTCGAATGACTTTGCGGCAAGCAATTCAAGCATTAGTTGATGAAGGAATTCTTGAGCGAAGAGTTGGCTCTGGAACTTTTGTCGCTAATCGCAAAGTCCAAGAAAAGATGTCAGGAATAACGAGCTTTACTGAATTAATGCATGCGACAGGTAAGAAAGCTGCTAGTAA
>PDYJ01000808.1_pt1 | contig 34358 bp, 25 predicted proteins | sample 1430841 | NCBI WGS metagenome assembly PDYJ01 (sample SAMN07237672, study PRJNA390542) | Gut metagenome, whole genome shotgun sequencing project. | isolation source: fecal pellets | host: Mus musculus | place: USA: New York, NY | collected 2016-10 | reverse complement strand
CCCCAGCATCCGCCACGCTACACCGAGGCTTCGCTCGTCAAAAAGATGGAAGAGCTCGGCATAGGACGCCCATCGACCTATGCACCTACCATATCAACCATCCAGCAGCGCGAGTATGTGACCAAGAGCAACATTGCCGGCACCAAGCGCGACCTCACCACTATCACCCTCGACTGCGCGTCGAAGGTCATATCCTCGACAACCCGCACCGAGACCGCCGGTGCCGACAAAGGTAAGCTCATGCCTACCGACACCGGCACGATTGTCAATGATTTCCTCACCGAGTTCTTCCCCAATATCCTCGACTATAATTTCACAGCATCGGTCGAAGAGCGTTTCGACGAAATCGCATCAGGCTCTACCCCTTGGAAAAAGGAGATAAGCGACTTCTACGGAGTATTCCATCCCGAAGTGGTCAAAGCGGTCGACACCCGCTTCGACCATAAGCCCGGCGAGCGCGAGCTCGGCGTCCACCCCGAGTCGGGTCGCCCTGTCAGCGTCAAGATTGGCCGCTTCGGACCCGTGGTGCAGATAGGACTGTCGACCGACGACGAGAAGCCGCAGTTTGCCTCGCTCCGACCCGACCAGAGCGTGTTTGACATCACTCTCAACGACGCCCTCAAGCTCTTCGAGCTGCCCCGCACGCTCGGCCAGTGGAACGGATCGGAGGTGATAGCCTCGGCCGGTCGCTTCGGACCCTACATACGCTACGATAAAAACAAATTCGTGTCGATCCCCGACGACATCACGCCGCAGGAAGTGACTCTCGATCAGGCCATCGAGCTTATCGAGGCCAAGAAGGAAGCCGACGCACGCAAGGTGCTCAAGACCTTCGACGAAGATCCCGACATGAAGATTCTCAATGGCCGCTTCGGCCCATATCTCGCTGCCGTGGCAAAAACTACAAGCTCCCCAAGACTATCGCGTCTGACTCAGCGGCAATTGAAGCTCTAACCACCGACGACTGCCGTCGCATCATGGAGGAGGCTGACAAAGCCCCCGCCAAGCCTCGTCAGGCCCGCCGTTCATCTTCCCGACAGAAAAAATCATGATTATAAAACCTCAGCAACCCGATATGGGCAGCCCGCGACGCGCCCCTCAGGCCCCCGATGTGATCCGAAGGTTCAAGGTGGCCGAGGGTGACCCCTCGCGCCTGCTCGATTTCCTCATAGCCAACCTCCCGGAATTGAAGCGCACGCGCATCAAGCAGATGCTGCGCCATGATCAGGTGGCTCTCGACGGTGTGCCAGTCACCGATGCCCTCTCGCCCCTCGATCCGGGCGATGAAGTAGCTGTCAATTTCACCCGCGAGTTCAGGCTCTTCCGCCACCGCAGGCTCAAGATTGTGTATGAAGACGACGACATCATTGTCGTGGAAAAGGGTTATGGCCTTCTCTCCATGGGCAACGACTCATTTCAGCCTGGCACCGACAGTCACGGCGCTCCGCGCGAGACAGCCTATTCGATTCTTCGCGACTATCTGAAGTGGAAAGATCCCTCATCCAAGCTCTTTATAGTGCATCGCCTCGACCGCGACACTTCCGGACTCATGGTGTTTGCTAAAAACATCCAGACCAAGGAAACCCTCCAGCACAACTGGAACCAGATGGTGCTCGACCGCAAATATGTGTGCGTGGTCGAGGGGCAGCCTGAGCCCGAAACCGGAAGCGTCAGCTCCTACCTCAAGGAAAACTCCAAGTTTGAGGTGTTTTCGCTCGATAATCCCGCTCCGGGCGCCAAACTCGCCGTGACCCGCTACCGCACCATAAGCACCGGCAAGGGATATTCGATGATGGAGGTTGAGCTCGACACCGGACGCAAAAACCAGATAAGGGTACATATGCAGAAGCTCGGCACACCCATAGCCGGCGACCGCCGCTACGGCGGATCATCGTCTGCCGCCCACCGTCTGTGTCTCCATGCCCAGACCCTCCGGTTTGTTCATCCCGCCACAAGGCGTCTCATGTCGTTCACTACACCCATCCCCGCCTCTTTCACCCGATTAATACGATGAACAATGGATATCCGTCAGCTTGTCTCAGCCCTGATTGTCATGATGGCCTGTTCTAACCTCTGTCAGGCAGCCGCACCTAAGATCGACCGCATCGATCCGCCCCATTGGTGGACCGGCATGGCCTCCGACACCCTGCAGCTGATGGTTTATGGACCGGGAATTGCTTCCGCAACTCTCACCCTACCCGATCCCGACAACGACGTGGAGATTATCGAAACTGTCGCTCCCGGGTCGCCCGACTATCTCATTGCCTATCTCAAGGTGGGCCGCGACGCACGTCCGGGATTGCTCAACCTCGACTTCACCACCCAGGCGGGGTCAGCCCGACGCGCCTTTGAGTTGCGCCCGCGCAACACCCGCGGGGCCGCCGGTTTTGACGCCTCCGATGCCCTTTACCTCATAATGCCCGACCGCTTTGCCAAAGGGCAGGCAGCCAACACCGGTCATGAGCGCGACGGACTGCGCTACCCCGCGCCCGATGAGCCCGAAAATCCCAACGGGCGCCATGGAGGCAACATTGCCGGCATGACCGCCCATCTCGACTATATAGACTCGCTCGGTGTCACTGCCATCTGGGTCAATCCGGTCCTGAAAAACGATATGCCCGGCGGATCATACCACGGATATGCCACCACCGACTATTATGCCATAGATCCCCGGCTCGGCACCAACGATGAATGGATCGCTTTTGTCGATTCTTGCCACTCGCGGGGCATAAAAGTGGTGATGGACATGATATTCAATCACTGTGGATCCGGACATCCGTGGCTCGAAAATCCTCCCGCCGACAATTGGTTTAACTTCCCCGACTCGATGGAGATCACCAACCACCGGCTCTCCACACTCTTCGACCCCTACGCCTCCGACTACGACCGCAAGCGCGCCACCGACGGATGGTTTGTCAAAGAGATGCCCGACCTCAACGAGCGCAATCCCCACCTCAAGCGCTACCTGATCCAAAACTCCATATGGTGGATCGAGGAGAGCGGCATCGACGGCATACGCATGGACACCTATCCCTATGCCGACTTCCATGCAATGGCCCGATGGTGCCGCGACGTTGAGCGCGAATATCCGCAGTTCAACATCGTGGGCGAGTGCTGGTATGCCCATGAGGCCCCCGAAGCATTCTGGCAGCGAGGATCAAAGGTCAACCCACTCGGCGATCCATCGCTCCCCACTGTGATGGATTTCAAGCTCATGACCATAGCGCGCGATGCTTTCTCATCCGAGACTGTGCCTTATGCTGCACCCGGAGTGTCGCTCGGCCTCAACGACATATACAACCATCTCGGCTACGACTTCCTGCTCCCCGATCCCAAGCACATACTCACCTTCCTCGATAATCACGACACCGACCGCTTCCTGCTGGAGGAGCCCACCGATCTCTCACACTGGAAGCAGGCCATGACATTTCTCCTTACCTCGCGCGGCATACCTCAGATATATTACGGCACCGAGCTGCTCATGCACGGATCAAAAGAGGGCTCCGACGGCTTCATCCGTCTCAATGTGCCCGAGGCTGAGTTTACACGCGAAGGCCGGTCTGAGCTCCAGAATGAAGCGTGGGACTACCTGTCAACGCTTCTACACTGGCGTCGCTCTATACCCGGATTCTTCCCGGCTGCGAAGATGAAACACTTTGTGCCCATCGGGCCGGTATATGCCTATTCGATGTCGGCCCCGGGCATCGGACCGGAACAGATTTTCGTCATCCTTAACGGATCAGACACCGAGGCAACAATCGACACCACTCCATGGCGCGAAGCCATCGGATCACGCACAGATTTTACCGATGTGGCCTCCGGCAATGCCGTGGCCATAACTCCCGAAATGACTCTCCCGCCACGTGCGGCACTCATTCTACACTGACCGGGAGCCAGCACCTCCTCCCGGCAGTTGCATATTTATACGCTGCGACACATACTAAACCTATGTGTCGCGCGTTTGTTACAATGTAAGGAAGGCATATTCGCTGATATGCCGCTCATCTTTTTCAAGACACGAATCCACAGTCTTACCCCTCATGCCAATACCCAACCCAACCGACGCATCAATTATCCTCACATACCGCTGTCCCATGCGCTGTAAGATGTGCAACATATGGCAGAACCCTACCGACAGGACGCGTGAGATCACAGCCGCTGACCTCACCACTCTCCCGCGCCTCAAATTTATCAACCTCACAGGAGGCGAGCCATTTATCCGCGAGGATCTTGAGGAGATTGTCGAAGAGTGCTACCGCCACACCGACCGCATTGTGATCTCAACCTCCGGATGGTATGCCGACCGGGTTGTGAAGCTCGCCCGGCGGTTCCCAAATATCGGGATACGCATATCTATCGAGGGATTGTCGCAGAAAAACGACGAGTTGCGTGGCCGCGAAGGTGGTTTTGACAAAGGTCTCACCACTCTTCTCACCCTAAAGGATATGGGACTTAAAGATATAGGCTTCGGATGCACAGTGTCAAACCACAATTCCAGCGATATGCTCGAGCTCTATAAGCTTTCGCGCTCGCTTGGACTGGAATTTGCTACCGCCGCTTTCCACAATTCCTACTATTTCCACAAGAGCGACAATGCCATCACCAACCGCGAGCGGGTGATCGACGACTTCAGACAGATCATAGAATGGCAGCTCAAGGAAAAACATCCCAAGAGCTGGTTCAGAGCTTTCTTCAATATGGGCCTGATCAACTATATCGAGGGGCGCCCGCGTCTGCTCCCATGCGAGGCCGGCACCACCAATTTCTTCATAGACCCCTATGGCGATATATATCCCTGCAATGGTCTGGAAGAGAAATACTGGAAAGAGTCGATGGGCAATATCCGCTCTGCTTCGTTTGATGAGATATGGAGCAGCGATCAGGCCGCCCGAGTGCGCGAATTGGTCAGATCGTGCCCTAAAAACTGCTGGATGGTAGGCACAGCCTCTCCGGTAATGAAGAAGTATATCACACATCCTGCCCGATGGGCTCTTACCAACAAGATGAGAAGCCTTCGGGGGCTCAAACCTTGCTATGTAAAGGATCGCTACGACGTAGGGCAGGATCCGCGACAGGGCGACTTGCGCACCCCCTCACCGGAGGAGAGGGCCGGAAAATGAAGGTTGTGGTGATTGGCACCAGAGGCATACCCGACATTCAGGGCGGGGTGGAGACTCACTGCGCCGGGTTGTATCCATGCCTGGCCGATATGGGTGTCGACGTCACTCTGATCCGTCGCAAGAATTATGCCGATGCCCTGGCTTCGGCCCGCGGTCTCGATAGCTGGCAAGGAGTGAAGCTGATCGATGTCCCGGCACCCAAGCGCAAGAGCCTCGAAGCGATCGTCCACACATTCAGGGCTGTGCTGAGGGCTCGGTCGCTAAAGCCCGACATTCTGCACATCCATGCCATCGGCCCGGCAATCATGGCGCCGCTCGCAAGATTGCTCGGCATGAGGGTTGTGATGACCAACCACGGTCCCGACTACGACCGCTCAAAATGGGGAGGCATGGCCCGTCGGGTGCTTAGGCTCGGAGAGCGTTTCGGATCCATGGCAGCCAACCGCATAATAGCCATCTCTCCGCTTATAGCCTCGATTGTGAGCCGGAAGTATGGCAAGGAGTGTGTGGTGATCCCCAACGGAGTTGCGCGCCCTGAAATACCAGCCTGCTCCGATGCCATCCTTGCTTCCTTTGTCCTTACCCCACGGAAATATATCCTCGCCCTCGGGCGCTTTGTGCCCGAAAAAGGTTTTGACCGCCTCATCGACGCTTATGCATCTCTACGTGCATCCGGACGGATAGACCGTGCCATAAGGCTCGTTATAGCGGGCGACGCCGACCATGAGGATGATTATTCACGCGCTCTACGACGCAAGGCGGCCGGGGTGAAGGGGGTTGTGCTCACCGGATTTATCAGTGGCGACACCCTCAAGGCTCTCACCGCCAATGCCGCTCTGTTTGCCATGCCATCGACCCATGAGGGCTTGCCCATTGCTCTCCTCGAAGCCATGAGCTATGGCATAGATGTGGCCACGAGCGACATCCCCTCATGTCTGCTCCCCGAGCTGCTCCCCGACGATCATTATCCGGTGGGATCCGACGTAGCTCTTGCCCATCTTCTGGCTGCAAAGATCGACAGACGAGCCACACCGCGTGCCTACGACATGAGCCGCTATTCATGGCCGGCCATTGCGCGCGCCACCCTCGATGTGTATCGGTCGGTGGCGCCCGGCAGCTAACCCCCTTTTATTAACCCGAGTGCTTGCTACCTCGTAAAAAACAAGATTTATGTCACAAACCTCCAATCCCCTCCCTCAGGCGCTGTCGGCGCCTCACCTATCACCCCCACATTTCTCATCCTCACGGTGCTCTTCTGCGTATGCCTCATCGTGAGCAATCTGATGGAAATCAAGACAGTCGAACTCGGCCCGCTCACCATCACCGCCGGTGTCGTGGTATTTCCCATCAGCTATATACTCAACGACTGCATCACCGAAGTCTACGGTTTTTCCAAGGCCCGCTTTGTGATCTGGCTCGGATTTGCGGCCAATCTGCTGGTGTCGCTCCTGCTCCAGATAGGCATACTCCTCCCGGCACCCCGATTGGACAGGCCAGGAAGCGATGGAGCTTATCTTTGGTGCTGTGCCCCGCATCTTTGCCGCGAGTTTCATAGCTTTTCTATGCGGCTCGCTGGCCAACGCCTGGATCATGAGCCGCATGCACCGCGCCGCAGGAGGCTCACGCGGATTCTCGCTCAGAGCGGTAGTGTCTACTCTCGGTGGCGAGAGCATCGACTCCTCGCTCTTTTTCCCTATTGCATTCGGAGGGATTCTCCCCTGGAGCGTGATAGTGTCGCTCATAGTGAGTCAGGCACTGCTCAAGACGCTCTATGAGATTATTGTCCTCCCCATTACCATTATTGTAGTGAAGCGGCTGCGCCGCTACAATCCCCTGCCCGATGAACTCTATTGATACCTCAAACGTAAAAGTGGTCTGGATCGACCTCGACGACACTCTCATCGACTTCAAAGCCAATTCGCGCTCGGCGCTCACCCGCCTTTGGGCCGACCATGGATTCAGCCGTTTCTGGCCTTCGGCCGACGAATGGATCGCAGCCTACGAAGGCCATAACATCCCCCTGTGGGTCGACTATTCGGTGGGCCTTATTGATGTAGCCACCCTGCGGGTGGAGCGTTTCCGGCGCCCGCTCGCCGATGCCGGAATGCCCGATTCAGAGATCTCCGCCATCTATTCCGATCTCGACCGCGAGTATCTCGACAATCTTGCCATGGAAAAAGCGACTCCTGCCGGGTACCTTGACCCTGCTCCAGTATCTGCGTGCAAAGGGATTCATTATCGGGGTGCTCTCAAATGGATTTGCAGAAGTGCAGCACCGCAAGATAAATCGCGCAGGGCTTACCCCATTGATCGACCTCACGGTGCTGTCAGACGATATAGGAGTCACCAAACCCGACACCCGGTTGTTCCGCTACGCCCAGAGCCTCACCCCATGGCCTTCCGATCCCTCAGCCCACATCATGATAGGCGATAATCCAGCCACCGACATCGGTGGAGCACTCAAAGCCGGCTGGGGCGCCGTATGGTTTAACCCGCGCCACTTGCCCGACACTCCCGAAGGGGCCGCGTGTGTCGACTCGCTCATGTCTATTCCCGCCCTCTTCGGCTGAAAAAAACGATTGCCTGCGGATATATTTCCACCTCCCTGACGTTATATAGATACAACATTCATCATAAAATCAAACAGAACCTATGAAACACATCCTCACACTGGCAGGCATGATGGCAGCTGTCATTATAGCCTCATCCTGCTCCACAAGCCACACCTTGGTCGACGATCAGGGCAATCCACTGAGCAAGGAGCAGCTCAAGCAGTATCAGGCTACACTCGACTCGCTCACGGTAGCCGCAGCACACAATGCCGTCGAATCACACGACTTTGTAGTGGAAGCCGACAAGCTGGTGTTCCGCGACGGGTCAGCGGCCTATGTGACACCCTCCACCAACTTCATCTCCCTTATCGGCAATAAGGCTGTGGTGCAGGTATCACCATTCCGCTCCTTCGGCGGCCCAAATGGCGTAGGCGGTATCACACTCAACGGCACCACGTCAACCATCAAGATCACCCACGACAAGCGAGGCAACACCGACTTGTCGATGATTGTCACCGGCCCTGTGATGTCGGCCACTGTCACCATGACCCTCTATAAAGGCACCGACCGTGCCACCGTGCGCATCTCGTCTAATTTCCGCAACAGCAAGGTGACGCTCGAAGGCCGGGTCATGCCGTCGGAAATGTCGACAGTAGTCAAAGGCAACTCCATCTGATCTCCTTCCGATCCCGACCCGGGACATACCATACAGATAACAAGCGAAGAGGAGCGACATCCCACATGCCGCTCCTCTCCTGTCTACTTGCTTTGTCGTTTCAATCTATCTGTATGACGAGGTAATTGCTCATGCTCCAGAACAAGTCGGGCGAAGTAATCACCAAGCTCTTGTCTTTTCCAGTTTCGATTATTTGATATGAATCTTCAGGATGGTTGGTAAGAATATTTATTTTGTCCGAGTGTAAGTCTATGTCAGAAAGGGTACGTTTATCTCCAACGGTAAACAGTCCTTTGTCGAAGCCACCCTTATTGAGAGTGGTGCGTCGCAGGAAGCCGGTCTGTATTATCCTGTGCTCTTTCAACACTGATTTGCCGGCAATAAGATAGTAACAGGTATTCAATTCGTTGACGAGCTTTTCCGACTCAGCCTGAGCCTCTCCGAGCTCTCGGCTCACCGTCACTACAGTGGTAGAGAGTGAATCCACCTCCGAGCTCAGGGCCTCGATGCGCCGGTTGGCCTGCGTGAGTTGACCTCTCAATATGTCAATCTCGACTGTCTGATTGTCGATGTTGCGGCGCAGCGCCTCCACTGTCAGGCGCAGCCCCTCGCTGTAGTGGGCTGAGTCCTGAAGGCGTTGCTCCACGGCTGCGAGCTCTTCACGCCGCCGTCGAAGCACCATCTGCAATTCTGTCATCTCGGCAAGGATATTTCTGCGGCGCAATGCATCAGTGGTGTCGCTGCTTGCGGCTGTCGTCATGATATTCTCAAGCCGACGTATCCTCTCCATGCTGTCAGATATCTCCGTCACCAGAGTGAGCAGCTGGTCGCGCTCCTCGATTGCATTGACCAATTCCTGCCGTGAGGTCTCCATCAGTGATTGCCGCACTTTATCCTGCCGATCATCTACACACGATAAAACCGGCAAAAAAAGCAGCGCAGCAACAAGACGGTTGATTGGTTTCATGCTCCCTTGGAGTTATTTCGATGCAAAGATAGTCTTTATCCCGAAGCCCCGCACATATCTGTCAATAAACAACACAAATGTGTCAACAAACGGAAGGCACTCCGACTTGCATCTCAGCGTCGGGTGAACTACCTTTGCAACATGATATCAACCGAAAACAATTCAGCGCGCCTGCTCGACCTCTTTTTCTGCCTGGTCTTTATGCCTTTTTTGGTATTTCTCGGACCGGCCCACTCATGGATGGGCTCCTGGACGCTTTTCTTCCTCATCACCACAGCCTATCTCTACGGTTGCTATTTCCTCATCCAGAGGGTCAACTTCCCTGCGCTGCTTATCGAGCGGCGATTTGCCCGGATTGCAACCGTGGGCGCTGCGCTGATTTTCATAACCTATCTGCTGTCGCGCTATCCGCTTCCGGCTCTCGACTTCGTCACTCCAGCCATGAGCCAATACCAGACCCAGCTGCGCGACTTCGGAGTGTCGGTCTCGCTATGGCTCATGTTTTCGCTCGTGGTAGGATATGCTCTCACTGTGTCGTTTGTCAAGGAGCTCTACGGCCAGCTCTTCCTCAAGAAAAAGATCGAGGCGCAGCGCGACAAGGCCGAGCTTGCGGTTTTCAAAGCCCAGATCAGTCCTCACTTCCTTTTCAACACCCTCAACTCGCTCTATAGCCTCGTGATAGGCACATCGCCCAAAGCTGAAGATGCTTTCATCAAATTTACCGACATACTCAAATACACTTATATCACCATCGAGAAGGAGACAGTGGCTGTGGCCGATGAGATTGCCTACATCGGAAGCTATATCGACCTTCAGGCTATACGTCTCAACTGCCACACCTCCGTTAACTGGAATTTCGATATCGACGATGACTCTCTCCGGGTACCTCCGATGCTTATGCTCACATTTGTCGAAAATGCCTTTAAATACGGATCGTCGACAAGCATCGACTGCACTATCGACATAACCCTCTCCCTGCGCGACGGTCTTCTGCGCTTCGAGACCCGAAATCATGTAATGAAGCATCAGGACCAGTTTAGAAAAGATATTCCTGTAGGTGTTGAAAATTCACGCGCACGACTGGCTGCACTATTCCCAGGACGCCACACTCTTTTAGCAGAGAATGCGCCCGACGGGACTTTCCACGTTTTACTAACTATTAAGCTCAAATGATCTGAACTGACTATGGAGGATATTGTAAGATGTATTGCTATCGACGACGAGCCATTGGCGCTCTCGATCATCGCTGAGTTCTGCCGACGGATAGGGGTATTGAGCTCTCCACCTATACCAGCCCGAGGGAAGGTCTCGACCATATATTGTCTGACCGTCCTGATATCGCTTTCCTCGACATAGAGATGGACGACATATCGGGCATCGATATCGCTTCGAGGCTGCCCGATTCGACTTGCTTCATTTTCACTACCGCCTATCCCGACTATGCGATAGACGGCTTTGAACTCGATGCGGTCGATTATCTTCACAAACCGTTTTCGTACGCTCGGTTCCAGACCGCTTTTGCACGTGCAAGGAGGCGCATCGGCTCTCGGGCGGCTGTCACCCCCAGGGTTGAGCGCTCGATACTCGTCAAGGAGGAATACAACAATGTGTCGATACCACTCGCCGACATCACTTTTATCGAGGCTATGGAAGGGTATGTCAAGATTCACCGCTCCTGCGGCACATGCACCCTCTCCCGCATGATTCTTAAAAATATCGGTATACAGCTGCCCGACTCCGAGTTTATCCGCATACACCGATCTTACATCATACCCAAGGGGAAGGTAAAGAGCTTCAACCGCCGCGAGGTCGAGCTCACCGATGGAACTACACTCCCCATAGGGCGCCAGTATGCGGCTGATGTAGCAGCCCAACTCTCGGCAACCGACTGATCCGTTCTTGTTTAGCACAAAGCAGCGGAGGCACCCGCCCCTGCCCTGACCGGGCATGGCTGCGGGTGCCTCCGCTTTTTTATGAATGTGGACTAACCGCCGGTGACGGTCAGTTGGCGCCCAGACGTCCGAGATTATCGAGGATAGTGCGGCCGAGGCCTATGGTGTAGCCCGACGATACAAACACAATCCTGTTGAACGTATCGGCTATGATGAAGATGGGCAGGTGGCCGGTGGTGGCATCAAGATTGAGCTCACCGGCTATGGCTGCCGCTATCTTGCCGTCCGTATCCATGCCCTTGACTATGGTATTGGGCAGGGTGCCGACTGTAGGCACTGCCTTGTTGGACATGGCTTCGGTGGGACTAAGGAGCACTATCTTGCGGCCGTCGGCCTCAAGCTCATCGGCCACTGCCGCGAGGTCGTTGAGGGCGTGGGTCGAAGGCTCGGAGCTGTCGAGGATGCCGAGAATATAGTAGCCGCGGCCTGTCTTCGACAGGATAGAGGCCGGATCACTCTCGCCAAGAGGCTGGAAGCGGCTCTCGGAGTCAAACGAGCCTATCACCTGGATCTCATGGTCGGAGGTGCGCACCTGAAGCGGTGCCACCACTCCGGTGGTGTCGATTCTCACCAGTTCGAGAGCCGCAAGTACATTGCCGTCGGCCATGCGACGCCCCGAGGTGATGATATAGTCGCCGGGGGCAAGAGGCGAGCCGGGGGCGGCAAAGGTGGTCTGGGCCGACGCCTCGTTTTCATCATATGTGAGAAGAGTGGGCAGGCCATTGTCGAGACGCGACACCGTGAAGTGGGAATAATACTTCGGATCGGGAAGATAGCCGCTCTCATCAGCATATTCGAGAATGAGATTTCCCTTGGCTCCCTCGGCAGCGGCTTCGCGGAGCACATCGTGCCATGCGCCTGCCGTGTCACGCCACTGCGGAATCGAGGTCACGGGGTCAAGACGCGACGGAATGCCAAGCGTACGGGCTGCCGCCACATAAAATATGTCGCGGCTCAGAGAATTTGTCAAGCGGGTGCGCCACACCGAGCCGGGACTCATATAAGCGTTGGTAGGCTCCCACTGCTCCTTGACAAGAGCTATATTGTCGGCCACATAAGCAGCCAGTTCGTCGGGATTGGCACGGAATCGGGCAGCGGTGGCTTCGTCGACAAATCCGTCGAGATCTTTCCACCACGCGGTAAGCTCCTCGGTAGAGATGCGGGGATTCATCACATACTCTATATCAGTCACTCCCGGGCGTGACAGTGCCGACTCGATGATCTCATAAGGCGCATCGCCGAGATCCTTGCGCGAGATAGCCTTGAAGAGGGCTATTACGTCGCTGTCGGGGCGGCTTGAGAGAGTCATAAGGTTCCACAGGCGATGGTTTGACCGCATATTGGCCACGATGCCACGGACATCTTCGGGGAGAGCCGCAAGCTGCTCCTCCGATGCAAAGGCCGAGTGGATGTAGGCATTGCGTATCGAATCTTCGCGTGCAAAACGGCGGTCGTTTTCTGCACGCTGCTCAGGAGTCACCGGCGGCAGATTGGGATTGGATGGAGGAGCCACCATATCGAGAGCCACGATCTCGCCCGGCTTGATCATCTTCGAGGCCGAGGGGGTGAGGCGTATCACAGAGTCGGTGGCAGTGGCATGGGCATAATCGTAGACTATCCCGTCGGTGGCCCACACAAGCACATCGCCCAGTCCGGTCTGGAGCGAAGTGCGCCCATCGGCGCCTGTGGTAAGGCTGGCCAGTGGATAAAACTCCGCATAGTTGTAAAGACCGTAGCGCACGGTGGCATCTTTCAGAGGCTTGCCCTGCTGGTCGGTAACCTCCACCACCAGATCGCGCACCGGGGCATAATTGGAGGTGACATTGATCACCGTGTAGCCCGGGCCGGTGACGAGCTTCTCTTCCGGACCGTCATAGGCTCCGAACACTCGGGTGTTCATGAGCATACCGCGCGAAGCCGGAGCATTGAACCATCCGAGATTAAGCACCGGCTCAGGCTCGCAGGCTCCGAGAAAATACCATTTGCCGTCGGCCCAGGCTTCAACCCACGCATGATTGTCGTCGGTGTGGGCCCAACGTGGTGTGTACACCTGACGGGCCGGGATACCCATGGCACGTAGCGCGGCCACGAGAAATGTCGATTCCTCGCCGCAGCGACCTATCGCGGCGGCCACTGTCTGCTGGGGCGAACGTGTGCGGCCATCGGAGGGCTGATACGAGGCTTTCTCATGTGTCCAGTGATTGACCTCCAGTATTGCATCGGCCATCGAAAGGCCCTTGAGGCGCGGCTTTATCTCATCGTAAAACACCAGACGTGCCGAGTCGAGGGGCTCGTTGTTGATGCGGGTAGGGAGCACAAAGTAAGTCCATTCGCGGTCGGGCACATTCCATCCCATCTCTTTGCGCGCCTTGATGGCCGCCTTGACATTGGCCAGCATGAAATCGGCCGAGCGGTCGGCCAGATCGGGCAGCGGTGAATAGGCATAGATAAACTCCATGGCCTCGCGCTCCTCGGGAGTCATGGTCATGGTGTCGAGCGGAGCAAATATGCCTGTCGACGCCAGTTCCCTGCTCCGCTGCGCGAAATCGGTCTTGACATCGGCCGATGCGGCGAGAGCCGCAGCCGATAATCCTAACGCTAAGATGTATTTGTTCATTATGTTGATATAGTGTTGTATTGTATCATATGTCGGAGAGGGCGGCCACGAGCGCTTTAACCTCAGCCTCCGAGGTCGAGAGGCGCGAATACTCGTCGGCGCCCGGTGCGCCCATGCTCACATCGCCACGACGGAACTTCATCTCGGAAGCTACCGTTGTCTTGGCTGAAGCATGGATATCCTTAACTCCGGCAGTGGCGGCTATATGGGCGGCGTTGCCTGAGTTGACCCCGGCTCCCGGCATGATAGCTATCCCTTCCGGAGCTTTGGCCACAAGCTCCTTGATCATATCAAGCCCCTGGGGAGCCGAGGGCGCGAGGCCCGAGGTGAGTATGCGGTCGATGGACGGGATCTGCTTCAGTGCCTCCATGGCTTCAAACGGATCGCGACACAGATCGAATGCCCTATGGAAGGTCACCGACATATTACCTGCGGCTGCTGCCAGACAGCCAACAACGTCGGTGTCGACATCGCCCTCAGGAGTGAGAGCGCCTATCACCACACCGTCGCATTCGAGCTTGCGGGCAAAATCCACATCGGTCAGCATCACCTCTATCTCGTCGCGAGTGTAGATATAGTCGCCCGGACGAGGGCGTATCAGTATGTGGAGCTTTACCTTGCGACAGGTCAGAATACGGGCCTCCTTGATAAGGCCTGCCGAAGGGGTCAGGCCTCCAACTTCGAGAGCCGAGCACAGCTCTATGCGCTGTGCGCCCCCGGCTATCGCCGCGCGGACACTCTGGATGTCGGCGCAGCACACTTCGAGTGCTGTCATTGCTGTTATTTCTTGGATTTGGGAGCGTGGAGTGTGATGATATAGTCGGCGATGGAATCGGGACGCGCCGGAAGAGTGAGGGTCACTCCCGGTTTCTCCTTATCCTTGCTCTTTGCATAGGCAATCTTCTCGCCCGAATCAAAAGCCACCGCGCTTTTCACTTTGGCCTGAGTAGGCACAAAAACTTCGGCTATCTCCGGATCAAACACATGGACATAGAGCAGATCGCCCTTGCGGGTGGAGGTGCCCCATTCCTCGGCAGGGAAATCACCGGCATCGGTGTCGTAGAATGTCTCGCCATAGCGCGAAGTCCACTCTCCCAGCGATTTGAGTCGGTCGAGGGCTGCGGCGGGGAGCTCGCCCGACGGTTGCGGACCTATGTTGAGTAGCAGATTGGCACCCTTGCCGGCAGCACCGACCATAAGACGCACCAGCTCGGCTGACGACTTATAGTTCTGGTCCATAATCTTGTAGCCCCACATTCCGTTCATTGTCTCGCATGTCTCAAGCGGCAGATGGTTGGCCACACTCTGGCCCGACAGTCCGGCCTTGTTCTCGCCCGGAAGATCTCGCTCGAATATCTGGATATCCTCGCCTGGATAAGGGGTTTCATGATGATTGTTGCCTATGAGGCAGGCCGGCTGGAGGCTGTGGATAAGCGCATACTGCTCGGGGAGCTGCCAGTCGAAAGGCTTTGATGGATCATCGTGGTCCCACTTGCCGTCAAACCATATTGCGCCCACAGGCCCATAGTTGGTGAGCAGCTCAGTGAGCTGCGCGTTCATGAAGTCGTAATAGTGGGGCCAGTCTCGGAGTGTTGTGTCGCGTCCGGTCTTGAGTCCGGTACGTCCCGACGGATAGTCGGGGCGCGTCCAGTCGATATGGCTGTAGTAGAAATGGAGCGGCATATTCTGACGCTGGCACTCCTCGGCAAGCTCTTTGAGCACATCGCGCTTGAATGGAGTGGCATCGACTATATTGTAGTCGCTCTGCCCGGTATCCCACATCGAGAAGCCGTCGTGGTGGCGCGAGGTGATACATATATACTTGGCACCTGCACCTTTTATGGCGCTCACCCACTCCTTGGCGTCGAAATAGGCAGGATAGAAGCCACGGGCTGCTTTGGCATACTCCTCGGCCGACGGGCCGTAGTTGAGATACCATTCACCCTGACCAAACATGGAGTAGATGCCCCAGTGGATAAACACGCCGAGACCGGCATTGCGGAAGCGCTCGCGAGCCTCCAGATTTTCGGGTGTAGGGATATATTCATCGGTAGCGGCGGCAGGAGCCATAGATGTCAGGGCAGTCACTGTCAGCGACGCTGCGGCTATTGCAGGTAATAGTTTCATGGTTTGTAAAGGTAAAGGGAAAAAAATGGAAGCACCACGGGCCCCGGCAGGTCAGCCAATGACCACGCCGCCGGCGAGTGTGCTTCCTCTTTCAGGTATCAATAAGCCGTTGAGCAATCAGAACGGCAGATCATCGGCTGAAGCGGCAGGAGCGCCAAAGGGATCATTGGCTGGGGCGGCCGGGGCTGCGGGTGCCGCGGCATAGGGAGCGGCGGCGGGGGCCGGAGCTGCAGCGGCGGGGAACCCTTCTCTATCTTCCAGCCGGCCACGTCGGTATACCAGCGGCCATTATATTCGCGGGAGCTGAGATCGAAGCTAAGAGTCACCTCCTCGCCCACACTGCACACGTATTGGTCAGCACGGTCGCCAAAGAGGTTGAAACATATCTGCTTGGGATAGGTGTCGTGTGTCTCGAGCACATATTCATGTTTTTTCCAAGCGTTGCCGGCGCGCGAGGTTCCGGAGGTCTCGCCAAGGTCGCGTATTATTTTGCCTTGTATTTCCATTGATGATTGTTGATGGGTAAATTTTCTACAAAAATAGTCAAAAGCATCTATCGGGGCAAATCCAGCATCAACAAAGTTATAAACAATCATCAAATAACTTACCCCTACACCATCCCTACTTGTCGAGATCGGGAGCCAGAGCAGCCGATGCCCGCGAAGATATGAATATCAACACAGCCAGTATGATATACACTATGGCCGTCGAACGCAGCATATCGCCCAATCCTACCAGCGGCGACACGATGGCGCCAACTACATAGCCCGCCACTCCGAGAATGGCTGAGGCTTCTCCTGCTCTCTGCCGTCCTTCGTTCATGGCCAGAGTATTGGTAGTGGAAAAGATCAGGCCGAGGCCAAACAGAGCCACAACCATCAGCGCCTCAAAGAGCCATATCGAATGGACTGTGACCAGAGCCACTGCCTGGCCACCCATACCGACAAGCACCACCACCGCCCCAACGGCAGCCGCCCGCTTGAGAGGGTGAAACTTAAGTGCCAGCATGGATCCTGCTGCGACAAAGAGGGCATTGAAGCCGATAATAAGTCCATAGACTGTCTGCGACAGGCCGTAGTGGCGCTGAAGTATAAACGGCGAGGCCGATATGTAGGCAAAAAGAAGTCCGAGGGCGACACCCTTGAATGTGACATGGATCATAAACGGGCGGTTGCGAAGCAACACTATATAGCCCCTCACTGCATCGAGCCACGATCCTTTGGCTCGCCTCGATGGTGCAAGCGACTCCTTAACCTCCGGAGCGAGCAGGAGCAACAAGGCCGCAAATGCGGCAAGCACAACAAACACACCCTTCCAACCGAATGAATCGGATGTGAAACCACCTATCACCGGGCGGAGGCAGGAGCGATGCCGTTGATAGCTCCGACGAGTGCCATGAGCTTGGCCAGCTGACGCCCGGAGTAGACGTCGGCCGGAACAGTACGGGCCAAAAAGTAGCCTCCTGCAGCACCGAGGCCCTGAAAAAGCCTGCAAATGTTGAAGAAGTGGATAGATGGCGAAAAGAGGCTTGCCACTGCAGATATGATAAAGAGCGTCACCGACCCTATGAGAACAGGCTTGCGGCCATAGCGGTCGCTCACCGGGCCCAATATCACCTGACCGAGCGCAAGACCTATCATGCCCATCGTCAAGCCCATCTGAGCTATCGGTACCTGACATCCGAAGTAGCGGCACATCGCCGGAAGTGCGGGCGAATACATGTCGTTGACAAAGGACCCGAGGCACTCTCGGCCACTAAAAATGCTACAAGAAACCAATAGTAGCGTGGATCTGACGCCAGCTTGCGCGACATGGAAGAGTCGCCGCCTGCTGCGGTTGCCAAAGCAGCTGGCGGAGTCGACGATGGTGTATGGGGGTTTGTGGGTTGCGACATATCGTTGAATTAATTCTTACAATTTATTCAACGACGCCGGAATCGTTAAGGTTCTCTGTCGATATGTCGGATAATACGAGCGGGATTGCCGGCTACAACCACCCCCGGAGGCACATCGCGGGTCACGACGGCACCGGCTCCCACCACCGAGCGGCTGCCGATTGTCACTCCAGGCAATATCGTGGCCCCGGCTCCTATCCACACGCTGTCGCCTATAGCCACCCCCTCGGCCCACTGCACTCCCCGGTCGCGCTCGTCAGCTTCAAGCGGATGGCAAGCGGTAAGGATGCTCACATTGGGACCGATGAACACATTGCTGCCTATCTCGACCCGCCCTTCATCAAGCACCGTGAGATTAAAATTGACATACACATTGTCGCCTACATGTATATTGCATCCATAGTCGAAGTGAATGGGTTGGTTGACATGGAGGTTGGACCCGCACGAACCCAGGAGCGAGCGCAACAATGCATCGCGCTCCCGGGTCTGCGAGGGTTTCATGACATTGTATTCATAAAGAGCCTCACGGGTGGCCTCAAGGCTCCTTATCAGGGCCGGATGGGCGGCATCATACGGCTTGCCGCTCATCATCTCGGCCCAGATGGGGAGGTCGCGACTATCAACTCTGCTCATGCCTTGATGCGGGCGATGGCCTCGTCAATGGTGCAGCAACATTGCTCGCCGGTGGTCATATCCTTGAGCGCGAGTGTGCCGGGTTGGCAAGCTCATTGTCGCCGATGATGGCGGTGAAGCGGGCTCCGAGTGCGTCGGCGCGGCCCATCTGCTTTTTCATCTTGGCGCAGTCGGGGTAGATCTCGGCTGCGATTCCTGCGGCGCGCATCTGCTTGAGCATGGCCATGGAGGCTGCGGCTTCCTTAGCTCCGAAATTGACAAACATCACATCGACGCCGCGAGAGGTTGCGGCGGGGAAGAGGTCGAGTGCGGTGAGCACATCATAGATGCGGTCGGCGCCAAACGAGATTCCTACTCCCGATAGCCCCGGCATACCGAACACTCCGGTGAGGTTGTCGTAGCGTCCGCCACCCGATATGCTGCCTATGGCATGGTCGAGAGCCTTGACTTCAATGATGGTGCCAGTGTAGTAATTGAGGCCGCGAGCCAGACTCACATCGAGATCGAGCTCAGCGCGGAGACCGAGGGCGCGTGTGGCATCGACCACTTCGCGTAGCTCGGCCACGCCGAGGCTGCCGGTGGTGCTGGGAGCGAGCAGGGTTGAGAGGGCCTCCAGCCGCGCCTCTATGCTGCCCGAGATCGAGAGGATAGGCCGCAGCGCTTTGACCGACTCTTCGGAGAGGCCACGCTCGGCAAGCTCCTCCTCCACTTTCTCTATGCCTATCTTGTCAATTTTATCGATGGCCACAGTTATATCGACCAGCTTGTCGGGGGCTCCGATTATCTCGGCTATTCCGGCAAGCACCTTGCGGTTGTTGAGCTTGATGGCCACCCGGATGCCGAGCCGGGCAAACACCTCATCGGCCATCTGGAGCAGCTCCACTTCGTTGATAAGTGAGTCGGAGCCCACCACATCGGCATCACACTGATAAAACTCGCGGTAGCGGCCTTTCTGAGGGCGGTCGGCACGCCACACCGGCTGGATCTGATAACGCTTGAAGGGCATCTGGAGCTCATCGCGGTGCATCACCACATAGCGGGCGAAAGGCACTGTGAGGTCGTAGCGAAGACCTTTCTCGCAGATACGGGCGCCGAGGCGGGCGCAGTCGTGGTCTTCGAGCAGGTCGTTGTCGATATTGCGTATGAAATCGCCCGAGTTGAGCACCTTGAACAGTAGTTTGTCGCCCTCCTCTCCATACTTGCCCATGAGGGTCTGGAGAGTTTCCATCGAGGGGGTCTCGATGGGCGCGAAGCCATACAGGCGGAACACTTCTCTGATTGTGTCGAAGATATAGTTGCGGCGGCTCATTTCGAGTGGGCCGAAGTCGCGGGTTCCTTTGGGTATAGAGGGTTTCAAGGTGATAAATGTTGGTTTGGGTTTATTACTTATTTTTGAGGTCGGTTGTCGGCGCCTCACCATAAGTCTCTCGGATGAAGAGCACCGCCACGGCGCCGAGTGCCAGAAGCACTCCGGCTGCCACAAGCATATAGCTCTGGTTGCCGCCCAAGAGGTGGAGCACTGCTCCGCCCAGCGCGGCCGCCACAATCTGCGGCAGGCAGATCGTGCCGTTGAAGAGACCGAGATAGGCGCCTATATTGTCGCCTTTGAGCGAATTGGTCAGGATGGTGAATGGGAGCGCGAGCATTGCAGCCCATGCGCAGCCTATGAGGAGATAACTGATGAAAAGAAGATACTTATCGGCAAGGAAGAGGGTCGATATGAATCCAACGGCTCCGAGCAGGAGGCTAAGGATATAGATGGTCTTGTGATTACGGAAGCGGGGGATGACCATAGCCCATATCACCGAGCCGATGGCCTGGACGGCAAAGAGTGTTCCCACCCAGTTGCCGGCCTCCTGATACCCTTCCGATGCAACATCGTGGGTGCCCCACACGGCGCTGGCTATCGCTCCGTTGGTGTAGGTCCACATAAACAGAAATGCTGCCCAGCAGAAAAACTGCACCAGACCCACGGTCCAGAATGTGGATGGAGCCTCACGCAGAAGGCGCCCAAGACTGAACTTTTCATTCTTGCCTGTGGTGGCCGGATCAACGCCATGGAATCGGGCATACTCGGCCGGTGGCATCTCGCGGATGGTGATGAAGCTGTAGATCACGCAGAGGATCAGGATCGCGGCGCCGAGATAGAAGGAAAATGTCACCGAGTCGGGCACCACTCCTTCGGGGGCTATATTGCTTATACCTATATAGGTGAGGATGATCGGGGCAAGATAACCTACCAGCGAACCGGCATTGCACAGGAAGCTCTGGATGGAGTAGGCCAGCCCCTTCTGTTTTTCATTGACCATGTCGCCAACAAGCATCTTGAAGGGCTGCATGGCCATGTTGATGGAGGTGTCGAGAAACATCAGCGCCACAAATCCGAAGATCATGGCCCCGCCAACAGCCAGCCCGAAGCTGCCGGCGTTGGGTAGCAGACACATCACGAGCACAGCCACCAAGGCTCCGATAAGAAGATAGGGCAAGCGGCGCCCGAAGCGGTTCCATGTACGGTCGGAAGCCACTCCCACCACCGGCTGCACAAGGATCCCCATGAGGGGAGGAAGAATCCAGAAATAGCTCAGGCTGTGGGGATCGGCCCCAAGGGTCGAGAAGATTCGAGAGATGTTGGCGCTCTGGAGCGCATACGCTATCTGTACTCCGAAAAATCCGAAGCTCAGATTCCACAGCTCGATGAAGCTGCGGTCGGCTTTCACTGTTGGCTGATTCATTGTCAAGTGTCTTTATGGCTTTGTATTGTTTGATGATGGAGCCGCGCCAGGCTGCCGGTAAAAGAGATTGGTTGATGTAAGTATGATATATATTATTGCTATGATATGAGCGGGCAGTAGCGCGGTGTGATGATTTACGTGTATCAGAGGATGATGGTCAGATGGTCGATGCCATGTCGGAGGGGAGCACGAATGAGTACAGCAGTGCTATCTCTTCAGCCCAACGGCTCTCGTCGGGGGTCTCGAGGATAAGAGGCACCCCGTCGGTGCGCGGGTCGGTCACCAGTCGCCTGAAGAAGTCAAGGCCTATCGTCCCCTCTCCCAGCGGAGCATGGCGGTCGACTCTCGATCCGAGCCCTTTCTTGGAGTCGTTGATGTGCATCCCGGCAAGATATGAGGCTCCGATCTCGCGGTCAAACTCATCCCACATGGCCCGGTAGCCATCTTCGCTCACCAGATCGTAGCCTGCGGCAAAGGCATGGCAGGTGTCGATACACACACCTACGCGGCTTTTGTCGTTGACGCCGCTATGATGCGGCCTATCTGGGCAAACGAGAAGCCGAGGTTGCTCCCCTGCCCTGCCGTGTTTTCGATCACGGCCTTGACCCCTGCGAGCTTTCGAGCGCAAGGTTGATGCTCTCGGCTATCAGGTCAAGACATGCCTCCGGCTCCAGCTCGCCGAGGTGGCTTCCGGGGTGGAAGTTGAGCTTGGTAAGCCCGAGCTGGCTGCAACGGGCCAATTCATCGGCAAATGCCTCGCGGCTCTTGGCCAACTTCTCTGGGTCGGGGCTTCCGAGGTTGATCAGATAGCTGTCGTGGGGCAGGATGGCATCGGCCACATAGCCTGCTTCGGCGCAGGCGCTGCGGAAGGCCGCTGCCTCCTTGTCGGAGATAGGCTTGGAGGTCCATCGCGACGGATTGCGGGTAAACAACGCAAAAGCTCCCGCTCCTATGGCAAGGGCGGCCGCAGGACTATGGCTCACGCCCGGCGAAGCCGATACATGGGCACCGATATATTTGCCGGTCAGCGCGGCGAGGCGCGGCCCGGTGAGGGTTTCATTCTGTTTCACAATGTGCAAAATTACTCAAAATCTTCCACCCCTGCCAAAATTTGAATAAAAGATTGCCCGCCACATCGCTTTGATAGGCACAAAGGTGGTGGTGATAGCGCCTTTTTTGCTAATTTTGCAGTCTCAACAATAACCCTGTTTATCCAGCTATGGCTTCAAACGATAAAAAAGAGATAGTATTGAGCGGCATACGCTCCACCGGTAATCTCCACTTGGGCAACTACTTCGGCGCGCTGTCGAAGTTTGTCAGGATGCAAGACGACTATGACTCCAACTTTTTCATAGCCGATCTCCACGCCCTCACCACCAATCCCGACCCGGCAGAGCTCCATGCCAATGTCAAGAACATTGTGGCCGAATACCTTGCCGCCGGCCTCGACCCCGAAAAGGCCACCATTTTTGTGCAGAGCGACATACCCGAGGTGAGCGAGCTCTACCTTCTGCTCAACATGCACGTAGGCATAGGCGAGCTCATGCGCACCGCCTCCTTTAAGGACAAGGCCCGAAAGCAGCTCGGAATCCATGTCCCCGCCGCAGGCGAGAAAGACGACTCCGACGAGGATATCGAAAAGCAGATCATAGGCAATGAGAGCCGCAGCAAGCGCGTCAACGCCGGCCTCCTCACCTATCCCACCCTTATGGCTGTCGACATCCTCATCCAGAAAGCCAACTGGGTGCCTGTGGGCAAGGATCAGGAGCAGCACCTTGAGCTCACACGCCGCTTTGCCCGCCGCTTCAACTCATTCTACAAGACTGACATGTTTGTCGAGCCCGCCAACTTCAACTTCGGCGGTCAGGCAGTGAAGGTGCCCGGTCTCGACGGCTCGGGCAAGATGGGAAAGAGCGAAGGCAACTGCATATATCTCATCGACGACGAAAAGACCCTTCGCAAAAAGGTGATGCGTGCCGTGACCGACGAAGGGCCCAAGGAGCCCAACCAGCCCATCTCCGAGCCGGTGGCCAACCTCCTCACCCTCATGGAGCTCACCTCGACCCCCGATACCGTGCAACACTTCCGCGATGCCTACGCCGATTGCTCCATCCGCTATGGCGACCTCAAGAAGCAACTCGCCGAGGATATACTCAAGATCACCCTTCCCATACGCGAGCGCATCCTCGACATCCGAGGCAACGACGAATATATCGGATCGGTGCTCCGTCGTGGTGCCGAGCGTGCACGCGAGCGCGCCGCAGCCACTCTGGCCGAAGCCCGCGAGGTGATGGGCATACGCCGATTCTATTGATCATATATTCAATCTCCATATACCGTTCAGGGCCGGTGGCGCATCAGCGCTCCCGGCCCTGACTGCCCTTACAGCCACCCTCATCGCCCCCGCGGCCCACGTAGGGCTGCCTCCCCGGAGCAGCCTCACCCGCGACGCCCCAGCGGCCAAATGGCCCCACCGCGACGATGCCCGCGCCCAATGTAGGGCTGCCTCCCTGGAGCAGCCGCACCGCGACGCCCCCAGCGGCAAAATGGCCGCACCGCGACGCCCACCCGGCGCGTAGCGCCCAAAGCCGCATAGCGGCGAACCTGAGGGTGGCCCCACTCAAAGGCGCGCGTAGCCGCCGCAGAGTGGGGTCGACGCGGCGCAAAGAAAAACGCTCAGCGTCAGCCGAGCTCCCCACCGCGACACCCATCCCGACCAAGGAGCTCGGCTGACGCTGAGCATATCACAATAAGCCCTCCTAACCCCGGGCTGCGGCCCCTATGGGGGCTCTTGCCCGGGCAACCCTCAAGGTGCGCCGCCAAAGCGGCTTGGCGGCTACGCGCGCTCCTCGTCGCCGCAACCATCGTCGCCGGGGCGGATGCACCGGGGTGCATCCCTACAAGTCGCTTCAAACCAACCATATAACGAATCTAACACGCTAATCGAGTCGCCGCAATGCCTCCCCTGTAGGGCTGCTTCCCCGGAGCAGCCGCACCGCGACGCCCCAGTGGCCAAAAGACCGCACCGCGACCCCCACTCAGCATTTTTCTTTGACAAAAATTTTGGCAAATTGCGATAAATCACTAATTTTGCCGATGCTGACCGCCTTGCTGAGGCCCGGTCCTCGGGTTATATGCGGGTGGGGAAGCGACAACATACATATGAAAAGCGTTTACTTAGCGCTATCTTCTTGACACTTTGAAATCTGGCAGTTTCTAATCGCAGTCAAGGACTTAGCAACGGTAGATGCCTATGTGGATATGACAATTCCACCATGAGAGCGATGTCGGCCACCCGGCCCGACGCCGCCCCATTGGTGCTTTATTTTCATATCGGCGTGAGGCCTCTGCGTTGCTCGTTCTACTGCGATGGGCGATGCCAGAGCCTCAAAGTGTGGGACGAGCAACAAGTAAGGACCCCACGCTTTTTATTTTATCAATCATATTCACATAAGCCGACAGCGCAGGGGCCCGGCACCGGCTCAAAACCTTACTCTATATGGATAGACTATTACACTATCTGTACCGGGGGACGCCTTGGCAACGCCTCCTCACGACACTATGTGTCAGCCTCCTCGCGGCTGTCACGTTACAAGCCCAAAGCACCGACGACGGCTCTGAACCTTTTTTCAGAGTCGCCCAGCCTGACGAGCTTCCTTATGGATGGGAATTTTCGTTCGACCCATCGGGCAGCTCAACATATGCAACTGTAAAAGGCACTGCAGAGTCGGAACCGGTAACCCTACGTATCCCGATCGAGGAGAGCCATCCTGAAGGGTCAGTCTACCGAGCCAAAAGTCTTAACGATTTCATTGTCGCTGATATTGTGGATAATGAAATAGTACTCACTTTTGCTGATGAAACCAACTATGGTTACGCTCTTAAATCTGCCAATGTAACGATTGAGCTTTTCGATACAATAGCTAACACATATCTTAGCAGAAGCGCCTACCGGCTTGATCTTTATGTCAAGAGTAATATAATTCCACAAGGGTGTGACCTGACACTCCTTACTCCAGTCAGTCCGGATATCATATCCTGGTGGATCAAAGCTCCTCTGAAAGTCGGCGATAAGTTCCGATACCTTATCACTAACTATGCACAGGTAGAAGGCACAGCTCTCACCACCCGTATAGATTTTGATTATAAGAAAAGCTTCCTTGCCGAAATAGTCGATGAAGGAAACAAGAAATATCTTGATGTGTCAATCGTGGGTCCGGTGACAAAGGATGATGGAACAATATGCGTAAGGGTCATGATTTACGATCCAAAGGCCTCCCCCCTATCACATTCATCCTATATAATTGGCACTGTTCAATTCACATCAACTGCTGAGAACGAATTGAAAGTACTGCAAGACTCAATAGTTGTTCCCACTAATACTCAAATCCGTCTCAGCAATCTTATTGATGCAGGGGTTGTTGAAGGTGCAGGTGGTGGAAACAACCAGTGGATTATCTCCGCATCCAATACCGCCACATTTGAAGTCGACAATGACATCTGGCCTTTCTTCAATGCGCTGGAACCATCTGAATCCGACATCACATATACCAACCGCGATAGTGAAGAATTGCATTTTACAATCAAGGCATTAGCACGACTTGGAGCAAACAGTTATGTGCTCGAAAATGTCGACACCGTCTATATCGACGAATGGCAGACTATAACCATTCCCGATTCGTACATCCCTCTTAACGAGTTTACTGTTAGCAGTGTAGGATTGAAAGATTGGATTGATGCCCGGATTAACATCCAAAATGATGGCAATAAATTGATGCTTAAAGGAATATCTGCCGGTAAGAGAATCCTTGAGTTTAGCCATAGGTTTGGCACAAGCTCCGACACGATTGTTATAGCCGAAAGGCCCGGCAAGCCTAAGTTTACGGTCATAGAGCCGAGCATTGTTGTTCCTACCTTCGTTGGTGTCAAGTTAAGTGATCTGGTGAAAACCGGCGTGATAGAGGGCGAAGTAGGTCAGGACTCCGACTGGACAATCTCAGCCACAAACGAGGTCGGTTTCTGGATCTATAATCAGTACCATACATTCACGCCTGCCGAGCCTGTCACAGAGACAGTCACCTACACCCACAAGACGTTCCAAAATGTGAAGATCAATATCGAAGTTAATGCAAAGCCCCACCCCATTTTCCAAATATCTCCGGTGGCTTCGTCTTTGGAACTCGGAGTGCCTGTGAGTGTCACAATGCCCGACGAATGTGTTCCTTTATCTGAGTTTACTTTCAGCAAAGACGACAACGGCGCTGAAGGCCAATTCGATATTGAGATCAATGGAAATACATTAACTATTACCGGCACAGCGGTGGGTGAAGCCCGCATTGTAGCTCACCATAGATTTGGTGATTTCAGTATTGATGCTCTCATTAAGGAGGATCCTGCGGTGGAAAAGGTTGAGATCGCTGCCGATGATGAGAAGACTCAAGAGCTGATCGAGAGCGGCGTGATTGCCATCATCGACCCGAATGAGCCCGACGCTCCGGCCGATCCCGACAAGCCCGCTCCCGAGATCACCTTCACTCCTGCTGTAGAAACCAAAGATGAGACCACCGGCGAGATCGTTTCGGTTGAGCCCGAGCTGCTCACCTTTACCGTCACCAGTCAGGTTGAAGAGATTCCTCTTAAGGTCGAGACCAAGGAGATGGAATCGGTTGAGGGACGCTATGTAGCAGTGTCGAGCAATGAGGCCGTAGCCATTGCATCGCTCGACGAAAACGGCAATCTTGTTATCAAGCGCAATGCAACAATAGGCACCGCCCGCATTATCATCATCTTTGTGGAGACTCCCCCGGTAGCATCGCGCAGCCGCAGCATAAGCGCCCGCAATGGCAACGCTTCCGAGCCTCTTAAAGAGATCATCGTGCAGGTAAATCCCGCAGCCGAGACCTCTCTTGTGCTCTCCCATCATTCAATCACTCTCACCGAGGGCGGCAGCTTCTCGATTTCGGCATCGCTCAAGGATGCAGAGGGCAATGATTCCGAGCAGGAGTTCAGCGTGGAATGGAGCAGCTCCGACACCGAAGTAGCTACTGTCGATGAGGCTGGCACCATCACGGCTGTCAAGGCCGGCAAAGCCACCATCACAGCAACTTGCGGCAAGCTCTCCGCCACTTGCGAGGTGACTGTCAGCGAACCTGAGGCTCCGGAGGTGACCGAGATCAATCTCGACACTGAGAAAATCAGCGGCGTCGAGGGCTCTACCTATCATCTGCAGGCCGATGTCGACGATCTGACTTGGAGCAGCTCGGATGAGAGCGTTGCCGTGGTCGATCAGAATGGCATCGTGACCCTCGTGGGCGCCGGACGCGCCATCATCACCGCCACCGCCCCCAACGGCGTCAAGGCCACCTGCGAGGTGGTGGTTGAGGCTGCAAGCGGCATCAATGGCGTTGAGGCCGACACCGAGGCCGCATTTGCCCCCGTCTACGATCTGACCGGACGCCTCGTGGCCCGCACGCCCGAGCAGATGGCGGCTCTCCGCGCCGGCATCTACATCCAGGCCGGACGCAAGATCTACATTAGCAAATAAATCAAGTGCTGAGTCAATAGCAGTCGCCCCGGGGCCATCCGCGCTCCGGGGCGACTTTTTTTGCGGCACGGGCGCCGCGCAGCCATCGTCGCCGGGCGGATGCACCGGGGTGCATCCCTACAAGTCGCTTCAAACCAACCATATAACGAATCTAACACGCTAATCGAGTCGCCGCAATGCCTCCCTTGTAGGGCTGCTTCCCCGGAGCAGCCGCACCGCGACGCCCCCAGCGGCCAAAAGACCGCACCGCGACGCCCACCCGGCGCGTAGCGCCCAAAGCCCCCTTGGGGGCGCACCTTGAGGGTGGACCCACTCAAAGGCGCGCGTAGCCGCCGCAGAGTGGGGTCAACCGATGCCCAAAGAAAAACGCTCAGCGTCAGCCAAGCCCCACACCGCGACCCACATCCAGCCCAAGGAGCTCGGCTGACGCTGAGCGAGGGCGCGGGGGGGGGACGTGCGCCTAACCCGCGGCTGCGGCGGCTACGCGCGCCTTTGCCGCGGGCTACCCTCAAGGTCCGCCCCCAAGGGGGCATTTTGCGCTAACGCGCCACCTCGTCGCCGCAACCATCGTCGCCGCAACCATCGTCGCCGGGCGGATGCACCGGGGTGCATCCCTACAAGCCACCCAAACAACGAACTATCAGCCCATTACCTCCCTTGTAGGGCTGCTTCTCCGGAGCAGCCGAACCGCGACGCCCCCAGCGGCAAAATGGCCGCACCGCGACGATGCCCGCGCCCAATGTAGGGCTGCCTCCCCGGAGCAGCCGCACCCGCGACGCCCCCGCGGCCAAATGGCCGCACCGCGACGCCAACCCGGCGCGTAGCGCCAAAAGCCCCCTTGGGGCGCACCTTGAGGGTGGCCCCACTCAATGGCGCGCGTAGCCGCCGCAGAGTGGGGTCACCCGTCGCCCAAAGAAAAGCGCTCAGCGTCAGCCGAGCTCCCCACCGAGACACCCATCCCGGCGCTGATATGCGCCTGTTTGGCCGGACTGGGTTCTACGGCGAACAAACATCGGCGGCAATATGTTGGAATAGACAAGATAGACACACGCGCCCACACACGCTTCTGTCGACGTTTCAACTCCATTCCACCATTCCTCCCCTATGCCTACAGCCCTACGCTCCCGGCTCTGCGCCATGGCCATCGCTGCCGCTCTATCGCCGGGAATAGCTCACGCCACATCTCCTGATTCATCCGCTCCAATGGTCCACGACATACCGGAACGATGGATTTTCACACCTGCCCACTCGCAAACCCTCCCTCCCGACGATGAGTGGTGGCACGGATTCAACGACCCCATGCTCGACTCACTGATAAGCGAAGCGGTCGACCGCAACTATAATGTGGCGATAGCGGCGCGACGCATCGATGCCGCCAATGCCGCCATAATGTCGGCCCGGTCATCCTACTTCCCGATGGTCGGGGTATCGGCATCCTACGACCTGAGCCGACGCAGCGGCAACCTCACGGCAGTTCCGGGCCCGGCAGTCAATTCCCGCGCGCTCAATCTCGGGGTCAATGCATCGTGGGAAATCGACCTCTTTGGCCGCGTGGCCTCTTCGGTAAAAGAAAAGAAAGCCCTGAGCGGAGTGGCCCGCGCCGACTATGACGCAGTGATGGTGAGCCTCTGCTCCTCTCTCGCATCCGCCTATATGGATCTGCGCGCGTCGCAGGCCCAGGAGGCTGTAGTGATGAGCCATCTCGACAATCAGAAAGAGGTGCTGCGCATCACCCAGGAACGCTACAAGGCATCGCTCGTGTCTGGGCTCGATGTAGCGCAAGCCAACACCGTCTACGGCTCCACTCTCGCCTCCCTCCCGTCGATACGCACCTCCATAGCCTCGTCTATCAACGCCATAGCACTCCTTTTGGGGCGCTTCCCCGCCGAAGTCGACTCCCTCCTGTCGCGTCCGGCTCCGGTGCCTGTCTACAGCCATATAGTGTCGACAGCCGTACCGGCCGAGCTGCTCAGGCGGCGTCCCGACATCATATCGGCCGAGCGCACTCTCGCAGCCCAGGCTGCCGCTCTCGGAGTGGCACGAAAGGAGTTTATGCCAACGCTGTCGATTCAAGGCTCATTTGGAGTGGAGGCACGCGATCCCGACAATCTCTTTCAGAAGCGCAGCATCACCTATTCGGTGGTGCCGACTTTGAGCTGGACTGTTTTCGACGGATTCGGTCGCAGGGCAGCCGTTCAGGAAGCCCGCGCCCAACTTGAGATAGCTCTCGACAGCTATCACCAGACGGTGCTTAGCGCCACATCTGAGGTAGAAAACGCCCTCTCGTCCTACATCAACGCCATCGACTATGTGGCCCAACTGGAGAAAGTGGTCGACTCGGCCCGCGAGGAGGTCAATCTCTCGCTCGCCCAATACCGCTCCGGGCTCACACTGTTTACACCCGTGGCGCAGGCCCAGATCACCTATCTCCAATACGACGATGAGCTGGTGGCCGCCCGCGCCTCGGAGAGCCGTGCACTCATCGACCTCTACCGCGCCCTCGGCGGCGGCTACGGCTATTCCAGCGCCGACGGATCATCCTCTGCAATACCCAAATAATCCGCAACTCCATCCCATTATCCCCACATCAGCATATATGAGCTACTATCCATATCTCGTCAGCGCGGCTCTCGGCATGGCTTCAGCCGCTATCGTGGCCGGTTGCAGCCACTCCCACCCCGCTGCCACTCAAACCGAAACTCCGGTGATCGATGTTGCCGAGGCCACCCAACGTGGTGTGACACTCTACCACACATATCCAGGCAAGCTCCATGCCAGATCGAGCATCGACCTTGTGGCAAGAGTCGACGGCTATCTGAAAGGGCAGCATTATAAAAACGGCGATCTGGTGGAGGCGGGACAGCTACTCTTCACAATCGAAGACACCCAATATCGCAATGCCGTGGCTCAGGCCGAGAGCGAGCTCAAAGCTGCCGAGAGTGCCTTGGACTACAACACCGCCCACTACGAGGCCGTAAAACAGGCGGCCGACGCCAATGCCGCCAGCCGCATGGAGGTGGAGCAGGCACGCTCGGCCATGGAGTCGAGCAGGCAGGATGTCAACAACGCACGCGCCGCTCTATCTACAGCCCGCACCAACCTCGATTATTGCTACGTCAAAGCTCCGTTCAAAGGCCATGTAGGCGCTTCGGGGCCCGGCATAGGATCGTACCTCTCGGGGGAGGAGCGCCGGTGACTCTCGCCACTATCTACGACGATCTTGAGGTGAAAGCCGAGTTTTTTATCGACGACGCAAGCTACATAGATATGCTGCGCGACGAAAACAAAGCAATCGTGGCCGATCTCGATTCGATTCCGGTGAGCTTCAGCGACAAGCTGCCCCACAGCTACACCGGGCGACTGATATATATGTCGCCCGACATTGATCCATCGACCGGCACCCTTGAGATGAGGGCCATGATAGCCAACCCTTACGACGAATTGCGCGACGGGATGTATGTCACCGTCAAGCTCCCCTATGCCTCCGAATCCGACGCTGTTTTAGTCAAAGATGCCTCTATCTCCACCGACCAGCATGGCAAATATCTCTACACAGTCAACGATTCCGACCGGGTGGTCTACACTCCGGTCGAAGTGGGCGATGTGGTCGACGACTCCCTGCGTGTCATCACCTCTGGCATCCGTCCCGGCGATCGCTACGTGACCAAAGCTCTGCTCAAAGTGCGCCCCGACATGCTGGTCAAGCCCCGCCTCTCCGACAATAAATAATCCACACCCGTCGCCCTATGTTTTCAAGATTTTTCATCGACCGCCCCATCTTCTCGATGGTCATAGCCGTGGCTATGGTCCTCATAGGATTGCTGACGGTAAAGACGCTGCCCGTAGCGCAGTTTCCCGACATCACCCCTCCGACAGTCAATGTCATGGCCACCTATCCCGGTGCCGATGCCGCAACGGTTGCCTCAACCATAGGTGTTCCCATTGAGGAGCAGGTCAATGGTGTTGAGGGAATGATGTATATGAGCTCAAGCAGCGGCAGCGACGGCAGCTATAATCTCACCGTCACATTTGATATCGGCACGGATGTCGACATGGCCGCCGTGAAGGTCCAGAACCGTGTGTCGCTCGCCGAGTCATCTCTCCCCGCCTCCGTGCGCCAGCAGGGCATCCAGGTCATGACCCGCTCAAGCAACATCATCATGTTCATAGCGCTGGAGGCCGACTCGGCCCACCGCGATATGTATGACGCACTCTATCTCACCAACTATGCCAAGCTCAATATCGTCGACGAGCTGTCGAGGGTAGATGGCGTGGGCGACGTGGGGGCATTCGGAGCCGGCGAATACAGTATGCGCGTATGGCTCGACCCCGAAAAGATGCGTATGCGCAACCTCACCCCGGAGGATGTGATGGGGGTGATCGAGAGCCAGAACATGCAGGTGAGCGCCGGTGCCGTCGGCACCGCTCCCTTTGCATCACCCGAGGCATTCCAGTTCACCCTCACCGCCCGTGGCCGCCTCACCTCGGCCGATGAGTTTGGCAATATAATCCTGCGCTCCACCACCGATGGCGAGATCCTCCGGCTGCGCGATGTGGCCCATATCGACCTCGGCAGCGCAAGCTACTCCAACACCTCCGACGTGTCGGGCCATCAGGCCGGACTCCTCGGCATCTATCAGCTCCCCGGCGCTAACGCCCTTGAGGTGGCCGACAGGGTGAGCAAGCGACTTGAAGAGCTTCAGGAATATTTTCCCGAGGGGGTGGAGTATCATGTGCTCATGAACACCACCGACTTCGTTGAGGCATCTATCGACGAGGTGCTCGTGACCTTTGTCGAGACCACGCTTATAGTGATGATTGTGATCCTGCTCTTCCTCCAGAACTGGAGAGCCGTCATCATACCGATGCTCACCATTCCGGTGAGTCTCATAGCCACCTTTGCGGTGATGAAGCTGCTCGGATTTACCATCAACACCCTTACCTTGTTCGGACTCGTACTTGCCATAGCTATTGTGGTCGACGATGCGATAGTGGTGGTGGAAGATTGCAGCCGATTGCTCAACGAAGGGAAAGTCACTCCACGACAGGCAGCCGAAAAGGCCATGGTAGAGCTTCAAGGGCCGGTGATCGGCGAAGTGCTGGTGCTTCTGTCGGTATTTATCCCCACGGCTTTCGTGTCGGGTATCACCGGCGAGCTCTACAAGCAGTTTGCGCTCACCATTGCTGTGTCGACAGCCTTCTCCGGCTTCAATGCCCTGACCTTCACGCCGGCCATGTGCGCACTGTTTCTACGGCCCAACAAGCCATCGCGTTTCTTCCTGTGGAAGTGGTGGAACAAGGGCTTGGCGGCCACCACCGACACTTATATGAAGATAGTGGGCAAGTTCCTGCGCAAGCCTCTGGTGGCTATAGCCGCATATCTTATCCTCTGTCTGGCCGCATTCTACGGGTTCATGAAGATGCCGTCGAGCTATGTGCCCTCCGAAGATATGGGCTACTTCATGGTATCGGCCCAGCTGCCGCCCGGCGCCTCTCTGTCGCGCACCGACAGCCTCATGGCCACTCTCACCCAGCGCGTCAAGCAATTCCCTGAGGTACGCAATGCCATGACCATCACGGGTATGTCGTTTGCCGGTGGAGGCAACAGCTCCAACCTCGGCTCCATGTTTGTGATGCTCACTCCATGGAAAGACCGTAAAGGCAAGGGGCAGAGTGTCGACGATATAATCAAGAAATTCTATGGCGCTACGGCCGACATTCAGGAAGCAGTGGTTTATGCCATAAATCCGCCGGCGATTCCCGGACTCGGCATGACGGCCGGATTGCAGATGCAACTGCTCGACATCAACAACCGTGGCGCCGATGCTATGAAAGCAGCACTCGAAGATGTGTCCGACGCCGCACGCCGCGATCCTCGTATCGCCGAAGTGCAGAGCATGTATGAGGGCAATGTGCCTCAGTTCCGCCTCCAGATCGACCGCGACAAGGCCCGTCTGCTCGGTCTGAGCATGACCGATATTTATTCGTCGCTCGGCACATATATGGGTGGAGGAGCGTATATCAACGACTTCAATGAGTTTGGGCGTGTGTATGAGGTGCTCGTGGCCGCCGATGCCTCCTCCACGGGCAACGCCGAGGATGTGATGCGCCTCTCGGTGCGCAACTCCGAGGGCCAGATGGTGCCCTTTGCATCCTTTACCAAGATCATACCCTCGATGGGAGAGTCATCGGTGAGCCGCTACAATATGTATCCCACCGCATCGCTCACCGCCACCCCGGCCCACGGCACCTCGTCGGGCACCGCCATCAAGGTGATGGAAGATATCGTCGGCGAGACTCTTGGGAGCAATTACAGCTACGCCTGGACCGGCGAGGCCTATCAGGAGGCCGGAGGCGGAGTCACGGTGAGCGTGGTCATGATATTTGCCGTGATAGTGACCCTTCTGGTGCTCGCAGCACAATATGAGAGCCTCACCGATCCGGTGGCAGTGGTGATATCCATGCCTACGGCCATCCTCGGCACCGTGCTCGGATGCCTGCTCATGGGGCAGGATATCAACATCTACACCCAGATAGGCATAGT
>PDYJ01003109.1_pt1 | contig 34614 bp, 25 predicted proteins | sample 1430841 | NCBI WGS metagenome assembly PDYJ01 (sample SAMN07237672, study PRJNA390542) | Gut metagenome, whole genome shotgun sequencing project. | isolation source: fecal pellets | host: Mus musculus | place: USA: New York, NY | collected 2016-10 | reverse complement strand
TTCCTAATGGAGCCTGAATTCCCGTTAATCTAGGTGCATATTTAACAATTTCTTGCTTTTCTTAATAACTTGCTGATTTAGTGCTCTTTTTGAGTTACGAATCAGCTTTTTTATATATTTCATAGGTGATAATTATCCTATGAAACCGATACTTCTCAAACAAATTTTGATCCTTCGGCTCAAGAAAACTATTTCATTGAGTCAGGAGTTATCTCACCCATTTTTATTAAGAACAATCATGGGATTAGATATGCGATTTTCTACAGAAATAAATGGGAAGGCTCCACTTGCCAGAAACAATTCCAGAAAACGGTAGGAAGAATTTTTGATGATGACTCAGTAGAGCTAGGAAAGAAATTCTTAAGTCAGTTTCCTGCTTTAAAGGACTGCAAGGCCACCTTATCTGGAAGAACAATACGTCTTGCCGGTCCAAATATTGCGGTGCTTCCACCTCTTGAGCCCATGGCTCAACAACGTCAGGCTTTCTTTGATGAACTCGATCAGAACACTCGACTTTCTGCCGGAGCCTCCTATGTCTTGTGGCAAATAGCCAACAAAACCATCTGCTGACTGATCTTGAGGATGTATTTGGGAAAAACCGTGCGGCAGTTCTTCTGTCTTTGGCTATTTTCTTTGCCTCCGATCCGGGCGCCGTTGCCTCAGAATTTGAGATCTACAGCCATCACACTTGGCTGCCTTGCTCTCCCTTGAGCTCTCAGGAAGTCTCCGAAGTTTTTCAAAAGCATCTTAAATCCAGAAGTCATGCGATTTCTTCACAAAAGGATTCAACACTCTAAATCTTCCGAGCAGAATTCTCTTTATTGGAGCTTTGACACCACCTCTATCTCTTCTTACTCTGAAACCATCCGAAAAACTGCCTATGGTTACAGCAAAGAAAATCCAGAACTGCCTCAGTTAAACTTGGGTCTGATCGTTTCCGAAAATTCCGGAGAACCCCTGTATTACAAAGTTCTGGAAGGTTCAATTTCTGATCCTCTGGCTTTAAGGCAGTTGTTGGTAGACACCGCTCAATTGGATACCTCCAACGTTAGCTTAGTCATGGATAGAGCCTTTAGCTCACCTTCTTTGCTTGACCAACTTTATAAAAACAATCTTGGATTTATCTGCGGCTCTAAGACCAACCTTAATTACTGCAAATCGGTTATTAACAGTTTTGCCAGGGAATTGCAGTTAGGAGGCGTGGATACATTCTTAGAAGAATATGGACTGCAAGCCAAAAACATCTTCAACTACTTGGTCTTACTACGATCCTTCAACAGGTTATCGTGAAAGGAAGCCACTGTATATCCATGTTTATCTTGACCCATTCCGTGCCGCCGGAGAAAGAGAAACATTGTTGAAAAAGCTGAAAAAACTGCAGAAAAAAATTAAAGCTAAATCTCCCTTAAATAAACCGGAAGCAGACTTGCGTAAACAGTTCTTTATCAAGGGCTCTCTAGGATGGGCTTACGACAAAGAACTGTGGCAGCAAAATGAAAAACTACTAGGGCTATTCGTATTGGTGTCCAGCTCAGTATCTTCGGCAGCTGAAGCTTTGAGAATTTACCGGCAAAGAGACATCGTGGAGAAGAACTTCAATAACCTCAAAGAGAGATGTTCGGGACGCCGCATGCGTTGCCAGGAAAGCGCTTTAGAAGGAAAAGTATTTGTTCTATTTCTAAGCTTGATTTTGCTGATGAATTTAAAAATGCGTTTCCACCGGGCAAGAGAAGAAGAAAACTGTCAGGAAGAAAAAGCAAAATTTTTGCCTGACGATGTCCCCGACTTCTTAAGAAGCCTGAGTGTGATAGATGTCACAAGCCGGAAATCAGAAAACAATCAATTCTTTTATTGGGACTTAATTCCAAAGAAAATAAGATTAACTTTGGAAGCCATAGGAATCAAAGAACTCCTAGATTTATCACCTAGGAGGTCCGGAATTCAGGATGGAGAGGTTTTGGAAATATGACGATTCAAACAGAACTAGGACAGGATTAGACAAAATGTTTAAAGATACTGTTGCGGAATTTGTAGAAGAAGAAAGAAGATCAATCAAGCCTCCTACTGTAGAAATAAGTACCGAGGATTTTTTGAAGATAGTGGAAACTTTGAGTGATCCTTTTAACGGATTAAAAAAATCGACGAAAAGTTTGTGTGCTAATTTAATTTGCGATTATTGTCAAAAGCGCATGATTGATAAAATTCCGATGTCAGAAGAGGAAAGAGAATATCTTGCAGCCCTGAGGAAAGCGTAAACTCCAGCCTCTTCCAACGTTCTTTGTACTACTCTTCTTTGAGTAGGGAAGTGCAGTACCGGCCCCAATCTTCCATGATCGTGCGTCTTTCTTTTTCTAGTTTTGACCTATCATATGCGCCTTTATAAGGGTCGTTTCTAGAATGAAGAAGGCATAACTCAACCGCTTCTTGGTCGTACTTCTTATTGTTGGCGAGTTCATCGCATTTAGCCCAAGTACGGAAAGTCGAACGAGCACTTCCGTGTTGAGTAGCGATACTTTCTTTGCCAGTTCTTGTCGTTTTGTCTTTATCAATCCAACCCACATTGTCAATGCTCTTTTTCCTAATATGGGCTTTTCTGATTACTTGAGTCATTGCCATATCAGTGTATGGCCGACCATAAGAGTTAGAAAAAACGTAGGGGCAATTAGGAAACTTAGTCACTTTTTTTAAGAGATTAATAGCGGCAGAATTCAAAAAGATTTGATTTCTTACTTTGATATTTTTGACTTTATCGTCCTCTAATGGGACAGTCCAGATTTTATTTTCAAAGTCAATATCTTCCCATTTCATATTCCTTATGGCCTTCGATCTGGCCGCAAGATAAATTGAAAGCAACAGCATTTCTGACGAAGGGCTGATAAGAGAAGATATGTCTTTCACAAAAGAGGGAATTTCTTTGAAATCAATACTTGCGTAGGTCTCTTCTAGCTTGCGATTTTTGTTATATGGCTCAAGCAAAACACCTAGTGAACCGTGAAGATCTGCCGGATTTGAAGATTCTGTGCGGTAATTAAGCGCAATTGCCCAACGAAAAACGGCCCGAATATCACTTAATACTTTTGAGGACGTTGACGGGCTGCGGTTCCATATTGGCAACATGACGTCTCTAATGTTTTCTGGCTTTAGCGAATTAATGTCCATGTCTCCTATAACCGGGAAAACATGATTACTAAGACGGCTTAACGTATCTCTCTCTCCCTTTATATTATTTTTCCAGTAACCATTCAAAGCCCGCTCACGGACAAATTTTTTTGCGATGTTTTTAAATAAGACTTCTTCTTTCTTTTTCTCTTTTGTTGCAATTGCTCTTGATTCTTTAAGCTTTTCTTTTCGCTGTTGACTAGGATCAATACCCTCTCGTAATAACTGACCTAGTTCAATCGCTTTTTGTCTGGCTTCAGAAAGGGTAAGAGCTTCGCAAGGCGCAATAACTAATGTCTTTCTTTTTTCAAGGCATTGATAACGGAAATAGTATGTTTTTTTACCTTTGCAGATTCTTAGGTAAAGCCCTTTCGCTCCCGAGATTGAATACCATCCATTCTCTTTTGTGTTTTTAATATGCAAAGCTGTAGAGAGTGCCATCGTTCTAAAACCTTCAAAAATGGTGACTAGGGTTTTCCTTAAGACGTTCTATGTCACCAAAATGTCACCACTTGGCGACCTTATGCAACGGAACTTATTTGATAAACTTTGATAACACGAAAAACGTAATATCTTGAAAATCAATAAGTTTGGAAGGAATTTTAAGGTTTTTTGGAACTTATTTGATGAACTTTGATATAAGGATGGCGGAAGAAGAGGGATTCGAACCCTCGAGACCGGTTATAGCCAGTCTGCGCCCTTAGCAGGGGCGTGCCTTCAGCCTCTCAGCCATTCTTCCGCACAACTTCACTCGTCTGTTTGAATGAAGCACGAATTGTATAGGTAAAAAATAAAAAGGTCAAATATTCTTTTGATTGGAATCCTTGGAACAAGAGTGCCAATGGGAGTGAGGCGTTCTAAAGAGGATTTTTAAAATCGACAAATGGATTGTTTATCAATTTGTATACAAAGAAATGTCTTTTTACCTGTTTTACGAGTGTTTGCTAACAAAACCTCTCGTTAAGGAGACATTAATCAGGAACTGAAATATTCTCAAAATGAAATTCTTCCCTTAACACTTGGAGAACTAATGATTCAAAAGATATTGAACAAGAAAGTGTTAGCCGCTGCAGTCGCTCTGACAGCCGCTTCCGGGTTTTTCTTTTCCCAGAACAATGCACTTTCTCCAGTCCCTGCAGTTCATGCTCAGTCCTCTGTACAGCAGCTTCCTGATTTCACAAAATTGGTCGAGGAAAATGGTAAGGCAGTCGTCAGCATTGACGTTACCAAAACAATGTCAAAGAGACCGCATCCTTCATTGGACGGAATTCCAAAAGATCAACTCGATCAGTTGAGACGTTTTGGCTTCCCACTCCCGTTCGGCCAAATGCCGAAAGCTCCGGGCGGAAAGGCTCCTAAAAGAAAAGGACAAGGTTCCGGCTTCATTATCAGTTCTGACGGTTTGATTCTTACAAACCATCACGTTGTTCGTGATGCAACTGACATTACCGTTCACTTGACTGACAAACGGGAATTCAAGGCCAAGGTTCTTGGTTCAGATGAAAAAACTGATATCGCCGTTGTTAAAGTCGAAGCTACCGATCTTCCGACGGTCAAACTCGGCAAGTCCAGCAAGGTTAAAGTCGGAGAGTGGGTTGCTGCCATCGGTGCTCCATTCGGACTCGAAAACACTGTGACGAGCGGTATTGTTTCTGCTAAGAGTCGAGACCTTCCGGACGACCAGTTCGTTCCTTTCATTCAGACCGATGCGGCTGTGAACCCTGGCAATTCCGGTGGTCCGCTGTTCAACATGGCAGGAGAAGTTATCGGTATTAATTCTCAGATCTTCTCTACTTCAGGCGGTTTCATGGGCTTGTCTTTTGCAATTCCTATTGATTTGGCTCTTGAAGTTAAGGATCAGCTTCTTAAAGACGGTAAAGTTTCCCGCGGCAGAATTGGAGTTCTTATCCAAGGTATGTCTCCGGAACTAGCGAAGAGTTTCAACCTTAAGAAGGCTGAAGGAGCTCTTATTGCTGAAGTCCAGAAGGAAGGTCCGGCTGCGAAGGCTGGACTGCAGGAAGGCGATATTGTTATTGAATATGCTGGCGCCCCTGTGTCTGAACCTCGCGAACTATCCAGGGCTGTTGCAAAGACAAAACCCGGCACCTCTTCCAAGATGAAAGTTATTCGAGATGGTAAAGAAGTCGTAGTGACAATCACTGTCGAAGAAATGAAGAGTGCGCCTGAAGTCAAAGCCAGCGTTCAGGAAAAAGCAAAACTCGGGGTCTCTGTTCGTCCGTTAAATGATGAAGAGAAAAAGAAGTTTGAAAATGGTCTTGTCATTGTTGAAGTGACTCCTGACAGCCCGGCTGAAGAAGCTGGCCTTAAAGCCGGAGACATTCTCATCAAAGTTGGAGGCAAGACCGTGAAGACTTTCGATGAACTTAAAGAGACAGTAGCTAAAGCACAAGACTCGCTTCCTGTCTTGGTTGACAGACAAGGTCAAAGAACTTTTGTTCCAATTAAGCTGAAGCCTGAAGAAAAAGCTGACAAGAAGTAAGACTCAGTAATGAACAAGTAAAAAGCGCTCTTCGGAGCGCTTTTCCAATACTGCCGAGGACTTAAGTAATTTTTTTAAGCTTATTTTTCATCCTATTGACCTCATACTTTACGTTCGGTACGAGGTAAAAGTATTTCTAAAAGTTATTAAACGGAAAATCTTGCTGATGAAAAAATATCAATGAAATCGTGTTGAACATTAACTTGTTGATTATTACAAATAACTTTTAAATGGCTAATAAAAGTAAGGTATGTAACATAATGGAAAACAAGGAGAAAATAGAGTGAATGCAAAGGTTCGGGAAACTCTAATTTTCTTGTTTTTTGTATAGGTTGCTAAATATTAGTGGGCTTATCTTTTAAGAAAAAATCCCAAATAGACAGTATCAGACAAACAGATCACAGGGAGAGTCCTAATAGTATTTACATGAAATTCAAAAGGATTTAGCCCCTTACCCACTTATTAAAATATATCCGATGTCTATAATGAATCGTGTTCAGTAAAGGCAAAGAAACAGTTCGTAGAGGTATCAGTGCAGAGGTTGGAGGCTCATGCGCTGGATTAGAAACCAAGGCGAAATTCCTTATCTGTTTTCTATGCCATTTGTGGAGGTGAATATGGAACAGCTATTACAAGAAATGTCAGCTTACAGCGATTTGCTAATCATTCTCGGAGTTTTGGTTTTGGCGATCGTAAGTCTCTATTCTAAAGTTTCTGGCAAAAAACAAAAAAAATAACTTTTCGTTGTTCGGTTACGTATTCTTTGACTTTTCCAATCTTAATAATCAAATCTATGCGCAATGAGTCCGGTCCAGTTTATCTTTAATTGACCTCCGTCTTCTAAATGCGCTCCGGAAGCAGAACGTATAACGTCCTTACTTCTAAAGTAATTGGACCTCACATCAAGAGGAGGTCCAATCAGGTTTGAAGATTGACTTGTCGTTCTTCAATGAGGAAGACTTACTACCAGTTTTGTCACTAAGTCAGATACGCCCGTCCACAAAATTTGGACTCCAAGGCAAAGAAGAATAAACGAGAAAATTCTTTGAATGGCATCCGATCCGGTTGCTCCAAGACGAGCAGTAATGCGGTCTGAGTATTTAAAGCAAACAAAGATAGTAAGAGTAGTTGCTAATGCAGCTAAATTAACGGCAAGAATGTTAGTTAGGTTAATTTCCGTTGAAGTACCGATAGCGGTGGCTACTGAGATGGCTCCCGGCCCAATCGTCAGAGGTAAAGTCAAGGGATAAAATGCCTTAGCCATCAGTTCGCTGGTAGAAATTTTCTTGGCAGGATCTACTGGAGCGTCTTCGGCAGTCGGGGCATTAAGCATTGCCCAGCCGGCGCCAAAAAGAACTAATCCGCCGCCGACTCTTAAAACGCCGAGAGAAATTCCAAAAAAACTCAGGATAAAGGATCCGATCCATAGTGAAACAACCGTCATAAAGAAGCAGTAGACTGCGATTCTTGCAGCAAGTTTTCCGCGGATCTCTCTAGTGGCTGACATCGTCATGGATAAAAAAAACAAACCCCGCCAATTGGGTTGATCACCGTAATCAGAGAAGAATAAACATACAAAAATGTATTGGAGAACTGAGATAAACTAAAATCCATGATTTGAACCGTTATTAAAATGCACGTGCAGTCTTGATTCGGAAGCGAATATTACTCTAATAGTTTTTCCATGGTGAAGATAAGAAACAAAACTGGTACTTTTGCTAAATGGATAAAGAGAGTAGTGCTGGCTTTTCTAGTTCTTTTCCTCATTTTTCAAATTCACTACATCCTCAGGATTACCTGGTTTGGTTTTTTCGAGCCTTCTTCTACGCCGTATATGAGGCAGGAAGAAATTCGAATGAATGAGGCCTCTTTGAGAAAAATTCAATATCAGTGGGTCGACTTCTCCCAAATCTCTCCTTATTTGATAAGAGCAGTGGTTGCAGCCGAGGATGCCAAATTCATGGAGCACTCGGGCGTACAGTGGGAAGCCGTTCGGGAGGCTTTTATTGCCAACATTCTGAAGGATAGAAGAGCACCGGGGGTTCTACCCTGACTCAGCAAACGGTTAAAAATCTATTTCTCAGTCACGAGAGAAGTTACTTAAGAAAAGCGGAAGAAATATTTCTTGCGCAAATGATGGAATTGCTCTGGAGTAAAAAGAGAATTCTTGAGACTTATTTAAATATTGCTGAGTTTGGAGACGGAATTTTTGGGGTGGAGGCCGCCTCACGCTACTACTTTCATAAAAATGCTTCAAGACTGAACAAATCTGAAAGTGTCTGGCTGGCCTCCATTCTCATCAACCCCAAAGAGTATCAGAATAGAAAAAGGACACCTCATCTCAACCGCCGAATTAATCGAATTAATCACGACATGGAACTTGTAGAAGTCCCCTCACGGAAATAAACCGGAATCTAATGAGTTTATTTGCGGAAAAAACTTCTGCTAAATCTGTTTGTGGTTCGAGCTTTGACTTGGTACATCAAGTAGGCTTGAAGTAACGCTTTTAAAACTTTCTTCATAAATCACCTCCTTCACGCCTATAGTACCCTAAGTAAGGGGATTTACTTATTGATTTTTGCTCAAAACAGAACTAATTACAAATTTCTAATTTGGACTGTCAAAGAATCTCTGAATTTTTGAGTCTATCGGAGCAAGCTTCGGCATAAGGACTCGCTTGAACCACTTCCTCATATAGTGTTCTCTTCCCATTTCTATAAGAGTACAAATAGTAAAGACTACAGTCGTAACCCCAAAGCATAAGGAATGAAATAGGGTTCATTTAAATGCTCATTGATATTAAACACAGTCTTCCAAAGCCACGGATAGAGGGTCGGATTCTCATGTATAAGATAGACGCCGAGCATGGCTGCGGCAACTTTGTTTATCCATGGAAAATACCCGAGACGCCATTGTTTAAAGAGAATAAAAAGTCCCAGTGAGGAGAGCAGAGTAAAAATGCTCGTCATATTGGCAAAGGTAAACCAATCAACAAATCCAATGTTCCATGAACTTCGGTTACTCATATCCGCGATCCAGATTAACCCGGCAACACAGAGCCAAGGAACCGTCGCCAGGAGAACGGCTTTTAGTGTAGAGAACCGATACCTCTCTAATTTTGTTCTCAGATAAGCACCGACGAAGAAGAGATAAATAAACCAAAGAAGGGAAGAACCGTAATACTCTGTTCTTGTGGTAATTGTAGGAATCACGGACCAAATTAGTCCAAAAACTAATATTAGAGCCAGAAGTTTCTTTCCTCCCAAGGAGCGAATGGTAAGGGTCAGGAAGGGGGAAGCAAGAATCAATACAAAATAGGCAGAAATAAACCAATAGAAATCATTTCTTATTGGAAAGAAACAACTGATTAGCCCCGACCAAGTAAATTCTTTGATTCCCACGACGGTAAAAACTAAATAGAAGAGAAATACATAAAAGAAAGTAGAAATCCAGAGATAAACCAAAGAACTTAGCTTGCTTATCTTATTGCAGATGAAATATCCGGTGATAAGAACAAATAAGTCGACACCGATTTTGCCGCCGGTAGAAAATAACTGAGTGAAATAGTAGTTTCCGCTCATTGGAAAATCTCCTTTCCAGATCGGCACTCCTCCATGTACGGCAAAGTGATGAGCAACGATAAGAAACATCGCTAATATTCTTGATGCTTCAATATTTGAAAAACGTGGAACTTGGTTCGGCGCGTTGTTCATTAAATGGTTTCCTTCTTAAATTAAATTATGGATTTCCCTAATACATAGCAAAAGACCTCGGTAGATTTGAAAAATATTGCCCAAAGTGAGTATTGGATGAATTTAGTACGCAAATTAAAAAACGCCGTTAAATGTCGACAGGTAGGCAATTCCGAAAAGGGTGAAGAAAAAAGAGATTTTTTATCGCTGAAAAGCGCGAAATGGCTAAGAAAAACCCTGACGGAAACTTTAAATGCTTGTATGATTAACTATAACAGGATGGAGGGATGTTATGACAGAGAGGGGCGAATACTCTCTATCCTTCCAGCAATTTTTAAGCAAAAATGAGCGGAAGATAGAAGCGATCCACCAATCTGCCTCTCGGGTAACAGGTCAAATTAGTCACCCGGCAGAGGCTAGGTTTTCAGATCTGGGGATGTACCTGGAAGAGATAAGTCAAGTCATTGACCGGTTGCGCCAATGGAGAGCGCAGACCAAGCAAATTCTCGACGGTATCAACAAAAGGTATCCTCCAGAGAAGACTAGGGAGCTCTTGTCTCTTAAGGAATATGGGGAACTCTGCAATTTGATTGGTTTTACCGCTCAGGAGTATGTCCAACTCAATGAAAAATACGAAAAGTTAATTTTCGGTTTGGAAGATCTTCAGTCCAGTTACTCCTATATTCATTCTGCCGACAACGAAATCAAGCTTTCTCCTCATCAAGCTGAAGTTTTGTTAGATATTCTCGAAGAATTGGATCGCGAGCATCGGTTGACAGACGAAGGGGTGGAACTTTTAGCTTATCTCTATGATGCCACCGACAAGCATCACTCTCAGAAGCATTCAGAGCTTTCTACAACAAATAGCTCAATTAACTAATTTTCCAAGATTTACATTTCGGGGAAAGTCCTTTAAAAAAACACAAAACGAAAGTCTCTAGTTTTGATATCCTTACGCCTATGAAACTTAACTGCACAAGAATAAAACTAATTAGTTCGGTACAAAAATTCGACAAGGCGCGATTGCACCTAGGTTTACTATTTCTTAAAAACGGCTTTGAAGCCGTTTTTTTTACATGCGGAGAGCTTTATCAACATGAATTTAGAAACACCTCTTACCATCCGCTCGATGATTGAGCCCGTTATCAAACGAAACGGAGGCTGGGTTAATACGCACGCGCATGCAGATCGTTCATTTACTCTCAGTCCTGATGTTTTACACATGCGTAAGACCTGCACTTTACAGCAAAAGTGGGATGCCTTAGATAAGTTAAAGGCTGAATCAACGGAAGAAGATTTTTACAGAAGATTTTCTCAGTTATTTGAGCTCATGATTTCTCAGGGAGTTACTGCTTTGGGAACCTTCGTGGATATCGATCCTCAGAGTAAAGACAGAGCAATCAAAGCAGGTATCAGAGCCCGGGAGCACTATAAAGATCAGCTGGAAGTTAAGTTTGCCAACCAAACTTTGAAGGGTGTCATTCATCCGGAAGCTAAAGAATGGTTTGATATCGGTGCCGAAATGGTTGACATCATCGGTGCTCTACCGAAGAGAGACGAGAAAGACTATGGTAAAGGTTCCGAAGCTTTCGATATCATTCTAAGTACGGCTAAGAGATTAAATAAGATGGTTCATGTTCACGTGGACCAGTTCAATGAGTCTTTGGAGTACGAAACTGAAGAACTTTGCATGAAGACTATTGAGCATGGAATGCAAGGTAAAGTAGTAGCTATTCATGGTATTTCTATTGCAGCTCACTCTAAGAAGTACAGACATCGTCTTTATGAACTCATGAAGCAAGCTGATGTCATGATGATTGCTTGTCCAACTGCTTGGATTGATACTCCGCGTTCTGAGGCAATTGGTCCGGTTCATAACTCCATGACTCCTGTAGATGAGCTTGTTCCAGCTGGAATTACAGTTGCTTTAGGAACGGATAACGTCTGCGATGCCATGGTGCCGTGGAATAACGGTGATATGTGGCACGAACTCACCACATTGGCCACCGGCTGCAGATTTGACGAAATGGAAGAATTGGCAAAGATCGCCACAATTAATGGCAGAAAGGTTCTCGGTCTTCCTCCTCTTCAGAACACTGACTTCACAGTACATATTTAAGGAAAGAGAATGGCAACATCATTTATTGCTCAAGACATTATTGCAGAACATCTTTTGGTAAATAATGCCATCGTATTTCTGAAAAACTCTCCTATGCGTCTGAAGTCAGGTTTGATTACTCCGATCTATGTGGATAACAGAATTTTGTCTTCTTTTCCGGAAGCTTGGAGAGACGTCATTGAAACTATGGCTTCGAGAATTATCGAACTCCAGCTGAATTTTGACGTGATTGCTGGCGTAGAAGGCGCGGGAACTGCGCACGGTGCTGCTTTAGCCTATCGTCTGAATGTTCCGTTCGTTACTGTAAGACAACAAGCAAAAACTTATGGAAACAAGAGCCGTATTGACGGGGTGGATGTAAAAGGCCAAAAAGTATTGATTATTGAGGACCATTTATCTACCGGTATCTCTTTACTTGATGCCGTAAAGGTCCTAAGAGAAGTCGGGCAGAGGTAACTGACTGCTTTGCAATTACTAACTTCGATATGCCGGAAACCACTCGTCTTTTCTCTAAGAACCATGTAAAGGCCCATCAAATGCTTTCGTTTGAATTTATCGTCAACAAGGCCGTACAGATGGGTTTAATCGGACCTGAGGATCTAGACGATATTCATTCCTGGCTTGATACGCCATGGAGCTGGGCTGCTCAACGCGGTTTACTAGCTCACACAACAGAAAACTAATAAATCCTAACCACGAGAGACTCCTTCCAGTAAGGAGTTTTTCTTTATCTAGAACACTGAAGAAGAAAAGAGGTTGGCTTCCCTGTACCGGAACGCAGCAGGAGGTGTTTGCTGCCTTCGTGAATGGAGGGACGTACAGGGAAGCCTAGAGAAAAATGCCAACTCGGATTAAAGACCGGGCTAGAAAATTTCACAAAAGCTAACAAATCAAACACTTCTTTAACACTCGAGCTAATTTTAGGACCCCCCTTTTATTTTGTGAATAGAGAACTTCCATAATCAAAAAAACGAGTAAGGGAAAAAGCTTACCCCCAAAAAACTGAAATGCCTTTAACCTAAAAGAGGTAATTACTTGTTTTTGGTTAAAAATTTTTTACTGTTTTTAAATTTTTTTAGACTCAGTGATTTCCCTTAACTAAAAAAACAAAGTTAAAATTAGTGAAAATCATTAGTGTGTTAAGTAAAGAGATTTCTCAAGTCCAATATTTTCGTCGGAGATTAATTTGAAAAAATTCTGTTTTCCTCTTTTAATGTCCTTTTTCATCAGTACATATGCCTTGGGAGCCGAGGGGATTGAGCTATTGGAGAATTTCTCAAAGAATGTCAAAAATGCCCAAGGAGAATTTGACCAAACGGTGGTCGATAAAGGCGGAAAGCAAATTGACCAGTCTTCCGGTAAGTTTGTCTTCTCGAGACCCGGAAAATTTTTATGGCAGTACACTGTCCCGTTTCCTCAAGAGATGATTTGCAACGGAAAGACTATATGGGTTTGGGATAAAGATTTAAACCAAGTGACGGTCAGATCTGCGAAGGAGACTATCCCACAAAGTCCCGCCGCAATTCTGTTCGGCGATTCCAATATTAAGAAGTACTGGAAGGTTAAGGACATTGAAGGCGGGGATAATTTAAATTGGATTGAACTCGTTCCCATAGCCGGGAATCTTAACTTTTCTAAGATTACGATGGGCTTTAAAGGTGACCTTCCGGTCAAAATGGAGTTTGTAGGTTCCCTCGGAGAAACTTCCAAGCTCACACTAAAAAATGTTGTAACTGACGTTTCTCCCGGTTCTAAATTTTTTAGTTTCGAAATTCCTAAAGGTGCCGACGTTGTAAGACTGGAGTAGGTACGAAAAGGTGGTTGTCCCTCTTGAACGGCAAGAAGATCTTATGAAATAGTGTTATTCTCTGTCTAACGAAAAATTTAGGTGCAGGCTTCAAAATAAATAATAAAAGAGCCTGTTTGTTAGACATGAGATATAGGCGTTCATATTTCGGCCGGAAGAAGGGCCGGGCGCAGGTTTGCGGGAGTTCTCAGCCGGAAGCGAAAGAACTCAAAAAGTTAGAAAAGATTTTTTTGTGCGGTGACCCCCACGGGGAGTTCGACCACATTCTTAAAGCTATTGATGAATTTCATCCGAATGCCATCATAATTCTAGGTGACCTCACTCCTGATAGGAGTTTGGATGAGATATTCAAAGATATCGGAGAGACGAAGGTTTTCTGGATTCCTGGGAACCACGATACCGATTCAGATTTAATTTATGACCGCATCTGGCGCTCAAAATTTGCAACAAACAACCTTCATGGAAAGGTGCTTGACGTTTGCGGGGTTAAAGTCGCCGGCCTAGGCGGTGTATTCAGGGGCCAAATTTGGATGCCTCCTGCATCTCCATGTTACAGTTCTCCCGGCGTATTTATCAAAAAGCTTGGAAAAGCTACTACTTGGCGTGGAGGTTTGCCGAGGCGCCATCGCTCAACTATTTTCAGTTCCGTGTATGACAAGCTAAAAGAGTGTAAGGCCGATGTGCTAGTCACTCATGAAGCTCCTTCTATTCATGCTAAAGGTTTTGAATGTCTTGACATATTGGCAGATCAGTTAGGGGTTAAATATTTCTTTCATGCTCATCAGCATGAAAGTAAGAATTACGGTGTCATCAACGGATTTGTTGCGCGAGGGATTGGTCTGAGAGGAATTATCGACTTAGCCGGAAATGTAATCGTGCCGGCCGAGGCCGATCTCAGAGAAACAGCTAATAAGTTTCAGTATGAAAAGAAACCGAAAGTCAAAAAACTTCCGGCTTCTAAATTCAGACGTTTATACAAAGCTCGCAGAGATCGCCAGTTTAAAGGACAAAGCAGCTGGAAATCTATTGATAAACACCCTGGAATGGAACTACGAGGAGGGTTTCGCCAGGCTGGACAGGACCATGGTCCTCGGGAAGATAAATCAAGCAATTAGCAGTGATCATGGAAGCCGAAGCACCGGTCTTCTGGCTTCCCGCTGAGCGAACCTTTGCTTTTCCATTTTCTGTATATAGGATTCCTCTCAAGAATTCCGTATGGCCTTCTCTTTTCTTCATTTTTTCCGTTGCCTCAGCTTCCGCATATTGCATAGAAACATCCTTGGCGTTAGCAAGAAGCTGAAGAGCCTGTTTCACAATAACTAAGAAAGTGATTTGAGTAGCTGTGGGATTGCCCGGTAGTCCGAAGAAGTAACTTTCTCCAATTTTTCCGATCGCCAAAGGGCGTCCGGGCTTAATTCTGCACTGCCATTGGACAAGTTCGCCGAGCTCTTCCACGACAGTGCGGGTAAAGTCGGCTTTACCGACGGAGACGCCTCCGGAAGTGATGACGGCATCTGCACAATCGGCCGCCTTTTGAAAAGTTTCTTTTAAAGACTCAGGATTGTCTTTGACAATTCCAAGATCTTTAGTTTCGAATCCTGCACTCTCTAAGAGAGCTCGAATGGCATAACGATTGGAATCGTAAATATGGCCGTCTTTTAAGGGAGAACCTAGGGATTGCAGTTCATCTCCCGTTGAGAAGAAGGCGACTCTGACCTTACGGAATACCAACACTTCAGGTATGCCTAAAGTTGCCAAGAAGTTGATGTGCGGAGGCATGATACGTGTGCCTTTCTCCATACACACAGCACCCTTGGCAAATTCTTCTGCTTTTTTGCGAACATTCTGACCTTTCTTTACGCCACTAGGAAAGGCGATCTCTTTTGCATGAGCCGTAACTTGTTCTTGCATCACGACCGTATCAGCCCCTTCAGGAACTTTACCTCCGGTCATAATACGTACACACTCTCCGGTTTTTAATTCACCTAAGAAGGGATGACCGGCAAAAGAACTTCCAACTTCTTTTAAAGTAAAGCCTTCCGGAAGAATGTCTTTCGAAGAGAAAGCCCATCCGTCCATGGCGGAATTATCAAAAGCCGGTATGTTGATAGGGCAGATAATATCTTCTGCTAAAAAATACGATAAGGATTCAGACAAAGGCACAAGTCGTGTGTCTTTTACTGGTTCAACGTATGTCTTGAGGAATTCCAAAGTTTCCTCAAAGCTTTTGGAAGATGAATTTGAACTCATTTGGTATTCCTTTTTAGAAGTGAAAGTTCTTCCAATGTATTAATGTTTTCGAAAGCGGGAAATGGTGCTTCTACCTCGACTTCCAGAACTCCGCATTTTTTTAGCCAATAACCAACCGCTCTTTCCCCGGAATCTAGAAAAGTAGATAAAGAAGGAAGAAGTGAGGCATGAATCAGAGAATGCAGAGGATACCTTCGGCCGTTGTGGACGGGCATTACACAGAGTCTGTTGTTATTCTTAGTCTTTTTAAGAAGCACAGAAACTAAATCGCCCGGGAAGAAGGGAGTATCGACAGTCGCGCAGAACAACCATTGGATGTCCGGAATTTCAATAAACGCCGATTCAATTCCTGCCAGCGGTCCTAGAAATCCCTCTCTTTTGTCTTTTATGACTTCAAACCCGAACGGTTTGAAGTAAGAAGCATACTCATTAGCGCTGATAACGATATCGTCAACTTGCTTGGATAGGTTCCCAATGACAAGCTCGGCAAAGGGCGGTCATTTAATTGGACAGCACCTTTGTTAATAGAGCCCATTCTTTTTGCTTGCCCTCCAGCAAGTAAAAGTCCGGTGACTCGGTCCATGGATTCTGACATTTAGGATTCTTAATAAATCTGCATAGAAACGATTCTAACAGTTGTGATGATTGTACCTAGGAGAATCTGCGACAGGTTGAGAATGCCGTCCTAAAAAGAGAAGCGTGCATCTATATTCCAACTCCGTCTGTTTCAAAAGAAAAATCAAATAAGGTCAAAACACGAAATAAAAAAATTGATAAATGCCAAAAATTTCTAAGTGTGGTGAAAATACAAAATTTTTTACATTTTACTTAACTAGTTGAAATTAAAGTAAAAACTAATATTTTACGATGAATTCGTAGAAAAATTTTCATCAAGAGGTTTGACAAGCTCAAAAAAGGTATTTATAGTTCGCACCTCGTTGTTGATGACGAACACGAAATCAGCGACGCAAGTTCTTTAAAAATTTATCGACGAACCGATAAGAGCGGGCACTTAAGTTTAAGAGCGAAAGCGAAAGATTTAAATTTAAGAAGCTCGCTTTTGTGAGGCAAACGGAGTAGGAAATACTCCGTCAAAACCGAAACGAAGAGTAAGAGCGACAACAGAGATTAAACAAAAGAGTTTGATCCTGGCTCAGATTGAACGCTGGCGGAACGCTTTACACATGCAAGTCGAACGGTAACGAGGAGGAAAGCTTGCTTTCCTCTGTCGACGAGTGGCGAACGGGTGAGTAAGACATCGGAACGTATCCGCTCGTGGGGGACAACTTCCCGAAAGGGGAGCTAATACCGCATGAGATCCGAGGATGAAAGAGGGGGACCCGCGAGGGCCTCTCGCGAGCGGAGCGGCCGATGACTGATTAGCTAGTTGGTAAGGTAAAGGCTTACCAAGGCGACGATCAGTAGCTGGTCTGAGAGGACGACCAGCCACACTGGGACTGAGACACGGCCCAGACTCCTACGGGAGGCAGCAGTGGGGAATTTTGGACAATGGGCGCAAGCCTGATCCAGCTATTCCGCGTGTGGGAAGACGGCCTTCGGGTTGTAAACCACTTTTGTAGAGAACGAAAAGTCTATTGATAATACCGATAGATGATGACGGTACTCTAAGAATAAGCACCGGCTAACTACGTGCCAGCAGCCGCGGTAATACGTAGGGTGCGAGCGTTAATCGGAATTACTGGGCGTAAAGGGTGTGCAGGCGGTTTTGCAAGATGGATGTGAAAGCCCCGGGCTTAACCTGGGAAAGCCATACATGACTGCAAGACTAGAGTGCGTCAGAGGGGGTGGAATTCCAAGTGTAGCAGTGAAATGCGTAGATATTTGGAAGAACACCGATGGCGAAGGCAGCCCCCTGGGACGCAACTGACGCTCATACACGAAAGCGTGGGGAGCAAACAGGATTAGATACCCTGGTAGTCCACGCCCTAAACGATGTCAACTAGTTGTTGGGAGGTAAAACTTTCAGTAACGCAGCTAACGCGAGAAGTTGACCGCCTGGGAAGTACGGTCGCAAGACTAAAACTCAAAGGAATTGACGGGGACCCGCACAAGCGGTGGATGATGTGGATTAATTCGATGCAACGCGAAAAACCTTACCTACCCTTGACATGGCAGACAACTCCTTGTAATGAGGAGAGCTCGCAAGAGGATCTGCACACAGGTGCTGCATGGCTGTCGTCAGCTCGTGTCGTGAGATGTTGGGTTAAGTCCCGCAACGAGCGCAACCCTTGTCACTAGTTGCTACGAAAGGGCACTCTAGTGAGACTGCCGGTGACAAACCGGAGGAAGGTGGGGATGACGTCAAGTCCTCATGGCCCTTATGGGTAGGGCTTCACACGTCATACAATGGTCGGAACAGAGGGCAGCGAAGCCGAGAGGCGGAGCAAATCCCAGAAAACCGATCGTAGTCCGGATTGCAGTCTGCAACTCGACTGCATGAAGTCGGAATCGCTAGTAATCGCGGATCAGCATGCCGCGGTGAATACGTTCCCGGGTCTTGTACACACCGCCCGTCAAACAATGGGAGTGGTGTTTACCAGAAGTCGTTAGCCTAACCGCAAGGAGGGCGGCGACCACGGTGAGCACCGTGACTAATGTTAAGTCGTAACAAGGTAGCCGTACCGGAAGGTGCGGCTGGATCACCTCCTTTCAAGAGTTTTTGCTTGAAGATTTGAGTGTCCGCTCTTATCGGCAGTCGATAGATTGAAGAAGATAGTTCTTTAAAAAATCGGAAATTTGAATCAATTGAAAACGTTTATGGAAACGTAAACGGGAAAAGATTGACGAGTCATAACAAAGCAAAACTTTGTGAGAAACTTGAAAGCGAAGACATAAACAGCGTAATGGGAACAGCGTTTAGCGGTTGCTTGTAACGCTGCCGGGCAATAGGCGGCAGGGTTATAGGATCAAGCGACTAAGTGCATGTGGTGGATGCCTTGGCGATCACAGGCGAAGAAAGACGTGGCAGCCTGCGAAAAGCTGCGGGGAGCTGGCAAACGAGCATAGATCCGCAGATATCTGAATGGGGGAACCCAGCCCGATAAGGGTTATCGCATGATGAATCCATAGTCATGCGAGGCGAACGAGGAGAACTGAAACATCTAAGTATCCTCAGGAAAAGAAATCAACCGAGATTCCGGCAGTAGCGGCGAGCGAACCCGGAGGAGCCTAGTTTTTAATAATTTGGATGATAGAAAAATGAGATGGAAAGCTCAGCCAGAGAAGGTGATAGCCCTGTATTTAAAATTGTCCGAATGGTACTAAGGAAACGAGAAGTAAGGCGGGACACGAGGAATCCTGTCTGAAGAAGGGGGGACCATCCTCCAAGGCTAAATACTAGTGATCGACCGATAGTGAACCAGTACCGTGAGGGAAAGGCGAAAAGAACCCCGGGAGGGGAGTGAAATAGAACCTGAAACCGCATGCATACAAACAGTAGGAGCCTTTTTTTGAGGTGACTGCGTACCTTTTGCATAATGGGTCAGCGACTTACATTCTGTGGCGAGGTTAACCGGATAGGGAAGCCGAAGCGAAAGCGAGTTCGAATAGAGCGAAAAGTCGCAGGGTGTAGACCCGAAACCAGATGAGCTATCCATGGCCAGGTTGAAGGTGTGGTAACACACACTGGAGGACCGAACCGACTAGTGTTGCAAAATTAGCGGATGAGCTGTGGATAGGGGTGAAAGGCCAAACAAATCTGGAGATAGCTGGTTCTCCCCGAAAACTATTGAGGTAGTGCCTCGTGTGAAGGCTCCAGGGGGTAGAGCACTGTTTTGGCTAGGGGGACATGTAGTCTTACCAAACCAAGGCAAACTCCGAATACCTGGAAGCTATACACGGGAGACAGAGCACCGGGTGCTAACGTCCGGACTCAAAAGGGAAACAACCCAGACCGCCGGCTAAGGTCCCCAATAGCAGCTAAGTGGAAAACGAAGTGGAAAGGCCGTGACAACCAGGAAGTTGGCTTAGAAGCAGCCATCCTTCAAAGAAAGCGTAATAGCTCACTGGTCGAGTCTTTCTGCGCGGAAGATGTAACGGGGCTAAGCTGCTAACCGAAGCCGCGGATGCATGGAAAAATCCATGCGTGGTAGGGGAGCGTTCTGTAAGTCTGAGAAGGCGGATTGAGAAGTCTGCTGGAGATATCAGAAGTGCGAATGCTGACATGAGTAACGTTAAAGAGGGTGAAAAGCCCTCTCGCCGCAAGCCCAAGGTTTCCTGCTCTACGTTCATCGGAGCAGGGTGAGTCGGCCCCTAAGGTCAGGCCGAAAGGCGTAGCCGATGGGAACCGGGTTAATATTCCCGGACCGCTGTCAGATGCGAAGGGGTGACGGAGAGGCTAAGGTCATCCGAGTGTTGGACTACTCGGTACTTAGACGAGGATGGTCGGCAGGCAAATCCGCCGACGGATCGTCCGGATCGGAAGTGGTGCTCCCACGGGAGCGAAGTGATTGGAAACTCTTCCAGGAAAAACCTCTAAGCTACAGTCTGAGAGGACCGTACCGCAAACCGACACTGGTGGGCGAGCTGAATATGCTCAGGCGCTTGAGAGAACTCGGGAGAAGGAACTCGGCAAATTGACACCGTAACTTCGGAAGAAGGTGTGCCGCAGTAGCGTGAGAGGAGAGACACCTTGAGCGTGAGACGGTCTCAGAGAATAGGTGGCTGCGACTGTTTATTAAAAACACAGCACTCTGCAAAGTCGAAAGACGACGTATAGGGTGTGATGCCTGCCCGGTGCTGGAAGATTAATTGATGGGCTGAGAGGCCTTGATCGAAGTCCCAGTAAACGGCGGCCGTAACTATAACGGTCCTAAGGTAGCGAAATTCCTTGTCGGGTAAGTTCCGACCTGCACGAATGGCATAACGATGGCCACACTGTCTCCTCCCGAGACTCAGTGAAGTTGAAGTGTTTGTGATGATGCAATCTACCGCGGCTAGACGGAAAGACCCCATGAACCTTTACTGCAGCTTTGCATTGAACTGTGAACCGATTTGTGTAGGATAGGTGGGAGACAGAGAAAGAGGAGCGCCAGCTCCTCTGGAGTCAACCTTGAAATACCACCCTGATTTGTTTGCGGTTCTAACCAAGACAGGACCACACTGTTTGGGACGTGCATGGTAGGCAGTTTGACTGGGGCGGTCTCCTCCTAAAGGGTAACGGAGGAGTACGAAGGTACGCTAGGTACGGTCGGAAATCGTGCTGATAGTGCAATGGCAAAAGCGTGCTTGACTGCGAGAGCTACAACTCGAGCAGATGCGAAAGCAGGTCATAGTGATCCGGTGGCACTGAATGGAAGGGCCATCGCTCAACGGATAAAAGGTACTCTGGGGATAACAGGCTGATACCGCCCAAGAGTTCATATCGACGGCGGTGTTTGGCACCTCGATGTCGGCTCATCTCATCCTGGGGCTGAAGTCGGTCCCAAGGGTATGGCTGTTCGCCATTTAAAGAGGTACGTGAGCTGGGTTTAAAACGTCGTGAGACAGTTTGGTCCCTATCTGCCGTGGGCGTTGGAAGATTGACGGGGGCTGCTCCTAGTACGAGAGGACCGGAGTGGACGCACCTCTGGTGTACCGGTTGTCACGCCAGTGGCATAGCCGGGTAGCTAAGTGCGGAAGAGATAACCGCTGAAAGCATCTAAGCGGGAAACTTGCCTGAAGATGAGTCTTCCCGGAGGTAAAACCTCCCAAAAGAGTCGTTCGAGACCAGGACGTCGATAGGTCAGGTGTGTAAGTGCTGTAAGGCATTGAGCTAACTGATACTAATTGCTCGTGAGGCTTGATCCTATAACCGTGAAGCTTAAAGCCCGCGTTGGTTGTAGCAAGTAAAGTTAAACAAAGCAGAGCTTAAGAGCTCGTCAAGATTGATAAGAATTTCCGAGCATCGAAAGATGCAGAACAAGTTAAAGCCCGGAGGCCATAGCAGGGTGGAACCACTCCTTCCCATCCCGAACAGGACAGTGAAACGCCTCCACGCCGATGATAGTGAGTTGTATTTCTTGCGAAAGTAGGTAGCCTCCGGGCTCACATATATTGCGCCAGTAGCTCAGTTGGATAGAGTACTTGGCTACGAACCAAGGGGTCGTGGGTTCGAATCCTGCCTGGCGCGCCATAAAACAAAGTCTGAGAATCGTAAAAAGTTCTCAGACTTTTCTCATTTTTGAATCTTTTAATCCTGAATTCCTGCCCTAGATTACAAAACAAGAGGAGCGGGCGTTTCGACTCCCAGCTCTTCTAGCAGTTCTCTATATCGTTTCGGCCATTCTTGCCAATAGTGACGCACTTTCCCCTCTACATCGTGGCGGAACAGAACGATGCTGTTCAGTTCATCGATAATCCTGGGCGTATCCAGCGGATTTTTCTTAGCTTGTTCTAATCGCCTTTGAAGAATCAGGCGCAAGCACAAAGATAGATAGATGATGAACACCTTGCCGTCTAAAGAAGTTTCTTGGCATCTCATTCTTCTGCCTCCGCATTTATCTTTGTAATTGTTGAAGGCCTTTTCAACAACATCTTTCTGCCGGTAAATATTTAACGCTTGCGGCGCAGAGCTTATTTCATTGGAACCAAGCACAAAGAATCCGCAGGATTTTGTGAATTTAACCCAAGAGTTAACATCGAACTGATATTTTTTCAGCTGCGGGGTCTTGTTTTTTTGCGGAAGGTTTAAGTTTGAAGAACTCTTTAAAAACCAGAGAGTTAGGAACGTTCCCTTTTCCAGTCGCAAGCGAAAGCTTTCAACTAAAGCTGTCATATGGGTTTTTTCGCTCGTTTCTCTTTGCAAGTCGTAGTAGACGTGTATATAGAAGGGAGAATACTCTTTGCCAAATGTACGGCTCGAGCTGTACCACTCTATTTTCTTGGTCGCGCAATAGCAGTCAATCTCCGGGTAATGTTGTTGAGGAAGTGCCAGCGTTAGCTGAGGGACGAACTCCTGCAGGGCTTGCTGGGCAATTTTCAAATCTGATTTCAGACCAGCTGCAAAGCCAATATTGTTGCGGAACATCATTTGAAAGTTATTTTCCGAACAAAAGCCCCTATCCAAAACCAAGTTGATCTGTTCAGCATCAAGCTTGGAGAGTTCGGCAAACAAGTTCCGTAATAAGGTAACGTCAGCAATGGAGCCGTCTAGAACCTTGTAGTACAAGGGCTCTCCCGTAATTTCATCAATAAGCAGTGCTATCTTGAGCATTACCATCTCAGGATCCTCTTTGTTATGACCGAACGCAACTTTATTAAGCGTTTGCGAAAATGAAGAAATGGAGGTGGTATCAAAGGCCAAGTAATTAGAACTGTTTGCCTTTGTGCTGCAGGCCAGCCTTAGTTTCATATATTGCTCACGCTGCTTAAAAGTGATAGAGGCGAGCAGTTCTGAGATTCGCTGTGAAGAAAGAGGAGGAGAAGGAAAATCGCAATGAGCGGCAGTCACGTCGTAATTGGCTAAGTTCTGATCAGGGTAGATAACAAAAAACATTGCCAGCGACAAAATCTCCGCCAATTATGAGGGAAAATTGCTTTTAAATCCCTCATTAAGCCGCTTTGAATTGCTAACTCCTTGAGCACATAAGCGGCTCCGGCATTTAACGGATATGTCTTCGATAGGACAGCCTGAACTTCCTGGTTCGAAAGACTTGGCAAAGAGCTAGCCGGAATAAGTTGATGGTCTTCGAATTTGAATTCAATCCGTTTGCACTCGGGATGTTCTGATAAAAATTTTCTTCCTAATTCAACTTGTCCGTCCCGGAGTCGCCCAATAGAGTATCTGTGCTTGCAATAAGAACGTTTTTTTTTCCTTGTCCCAGGCGTTCTCGTATCTGTAGAGATAGTCGATATTCTTGACTGTAACTTTCAAGATGTTATGTATCGATTCCACAGTAACTTACCCCTTGATTACATAGATACTAAAAGTTTAATCTATGAAATTAGGGGTAAAGCTATTCAAAATCCCTGATAGGCAAACAGTTAATTGTTGTTTGTGAGTATTTGAAAAGAAACTAATCTAGTTTTCGGGAATTCAGGTTGATTTCACTTCTATGAGCGACCTCTCCGACTCTTTCAGCTTTATTAGTCAAAAATAAACGCCTCTAAAGGAGGCGTCTATTACTGTATAGAGAAGAAGGTTCTTTTACCATTCTTCTCTATGTAAGAATTAAGTCATTCCTGGCTTTGGCTTTGAAGGCCTTCTGCCTGGGAGGTTTCTTTCTTGTCCTCGCTGAAAACACGGAATGCTTCAACTGCTAGGGCGAGAGAAAGAACTGTCAGAAGAGCAGATACACCGACGATTAGCCAGTTTTTGCCTAAGTTGGAATAGATCAGTTGTCCAAGAGAAGTGAAAGTGACGGCGAACATGAAATACATTGGAATTGTGATCATGTAAGTGTCTCTACCTTCTTTCTCCTGAGTTTCAGAGAATAAATTGAGGAAATTTTGTTATATCTATTGGGCCTCAATGTATCTCTAATTTTTCATTTTTTTATTCCTCGTAGTAGTAGTTCACTCGATAGAGAAGTAACTGTTCAAATCTCCGGATAGCCCCAGTTTCCTTCTCAAGGTTGCTGCGGTTTCATAGTCCTCTAGCACCGGCATAGATACGGCTTTGCAGATGTTTTTTACATCGTCTGAAATCCCTGTAGTTGCATAGACCGCCGGCAGTCTCTCTAATTTGATTCTTGTCGTCCTTAGTCCGTTGAGACTTTCCACGATCTTCTCTATGGAAATTGGGGTCTGGTTGGATTTGAGCTTGTACTCGAGCAAACGCGAAATTACTAATGCGATATAACAACAAAGAAAATGACCGCGGATGTGTTGCTCAGTGCGCACATACACCGGTCGTGCTTCTAATTGACTTTTCAAGAGGCGGAAATTGCTCTCTATGTGCCAGAGCTCTCTGTAGATGCTTAGGATTTCCTCTACAGGATCTTCCAGTGAAGTCTCTATCACATGCATTCCATCGAACTTCTCCTGCTCAACGATCTTTTCCTCGTCTAAACTCAAACTCTCTTTATCAATCTCAACGCGAACTAATCCCTTGCCTCCTTTTTTCATTTCCGCTGTGAAGGTAGAGGGACGGGTAACTAGCCCTATTGCTTTATCAATAAACTTTTGTCTATCGTGTCTGTCTTTATCAAAGCGCTTTTTAGAGAATGTAACGATGTACCTGCGCTTGAGCGTTCCTTTTTTTCTCTTATTTTTAGCTCGAGTTTCATAGGGCTTTAATATCTTCTCCAGCCGTTCTATCTCTGCAGGATTATCATGCTCCTTTGCAAACTCCGGATAACGATAGTTAACTTTGGTTTCAAGCGTGACCTCTTTGTACCAGTTTTCTTCCACAACCCCGTCATCATCGACCACGGTATATGAGATTCTTCCTTCCGGGCAAAGGGCAGCGGCCTTGACTTCCTCGGAAGCGCTTCTAATCTTCGATGAGAATACATAGTCGTGACCAAGCTCGACCAGGCAGTGAATGTTGGCCGTGTTGTTAAGGCCCCTATCGGCCACGACTACAAGTTTTTCAACCCCATAAGTTTTTTTTCAATTCTTCTACAAAAGGAATCATCGTCGGAGATTCTCCCTGATTGCCTTTATAGAGTTTATAGCTGACTGGCAGTCCGTCTTTGTCAGCAGCTAAGGCCATAACTACCTGAACTTCATTAAATTTTTTATCTTTTGAGTAACCGAATTCTCGAAGACTGTCGGCTCGAATGCTTTCAAAGGCGTAAGTAGTAATGTCATAGAGGCACACTCGCGTGTCTCGTTGAGGATTTTGTTCTAAAAGCTTTTTATTCAGATATTTGATAATGGCTTCTTTATTATCGCTGAGCAGATCTAAGCAATTGTAGTAATCGGAAAGGTTCTGCGGCCTAGCACCGAGATATGTGACTGGTACTAAGCGTTTGGTTTTAGCCTTTGACCAAGGGGATAAAATTCTTGTAAGACACAGTTGGCGGACAACTTCAGAAAAATCGAACTGAACGTTCGTACCATTTTTAAGATAAGTGAGCTTGTAAGGCAGTTTAAGTTCATTCCAAAGCCGACTTAAAACCACCAACCCAAGACCTCGTAACGCCGGCTTTTCTCCTTTTAAGCTCAGGCCGTCCTTAGCTTCTTTGAGAAGTTGATCTTTAATATTTTTATTTAAAACCATCCTTTGGTTTAGATCAGTTGCTGCAGCCTCACGATTAAGAGCTTCAACCTCGGCTTTAATTTTTTGTATAGCAAGAGGGTCTGCCGCAAGCAGCATCTTCTCATTTCCACATTTGCGATAAATATTTTTCCGGGCTTGTCCTTTTTCATTTCTGTAGGAGGAAGCGATATAGACACTTCGATTCCCCTCTTTATTAGAACTGTACATGACGTGGTAACGCATAAACCCCTCTCTATACTATTACCATTATTTTACTACATATAACCAAAAAAAGTCAAGAGAGATTTTCCTTTTATTTTCAGATAGTAATTATGAAAATAAGGGGGTTTCGGTATCAAACTCAGGAGTCCTTTTCGTGATGTGATTCTTTCCATCAAATCTCTGTTTTGCCCCTCCGGAAGAGCCTTTATCAGATCAATGCTAGCTTGATCAATAGCCAGCAAATCAGTTGAAGCGAGAATACCGATATCGGGTGCAGTCGGTTCTGCCGCTGAAGTTCCTGCGCAGTCACAATCAACCGACATTTTTCTTAAAACATTGATGTATACAATCTTCTTTCCAAAATGGTCCGTGATTGCTTTCGCTCCGTCGGCCATGCGCTCCATCAGTTCCTCTCCACGGATCCATTGTCCATTGTGATCCAGCAGACCATGCAACTGTGCCTTTCCACCTTCCGGACCGCTAGAACCGCATCCAATGGCGATGTTTTTCATCGAACCGCCGAAACCGCCCATTGTATGCCCTTTGAAGTGAGTAAGTACCAACATGGAGTCATAGTTAAGGAGATTTTTGCCTACTCTGAACCTCTTGACATACTTCGCACCATTTGACGGCAATTCTGCTTCGCCGTCTTCGTCCATAATATCCACCCGGCTAAAATTCCAACCGTTAATTTTAAGAGTTTCACGATGGCCTTTCGAAGTTTGACGAGGACTTCCGTACAGGACATTGCATTCCACAATTGTGCTGTCAGGAATTTGTTCCTGCAATTTTTGTACCCATGGGGAAGGAATGATGTTGGGGCCATGCGGCTCGCCGGTGTGAAGCTTGATCGCAATCTTTCCATTTAAATTTCCGCCAACCAACTTAAACATTTTGATTAAAGACTGAGGCGAAATCTCTTTGGAGAAAAACACCTCTGCCGTTTCATTTTGCTGAGCAAATGCTGAATAAACTGGAGAAGATCCTATTAATGCTGCGGTAGTCTCTAAAAATTGGCGACGATTGATCATTTTAGATTCCTCTTTGATTTCAAATGATTTTACCTTGAATACAGAGACATAAAACCTCTTCGCTGGTGATAAGAGCGGTTTCCTGGTTTGAGTTTGCTCGTCTAATAAAGACATTAGAATCTCAAGAAGATCATTAGGAGGTTCTCAATGGACACCAAAATAATTTCTTCTTCACTCATCGCCGTCGGCATCATCGCCGGAGCCTTTACTCTAGGCAACCAACTAGAACAAGGAATCAGAGGATTTAAAGACGCCGACAGAGTTGTTACCGTCAAAGGCCTTTCAGAGAAAGAAGTCAAGGCCAATCATGTTATTTGGCCGGTAAGCTTCCGTGAAATGGGAAATGATTTGTCTCAAGTTTATGACCAGTTGGAAGTCAAGCAGAACATGGTTTTGAAATATCTCAAAGACGGTGGTCTTACAGATGAGGAAATTACTATTGCCGCGCCGAAACTGCGTGACAATTTGGCTGACAACTACGGCTCTCAGCGTCCACCGTTCCGTTACATGATTACTCAGGTGCTTACTATTTCATCAGACAAGGTTGATGTGGTCCGTAAATTGGACGAAGCACAAAGAGATTTGTTAAAGGCCGGTGTAGGCTTGACTAATGACTACTCTTACATGACCAAATATTCATACACCGGGCTAAATGAAATTAAACCGGCGATGATCGAAGCCGCCACAAAGAACGCTAAAGAAGCCGCACAGAAATTTGCTATGGATTCCGGATCGACTTTAGGAAAAATCCGAAGAGCCAACCAAGGCATCTTCTCTATCACCGACCGAGACGAGAACACTCCTTTTATCAAGAATGTGAGAGTGGTAACGACTGTCGAATACTTCTTGAAGGATTAACTACTGTCTGAGAAGGCCCCCGAGCCTTCTCCTATTCTTCTCGCACCAGGACGTAGACCTTATCAACAACACCTGAATCTTTTATCGAATACATCCGGAGCTCATATTTTTCTCCGGTTGCTATGAAAGTCAATTGAGTTCTTAACCGTTCTAGCCATTCGTTAGGCGGAACATCCGAGGAGAAGCACTGATCGAGGCAACACAAGAAATCCGAACCCGGTTGGGCCATCGGCATCAATCTGCGGGATATCTTGTTTGCAAACCGGATTTCTCCGTTTTTATCTACGAGCACTAAACCAGTTAAGAAGTCATCAAACACCTTATTCAAGATGACTCCTCTTTCGGAGAAATCTGAGATTCTCCTATGAAATTCCCTTTCCACGGCAAAGTTAATATCATTTGCCTCAGGTTTGTTTGGTCTTACTTGATTGCTAAGTTTGTTTATGAGTTTCTGTAGGTGCCCGAATTCTTCCGGAGATTCAATATAGTCCATTTTGCCCCATGGATATTTTGAATCGAAGACACTATTCATTAATTTCTTGAATTTGGAGACCAAGACCTGATTTACCGTGCTTCCGACAATCAAAGTCAGCAAGCATACGAGCAAAAAGAAGAGGATATTAGTCCAGACCAATACACCATGTTCGGTTTCTTTATCAGGGACTTTTCTAAAAATTCCGACAGCCCAATTTTGATCCGGCAATGGCAAAAGGTAACCTGACAAATCCGCTGCATTTCCTCTTTCAATGGTTACCCACTCTCCACCTGTTTTCAATACCCTTGAGATTTCCTGAGGCTTCAAATATGGGGTTAAAGTGGCAACAAGATCAGTGGTGAATACCGGCACGCCCTTGCTGTCAAAAACCCAAATACTAAATTCTCCCGGCGCGATTCGGCTAGTGGCATTATCAACCAGTCGATTCAAGTTCAAAGCACAGACGGCATAACCAACAAGTTTTCCTTTTTTATTTCTTGCAGGAATGATGACATTGACGATAGGAACGTCTGCCGCGCCTACGGCCTTAACTACGTCAGAGACGACAGGAGTGTTGAAAGATTGAATCTTTTTCCAGTGATCTCTAGTCGTGTGGTCAACACTAATATTAGAGAGTCCTTCTTTGTTGATCTTTGGGTAAAAGGCAATTGAACGTCCTTTTGTGTTGTCATAGTGAATATTGAGAATATAAGGAACTTTAACAACCAAATCTTTTAAATAGCTGTTCAACAACTCCGGATCTTTAACACCGTCTGCAGCGAGCTTATTAGCGGCAGATTCTACGACAGTTCTAGCAATCTCCAGTCGAGATTGAATTTCTCTCCCGACAAGTTCTGCTGAAAGCTTGCTTACCAGCTCTCTGTTTTCCAAAGTTTCCTTCGCAAAGAAAAACTGCTGAATTCCGAGAGCCAATAATGGAATCGAAACGCATGCAAAAAAGATGGCATATAGGTACTGTCGGAAGCTCATCGCAGTTACTAGGGACTAAGAAAATCAAGAATTATAGGGGTTTACGAGATTATCCTATGAATTATCTTAATTTTAAAGAGGGAACGCTAATTTTTAGAAAAAAATGAGCACATTGCCTAGAATAGATTGAGTGTTAGTCAAACGAGTAATCTCCTAATGGCAATTCATAATTTCCAATCCCGCTGCCGGAACTAAACGCTCCTAGACGCAACTACCTCCTTTGTTCTTGGTACTAATGCGGTTTAACTGTCAGAGAGTTCTTCATTAATTTCTATTTGACCGGAGTGGTAATGAACATGCGTTTTGATCGAATATTCATCTCAAAGGGAAAGTGGCTGAAAGACAGATTTGTATTCCAAACAAATAACGAAAATTGAACAGAATGTTGTACTATTTTGCCTCCAATTGCGGCAGGCATTGCTTCCTGCCTTTACTGCAAAATCAACCTGACATTCGAAAGCTTTACAGAGAACCACACTTAACGGAACCCTCTGCCTGAGGCCTCGAGCCCATTAAAACTTCAAAAAGCAGTGAAACGTTGACTCGAAGACTCGATAGCAACGCTTCAACTAATATCGGTTGGGTATCACGGCCCCACACCCGTCTAGACTGCTCATATCCGCTTCCTGTTCTTTGAACATGCATTTTACTATCAGCTTCCTTCAGACTTAACGTTACCGTTAAGCCGTTGCCAGGCCGCTAAGCTTTCCTCTCATCGGGAAAGCTCGGGATTCACGCCCTATAGGGACGCACTGCTGGGTATACATCGAGTAGAGGGTTGGGTTGCCCCGTCCCCTCTCACAGCACCCACCGTACGGTTCCGTAGTGGGCGCTTCATTAACAAATCGCCATAAAGCGGAGAGAATACAACCCTAATCTGGCAAAACGGCGGTTCTTGATGGTCAGGTTCATGTGAGCTTGACCCGAGTTCCACCATGCACCTCTGCCATTCATCGAACTTTTCCAGGCGGTCTCGGGATCCAGACCTAGTTTGATCAGATTCCTTGCCCTAGTTTTCCGTCTCTTCCATGCAATCCAGATAAGTTTACGGAGATGGTGGCGAATTCTTTCGTCCATTTCACTCCAGTACGTCTTCCTGGTATCAAGGCGATAGTAGTTCCTCCAGCCCCTGAGGACGGGAGTTATTCTTTCTATCGTCTTCTTTAAGGAAGTTCCGCGTGCTGAGTTAAACATCTTGTGGAGTTTCGTCCATAGTCTCTTCACCGACTTTTCCGCCACGACAATACATTTACTGTCTGCTTTGGAGAACGTGTAGCCGAGAAATGTTGAGTCCTTAGGACGAAAGGTTCCGCTCTTATCACGATTAACTCGTAACTTGAGCTCTCCTTCCACGTATTGTGTGATGCTGTTTAATACTCGTTGAGCTGCTTTCTCAGATTTAACGTATATGTTGCAGTCATCGGCATATCTGACGTGACTCAGTCCTCTAGAGTCGATTTCCCAATCCAGTTCGGTGAGCATAACATTTGAAAGCAATGGACTGAGGGTGATCCTTGAGACACCCCTTGTGTCCGAGGGCTTGCAAGCCCGTCCTCCATGATACCTGCGTTGAGATATCTTCTTATTAGCTTCAGGAGTGGCTTATCTGTTATCACTCGGCTGACTCTATCCATCAGAATGTCGTGGTTGACTCTGTCAAAGAATTTGGACAGATCCATTTCTACAACCCAACATTTGCCTGATTCCACATATTCTTGAGCTTTCAGCACGGCCTGTTGGCAGTTTCTTCCTTCCCTAAGCCCGTAGCTTTTATTTGAGAATTGTTCCTCAAAGTCGCTTCCTATGGCCATCACTATGGCCTGTTGGATTGTGCGATCAAGTAATGTTGGTATTCCCAACATTCTTGTCCCGCCGTTAGGTTTGGGAATGTCCACTCGTTTGACGGGCGCCGGTATATAGGTACCGTTTCTCAGTTTCTGCTTGATTTTCTCCCCGTGTTTCTCCAGAAATCGCGGTAAGTCCTCAAAAGTGATGCCGTCTACGCCGGCCGCACCTTTATTTCTTATCACCTTCTGGGCCGCTTCCTCGAGAACTAAACATACAATCTCGATTAGCGGAAGTCCTTTAGGTTCTGCTTTCGTCCATTGTGATTTCGCCATGACTAGCTCCTCTTGCTGCGGCTGTCTACCGCACCGCGCAGTTCTGCCCGCCTTGTGTTTTAACAGACGCTCTGAGAGCGTTGGTCTGAGTTCCTGCAATAGTCATGAGATTAATCACCTCTACTTACATCGTTAATGTTCGGTCCTTCGAGTTGCCTCTACTATGACCTCGGCTGACTTCTAATTTAACATCCAGTTCCCTCTCGAGCCCTGTAGCCAGTGGCATTAAATCAGATCTCCCCAGGTATGACGTCGCTCTTTCCTGCCTGTCCATCGGATCTACGTCCTAGGGTCCTGTATGAGTATTGGGCGTTGGGTAGTGTGGCCCCCAAACCCGCCTAGACCGCCTCCTATCCGCTTCCTGTTCGTTGAACATGCATTTTGCTATCAGCTTCCTTCAGACTCAACGTCGCCGTTGAACCCTTGCCGAGTCGCTAACCTTTCCCCTCATCGGGCAGGTTCGGGATTTGCACCCTACAGAAAGACGCCCTGCTGGGCGCACCACAATCGAGTAGGGCCGGTTATTACCCGTCCCTCTCACACCACCTGGCATGCCGTTCGGCACCAAGGCGGTTCCAGTAAACATCCCTACGTTCCAGATGCGGTTCGCAGGGCCTTTTCTAAACTGTACCATCCCTCTGATTCCAGCACATTGTTGCTTAGACCGGTTTGTAGGGGTCTGCAAGTGACGATGTGCCAGTATCGATTACTGGAATAAGCAAATTTTTCTACGTTTGGAGCTTTGTTCCACCTTAGCTTCAGCTCACGGTATCGATTTGCCGGCTTCTTCCACTGTTTCCACAGAAGTTGCCGAACCCTTCGCCTAATCCATGAGTCTAGGTCCTGAACCCAGCTTATAGGAACTGCCTTTTTAAAGTAGTTGGCCCACCCTCTGAGTTTCAGCCTCAATTTCCTCTTTATCCTGTCTATCCCTCCTCGGGCACGTCTGTCTAGCAATATTCTCAGGGATTCCTTGAGCTTCTTGCGTTTCTTTACGTGCACAGTAGGGAAGTATCGGTATTGCGGGAATTTCATCTTTTTAGCCTTTGAGACTTTAGTCGTGAAGCTAAAACCTAGGAATTGAACATCGGGGCTTCCTACTTTTAGAATTTTTGTCTTGTCCTCGTTGACTCTGAGGTGAAGCTTGCTCTCGATGAATTTCTTAATCCACTTAAGTGCTCTCTCCGCGGCTTTCCTGCTTTTGCAGAAGATGACGGCGTCGTCGGCGTATCTGCATGCTCTCATGTTCTTCTCACGGAGTTTTATATCCAGTTCATGAAGAACTACGTTCGCACACACGGGAGATATAACACCCCCTTGTGGACAGCCGAGTCGATTCGCTTTCCCAACTTTCCCTTCCTCGCTAATCGGCGCTCGAAGGAATTTATGGATTAGAGAGATTACACGTCCGTCCCTTATCCTTCTGGATAGGAGTTGAACTAGGAAATCATGGTTAACCGTATCAAAGAACTTACGTAGGTCGATATCGATTACCCATTCGTATCCCTCTCGAATATGCTCCATAGCTCGCCTTACGGCTTGCCGGCAGTCCCTGTTGGGTCTGAACCCATAGCTGTGATCCACAAAAATCTTTTCGTATTCCTCGCTCAGTACTAAGGCTATTGCCTGTTGCACAAAGCGGTCGATTACCGTGGGTATCCCCAAGGGACGTTGCTCCCCGTTGTCTTTTGGGATGTAAACCCTCCTTATAGGCGAGGGCTTAAAAGTACCTTGAAGAATTTGCTCTGTAAGTTTCCCAGGGTTTGATTTGAAGTAGGCTCTCAGCTCACTTGTTTCCATGCCGTCAACACCGCATGAACCTTTATTTGCTTCCACCTTCTTCAGAGCCTGCATTAGGTTCCCTCTGGCGAGTATCCTTTCGAGCGTGATTTCTCCAAATGTTTCGCTACTCATAAGTTCCGTCTGCTTGGTGTCATCGAACTCCTTTGCTCTTAACTTTCGTGTTCCGCACTATCCTTCAGAGCCTAGGTGTACTTCCTTTTTTTCCATTCTTGCCTTGCAGCGTTCCTCCTTTCACGGTTTACTAGTTCGGTCCTTCCCCCTTACTCTTGGGTACTATGACCTCTGCTGACTTCTTGCCATTCGTTGTTACTACCCCTGTCGGAGCTGACAAGACCTCCTCGGGTAAGAGTGCACTCTTTCACCTCATGTAACTGCCGTCTTTACATTCGCAGATTCCGGCTAGTTTTCGGACTTCGAATTATTTTGCATTCTCATCCTCTGCGCCTGCCTATAGACGATTTCTGTTCGTCAGTTCAAGGTTTTGCTATCTGCTTCTTTCAGCCTGTACATCACTGCACACACCTTGCAGATTCGCTAGCTCTTCCCACTAGCGGGCGAGCTCGGGACTTTCACCCTTTAGATTGCACTCATGCCGAGCACACAAAAAACGGACGAGAAAGCGTCCTCTCCCATCCGTTTGTTTTAGGAACTAATTTAAAAAATTAGAACTTGTGGACTAAGCCTGTACCGACAGACCAACCGTTGTATTTTCCATTTTCAACGTTGGCATACAGTTTGCTACCATCACTGTATCCAGCAAAACCGTAGACATAAGTGCGCTTGCTGAGCGGATAAGTATACCCGGCATCAATGTTCCAAGCTCTGTACTTAGTGTCTAAGTTTGCGCGCTTAGCTGCGTCTTTCATTGTGCCATCAAGTTCTCCGAGAAGGAAACGAGCACCTAATTTGGCTGTACCGCCAGCCAATGGAGCTGTTGCACTCAAACCAAAGGCGTGTTGAGAGTACATATCAGATTCCCAAGCATATTGGGTAAATACCCATTGCTGTGGCAACGCCCAAAATTGTAAGAACCGCCAGCGGTAATGTTGTAAGCTGTCTTACGATCTTTGAATTCAGCTTTTGTCTCATTGAGGGCATCCAATTCCGTTCCTTCAAAAAGATCAAGGCCTAATGTCTTCAGATAGGAGTTATATGCGTCTCCTACTTTCTTTTTACCGCCAGTGCCTTTTCCATCTAAGGCTTCGAAAATCAAGCTTGCATTAGCTGCTTCTCCAGCATACTTCAAACCTAAACCATAGTAGTGGCGGTTTTCTGACCATTTGTTTGCATCGTCAACTGTACCGTTAGAATACATAGCGTGTACAGTGAATCCGCCAAAAGATGGAGAACGTAGGCAATTGCGTTATTTACACGGCTGTTAGATTTTGCGAAACTAGTCCAGGAGCCTTGGTCTTCGTAAGAAGTTCCAAAAGCCCAACCTTGG
>PDYJ01002327.1_pt1 | contig 34775 bp, 30 predicted proteins | sample 1430841 | NCBI WGS metagenome assembly PDYJ01 (sample SAMN07237672, study PRJNA390542) | Gut metagenome, whole genome shotgun sequencing project. | isolation source: fecal pellets | host: Mus musculus | place: USA: New York, NY | collected 2016-10 | reverse complement strand
ATCCTTCTTTCTGGACTTTAATCTTTTCTAATAAATGCTGGAGCTCTTTGGATCTGTCCTGAAACTGCACCTTATTCTTAAAACCGCAAATCTCGTAAAACAGTTCTTGACTTTGACGCTCCCTATGGTCTTGGAAATTCTTCGCGAGTCCTTGTGCTAAAAAAGCCAGTTTGTCTTTGTATCCCGCCAAAAGAATATCCAAAGGCGGAAGTTCAATTTTCAGCTGACGCTCCCTCGAAGCCAAACTTTGATTGACTAAATTAGAGATGCGAACCAACCAGAAAGAATATTGAGAGGCTTGCGGCAAAAAAGAAATTCTGCCTAGATTGTGAAGTTTTTGCTGCAAATTTGCCTGCGAAGCGAATAAAAAAATTGCTTGCACTTCCTTTAAAGCCCAGAAGATCTTTTTTAAAACGATCCGAGTAATAGTTCAGAAAAACGTCGGGAGACTCAAAAAGTCTGGAGGCATAAGCCGTCTGGTTTTCAGAACGACTCAAAAAGTTCTCGATGTCTTTGTAGAGAGTCCGGCACAGTTTCTCCACACGCAGAAGAAGCTCTTCTTTGGGAGCAGCCGCAGCTACAGCGGCTGCCGTAGGATTCGGAGCCCAGATATCGGCTGCAAAGTCTGCAATGGTCTGGTCACTGTCGTGACCGATACCGGTGATCACCGGAATACTGCACTGACGAATGGCTCTGGCGACCTTCCTTCGTTAAAGCACCATAAGTCTTCTATCGAACCTCCGCCGCGAACAAGAAGCAGAACATCAACTTCTTTTCTTTCTGACGCGATTCGAAGAGAACGAACTATACCCTCGGCAGCAGCCGCGCTTGTACAAAGGTCGGATAAACAATGATGTCAACATATGGAGAATATCTCTTGAGTCGAGTAAGGACATCTTTTAAAGCAGCTGTTTGGAGTCCAGTGACGACTCCGACTGTTCTAGGTGCTAGGGGAAACGGGCCGTTTCAACTCACGCTGAAAAGTCCCTCATCAGCGAGCTTCTTCTTTAATGCAAGAATTTTTCAAAGAGTTCTCCTTGCCCGCTTCTGACCATTCGGCGCACTTCCAGAGAGAGTTTTCCGGTTTTACCATAGAGGCTCAGATTACCTCCGACTTTAACCTTGTCGCCGATAGCCGGAGTGAAAGTTACCGTAAAATTTTTAGAGGCGAACATCATGCAGTTTTAAAACTGCCTCTTCATCCTTGATAGCAAAATACCAATGCCCGCTGGCACGATTATTGTTAAAAGAGGAGATTTCTCCTTCGACAAGAAGAGTTCTCATCGACTTAACAGTCCAATCTATTTTCTGAACCGCTTCCGAGACGGTCATAATTCTCGGATCTTTTACTGTATTTACTATCTCACTCAATCTTCACTCCTTGATCTATGAATATTAAGCCAATTATTTTTTGTTCGTGACAAAGAACATATTGAGCCGTTATTTTTTAACCTTATTCACATAATCACAAAGTTATCCACAATTTTATTCACCACGTTGAGAATGCCGAATGAGTTTTCGTAACTTATTGAATTTAAACATAATTTTTGAATTAACAAAAATGGAAAAGCTAAAAAATCCTTTTAAATTCAAAAATAGTTATGCACACTTTCCAGAAGTTATCCACAAAGTTATTAACAATGAAAATTTTTGGAAGTAGGAGGTTATTTTTTCCTTACTCATTGATTTCACATCTCTTCGTTTTTTTGACACATCTCACACATTTTTTGTTCACAAAATTCGGAAATTAAGTTGAACGAAAAAAATAAACGGTTTTCTCTTTTACAATTAATTTTTTTGACTCTTAATGACTTCGATGAAAGTTCAACTTGAATCTTTCCTACATAAGCAATGGGATCGCCGAGGCTTAATTTCCTGGCTCCTTTTACCGTTTCCGCCGTTTTTATGGGTGCGGCGAAATACAGAAAAAGCAAGACCGTTCCTGTGAAAATCAGAGTTCCGGTTGTTGTGGTAGGAAATATTTATGTCGGAGGTACAGGAAAAACACCGGTCACGATTGCATTAGTCAAAGAACTTCAGGAGAGAGGATGGAACCCCGGCGTAATCTCCCGCGGCTACAAAGGCAAAACCGATTCCCCAAAGAAGTTTTAACAATCAGTGATCCGGATATTGTCGGAGACGAACCTCTTCTTATAAAAAAAATCCACGAACGTTCCGACTTTTGTTTCTAAAAAGAGAGTTGCCGCTGCCGAGGCTCTTCTGAAGGCCTATCCTGAGGTCGATATTCTTATTAGTGACGATGGGCTGCAGCATTATGAACTTCAGCGTGACTTTGAAATTGCAGTTATCGGAGCCCGCGGCTTAGGCAACGGATGGGTCCTCCCGTCAGGTCCTCTAAGAGAGCCGCCCTCCCGGCTAAATGATGTTGATGCTCTGGTTCTTAACGCAACGGAGGATGTGATTTCTTCCACAACTCCGAGATATGTGGCAACCAGCGGATTTACCAACGCCATTCAATACGCAACCGGTGAAGTCATTTCTTTGGATACATTAAGCAAGATCCAAAGAAAGAAGCAATACTCAGCGGCAGCAGTAGCCGGCATCGCCGTACCGAAAAGATTCTTCTCCATGCTCAGAGCTCACGGTTTGGAAGTGGTAGGCATTCCTCTTCCGGATCATTACGATTACGACAAAAATCCCTTTAAGGACATCAACGCTGATCTCATCTTCATTACAGAAAAAGATGCGGTTAAGTGTAGGAAGCACGAAGACATTAAAAGAGACACTAGAATCTACGTCGTGCCTTTAGAAATAGTTTTAGATAAGTTCTTAATAGATTTCATTGAAGAAAAACTTTCTTCTTTGAAACCAGAGAAAAAAGCATAATGGATCCGAAATTAACACAAATACTTGTTTGTCCTTTCTGTAAGGGCCCTCTTTTATACGATAAAGAAAAGAAAGAACTATTTTGCAAACGCGATAAAAAAGCGTTCTCAGTTATCGATGAAATTCCCGACTTAGTGCCGGATGAAGCAAGAGACCTTTCCGATGAAGAGCTGGAGCAAAAACTGAAATGAGTTTTACCGTTATTATCCCGGCGCGACTGGCCAGCACAAGGCTTCCAAACAAGCCTCTGGCCTTAATCGACGGTATTCCAATGATTGTTAGAGTAGCTCAGCAGGCTGCGAAGTCTGCCGCCTCGCGCGTCATTGTCGCCTGTGATGACCCGACGGTTCAAAAGGCGTGCGAAGAACACGGCATCGAGGCACAATTGACCTCAAAAGACTGTGCCTGCGGTACCGATAGATTAAGCGAAGTCGTCAATAAACTTAATCTCGATGAAAACGAAATCATCGTCAATGTCCAAGGAGATGAGCCTCTTATTCCGGTTGACATCATAAATTTGGTTGCAGAAATTCTTAAAAAAGATTCAGGCTTAGCAATGGGAACGGCCGCCATTCGAATCCGCGATGCCGAAGAGTTTTTCAATCCGAATGTTGTCAAGGTTGAGCTCAACAAGAGAAATGAAGCTCTGATTTTCAGCCGGGCTCCAATCCCATGGAATCGAGATTTGTTTGCAAAATCCAAAGAATCGATTCCCGAAGACCTAGGACTGCGTCATGTCGGAATTTACAGCTATAGAGCTTCTTTCTTGAAGCAGTATCCGCACCTTTCGAAATCTCCCTTAGAGACTTTTGAAAGCTTGGAACAGTTGCGTGCTCTTTGGCACGGCTACAAGATCGGAGTTGAAATCTTTAACCGTGAAATTCCCCCGGGAGTAGATACTTTTGAAGATTTGGAAAGAGTCCGACTCTATTTCGGCAAGAAATAATGTCTGACACTAAATTATTTCTTCTATTCCCAAATTCTTTTAGAATTTAGCTTTTATATTTCAATAAGTGGAGTTGTCAAATGCGTTTGATTCTTCTCGGAGCTCCAGGTGCAGGCAAAGGCACTCAAGCAGCTCTCATCACTGCCACTATAACATTCCTCAAATTTCTACCGGTGATATGCTGCGTGCCGCTGTCAAGGCAGGTACTCCTTTGGGTTTAGCCGCTAAGAAAATTATGGATGCCGGCGAACTCGTAAGCGATGACATTATCATCGGCCTGGTTAAGGAGCGTCTCCAGCAGCCTGACTGCAAGAACGGTTTCCTCTTCGATGGTTTCCCACGCACAATTCCTCAGGCAGAAGCTTTAAAAGAAGCCGGCATTCCAATTGACTACGTTTTGGAAATCGCCGTCCCTGATGAAGCAATTTTAGAAAGAATGAATGGCAGACGCGTTCATCTACCTTCCGGCAGAAGCTACCACATCAAGTTCAATCCTCCTAAAGTTGAAGGGAAGGACGATGTGACAGGCGAAGATTTGATCCAGAGAGACGACGATAAAGAAGAAACCGTTAAAAAACGTCTTCAGGTTTATCACAACCAGACGGAAGCTTTGGTTGATTTCTATCAGAAGCTCGCTGCTGAAGGTCAATCTAACACTAAATACGTTAAAGTTGACGGTATCGGCGATGTAAAAGAAGTTAACCGCCGCATCATTGACGCGTTGAGTAAGTAATTCAAATCAGTTTCGGCCTTGCTCTTTGCAAGGCCTTATTTTTTGGATTTTGGAATGACTAAAAATATCCTTGTAACCGGAGGAGCCGGATATATCGGATCCCACATGGTTGTCAGCCTGGTTGAAGCCGGCTACAACCCGATTATTTTTGATAACTTCAGTAACAGCAAACCGACGGTTCTGAACCGCATCGAAAAAATTACCGGTAAAAGACCTCTTCTTATTGAAGGCGATATCCGCTCTGAGAGCGACTTAGACAAAGTTTTTACGGAATACAAAATCGACTCCGTCATCAACTTCGCCGGTAAAAAGGCCGTAGGAGAATCCGAATCCGACCCTCTCCTGTATTTCTCCTACAACGTTGAAGGAACTATCGTGCTCCTTCGTGTTATGAAAAAACACGGAGTCAAGGAATTCATCTTCTCCTCCTCGGCCACTGTCTACGGCGATCCCGGCTACGATGAGTTCGACGAAACAACTCCTCTTGCCCCAATCAATAATTACGGTCTAAGCAAGTGGATGATTGAGGAAGTTCTTAGAAAAATATTCAGAGCGGAACCTAATTGGTCAATTGCCATCCTGAGATACTTCAATCCAGTCGGTGCTCATGAAAGTGGCCTAATCGGCGAAGATCCTAATGGCATTCCAAACAATCTCATGCCGTTTATTTCTCAAGTTGCCGTCGGCAAACGCAATCACTTAAATGTATTCGGCAACGACTATCCGACTGCAGACGGCACCGGATGCAGAGACTACATCCATGTAATGGACCTTGTAGACGGCCACTTACAAGCCTTGAAGGCACTTAAGCATCAACCACAGCTGCTTACCGTCAATCTCGGAACCGGAAGCTCTACAAGTGTTTTAGAGCTTGTACACGCTTTCGAAAAAGCAAGCGGCAAGAAAGTTCCCTACCAGATTTGTCCTCGCCGTGCAGGAGATAAAGCCGCCTACTGGACTAACCCCGCAAAAGCAAAGACAGTCCTAAACTGGGAAGCCAAACGAGGTATTGAAGAGATGTGTGCCGACACTTGGCGTTGGCAGAGCATGAATCCTAACGGATACGAAGATTAATCCGACACTTCGGACCAGCAAAAAGGGGCTGTTGCAAAATTCCCTCTTCCTAAGAGGGATTTTCACAGCCCTTCTTCTATTGACAAAAAGTATTCTATATAAGAATTATCCGTTGATTTAAAAGCAAACAGAGGGAATCGAACCCCCTGCATGCTATGGTGAAGTGTTCTATACCAAAGACACTTACCATGGCCTATTTTACCGTTTCTGAGGACTTGCTTTTTTATGCCTGTCCCCTTCCGCTATCTGAGCGTAAAAAACTTGACGCATATTTGTTACTTTTAGAGAAATCATCTGCTGGAAAATACTTAAAGCAGATAAACTTCGATTCTGAGCCTGGCAGACCAAAAATCGACCAGTGCCGACTCTTTGCTGCGGTTCTATATTGCTTTGCCCTTGGTAAAGCCTCTCTCCGAGAAATGGAGACGGCCTGCTTCACGGATCTAAGAATCATTTACTTAATCGGGGACGTCCAGCCAAGTGCAGCGAGTTTCTCTCGGTTCGTCACAAGTTTAATTCCAAATATGCCTGCTATTTTTGCGACAATAATGAAGCGCATCTTTTCCGAATGCGGGAAAGATATGGACACGCTCTATTTGGACGGAAGCAAATTTGAAGCCAACGCTAACAAGTACAAATTTGTTTGGAAACCCACGACTCTTCATCTTCGACTAAGTGAGAAAGTGGCTAACCTATTGAAATTAATGCATCTAGAGGAAGGTCTGCCCAACGAAGGAGTTATTCCGGCAAAAACTATTATGAAAAAAATAGAAGATGCAGAAAAAATATCTTCAACCCTCATAGGTGGTGGTGAAAAGGCTCTTTTAAAAATGAAATCTCAGCTTTCTCAGTACCTAATAAAATCAATTGAGTACGAAGAGAAAAAAGCTATCTGCGGAGAATCTAGGAATTCTTACTACAAAACCGACCACGATGCTACTGCCATGTGCCTGAAGGAAGATTCCTACAGTGGGTTAGGCAGCCAAATGCATGCTGCGTATAACACCCAAATCTTAGTGAGTAACGGTTTTATCGTTACGTACTACGTGTCACAAGACAGAACCGATGCGCGTACTCTTGCGCCGACATTAGACCAATTCTTCCAATGGTACGGAATTTATCCCAAAAGAGTTTGCGCAGACGCAGGCTATGGAAGTGTTAACAATTATGAATATTGTGAACAGAAAGGAATCCAAGCCTTCATCAAATACACAGCCTGGAACGGTGAAAAGACTGGAAGAAATCCTGCCACTTATGAGTACATCGATACGCAAACTATCCGGTGTTTGGGAGGGCGCGTGGGAGAAAGAATACAGTGTCCCGAGGGCTATTATTCCAAGGCGGACTATGCTTTCTTCCTGGTCAAAAGCTGCGCTAAATGTGACTTTGAGGGCTATTGCAAACGCTTCTTAAAAAGCAAATCGAAAAGAAGCCGGATTTTTGAAATTCAACCACGTTGGGTCCAGTTGAAGCAACAAGCTAGAGACAGACTTCTGTCTCCCGAAGGCATAGAAATCAGAGTTAATAGGAGTTGTCAGGTTGAAGGTGCCTTCGGAGTAATTAAGCAGAATATGGACTACAAAAGGTTCAGACGACGCTCGATGGGAAGGGTAACAGTCGAGTTCGCCTTGACTTGCCTAGGGATGAATATAAGAAAATATCTTAGGTTTGCAATGTCCGGCGTGCTCCCGTTTTATTGGGTTGCTCCTGAAAGTTTAAAGGCAGAAACTTTCAAAACTCCATCAGCAAAAAGAATAAAAAACCGAATGGAAAAGAAGCGAAAACTACAACCTAACGAGATAGCTAAAAAGGGGTATAGGAGAAAGGGGAAGTACTAACTCGAAAAACATCGAATTTTGCAACATCCCCTTTTACGGGTCGGTCTGGTGACATCTCCCCGTCCTTTCGGACGAGGCTTCTCGCTTCATTGCCTCCAACCCTACATTCGCAAGGAATTACAGTGTCTCCATGAGTTGCGGCTATTGCCGCAAGACGGTGTGTCCAGCCGCCTTTAACTGCACTATGCCCTGCCTCTTAATATTTAATGCAGCGGCATAGTCTCGTTGGTTAAGCTGTCCGCAATGAGGACAGATCCATCGCCTCCTTGCAAGGGTCAGTCCTTCAAATTTATGCAGACAACGGGGGCATGTCTTGGAAGAAGGATAGAAAGTGTCTATTGGTACAAACAGCTTCCCTGCTTTCCTGCATTTGTAGGCAAGTTTGATGTAAAAATTGCCCCACGCTGCATCTGCTATTAAACGAGATATCCTTTTATTGCGCAGCATATTCTTGATTCTTAAACTCTCCGGTATGACTGCTTGGCTTTCGTCAACCATTCGCTTTGAGACCTTATGTTGAAAGTCCTCTCTTTTCCGAGAAACTTTTCGATGGAATTTGCTCAGTTTCGCTACTGCTTTCTTTCTTCGATGACTTCCTTTCTGTTTTCTGGAGACGGCTTTGCTCAGCTTACGAAGTGCTTTCAGGTGACGGGTTAGACCCTTCGGATTCTCAATCTCCTGATTGTCCGAATCTGTAAGAAATACTTTAATCCCTGCATCAATTCCTTTAATTGCTGATTCTTTAAGCACCTTGATAGGTTCAGGTTCTTTTTCTCCTGTTTCGCATAGAACAGAGGCGTAATAGTCTCCTACACGATCTTTTGTCACCGTGATGCTTCTAACGACGCCAAGAATCAGACGGTGAATGACGGCTTTAATCGGATTGCACTTCGGAACCTTGATCCAATTTCCTCCAACAGAGACGCTTGTACAGTGATAACTGGATTGTTTTCCGTTTTTGCTTTTGAACTTCGGATATTTAGCTCTTTTGGCAAAGAAGTTTTTAAATGCCTTATCCGCATGACGAACGGCTTCCTGCAAGCTGATCGAATCATATTGGGCAAGCCAAGCGTATTTGCGGGACTTCTTTGCTATTGAGAGCAACGGCTTCAATTCTTTGATAATGGAAAGAGATATACCTTTCTTTTCATAGAATCTTTTTTTAAGTGCTACAGAGCGATTGAAACAAAAGCGCACAGCTCCGAATTGACCGGATAAAAATTCCTTTTGTTCATTAGTCGGATACAGCCGAACTTTTGTAGCCTGCAACATCTCATTTCCTTATCTACTTTAATTGTATGATAAATGAGTTACCCCTTCTGCAAAAAAGACACTCAGTCACAAATATTGTGGTGCATTTGATATTCACGACAAAATATCGAAGAAAGAAAATGTCTGAGCCGGTATTGGCCTACCTTAGAGGAATTTTGGCTTCATTGGCAGAATCCAAAGGCTGCTTCGTAATTGAAATTAACGGAGAGGCAGACCATATTCACTTGTTGGTGCAAACGCCTCCGCAAATTTCAGTTTCAAATCTCGTAGGATTTTTTGAAAACCTACTCTTCGAAGATGATTCTTGAGGAATTCCCGGAGTTCAGAACTTTCAGTAACCGGGTCGCTTTTTGGTCAACGTCATACTTCGTAGCATCTGCAGGAGGAGTCACGATAGAGACTTTAGAAAAATATGTACAAGATCAAGGTAAAACGAAACGTCTCTCATCTCCGCCCTTTCGGACGGAGGTTTCCCGGCGAATGAGCTAAGAACTGCAGGAAGTACCATTTCCAAATTGATACAACATCCGGCGCAAAGCGAGAAATTAATAAAAATAGCCCTCCACAACCAAACTTTTTCCAATTACAATTAATCGAAATAAAGAAATATGAATGATTATCTGTAAAGCCCACTTTCTCGGCGGCTTTCTCTTAGATTCTCAAATTTTTAAAAAGACGTCAGACTTCCAAAAGATCTGATTTTTAGTGATATTTAATAATTGCAGGGCGTTCTGCCCTAATGTTCATATGGAAACAAAACGCACTCGTCGTTCATTTTCGCCAGAATTTAAAAAACAGGCAGTCCAAAGAGTTTTGCTCTTAAAAGAGCCGGCAACTAACGTTTCAGCAGAGCTTGAAATTAAGCCGGAAACTCTTTCAAAATGGATTAAAGATTACGAAAAAATGGTTGCCGAAGACCCAAGTTATGCGGCAGCCGGCGCCCCAAAACGCCCGGTTATAAAATTAGCTAAAAAGAAAACCGCACCGGACACAAATGAATCCTTGGAAGTACAACCCGAAAATCCCGTAGCCCAAGAATCAGTTCCGACAGCTCCGGTTTTCGAACAGGTTGAAACTAAAGTTCAAGAAGCCCGTGTCCCAGAATTTGTACAGCCTCAGGAACCAGCCGTAGAACCGGTTGTCCCGACTGTTCCGGTTGAGAGCGCTGCTGCAGAAGTCCAACCTATATCAGAAAACCAGGAAGTATCCGAAGCACCGGCAGCTGAGGATGTTAATCCAAGAACTCAGCAAAATGAAAAAGGTTTCGGCTTACGCAGACAAGGCAAGCCGTTCCGAAATCAGCGTCCTAACCGCAACGAAAAGAATCAGCCTAAATCGAACCAGGAATTTATTCAGCCGACAATGACGGTAAGTGAGTTTGTTGAAGAGCCGTCTGTCCCTGAAGAACCTCCAAAACCGAAGAGACCGGTTCCCAAGGCTTCCGAAGGCCGTTCTTGGAGAGTTGCTCATGCTTTAGATCAACGTCCCAACTACCGTGAAGAAAACGAAGAACACGGTTACGTTGACGAGTTCTCTATTCCCGCAGAAGACTTAGAACAAGTCTGGCAGATTTTAAGCATCATGCAGGAAAAAGCCGACACTCGCGCCTTTGCCGAAATGGTCCATCAAAAGGGTTTGAATGTTCCTGACGAAGTGCTTGAAAATCCAAGAGTAGCCACGATGCAAGGCCCGAACGTTCCCAACAAACCTTGGTTGAGAAAAATGAGACTGCATCCGGCTGCCGAAGAATTCTTCCAAACTACTCCGGATTACGCTAAAGCCGTATACGAAACTTACGAAGGTCTTGATATCAGACTAGACAAGAACAGTGAAGGTACCCCTATTCTCTCCGTAGAAAGAACACCAACCGGTTCCAGAGAAATCACTATCGACTTCTCCAAGTTTGATCGCTTTGTTGACGACTTCTACGGTGATTTCGTCAGAGACTGCAAAAAAGTCATGATGGAATTGAATCCGAAAGAATATCCGGGGCTCAATGCTTTTATTCGTATTCCGGATGAACCGATGTGGAATCCTAAATTGTGGGCCGGTGTCCGCACTTTCACGTGGAATGACGGCGAATCCCTCTCTCAAGCCTGGATTAGATACGCAAACTCTTTGAGAAGAAACAATCGTCCGCATCGTTATTAAGGCCGTAAAGATTATGCTTTGAAAGCATGAGCAACAGCCTACAAACTCGGTAAAGGTCTAGATTTTCTTTACCGAGTTTTTCTTTTCCTCGATAACCGTCACATCCTCTCCTTTGGACCGTTAGCTGTCCTGCCTTTCCTTTTTCTTTGTCAGCATTTTCTCGGCTTATTTTTTTGCTCAAGGTACCGAAATGGGCGATGCTGGCATATTTTTTGCTTGTCTTTAATTGAGGTGCTTATGCCTTAAAACAAAAGAAAAGGAAAGAAAAATGGAAGCAACACTTAAGACCGGACTTAGGAACCCTAATGTTCTTGAATGGGGAAAATGGAAGAAATTCGGCTTTATCAGCGCCTTTATTGCCTTAGCCGTTATTTGTCTCCTCCCTGAACAGCCGGGACTTTCTGTTGCAGGCCAATGCATGATCGGAATTATGATTTTTGCCGTCATTCTTTGGTCGACTTCCGCAGTCTCCTATCCTGTTTCTGCAGGTCTCATCATGACCTTAACAGCGCTCTTTATCGGTTTTTCTCCAGGCACCAACCCGGATCAGATTATAGGGACAACGGCCGGAATGAAAATGGCTCTCGTCGGCTTTTCATCACCCGCATTCTGCCTGGTTGGTGCTGCTCTTTTTCTGGCCGCTGCCATGACGATTACGGGACTAGACAAAAGAATTGCTTTATTCGTACTGCACAAGGTTGGTGCTGAACCAAAACGGATCGTTCTCGGAGTGATTCTCTGCGGACTTATTCTTTCCTTTTTCGTTCCATCCACAACCGCGCGCGTGGCCTGTTTAGTCCCCATCGTTATCGGTGTAATTCAGGCTTTAAATCTGCCGATGAAATCAGCCTTTGCCGCAGCACTCATGATTACCGTTGCTCAAGTGGACTCCGTTTGGAATATCGGCATCAAAACTGCAGCTGCTCAAAACATGGTTGCCGTCAATTTCATCCGAGAGATAACAGGCACTGACATTACTTGGATGAACTGGTTCATTGCAGCCGCACCGTTTGCCGCACTGTTGTCCGTTTGCTTGTTCTTTCTAGTTTGCAAGTGTTTCAATGTTGAATCAACAAAACTTGAGAGCTCTTCTGAAATCATCGGAGAGAGACTTCGAGAACTCGGTCCGATGAGTAGGAATGAATGGAAGCTTCTCATTGTTTCTATCATTCTGCTCTCTTTCTGGGTTTCTGAAAAAACACTTCATCAGATAGACACTACGACCACTACCGTCTGTGCTATCGCTATTCTTATGTGCCCTGGAATCGGCGTCATGAATTGGCAGCAGACAGTCAACAAAATTAATTGGGGAACGTTACTTCTATTCGGCGTTGGAATCTCTCTCGGATCTGCCCTTCTTTCCACTAAAGCGGCTCAGTGGCTTGCCGATATGATTGTGTTAAGTTTCGGCCTTGAAAACTCCACAACTTTCATGATTCTTGCCGTAATGGCAATATTCTTAATCGTTATTCACTTAGGATTTGCCTCAGCGACAGGTCTTGCCGCCGCCATCATTCCAATTATTATTGCGGTTCTCGGAGCACTTAAAACACCGGGCGTTAATATCATTGGTTTGACGATGATTCTTCAGTTTGTAATTAGCTTCGGCTACATCCTTCCGGTTAACGCTCCGCAAAACATGATTGCCTATTCCACGGGAACTTTTGAAGTGTCTCAGTTTGCGAAGTTCGGTTTGATGTTTACATTAGTTGCTTACGGCCTGTTATTGGTCTTGGCACAAACGTATTGGAAGTGGCTAGGCTTAGTCTAGTTGAACACTCAATCCAGATAAAAACGTCCTTCCGGCAGCCAATTCGGAAAGACGTTTTCCTTTGAAATTAATTTCTCTTTGGGATTATTGAGATTAAGCTTTTAAGCCTCTCATATATTCCGCCGCGGCCTGAGGAGCATTCTTACCATCCCTAGCGGTAATTCGGACAATATCTTCTGCTATGGCAAATCCATCACAGAGTCCTTTGAGCTCATTGATAAGTTCTGCTGTGACCTCACCCAACCCCACTATGCACGGCAAGTTTGGGTTAGCTTCTTTTGCCAACTGAACCATCTTTGTCACGTTGGCTTTGAGTGCATCCGAGGAGACCGGCCCTAGAGCGCCGATACAGTACAGATAACCTTCCGCTTCCTTTGCAATAAAGCTGATTCTCTTGCCGGATGTCGGTGCCACTGTGAAAATAAAATCAATTCCGTACTGGTGGCAGAGTTGTGAGAACTCTTCTCTTTCTTCATAAGGGACATCCAATAAAGCCAAGCCGTCAATGCCGATTTCCTGACACTTTTTCAAAAATGCCTCAGTCCCGTAACCGAAAACCACATTGGCATAAGTTTTGAAAACCATCGGGATACGAACTTCTTTCCTGAGCTCACTAACCATTTCAAAAATCTTGTTAGTTGTTGTCCCGTTTGCTAAAGCACGAACGTTAGCCTCTTGACCCAAAGGACCCTCTCCTGTCGGATCAGAAAACGGAATTCCCAACTCAACGATGCCTGCACCGTTCTTGGCTAATGCTTTAACGACTTCTTTTGTTGTCTCTAAATCCGGATCACCGCATGTCACGAAAGGAACTAAAACTGTCGGTGCCGCAAATGCTCGTTTAATGCTACTCATTGATGTCTTCTCCTTTATATCTAGCAATTGCCGCACAGTCTTTGTCGCCGCGGCCCGAAATATTGATAACCATGATTTGGTCTTTGCCCATGGTGGGTGCAAGTTTTAATGCGTGCGCAACCGCATGAGAGGATTCGATTGCAGGAATGATGCCCTCGGTCTTGGATAAGTATTCGAAAGCATTAACCGCTTCGTCGTCCGTCACCGCCACGTATTCGGCTCTGCCGATATCATGAAGATAAGAGTGTTCCGGTCCTACCCCGGGATAATCCAACCCGGCAGAAATCGAGTAAACCGGTGCGATTTGACCGAACTCGTCTTGGCAGAAGTAACTCTTCATGCCGTGGAAAATACCTTCCCTGCCAACAGAGATAGTTGCAGCTGTCTCGGCTGTATGGATACCTCTGCCGCCGGCCTCGCATCCGATTAACCTCACGCCTTCATCATCAATGAAATTGTAGAAAGCACCGATAGCGTTGCTGCCTCCGCCGATGCACGCTAAAACAGCATCCGGAAGACGTCCTTCTTTTTCAAGAATCTGCTCCTTGATTTCTTTGGAGATGACAGCCTGAAAGTCCCTGACGATTTCCGGGAAAGGATGAGGACCGACTGCAGAACCGAGACAGTAATGGGTATCCTCCAGACGTTTAACCCATTCTCCCATTGCTTCGTTAACTGCATCTTTAAGCGTTTCTGTTCCTGATGTAACGGGAACAACTTCACTTCCCAACAGTTTCATTTTGTAGACGTTAAGGGCCTGTCTGACGGTATCTTCCTTACCCATGTAAACAACACACTCCATCCCTAAAAGGGCTGCAGCGGTTGCAGTCGCAACACCATGCTGACCTGCACCGGTCTCTGCAATCAAACGGGTCTTACCCATTTTCTTGGCAAGCAGAGCTTGTCCGAGAACGTTATTGATTTTGTGAGCTCCGGTGTGATTAAGGTCTTCTCTCTTTAAATAAATTTTTGCTCCGCCTAAATCTTCCGTCATACGCTTTGCAAAATAAAGTCTTGACGGGCGACCTGCGTATTCATTCAGAAGTTCCTGAAGTTCTCTATTGAATTCCGGATCATTTTTGTAATGCTCATAAGCTTCTTCAAGCTCTGATGCTGCGTTCATCAATACTTCCGGAATGTACTGACCACCATGTTTTCCGAAACGGCCTTTACTCATTGTTGATTCCTTGTGATTCTTTTCTTAAAAATTTTCTTAACTTACTGATCGACTTATTCAGCTTGGACGCTGAAACTTTTCTCGGTTTCTTACGGCTTGACTAAGTCTCTTTTGGTCAAGCCGCCTGAATGTGAAATTCGGGACTTCTCCGGCATCTACACCATCGGAAAAATTCTTCATGGCAAATTTCTCGAAGCTGCTTGGTGAGTTTGGAAACTAGCGTTTCTTCCGAAAGAAGAAGCAAGGAGGAGAAAGAAAAGAGATCGACAGCTTGGTTCTTATTACAAAGCTTTCTTTTCCCTGAACACGTCGTGTGGCACATGATTGCTCCTCTTTTTGAGAGCAATCAAAAACCCGCCCTCAAATAAAAATTCCATAAAACTTTTATTCAAGGACGGGCTGGTATCAGCTCGCGGTGCCACCTTGTTTCATAATTGACCTGCAGTTATACAAGTCTTTTATGCACTTTACAGAGAACCATCATTCTCTTGGGTAACTAACGTATCCCTTCACGTCGCAGAATACTAGGCTATCAAACCGTTCCTTGCGCCCTCAGTGACCCATTATGCAAGTCTGCGTTCTGCTCGGATCTCAGCTACCCGAACTCTCTGTGAGTGCACAACAAGCTTTACTTTCACTTCATAGGTTTAAATTTGATAAGTAGATTACCAAACAAAAAAAGGAAAAACAGAAATCTCAGCATTAATTTCTTCAAGATTGTCCCGCTTTGGTGTTTTCGATGATCTCGTTCTTCTCTACCTTAACGAAACCTCCGGACTCCCTCCAGCTCTCGATCCAGCCATTCAATAAAATTGAATCTTCAATCTCAACGGTCAGTTCGAAATTTCTGTTATCTAGTTGAACAATTTTCTGGGTCGGATTAAACGGTGTTTCTTTCATGTTTACGGCAGTTATGAGATTGGTAAATTCAATCCTTAATTGAACTTTGCTGCCGCTTCCGTAATTAAAGTGGTTGTTCTTCACATAGGACTTTAAATTAAACTTTTTAGGATACTCGGCCTGCATGTCCACGATTCGAACATCTTTCATACGATGAAGAGCAAAATGCCGCAGTTCGCCGCTCCCAACGTACTCACAAACTAGATAAAGCCGCACTTCCTGCTGGACTAGTCCTAAGGGAGAGACTCGAACCTGCTTATCTTTTCCGTCACTAGTGGTGTAACTGATGTCAAGCTGTTTGCCTTCGAAAAGTCCGGCAGCTACTTCATTGAAGATACGAGTGAGGATCTTCGGAGGCATCATGGGAATGGAGCCGGAGACAACCGCAACCTTATCCAGCCATTTTTGACGGAGCTTGTCTTCGCTGCCCCGGCCTGGATCGTCTGACTCAGAAAACAAATAATCTAGAGAATTACTAACTTCAGGTGGAAGCTGATACTTTAACTGCTCTTTGGCAAGGTTAAGAAGCAGTTTGGCGTTGTTGTCCAGCCTTAAGGTTTCAAGGCTGGTGACTGTTTTCGTCCTTCTATATCCGAACGGCTTTGAAGAACTATCACACATGATTCCGCAATCGGCCTCAACCAACTCTTTCAAATACCGCTGAAAAGTCCGTTTGTTAACGGTGAATCCGGAATTTTCCAGAACTGTCAGCAGCTCTGTGCTAGATATTTTTCGATCAGAGGGGATCCTTTTCAGAATTTCTAAAAGAAGCCTTACTTCTCCGGCTCCTGTAGTGGTTCTTGCCATATTTTCTTGTCCGAATTTGGTTGCTGAGGATATTTTACCTGGCCTATTGATCGTTTAGGTGGGTATACGCTTTTAGCGCTAGGAACTCCTGGAAAAACCCATATTCCGGATCCGCAAATAAAAACTCCCGCGATAACTCCTTCAAGGCTTCATCAACGAGAGTTTTGTCTACCGTTCAAATTAGGTGTTCTGTTCAATGAATTCTTTAACTAATTGAACATTTGCCGGCATATCCACGACCTTTTGCGGCTTTTCCGATATGCCTTCATATCCGTTAGGAACCGGGGGTTCAAAGCCCACTGCCTCAACGATAGTCTTTCCGAATTTGGCCGGAAGAGCGGTTTCAAGACAAATTGTTTTGACGCCGTCAATCTTCATCTTGTAGGCGGCATTTAAGCCATCTGCCGTGTGAGGATCAACCAAAAACTGATGTTCGTACCAGCTCTTTCGGATTCTCTCGATGCGTTCCTCATGAGTGCTGCGGGCAGAGCAAACTCCGCTAGCCTTTACACGCTCCCATTCGGGGCCATCCAACAAGAATTCACCTTTGGTCTTCAATTCATTCCAAAGTTCGCAAACTCTTTCCGGATCTTTGCCGCAGATGTCGTACACATAACGTTCAAAATTGGACGCTTTGGAAATATCCATGGATGGAGAACTTGTCACGTAAGTATGAGCAGAATCTCTGACCTTATAGCGTCCGGTCTTGAAGAACTCGTAAAGAACATCATTCTCGTTAGTCGCGACGATAAGTTGTCTAATCGGCAAACCCATTTGCTTAGCAATCCAACCGGCTAAAACGTCACCGAAGTTTCCGCTTGGAACAGAAAAAGCCACTTCTTCGTCTTCGTTTTCAGCAGCCTGAAGCCAGCCGCTGAAGTAATAGACGACCTGTGCAGCGATACGGGCCCAGTTAATGGAGTTAACGGTTCCGATGGAATATTTGGTTTTGAATTCCAAATCAGCCGAAACAGCTTTCACGATATCCTGAGCGTCATCGAAACTTCCTTCGACGGCAATATTGAAGATGTTGCCATCAAGCAAAGAATACATCTGAGCTCTTTGGAAATCACTCATACGGCCTTTAGGAGACAGCATGAATACTTTGATACCTTCACGGCCTCTCATCGCATATTCAGCTGCGCTGCCGGTATCTCCGCTCGTTGCACCGAGAATATTGAGCTTTTCCTGACGTTTAGACAAAACGCATTCAAACAAGGCGCCGAGATACTGCATTGCCATGTCTTTAAATGCCAATGTCGGTCCGTTGGACAACTCAAGAATGCCGACTTCTTTGTCAAGCCAGACTAGAGGAACAATCTTCGAAAAATCAGTTCCCTCTCTGCCGTGGTCATAAGTTTCCGACGTATAAGTAGACTCGCAAAGATGCGCAATTGTTGAGCGGTTCATGTCTTTGGCAAACAAGGCGGTAACCGCTGTTGCCAATTGAGCATAGTTCAAACCTCTCCACGACTTCAGAGTTTCTTTAGAAACCTGAGGATATTGGACGGGCACAAAAAGTCCTCCGTCCTTGGCTAGACCTTGGAGAATGATCTCCGTATAAGTAGCGGCAGGAACGCCGCCTCGTGTAGAAACGTACTGCATTAGTGAAGTTCCTCTTTACGCAGCAAGACAATTGGTCCGCGAACACTGGAAAGTTCCTGCATGGTTCTGATAGCCTTTTGAACGTCAGCTTCCTTAGTGGTATGAGTCATCATGATGACTTCAGTCTGATGAACCTTCTGAGGAGCTTCTTTCTGGATCAAGGACTCAATGGAAATCTTGTTGTCCGCGATGATTCTAGTGATTTCAGCCAATACGCCCGGTTTGTCTTCCACGGGAATTCTCATGTAATAAGAGCAGACGGTATCGCCGAAATCAGCCCATGGATTAGCGTTATGTTTTGAGTCAACGGTCGGCATCTTCGGTCTTTCAGAGACGTCAACGGAAGCTGTACGGGCGATATCAATCAAGTCTGCAATAACGGCGCTTCCCGTAGGTTCGCCGCCGGCACCTTTACCGTAGTAAAGAGAACTTTCTGCTGCATCGCCTTTAACGACAACAGCGTTCATTGCTCCTTCCACATTAGCCAGAAGTCTTCTGTTCGGCACCAAAGCGGGATGAACACGGACTTCAACGCCGTAATTCGTATTCTTGGTGATACCGAGCAGCTTGATTCTGAAACCGAGCTCTTCTGCATACTTGATATCTTTGGCTTCAAGCTTGCTGATGCCTTCAATATGAACTTTCTGCATATTGACAGGCACTCCGAAGGCAATAGCTGCCAAAAGCATGATCTTGTGCGCAGTATCGATACCCTCGATATCAAAAGTTGGATCTGCTTCCGCATAGCCTAACTGCTGTGCTTCTGCCAACACGTCTGCAAAACTTCTTCCGGTATCACGCATAGTGGAAAGAATGAAGTTGCAGGTGCCGTTGATGATGCCGGCAATCCATTTAACATCGTTAGCGGCAAGACCTTCTCTCAAACCCTTAACGATAGGAATGGAACCTGCGACGGCAGCTTCAAATGCTACGTTGACGCCCGCCTTCTCGGCAGCAGCAAAAATTTCATTACCGTATTCAGCCAAAAGAGCTTTGTTAGCGGTAACAACGTGCTTGCCTTTGGAAATGGCTTCAAGAATAAGAGAACGAGCCGGCTCAATGCCGCCCATCACTTCGACCACAACGTTGATGTCGGGATCGTTGACAATGTCTTTCCAATCGGAGGAGACGATAACGTCTTCAGCAACGAGCGGAACGACTCTGGCGGTATTTCTGGCAACGACTCGCTTGACGGAAATATCCGTACCGGATCTTTTAACGATCAAGTCCTTGTTTCTTTGAAGAACATCGTATGTTCCTTTACCCACATTGCCGAAACCGGCAAGACCAACTTTAATTGAAGTTGCCATTCTCAGTTATCCTTATTTCTTTGAAGATTTGGAGGTTTTTTGCTGGTTTTGCCGCCTTTTCCTTTGCTTTCTTTGCTGCAGGCTCTGCTTTAGCGACAGTAACTTTTTTGCCTTTTTTCTTTAATCCTTCAGACTTAGTTGTAATGTGCGGAACTTCTTCCGGCTTAAGCGTAACTTTTGGTTTTGCGTTAGCTTCAGCTTCAGAAGGCATATGAGCGCCTTTCCAGCGGCGAGTAACGCTCTGACGCTTATGAGAAGCGGTTTCAAGCAAACCGTCTTCAATAAACATCTTCTTGATGCCGCGCAATGCCTGTCTGATACGGTCAACATTTTCAATCAGAGCAATACGGACAAAGCCCTCTCCGTATTCACCGAAACCGACGCCGGGAGAAACGGCAACTTTAGCCTTGTCCAACAGATGGTTTGCGAACTCAACGCTGCCCATCGGTTTGTAATGATCCGGCAATTCTGCCCAGATGTACATAGAAGCCTTCGGATTTTCGACCATCCAACCGATTTCGTGAAGGCCTTTAACCATGACGTCTCTTCTGTGTTCGTATTCTTTTCTGACCTCTTCAACACAATCCTGAGGGCCGTTCAAAGCTTCGATAGCACCAACCTGAATAGGAGTAAATGTTCCGTAATCGTGATAGCTCTTAATTCTTGTTAGAGCGGAAACCAATTCTTTGTTTCCGACCATGAAACCGATACGCCAGCCGGCCATGTTGTAGCTCTTACTCATGGTGAAGAATTCAACGGCAACATCACGGGCACCCGGAACCTGCATAATGGAAGGGGCCTTATAGTCGTCATAAACGATATCGGCATAAGCCAAATCATGAACGATGTAGACGCCGTACTTCTTAGCCAAAGCAACCAATCGCTCGAAGAAGCTGATATCAACGCACTGAGCGGTCGGATTGCTTGGGAAACCTAAAATCATCAGCTTAGGTTTTGGAGTCGTTTCAATAACAGCTTTCTCAAATTCGGCAAAGAAGTCTGTTCCCGGGGCCATCTTCACGCTGCGGACGTCAGCACCGGCAATAATTGCACCGTAGATATGAATCGGATAGCTTGGGTTCGGAACCAAGATAGTATCGCCTCTGTCCAAAGTGGCGAGCATCAAGTGAGCAATACCTTCTTTAGAACCAATCGTAACAATAGCTTCTTTATCCGGATCAAGATCCACATCAAATTTGCGCTTGTACCAGTCACAAATAGCTTTTCTCAAACGAGGAATACCTTTAGAAGCAGAGTAGCCGTGGGTTCCCGGACGCAGAGCTACTTCAACGAGCTTATCGACAATGTGCTTAGGAGTGTCTCCGTCAGGATTTCCCATGCTCAAATCGATAATATCTTCTCCTCTGTGTCTTGCCGCCATCTTCTTCTCATTAGTGATGTTGAAGACATAAGGAGGAAGACGTTTAATACGCGGAAAATCATTATTCATTTAAGGATCCTTCGATTTTTTGATTACCTGGACCTGCGTCCAATCCATTGAGATCTTATGAATTTACCATTATGAGAGATTCAATAACGTGAATTGGATGGATTTTCAACGAGCAGGCAAAAGAAAACGGATCCGAGAAAATTTTCACGGATCCGCTTTCTTTTGAATTGAAAGAACTTTACAAGACGTCAGTTGCGTAATCTGCAAGTCTTGAACGTTCGCCTCTTTGCATAGTGATGTGACCGGAGTGTTCCCAACCTTTTGAAGCGGTCAACAACATAAGTCAAACCGGAAGAACCTTCGGTTAAATAAGGCGTATCGATCTGAGCAATATTGCCTAAGCAGACGATCTTAGAGCCTGGGCCTGCACGCGTGATCAAAGTCTTCATTTGTTTCGGGGTCAAGTTCTGAGCTTCATCGATAATGACAAGTTTGTTCATGAAAGTGCGCCCTCTCATGAAACTCATAGATTTAATGCGGATTCGAGAACGAATCAAATCATTGGAAGCCCTCCGGCCCCATTCGGAGTCGTTAGCGCTGCCTCTGTTGAGAACTTCAAGGTTGTCGTCGATAGCGCCAAGCCACGGAGTCATCTTCTCTTCTTCAGTACCCGGAAGGAAACCGATATCTTCTCCGACGGAAACCGTCGCGCGAGTGACAATAATCTCATTGAAGCGTCTCATTTCCATTGTCTGGGTCAAAGCAGCCGCTAAAGCCAAAAGGGTCTTGCCGGTACCGGCCTGCCCTAACAAGGTCACGAAATCAATTTCCGGATCCATCAAAAGGCTTAAAGCAAAACCTTGCTCACGGTTTCTGGCCGTAATTCCCCAAACGGAATTTTTCTGGGAAGTGTAGTCAGGAAGGACTCTAACGATCGCAGTGTTTCTGTCTACACTCTTAACCTGGCCATAGAACGGTGTTCCTTCTCCCTCGTGCCAAATAAATTCATTGACAATGAAGGAAGAGACAAGTGGTCCGGTAATTTCGTACCAGGTATAACCGTCTTGCTGCCAAGATCTCAAATTCTTTCCGTGAGCTTCCCAGAAGTTTGCCGGCAGCTGTTTTGTACCGCTGTAAAGAATGTCGCTGTCTTCAATCATCTTGTCGTTGAAGTAATCTTCAGCTTCAAGATTGAGAGCTGCGGCTTTCAGACGCATATTAATATCCTTAGAGACAAGGATAACTTGCTCGGACGGACGGCTTTCCTTTAATCCTCTGACGACGGCCAAAATTTGGTTATCTGCCTTTCCTGCCGGAAGCATCGGAAGCTGAGTAGAAAAAGGCGTCGTTTGAACGTAGAGTCTGCCGAGACACTCTTTACTGCCGAGCACGGAAAGAGGAATGCCTTCCTCAATCGGACCTTCAAGATGCTGAAGAATTGCATCCAACGTTCTGCTGACCTGTCTGGCATTGCGTGCCACATCGGTCATGCCGCTCTTATGGTTGTCAAGCTCTTCCAACGTAATCATCGGAAGATAAACGTCATGCTCCTCGAAACGGAACATACTTGTCGGATCATGAAGAAGGACATTGGTATCCAAAACATAGAGCTTGCGTCCCTCAGAGGCCCCGGCTTTGCTGCGTTTCAGTTTTGGCTTGTGAGCGTTTTCAGACAAAGATGGAACAGGAGCAGCCTTGACAGCTTTTTTTAGCCGCACGGGCAACGACTTTCTTTTCTGTGCTCTGAGCAGCTTCAGTCATAACTTCCGCTGTTTGAGCAGTTACCGGCTCTACAGTGCTCTTGGCCTTAACCGTTCTTTTTCTTTTTGGTTTTTCCTGCTTAATTTCAAGCTGAGCCGGAATATCTTTAACAATTGAACCCGGTTTTGTTGGTGCTGAAGGTAATGGCATATTTTTTTCCTGTTTTTAACGAAAGACCCCGGAATTCCGCAGGCTTCAGCCTGCGGATAGATAGGGGCTTAATTGTTTGTAGGGCATTTTTGTTTCTGAATGTATTTCTCAATGACTTGTGTCGGGGCTCCATCGCCCACAGAAATCACGCAGTAACTTCTCGTCCAAAACCTCTTTCCCCATAGGTAGTGACGAATTTGTTGACTGAACTCTTGTCGAATTTTTTCCAGAGGAGACAGATTTTAGAGTCCTCACTAAATCTGAAATTCTTACTGAAGGAGAAATTTCCACCAATAAGTGAACGTGATCCGATTCCCCGAAAATTCTCGAAGTTCATCATTATAGTCTTGGCACACCTCTTTGAAGATTTCACCCATTCGTGTCAAAATGGACTCCGAAATCACCTTTTTTCTATAAGCAACGACGAAGACGAGATGAATTCTCAGATTGAAAACGCAATGTGCTGAAGAAGAGAAATCCATAATGCCTCAAAGAGTAGAACGAATTATTATCAACCGTAGCCATCCCAACTGGACGGCAAGCGCTCGTTTGTGCTCATTAGCCAGGAAGCTGGGCAATTGTGCTTCATATATCTTACGTCATCGTCTTTTCGATAAGAAGGCTCCGTATACCCGAGCAGAGCTTGATCGAGCATTGCGAGAACAATACCCTCAGGATTACCGAGCAATGCCTTCGGCAGCTTCGGCTCAAAGGCAAGGTCAGATTGTTGTCAAGCAGTTCAAGTCCTTTGCCAAAGCGTCTGCGGAGTATAAAAAGCATCCGGAGAAATTTTTAGGTAAACCAAAACTGCCTGGCTACCGAAACAAATATCGTACATTTTGCGTGGGAAGAAACGGCTATAAGATTGAGAACCATCGCCTGATTATTACGGGAGCCGATACAGTCGGCTTCAATCCGATAATAGTCAGGAGTTGTTCGAATCAGTCGTTCAACGCAAAAGCTACAGGCAGTTTAGCGGGAGACTTGAGAATTATCCCCAAAGGAAACAGTTTCGTTGTAGAACTGACCTATCAAATTAAGGAGAATGAGAGAACAGTCTCGTTGAATCGTCAAGAAGCAGTCTGTATTGATTTAGGCGTCAATAACTTCGCAGCTATCGTATCGACCAAACCCGGAACAAGACCGATTTTGGTTAAAGGCGGGTTTTTGAAAATGCTCAATCAAAGCTACAACAAGCGTGCAGCTCAACTACGATCCAAGGGACATTTGAAACATCTGGCATCAGTATCGTTCAAACGACAGAGAAGAATTGATGATGCCTTGCACAAAATAAGTCGGACCATTATAGATTTTTGCGTATTACAAGACATCGGTCGTATCATCATTGGGAAAAACAAATTTTGGAAGCAGTTGAGTAATATGGGTCGAAGAAATAATCAGAACTTCGTAAATCTTCCGCATTCCAAATTGATCGAACAGCTTATCTATAAAGGTCAGGAGTACGGAATAGAAGTCAGTCTAGTTTCTGAGAGTTACACATCCAAAGCAAGTGCTTTAGATTTTGACGATATACCGGATTATGAGAAGGGAGTAAAGAAAACTTTCAGTGGTAAACGTATCAAGCGAGGCTTATATCTGACTAAACAAGGGGTACAAATTAACGCTGATACGAATTCTGCCATAAATATTGGACGCAACGAACTCGGGGATGAGTGGCTGAAAAAGTTGCTCGGACTCGATGAGGGTGTTTTTGTGAACACGCCCACGGTGTTTCGAACTCCTTATGGAGAGAGAAGATCGTTAGAAGCCGGAGTACGCTCCGGAGAAGCCGCAGACTTCAGTCTGCGGTAGTTCACTATTTCTTTTAGATAAACCAGGCAGCAATCAAAATCCCGACCATAGTGAAAGCCAAACCAAGCTTGACTACAGTGCCGATTATCATCCCGATCCAAGTGGCAACTCCAACCTTGCCGCTTCTGATCATATCCTGATGGTCAATGAATTCGCCGATTGCCGCCCCAATTAAAGGCATAAAAAGCAATCCCCAAAGACCAGTAAAAATTCCAACGAAAGTTCCGATCATGGAACCGATAATTCCAAGTTTCGTTGCCCCCGCTTTCTTTGCCCCGAGTGACTGTCCGACCCAATCAATAATCAGGCCGATAACCGTCAGTACGCCGATAATGACAATTGGAGTGACTCCAATTTTTTGATAATCATCAATGTATCCGGCCAGCCAAGCTCCGAAGAAAATCATCGGCAAACCCGGAAGAGCCGGAATAATAGTGCCGGCCAATCCGACAATGATCAGCAGCACGGCCACTATCCATAAAATAATGCTAAGCCACATATTCCTTTTAATCCTGCGGTTGGTACTCTTCTTGGTACCCGTATGCTTTACTCTTGAATCGAGTAAATTCTCCTTCGAAGATCATACCTATTGTGCCGGTAGGGCCGCTTCTTTGTTTGCCGATAATGAGTTCAGCATCTCTTTCATTTCCTTCGACTTTGTTATAAACACAGTCTCTGTATAAGAAAAGGATCAAGTCAGCATCCTGTTCGATAGCACCGGATTCTCTCAAGTCGCTCATCATCGGTCTTTTATCCCCGCGTTTTTCCAAATCACGGTTCAGCTGAGACAAAGCCATAACAGGGACTCCCAGTTCTCTGGCCAGGGCCTTGAGTCCGCGGGAAATCGCACTGACTTCAACCGCACGGTTTTCTGACATAACTCCCCCGCTGGTTGCGCTGGCCAACTGCAAATAGTCAATGACGATAAGGCCTAATTTGCCGTAACGGCTCTTAAGTTTTCTTGCACGAGAACGGATGTTCATCACTGACAAGTCATTGCCTTGATCAATAAGCAGGTTGAGATCTTTCATGGTTTGGACGCCATTGTAGAAACGGCCCCATTGGTCTGCATCCAAACGTCCGGTTTTAAGATTGTCCTGAGGAATTTCTGCAAGACAGCTGATCATACGGTTAGCGAGCTGATCCGCACCCATTTCCAAAGAGAAAATCCCGACCGGCAAACCGTCCAATGCCACTTGAAGAGCAACGTTCAAAGCAAAAGCTGTTTTGCCCATGGCAGGACGACCTGCAACAATAATGAGTTCACCATCATGCATACCGTCGGTCATCTTATCCAGATCGGCAAAACCTGTTCGAATACCTCTGAACTGGCCCTCCGGAACCGGATTTTCCATCAGTTCCTTGAGCTGTTCTTCAAGAGTTTTAAGAGCTGCACCTAAAGAAATAAAATCGCCTGAGCTTCTCTCCAGATCTTCCGAAATAGCCAAAACCTTTGCTTCGGCCTGATCCAGTAAGTCCTCGGCCTGCAATCCTTCAGGAGTAAAGGCTTGGGCAGAAATTTCTGATCCTACTGAAATTAATTTTCTTCGGATAGAACGATCTCGAAGAATTTCTGCGTAGCGAATTAGGTTAGCAGAACCGGGAGAATAGTCGGCCAGACGATTGAGGTATTCAATTCCACCGGTCTCTTTCTCCTGATTCATCTCTTTCAGACTGTCAGCAACGGTAATGACATCTGCAGGATGATCATTTTCGACAAGTTTAAGGATGTGTTCGAAAATGAGCCTATTGCCGTAGTCATAGAAGTCGTTGGCATTGATTTTGTCAGAAATGATATCCAGGGCACTGTTGTCGACCAACAATGCGCCGAGGATACTGTCTTCAGCCTCTTTTGAGAAAGGAGGAAGTCTCAGTTCTTTTAATTCATTAGCAGGTGCAGACGGATTTTCCATTTAAATACCTTATAACTACTTCTTTTTATAAAAAACAACTAACCTGTCTCAACCTTCCGGAAGAGACCTGATTTCACTTCATAGCTTACTGACGGATCTTACAATTTCAGCCACCAAAGAATGACAAATGGGCTGTCATCGTTAAGCGATTTTCTTTGAGTTTTGTCGAATGATTTGGAAGTGGAACAGGATCATACATCTACAAAAAAACAAAGTCTTTCTGAGCGTTATTTTTGGGTTTCCACGGGAGCTTATTTCTTCCTCTAGTTTTCATAAGAAAACAGCTGAAAGACTTTTATTCAAGAGTTTTTTTAACGTGGACTTCAGCAGACTAAAATCCGCTGTAATCCAATCTTACACTCTAGGAAAATATCTGTTTCCTTCAGTTCAGCTGAATCAAAGGCTAATAAGATAATCGGTTGCGATTACAATGAATAATAATCTCCACTTTAGATAAAAATTCACTTCCTTTCAAGATAATGAAATCTAGTCCGAGTTCAAAATCCAATTGTCGAGGAGAAACCTCTGACCGGCTCCATAAAACAGAAAATCCTTTCTTAGAATTTCTGGAGAGCATAAGACATAATCTCATATCTTTTAATCTTCTTGAATGCCGTCAGAACACAAACCACCATTTCAAATATAAGGTTTTGCAGGAAAAAAATTAGCCTGGGAGTTATCAACCGCATTTCTTGTGATGCATGCAACTTAAGCTTCCAAGCCAAATCTTTTGAGATTCAGAACCATTGCCTGTTCTTCATTTATATCTTCCGAGGAGACTGCGAGATTGCGGAAGGTAACCAGTCCCCGGAAGATATCCGAGAAGGAGAATTTGTCTTTTACGAGGCACTTCAAAAAATTACTATCAAAAGTGATAAACGAGTCGACTTCATCCTGGCTCTTCTATCCGAACCCTATGTATTGACTCACACGAAACATGATCCGGAGCTCTACTGCGGAAGAATTTTCAAATCCAAAAGTGCAGCAAACAAATTATTTTCTTCTGTCTTGACGACCACCTTCAAATCCCTTCCTTTCCTCCCGCTAGATACGCATGAATTAGTGCTTGACGGTCTGTTCTCTTACCTTCGTCCCAGTTTCAAAGAGCTGGAAGTCAATACTGCTTTGACGACTCAAACGCATCTAGACTTTCTGTGGTACAAGGGAAACGAAGTGATAAGAAGAAGATTCAAAGATCCATCTCTTCAACTCAGCGATATCGCCGCCGAACTAACCGTGTCAAAACAATATCTCTCGCAAGCCTTCCGCCAACGAGGAACTACTGTTCACAAACAATTAATGGGTTTCCGCCTAAAACGTGCAAGCGTAATGTTGAGTGAAGAACATTGCCGGCATTTTTCAGTGGAGGAAATAGCAAAAAGAAATGGTTTTAAGCAGGTTTCTCACTTCTCTCGTCTATTTAAAGAAGAGTTCGGAATAACTCCTTCAGAAAAAAGAAACCAATCCGTTTTTTACTAAATTTTATTCTTGTATAGATAAAGGCTTTTTCTCTTTAAGATAAATAAATACAGATATTCCTTATTAACCATTACATCGTTTTCTCCTACACTAATTCTGCAGACTTTCTGCTTAAACCAAGGAAAGACGATGAAAAAAACTACCCAAAATTAATCGTCGCGACTTTCTCACCCTCTTCGGGCTCACCTCTGCAGCAGCGGGTTGCCCGGCGATGGCCAGCGCGATGCAAGCCTCCGATCCAGATAAGCAATATAAAACTTTCCAGGCAACCTGCTCAATGGAATGTCTCCACTGCAATTTACGTGCTTATGTAAAAGACGGTGTAATTGAAAAAATTGGAAATGCAAATGCCTTTGACGGAAAACCTTGTGCTAGAGGTCTTTCTCGAATCAAATGGGTTTACGCCAAAGACAGAATTCTTTATCCGATGAAGCGTGTTGGAGAGAGAGGAGAAGCTAAGTTTGAAAGAATCTCCTGGAATGAAGCCCTAGACACCATCGCAGCAAAAATTAAAGAGGCTATCCAAAAAGGAGGCTCGGAGTCTTTGCTCTTTACGTCCGCCTCTGGAAATATGGACAGTCTATTCAATCCTTCTCAGGTTGCCTTCGGTAACTATTTGGGAGGCACTACAAGAACAGCAGGCTCCTTATGTTGCTCAGCTGTTACCGCCACCATGATGCCTATGGTAGGTAAACGTTATGTGGATACGCGTGACACTATTGATCAAGCAAAATACATCATTTGTTGGGGAAACAATCCGCTTGTGACTATGCAAGCTTATTGGCACTATTATCTAAAGGCAAAAGAAAATGGTGCCAAGATAGTTGTAATTGATCCTCGTAAAAATGAAACTGCCTATCGAGCAGACAAGTGGGTTCCAATTATCCCTGGTACCGACAGTGCGCTTGCCCTGGGTATGATCCGCTGGATTGGGGAAAATAACCTTCTTGACACTAAATTCTTACAAGAACATACTGGCGCAGGCTATTTAGTTGGAAAAGATGGAAAACTTCTTAGAGAAGATCTCAAAGATCCTAACTCTTACTTAGTGCTTGATAGCAAAACAAACAAGTTAGCGCGCCATGATGCCCCCGGTGTAGTCCCGCAACTCCAAGTAAAAGACAACCCAGAATACAAAACTGTTTTGACTATGGTTCTCGAACAAGCGGAACCTTGGACTCCGGAAGCCGTAGAAAAAACAACCAGCGTTCCGGCAGCTACTGTCAAAGAATTAGCCCATGATTATGCAACAAGCAAAGCTTCCATGATCGTTAACAACATGGGCTCTTTCCAAAGAACTGAATTTGGCTCTCAGGCAGTCGGCGGTCAGTACTACCTTGCCTTCCTCACCGGAAATATCGGCAAAGCCGGAACAGGCATATGCGATGCAGGCGGAGCACAGCAAATGGCTAAGTTTGGCGCGCCTATTCCTGCTCCATTAGAAAAACCCAAGAAAGTTGCTCCTATTCCAACCGCAAAGCTTGGTGAATATGTCCTAGCTGGCAAACCCAATAAGATTAACTTCTGGTACACCCAGACTTGCGGCATTGTTGGCCAGTGGCCTAATGCTAATAAGGTAATTGAAGCCGTAAAGAGCGTTCCTTTCTTTGTTGTTGCAGAAAGTATCATGACTCCAACAGCGACCTATGCGGATATCCTTCTTCCGGCCACAACTGTCTTCGAATACGACTCCGTAATGGCAGGCACCAGAAACCATTACGTCCAATTAATTGAAAAAGCAGTAGAACCGCAAGGAGAGGCCAAGCCTGACTATGTCATTTTCGGAGAACTAGCCAAGAGACTTGGCTTTGGTGACCGCTACATCGTGCCGGTCGAGCAGATGATCAGAAATGTTCTTAAACCTTCCGGCATTACCTATGAAGAAATTAAGAAGGGTCCTGTCTGCCCGGTTAAGGGTCCTTGGATTCCTTTCAAAGACGGGAAATTCTATACCCCGACTGGCAAAGCTCATTTGTTCTGCGAACCGTGGGCAGCCAAAGGTTTCTTACCTGTAGTCACCTATCGTCAGGTCAAGGAAAGTCCTGTCGGCAATCCTGAGCTAGCGAAGAAATATCCTCTTATGGCCATCCAGAGAAAGGTTATTCGCAACATTCATACAAGCTTCCAGAATAATGAATGGCTTGATGAACTCTTTGCAAAAGAACCGACAGTCCAGATGCATACCAAAGATGCACAAGCAAGAGGAATTAAACAAGGCGACAAAGTTGTTGTTTACAACGACAGAGGCCAGCACCCGACAGTTGCAATTGTGAATGATGACATCCTCCCTGGCGTTTTATGTCTCGAAAACGGATGGTGGATGGGACAAAACGGATTTAATTCATCTTCTGTTCTCACCAACGATACTGTTGAGGTTCTTGGAACTGGAACCAGTATTTGTTCAACTCTTGTCGATGTTAAAAAGGCGTAATCATGAAAAAATTAGGTTTTGTATTTGATGCACGCCGCTGCAACGGCTGCAGAGCATGTGTAATCGCATGTAAAGAACAACAGAAAACACCGGATGGAGTCTGGCTCAGACAAGTCAAAGAAACTCCCAACCAAATGATGTGGTTAAGTGTTGCATGTAATCATTGCGAAAAACCAGCCTGCGTACCAGCCTGTCCAGTTAAAGCCTACACACAAGAGCCTGACGGACTGGTCGTTCAAGATCATGCAAAATGCATTGGCTGCCAAGCCTGTATTGCTGCTTGTCCCTTTAAAGCACCGGTCTTTGATCCAGCAAGCAAAAAAGTCTTTAAGTGTGACGGCTGCATCAAGCTTCTGGCCGCCGGTAAACAACCAGCTTGCGTACAAGCTTGTACGCAAGGTGCTCTTCAGTTCGGCCCTATTACTGAACTCAAGAAGAAATATCCTGAAGCGGTTGTTGCGGGATTTGAGTGGGCCAATAAATATTTTGGATATCCGGCCAATTCACAGACCGAACCTCATCTTGTCATAGTTCTCTGAACTAATAGCTTCCTAACAACAGGGTAAGCCTTCTTAGAAGGCTTACTCTTTTCATACAGAAAAGACTGTTGTCTCATCGGCTACTTTTTTAGCAAAATCGATGAAATTGTCTTTTGTACCTACTACCACAATACAGTCACCGACCTCTGCCGTCTCTTCCTGAGCTTTTCGCTCAATATCAAGCAAAATCTCTTCTTCCGTCACTAAACCCAAGAGGTTCTTCGATACTTTTTTCCTAGTGGCAGAAATCAGAATAAGACCGAATCTGGCAAGATTGAAATTCCTATACGGGAACCCGACAAATTTCTTGGGAACTTCCAGCTTTGAGACCAAATACTCCGGCGTAACGCTAAGAGAAGTTACCTGTGAATGAAAGTTCAGCTCGTTTGATAAATCTTCAGCCGCCCGTTTTTCAGGCGTCAGAATCCTGTCTATAGAAAAAGCCTCCAGAATGGATTGATGTAGGTCATCAATCGCGCGAGCAAAGATTCTCTTGACTCCGCCCTCTTTCAAAAGAGCGACCGCCCGCAGACTTGAACGGAAATCCTCTCCGATCGCCACAATGGCTATATCGATATTTTTCAACGGAAGCATATTCAAGGAGTTCTTCTCCGAGCAGTCCATCATGTAGACAGAACTCAATTTGTCTTTAACTGCTTCCAGATTATTTTGTTTGTTATCCACGCCAATAACTTCATTTCCCAAGAGAGTCAGATTTATGGCGAGATTTCTCCCATAAGTTCCCAAGCCAATTACTAAATAACGCATAACCTTCTCCTTAGCTAATAATAACGTTTTCTGTCGGATACGTACTGTCTATTTCTTTCTGTGCTCCTAAAAATCCCATAAGAATTGACAGCAATCCGACTCGGCCTAAGAACATGGCCATACAAAGAGTATATTTAGAGGCAGAAGACAGTTCAGCGGTAATTCCCATTGATGAGCCTACCGTAAACAATGCAGACATCACTTCAAAAATAATGTCTTTAAAACTCATCTGCGGTTCTAAAAACAGAAGTACAAAAGTAAAGAAAAAAAACCAATAAAGTCGAAATGACAGCCACGCTGTAGGCTCTGTTTACAGCGGAAGCGGAAATTGTGCGATTAAAGGCGGAAGGTTCTTTATGACCCGTAATCGTTGCCTTCAGGCTCAGTAAAATAACAGCCAATGTATTCACTTTCACGCCGCCGGCCATTGACTGGGAGGAGCCGCCCACCCACATTAAAAGGCAAACCATCAAAACAGTCGGAACAGCAAATTCAGCCGGATTGACGGAAGCAAATCCTGTGGTTCTCGGCAAAATGGCATTAAATAGAGATTGGATGACTTTAGTAGAAAAGTCCATTCCTTTTAAGGTGCCGTTATATTCAAAGATAAAAAAGAAAATGGTTCCTAACGCTACTAATACCAATGACGAAATCAATACAAGTCTGGTATTCAAATCGACTCTAACCTTTGATTCGAATCTTTTGTCTTTCCAGATGGTTCCTTTAATTTTTCCAACTAGCTTGTCTTTATAGTTAATCAAAAATCGGAAAACCTATAGAGCCTAAAAACATCAGAAATGAAATCTCTAAATAAAAGCTCTGAGATCCCAACATTAGAGCTGGGTTGCTTAGGCCATCTTTGATAGTGGAAAATCCCGCATTGCAGAAAGCGGACATGGAATGAAAGATCGAAAAAATCAATCGATCATGCGGGACGCAAAAAGTTCGGAAGGCACCGACATGTAAATTGCAAATGCTCCAAGGCTTTCTATCACTAAGGTGAATCCAAGCATATACAGCACAGTCGGCAGAACGGCATCCATGGATTTTGAATAAATCGCGTCTCTTATCAGCAGTTGGTTGTAAATAGAAGCCGAGCCGGAGTAGAAAATAGAGAATACGCTGGTAAACGCAATAAGCCCTAATCCGCCAACCTGAATCAGAATTGAAAGAATCAACCATCCAAATGGTGTGAACATGGTTGAAATATCAAGCGGAGAAAGCCCTGTAACACAGACGGCACTCGTTGCAATAAAAAAATGCGTCTGTATAGCTGATAGGAGCGGTTGTGCTTTTGGGCAGCATGAACAAGAATGAACCAATCAGTATTACAAATAAGAAACTGCTTGCTAAAAGCAAGGAGGGATTGGTCTTCTTTCTGTCAGCTAATTCCAGGCACTTGGCGCTTAAGAAAATAATGGAATAGCTGATAAGCGTAAAGGTCAAAAAATCTTCGCTTTGCAGGTACTCCAGAATGTGATTCTTACTATCAGGAATCAGGAAAGCAATTAAGCACACAAGAACCAAAACATTGACTGCAATTCTCAGCCATCCGCTTTTTATAAAGTACCGTTTAAAGTCGAAAATAAGAGCCAGAACAACAATGAAGCTGAACCAAGCCAAACATATATGAAGACAAATGAGAATTCGGTTCACATCCTTGGCGGTCGTGTTCAAGCCGTATAACGACGCTATCCCGACAAGCGCTCCGATGCAGAAAAAAAATAGTTATGGCAATGCAGCTTATTCTGATCGCTTTAAGAATGAAAGACGGATCGTGGAACTTAGAAATCTGCTCATGAGAATGGCGCCACAAAGAACGCTTTATGTTCTTTTCCAACTGGCTAAGTTTCGAATTCATGATTCACCTTTCCTTCCGCTGGGCAATTTCCAAGAAAAAGCCCTCAGAACAGAATTTCCCACAAATCCCGGCACCAAATTCGTAATAATTTCTTGCATCCTTGTTCGTGTAATGTTGCAACGAGAAAAGGATAAGGAAGAAATCGAAAAGAAGAATACTATCGATCCTCAAATCGAGGCCTAGAGTTCAGAACTGAAGAAAGGAAAAGCTGCTGAGTAAAATTCTTTGTACAGAAATTTTTGAAATTAAAGATATAGATTCAGCAGGTTGAAAGTTTCACCCAATGGGTGTTTGTTATCCGTCGGCCGCCAACTATTTTGGTCACACAAAATATAGCGAAAAGAAATATCTCTCGGTTCTCAGAGATAGAGTTATTAAAAAAGACCTCTCAGCGTAAACCCTGAATTCCCGTTAATCTAGGTGCATATTTAACAATTTCTTGCTTTTTCTTAATAACTTGCTGATTTAGTGCTCTTTTTGAGTTACGAATCAGCTTTTTTATATTTCATAGGTGATAATTATCTCCTATGAAAACCGATACTTCTCAAACAAATTTTGATCCTTCGGCTCAAGAAAACTATTTCATTAAGTCAGGAGTTATCTCACCCATTTTTATTAAGAACAATCATGGATTAGATACGCGATTTTCTACAGAAATAAATGGGAAGGCTCCACTTGCCAGAAACAATTCCAGAAAACGGTAGGAAGAATTTTTGATGATGACTCAGTAGAGCTAGGAAAGAAATTCTTAAGTCAGTTTCCTGCTTTAAAGGACTGCAAGGCCACCTTATCTGGAAGAACAATACGTCTTGCCGGTCCAAATATTGCGGTGCTTCCACCTCTTGAGCCCATGGCTCAACAACGTCAGGCTTTCTTTGATGAACTCGATCAGAACACTCGACTTTCTGCCGGAGCCTCCTATGTCTTGTGGCAAATAGCCCAACAAAACCATCTGCTGACTGATCTTGAGGATGTATTTGGGAAAAACCGTGCGGCAGTTCTTCTGTCTTTGGCTATTTTCTTTGCCTCCGATCCGGGCGCCGTTGCCTCAGAATTTGAGATCTACAGCCATCACACTTGGCTGCCTTGCTCTCCCTTGAGCTCTCAGGAAGTCTCCGAAGTTTTTCAAAGCATCTTAAATCCAGAAGTCATGCGATTTCTTCACAAAAGGATTCAACACTCTAAATCTTCCGAGCAGAATTCTCTTTATTGGAGCTTTGACACCACCTCTATCTCTTCTTACTCTTGAAACCATCCGAAAAACTGCCTATGGTTACAGCAAAGAAAATCCAGAACTGCCTCAGTTAAACTTGGGTCTGATCGTTTCCGAAAATTCCGGAGAACCCCTGTATTACAAAGTTCTGGAAGGTTCAATTTCTGATCCT